>Ga0070698_100003134_pt1 | contig 18214 bp, 16 predicted proteins | sample KBSK1502metaG_FD_65477 | JGI IMG/M metagenome (GOLD analysis project Ga0070698, IMG submission 65477) | Corn, switchgrass and miscanthus rhizosphere microbial communities from Kellogg Biological Station, Michigan, USA - KBS K1-50-2 metaG | ecosystem: Host-associated > Plants > Roots >...
CATTATTCAGAGCGGCGCGACCATTCGCAACAGCATCGTGATGGGAGCGGACTACTTCGAACAAGATCGACATACAGATTCGGGGCGACCGCCCATCGGGATCGGTCGCAACTGCGTGATTGATCGCGCTATCATCGACAAGAATGCCCGGATTGCCGACGGGGTCGTGATTACGCCGGAAGGAAAACCGGCGAATTTTGATGCGGACAATTATTTCATCCGCGACGGCATTGTCGTCGTCCCAAAAAACGCAACCATACCAGCCGGTTTTTGGATCTGAGGAGCGGCCGGCCGGTGAGATTCTCGATCTTTGCGCGCTCGATCAGGGTTGCGCTCAGCGTCGGTCGGTCATACCGGAGAACTGATTCTCCGTCTCCCATTTTTCCTGTTTGTCCCACGGGATGGTAGACTCACGATGCGCGTCTGGATCGTCGACCAGGCGAACCTGCTCTTTCTGCGCGGCACAGGAAACAAACATGGCGGCGCTCGCGAGCAAAAGTGCGGTCGCGATTTTTCTCTTTAAATCAGGAATGAGTGCCCGCATAGATGACAGTATCTCCAGGTTGCACTTGGACGCCACGCGCCAAGGTGCTGGTAATGATATCGCCGATAGCGGTCGCCGGTTCAACTGAAGAAATGCGAATTTTTCCGATGAAGGTGCCGTCTCGCACGATCAGCATCTCGGAGTGCGGCTCGACACCGTTACGACCACCCAGATTGAGGACAACGAAATTGTAAGCCTGGTTGACCGCCAGCACAGTGCCACGGACACCGACTTTCCCATGTGCGACGGCCCGTCGTTGTCTTTCATCTTCGAGCTGTGAGGAACGCTCTCTTACCGCTTGCACTTTTTCGGAGAGAAGGCTTTTCTCGCGCTCGGCGGCCTCGAGTTGCTGGCGAGCATCATCCAACTGCGCCTGGAGCTCGAGTGCGGAAGGCGCGCCGGGGTTGGCCGACGCTGGCTGCTTTTCCTCGATTTGTTTTTGTAATGTCAGCATCTCCGCTTCTTTATCCTGAAGGTTAGTTTCGAGCTTTTTCTTCTCTTCCAGAATTTGCGTTAATTGGCCTTCGGCGGCTCCCGTCTTTGCTTCGCGCTCGTCGAGTTTGGCTTGTTCGGCGGCAATCGCCGTTTCGCGCGCTTTAAGTTCCTTTTCGCGCTGAACGCGAGAATGCTCGGTGAGGTCGTCGGCGCTTGTGGTTTGGGCTGTAGCTGTGGCTGAACGCACTGTTTTCACTTTCGCAACATTGAGCCCGCTAAAAATCGCTGCGACCAAGAGCAGGACAAGGGAGGCGCCGATCAACGTTTTTGGCGTCGGAGCGAAATTGTCGGAAAGAAACAGCACAAACGAATTGTTTAATTGAAGTTTCGGACAAAATGCAATCCTAGATTTCTCTTGTTCGCCGTCAGGTTGCTTGCGCGCAGCGGCCTTCGCCCGTATAACAAGAGCGTGGGTCAGCAGCACCGAGTTCGAGCAAAACGCAAACGCCGAAAGGCGTACTTAAAGCGCAAGAAAAAGACAATGCGCTCGAAACAGCGCGAATCGCCGAGGCAGCGAAGCAAAAAAGAGCCGGCTGCGCCGGAATAGATCGACATCTCGCTTCCGACCCGCGCGGGACTTACAATATCGAGTGCCTGCGCGCTACCTTATTGTCGACGGCCACAGTATTATTTTTGCCTGGCCCGATTTGCGCAAACTGCACAGTCGTCGGACATCGCTCGCGCGCGAAGAGTTGATTAAGCGGCTTCGGCAGTACCAAGATTGGACGGGCGTGAATGTCGCGGTCGTTTTCGACGGGCGCGGCGCGGATGTGAGCGAGCAGTCCGATCCGCACGATGTGCAGATTTTCTACGCCCGCCGCGATCAATCCGCGGATGCGATTATTGAGCGACTCGCGAGCAAATACGCGTCGCGTTTTGAAATAACCGTTGCGACGTCGGATTCCCTCGAAATGGAAACAGTCAACGCGACCGGCGCGGCGGTTGTTTCGCCTGATGAGCTGCGCAAACTTTTGGAAGCGGTCGAAAAGCGCTGAATCAAGCGGCTCCAGCGAGCGCCGGCTGCTGACCGTTGAAAGCGACGCTGCGCTTGCGCTGCTGACACGTCGCAAGAACTCGCGCGAGGACGCAATAAAGCTGTTCGATCGGAAGATTCTTGCTCACGTAGCCATTGGCGCCGGCGTGGAGAGCTGCGTGCATTTGCTCTTCGTCGTAGCCGACGCCGGTGAAAACAACGATTGGGAGGGTTGGGTTCGATTCGCGCATGAAGGCGATGAGAGAGATCCCGTCCACCTTGGGCATCTTAAGATCGACAATGGCTACTTCGCAGTCGTTTTCAGAGAGCCAGGCGGCAGTCTGGAAGCCATCGGTCAAAGCGCAGCAAGTGTGCCCCCGCTGACGCAAATATGTGACCATAAACTTGGCGATGCCAGGGTCGTCATCGATGATGAGGAACTGAGAGAATTCGCGCTTGGTCGGCTTCATGTTATAATTTCCATAGCCAGTAAAGCACTATCCTTGCCAACCTTGATCTGCTCGGCACTTTCCCGCCGGGTTAAAGCCTTCCTTTATAGCCCGAGTTTTTTCTCGAGCGCTTTGACTCGGTCGAAGAGTTTGCCCAACCGGTGAATCCAGGCGATCTGCCGCTTAGCCTCCGCTAACGGGACCGCTGGCGAGCCGAACCACGCCCCGCCGCGAAGGTCTTTCGAAATGCCACTTTGCGCCGCAATAACGGTGTTGTCGTCAATGGTAAGGTGGCCGATGACGCCGACTTGCCCGGCCATCATCACTTTTTCTCCGATGCGCGTGCTACCAGAAATCCCGGTTTGCGCGGCGATGATGGAATGCTTTCCAACGACGACGTTGTGTGCGATCTGCACCAGATTGTCGATCTTCACGCCTTCCTGGATCCAAGTTCGGCCGAACCGAGCACGATCAATGGTTGTGTTCGCGCCGATCTCTACATCGTCGTCGATTTGAACGATTCCAATTTGCGGAATCTTTTTGTGTTGGCCGTCCACAAATTCAAATCCGAAACCGTCCGCGCCGATGACCGCGCTACTGTGAATGATAACGCGCGCGCCGATCTGCGTTCGTTCGCGAATGGTTACGTTTGGATAAATCAAACACGACGCGCCGATCCGGCTTTCTTGGCCGACGTAGCTGCCGGCGCCAAGCACTGTGTTGTCGCCGATCACTGCACCAGAGTCGATGACCGCATGCGGTTGAATCGAAACGCCCTCTCCTATCTTTGCAGTTGGATCGACAACCGCCGTCGGATGAATGCCGGCGGCAAAGACAATTGGCTTGGGCGCCAGTTTCAGCACCACCTGCTCGAACGCTTTCGAAGGATTCGCCACGCGAATCTGCGCGGCACCTGTCTGTTCAGAGAAATCGAGCGGAACAAAGACCGCCGACGCCCCTGTTTTCCGCAGCCGCGCCATGTAGCGCGGATCGGCGTAGAAAGTGATCTCGCCCGGACCGGCTTCCGAAAGTGAAGCTGCTCCACTAATCTTCTGAGCCGGCTCGCCGCGCAATTCTCCGCCACAAAGGGCCGCGAGTTCCTTAAGAGTAAAACTCACGTGATTTAAAGAGAGCCGGGAACATCGGCAGGGGCGATGTCGAGCTAAGCTTTGATACTTGCGCGCACCGCGTCCAGTTGGCCGGCAGAACCAAGTTTCTCATTTTTGTGCGCGATGAAATTGGCGTACTCTTCGACGAAGGTCTTTCCAGGCGGGCGAAAATCGAATTGTTCGGGATGATCGCGGAAGAATTCGCGATGAACACGCGTCCAAACGAGGCGCCCGTCAGTGTCGATGTTCACTTTGGTGACGCCGAGTTTCGCGGCGGGCAGATATTCTTCCTCGTTCACGCCGCGCGCAGAAGGATCAAGTTTTCCGCCGGCGGCGTTGATGCGTTCAACTTCCGATTTCGGAACGCTCGATGAACCGTGCATCACGATTGGGGTAGGGGGCAGGCCTGCTTTCTTCACTTTCTCGCGAATTCCTTCAATCACTTCAAAGTGCAACGACTGTTGGCCCTTGAATTTATACGCCCCATGGCTGGTCCCAATTGCGGCGGCGAGCGAGTCGCATTTTGTTTGCTTGATGAATTCCACTGCTTCATCCGGATTCGTCAGGCAGGCGTGACCTTCATCGACACTGATGTCTTCTTCGACGCCGCCAAGCATCCCCAGCTCGGCTTCAACGCTGATGCCTTTGGCGTGCGCCTTGTCCACCACGCGTTTGGTGATCTCGACATTTTTTTCGAACGGCTCGTGGCTGGCATCGATCATCACCGAGCTGTAAAATCCGGAGGCAATACAATCATAGCAAGCTTCTTCATCGCCATGATCGAGATGGACGGCAAAGATTGCCTCGGGAAACATCCCCTCGGCTGTGCGAATGATGGCTTCCAGCATTCGCTTGTCGGCATATTTTCGCGCCCCCTTCGAGAGTTGAATAATGAACGGCGCTTTGCTTTGCATATTGCCGCGGAACAGCCCGAGAGATTGCTCCATGTTATTGATGTTATAGGCGCCGACAGCAAACTTGCCGTAGGCGACTTTGAAGAGTTGAGCGGTAGTGACGATCATAAACGCGGGAAAATACTGATTTGCTTTTGCGAAGCCTCAAATCGCAGGCCTCAAATCGCAACTCGAAAATTTTGTTAATCTTGGCCGGCGGTTGCGGGCAAGAGCACGCTCACCTGCGTTCCTTTTGAGTTCGAATCGACTTCTACGCGGCCGTGATGATCAAATACTGTCCGTTTCACGATCGGCAGACCGAGGCCCATTCCTCGCGGTTTGGTCGTGCAAAACGGCGAGAAAATTTTCTCTTTTAACTCCGGAGCGATGCCTGTGCCGTTGTCCCGCACGGTGATGACGACGGCCGCGCCGTACTTATCCTCCCGGACTGGTTTTGCTGAAAGTGTGATATGCGGCTTATTACGGTCGGCGCTGGCTTCCGCGGCATTGGCGACGAGATGGGCGAACGCTTCGGCCAGGGCCGCTTCATCTCCTAACACGCGCGGCAAATTGCTGGGCAGCGATGTCTCCAATTCAACTTTGCCGTTGATGCCATAACGCGACCTGGCAATTTCCACGCCCTTTTTGACCGGTGAGCGAATGTCGATCGGTTTTAGCACAAGCTCGGGGGGATGCGCGAAGTTGTTGATCTGGGTAATGATTTTATCGAGACGATCGATCTCGTGCACTACGATTTTATTAAACTCTTTCCGGAAATCGGCATCGTCGAAGCGCTCGGGTAGCAGTTGGGCAAAGGTCTTGATCGCGACCAGCGGATTGCGGATCTCATGAGACATGCTCGCGGCCAGGTCAGTCCAAAACGTCGCTCGATCGAGCAAAGCTTGTTTTTCGCGCAACGTTTCCTGAGCCGTGAGATCCTGAATCACTGCGACCGCGCCGAGCAGGGATCCGTCGTCGGCAAGCTGTCGCGTTTCCACCGAAAGCGATCGCCGTGTCTTATTGTCGATCCACTGTTGCGGTGACGGCGAGGTTTTCGATTCCAACGTTTCGCGCAGCAAGCTGGCTAACCGGTTTCCGACACTTTCAACCGGTTTATTCAAAGCCGCGGCTCCGGACAGACCGAGAATTTTTTCGGCGGGCGGATTGAACCAGCGAACAATTGCGTCCTCATCGATGGCGACAATACCTGGCGGAATCGACTTCAGGAGCGTTTCGGCCAGCGTTTTTTGGACAGTCGCTTCTTCGTAAAGAAGAGCATTTTCGAGAATAGTGGAAACATGTTCGGCCAGGGTCGTAAGGCCTTCCAGGTCGTGGTCATCAAAGAGCTGGCCGGTCACCCGGTGTCCGAAGAAAACCCAGCCAATGATGGAGCCACGCGCATAAAGCGGCACGATCGCTTCAGCGCCAAACACATCGAGAGCGCGCCGCATGATTGTGCGCTGCCGATGATCTTGAGTTCGCGGAAGATTGGAGCGCGAGATGAGATGGGCATGTAATTCAAACCAGCGCACGAGAGCGTCGCGCTCTCCAAACTGCAATTCTTCAGTCTCGGGCAAGCAATGGAGGCCGGCACTGAGCCGATACGGATCTCCTTTGCGGATTCGCGAAAACAGTCCAACGCGACTCACGCCAGCCGCATCGGCCAACGCTTCGACAATGGCTGTCACAAGCAGCTCGATATTGTCCAAGCGGCGAAGAACTCGCGGAAATCGGAGCAACGGAAACGTCCGCGTTACGCCCATCGACTGGTGTGCAGCTTCGCCTTTGCGGGAGATTTCCGGTACCATGGCCGACGTTTCGCGTAAATCGCGGGCTTCCTGAGAGACTTTCAAATAATCGAAAGCGCGACCGAGGAGCGCTTGATAGCGGCGGCGTTCCAGTCCGATCTCCTCCGCGGCGTAAATTCCAAACTGCTCGGCTTCGCGCAACGTTTCGGATTGCCCAACCCCGAATGCAATGATCAAAACATCGGGCTGCTCATTTTGGATTTGATCGATTAATTCGCGACATTCTTTTGCGCGCAAGTCCATCATTAAGACCGACGGGCCGGTTTGCTGCAGAACAGATTCGAGACGATCTGGGTCGCTCACGTGCCGCACTTGCGCCATGGTGCGCAAGAACGCTCTCGCCCTGCGAACGAGTTCAGCATCCTGAGTATATAAGGTGCAGACCGGTGCGGGCGTCATGCGGCAGCCACCTTGCTGTCAAACCGCACTAACGGGAGTAAAATGTGAAACGCGGTACCCTTTTGCAGTTCGCTCTCGACTTCGATCTGTCCGCCATGCTCCTGGATGATTCCGTGCACAACCGATAAGCCTAACCCGGTTCCGTAATCTTTGGTGGTGAAGAATGGATCGAAGACGTGCGGAATGTCCTCTGCGCGAATTCCTTCTCCACTGTCGCGAATGGTGATGCGCAATGTCTCGCGCCTTTGTCCATTCCCGCTCCCTTCGCCATTTCTGAATGTTTTGGCGCTGACCCATTGTTCGTCGGAGCGGATCTCGGTTTTCACCGACAATTCGCCATGCGTTTTCATCGCATCCATGGCATTTAGGAAGAAGTTGAGAAACACCTGCTCCAACTGATCGGCATCGCCGTGGATGGTATCTAGATCCGCGCACCAGGAGCGATTTAATTTAATGTCTTTCTGGTAAAGTCTGTGGCCAACAAGGGTGAGCGCTTTTTCTAAAATCTCATGTGCATGCAACGGTTTGAGAATTGGTTTGGCCGGTCGCGCAAACCGGAGCAGCTGATTAACGAGCGAGTCGATTCGATCGATCTCGTGCCCGATCAAGTTCGAAAACGTATCTCGAAAGTCGGAATCCTGGTAACGCTCGGGTAGCAGTTGGGCGAAGGTTTTAAGCGAGACGAGAGGGTTTTTGATCTCGTGCGCCATTCCTGCCGAAAGCGTTCCCAGACTGGCGAGCCGGTCGCTGCGGCGAATTTGCAGTTCCAGACGTTTGATCGCGGTAACGTCCGTTAACACCATTAACGCGCCCAGTACTTCTCGATCTTGTCCATGAAAAATCGATGTACTGGCCCGGATGATCACGTCACCAGTTCCGACATGCATCGCAATTTCGCGGTTTTCCTGACTTTCGCCTGTGCGCAAAGTCGTGATTAAGGGTTCTGCCAGGTCGAGCGGGAGCGCGCTCAGCGAGCAGTCGAGCAACTCCTGCGAGTTTAAGCCGGTGATTTGCCCGGCCTCGTTATTGAAAACCGTTACGCGATCGTCTGTTCCCGCGGCGATGACACCGCTGGTCAGATTTTCGAGCAAAGTTTCGTTGTAGATCTTGGCGTTTTGGACTTCGGTGAAAAGTTCGGCGTTTTCAATCGCGACTGCGAGTTGTCCGCATAAAACCTGAAGTGCGCCTTGTTCGGTCGCGCCATAGATGCGCCCGGATTTTCGCGCTCCAAGCAAAAGTAGGCCAGCCAGGTGGTCTCGCGCGAAAATCCCCATCGCCAGCGCGATTTGAAGTGAATCCAACTGTCGCATCACTCGCTGAAGTTGCGGTGTGGGACGGGCACGATGGAGCTCATCCATTACGATCGGCTCGCGATTCGACTCCAGTTCGGCAATCGTCGCCTGGTCGCGGCTCAGCTCTAAACAATAACGAGCCCCAGGCTCGACAACGGGATAACGCTGCGAAAATCCCTGCTTGTCTGGAAGTAGGATGAAAACCCGGTCGGTCCCAACCGCTTCAGCGACGGTATTGGCGAACCGATCGAGTAAATCGCGCAGTGTCGTGACTGACGACAGGATTTTTGCCGCTTTACTAACCGTTGCGCGAAAATCGAGTCGATGTGAACCGATGAAAAGACGTTCCGCGAGTCGCTGAGAGATACCGCGAGCAGGGGCCATGGCAAAGGCAATCACGACGGCCGCGGTCACGTGTGCGACGGTATGCGCATTCGCGACTGACGAGTGCAGCGCGGTTGCCACGAGCCACCACACGACCGCGTAGAGCGCGAGCAGATAGGCGGCGAGCAGTGAGTACGAAATCAATCTGCGTAGCAACACGCCGACCTCCATCATTTTCCGAGTCGCGATGCCGTAAGCAACGACGATACTGAAAAAGACGACGCGAAACGGCGCAAACCAAGAGAGTTGCGAGGGCTTAAAAAAGCCGCCCAAAACCAGAGAGAGGGGCAATGAGACGGCAACGGCAGCAAGGCCACCGATGAGAATGAATGCCAGTTCACTGCGCGCGGCACCGGCTGTTTTGCGCAAATCTCGCCACGTACTGAGCGCCAGGATTGCGATGGCTAGAACAAAGTAGCCTACATAAAGATAGACGCCGGTCCCGTAGACCGGGATTGGAGTCAGTTGATTTCCAACTTGCGCAAGTCGCGTTTCCTGCAGGAAAAACCGCGTGTGGCATAAAATGGTTATACCAGCCGTTGAAATCAGCCACAGCTTCGACTGGCTAAGAATAGCGCGCCAAGTAGCTTGTTGCCGACCGAGCGACAGTCGCAGCAAATTCAGCATTGCGAGAATTAAGATGCCGGCAACAGATGCTTCTCGAATTCCGGTTTCAGCGGCACGCAATTGAGCCGCCGTTAATATGTAATACAAGCTGCCCAACCATGCCGTCGCAGCAAGCGACAGCAGTAAAAATGCTTGGTTTGATTTGCGCTGTCGATTTGCCAGAAAGACAGTTCCTCCAAGTGCGAGCTGAATTAGCACCGCAGTGAGAATTGCCACCGTTGAGCCAATCATTGGAGATGACTTCGCGAAACCACCAGTGAGCTTGCACTACCCCCGAGCCCGCGAACGTTCAACAGGATGGAATCCAATTTTGCTTTTCTTGGGCGCGGCACGAAATCTAAATCACAGTCTGGATCGGGTAGCTCGTAATTTGTTGTTGGTGGAATGATCTGATCCCGAAAGCTCAGGGCACAAGCAGCAACCTGCAGCGGGCCACCGGCTGCGAGAGGATTTCCAGTTACGCCTTTGATCGAACTGACCGGGATCGAATAAGCCCGCGGGCCGAAAACATCCTTAATGTATCTCACTTCAGCAGCGTCCAGTACCGGGTGGCCGGGCCCGTATGCGCAAATATAGTCGATTGCGTCGATCGACCGGCTGGAGTTAGCCAAGGCCATTCGCATAGATCCCAAGAGTCCCGACCCGGGGTTTTCCGGAATGTTATCTCTCTGCCGAGCGTAGCCGTTGATTTCGAGATAAATCCGTGCGCCGCGTGCTTCAGCTCGCTCCAAGTTTTCGAGAATAAACATCCCGGCGCCCTCCGAAATTACGCCGGAATCCCGCTCTAGATCGAATGGTCTACTTGCTCGTTCCGGCTCGCCATTTCGACACGAGCTCAAACCCGTCGCAACGAAGGCAGCAAAAGTGTGTTTTGTAATCGGCGCGTCAGCGCCGCCAGCGATGGCGAGTTCGGCCGCACCGGACTCGATCATGGCCGTAGCGATGGCCAGTGCATCTAAACCGGACGGGCAGGCGGACGAAACGGTCGATGCATGCGCGTGCACACCAATGCGATCAGCGATCACGTTCGCCGCAGCTTGCGGGGTTAAAGCGCCAACTGCTGTTGGAGATATGCCGTCCTCGCCGCGTTCCGCGAAATTACTGATGGAACGTTCGATTATGTCCATAGCGCTGGTACTGACACCTACTACTACCGGCGTAGGGCTGGGTAAATCGGCTTCGGTAATTTCGAGGCCTGCATCTTTGAGCGCCATCATCGTCGCGGCATAGGCGAACTGCGTATGGCGCGCCATCCGTTTTGGTTTTAACTCCGATTCGATGTAATTATTCGGGTCGAAATTTTTTACTTCACCGGCAATGCGGCTTTTCAGATCGCTTGCATCAAAGAGCGTGATCGGACCGATGCCGCTCCGGCCGGCCACGAGCGATGCCCAAAATTCCTCGTTGCCGATTCCATTCGGCGCCAAAATTCCCATCCCGGTGATAACGACGCGATTTCGTTTCATTACCTTTGACGCCGTTGCGGATGCAAACGGTTCGTGAAGAAAGTCCGAGGGTTGGCCGCGGCGAAGTCTGAGGTGGTGGCGGTTAACGGATTGTCAATCTTTTCGGGCACGGACGAATCACCGCGCATTCTAAACGCTACATTAGCTCCAGTCATTATATTTTTTGCGTCCCAAATAGATCACTTATTCACGAAAGCCGAGAACTTATTCACAAGTTGCACCTTGCGTGCCAACGATTTCTGCTTCAACGTTCGCCCGGCTGAGCTAGATGAATTTGCGCCGGTTTTTTTTGTTTCTTCGCCCTGTTTGCGGCATGCCCCTAGCTTCTATTGCCGCTGACGCTCTATGACCGCCGCGACCGAATTGCCCCAAATCCTTGTTATTGATGACGAAATGGGGCCGCGCGAAAGCTTGCGCATGCTCCTGAAACCAAATTATCAGGTCCACACTGCCGATTGTGTCGAGGCCGGCCTCAAACTTCTTAAAGAGAAACAGCCCGATACCATCGTCATGGACATTCGGATGCCGGGAATAAGTGGGATCGAGGGTCTGCGTCAGATCCGTGAAATCGATCCAAATCTCTCCGTTATCATGCTGACCGGTTTCGGCGCGCTCGAGACTGCGAAGGAGGCTCTGCGCCTCGGCGCCAACGATTATATTAGCAAACCCTTTGATGCTCATGAGATGCAGCAGGTCATCGATCGCAATGTCGAACGAACGCGCGCGCATCGGACCAGCGAAACTGCCGCCGCTGAAATTAAAGAATTAAACAACCGTCTCCTTCAGCAACTCGCACAAAAAGAGCGATTGGCGGCGCTTGGGCAGGCTTCCGCTGAATTTGTTCACGACCTAGGCAATCCTCTCACCATTGTTTGGGGTTACGTCCAACTGCTCGCGCGGCGTCTCGACAAATCCGAGGAGGACGAAAGCGCCAGCTCGGTCAAGGAATTAAAAATCATCGAACAACATGTCCGGACCTGTCGTGAATTGCTCACGATGTGGCAAGGCTACGGCAACGTCGAAGCTTCACCGCCTAAACCGGTTTCTGTTTCAGGGACGCTCCGGGAAATCCTCAAAGGCCTTGCTCCAGTGGCGGATCAAAAGGGCGTGGCCTTTCGAGTAACGATTTGTGATGACCCATGCGTCCTCTTGGGAGACGCCTTGCAGCTTAATCGCGCCATTCAAAACGTGATCATCAATGCTGTCCAGGCGTGCCCTGAAAAAAGCGGGATCGTCACCGTCACCTGCGCTCAAAAAGATTTTTATGTCGATCTGCGGGTCGAAGACAACGGAGCGGGTATCCCGGCGGGCCAGTTGCACAAGATCTTCGATCCTTATTTCACGACCAAGCAGGCCAAGAGCGGTACCGGTTTGGGACTCTACATCACCAAAAAAGTTGTTGAGGACCATAACGGGTCGATCAAAGTCGAAAGCGCACCCGGCGCCGGCACGATTTTCACGATTCGTCTCCCGCTGTCGGCTGGTTAAATCCGGAGCGCGCTGGAAGAATCGCCGGATTCTTCGCTCGAGTGTTTTCTTTCTCGCGGTTTCACTTGTCAGTTCCCTCGCGTTTGGTTTTGCTGAACGGGTGCCTTATCGCGTCGCGCCGATTTTTTTGATTCGTTTAGCCGGGGCGCCTTTCGAAGCGGTCGAACGTTTGGGCACTCCCATCATCGCCAGGGCCGCCCGCGATCTGATCGTTAGGCAAAAGAGAATCGAGCTCGGCGATGAGAAAGCCCTGGAGACTACGCTTCACGACGATCTCAACGCCGCTCGAAAATCGTTGCTCGCTGCCGCCCGGACGATTTTGCCGCGCTATTTGATCTTTGGTGCGGAAGGAATGCGGGACCGCATTTCATCTTTATTGGGAATCGATCCGGACGCTGCGTTGCCTCCGCGCAATTCGCGCGCCCGCGAACGTGAGCGGCATCTTGCACTTTATCTTCAGCGCATTTCCGCAAAAAACGACACGTTTAGTGAGTTCGGACCTTCCGGTTGGGGAAAAGTCGGGGAAAAGGTTTCTGGAATCGGATTGAAGCCGGAGCCGGGTATCGCAAAACGCGAAGCATTCCTGGAACGATGGATTGCTCACGCCATCGCGGCTTCGATTAACGCCGATCCGGAAAACTCAAATCCGAAACTAATGGTTCCCGCGCTGGAGCCGCACGCGGTGGAAATTTTGCTCGAAGACGTGAAGAATTGGCCTCCTAGTCCCGGTCGCGACAAATGGTTGTCGATCCTGCAAGCATTGGTCGAACTTCCGTCACAATTTATCAGCACGACTGACCCGCGAGATCGACAATTGATCTTGGACGAAGCGCAAACGTCCTTGCAGTCGATCGGTGCCCAAACGAAACAAGGCGATCGCTTTCTCTACGCCGCGAGCAATCCCATCGGGGAAGAATGTTTTCGCGAGTGTCACTTCGAAATTAATGAAAGTTTGATCGATGAAGTCACAGTTCAGGCCGAACCCTGGATCGATCTCTGGCGCGATAGTTACGCTTTCATTGCTTCACGCGTCGCCGCCGGTCTGCGCGGCATCATGGAAAGAGCGGGTGCCAAAAGCGGAGTAATGCCGTTGCCTGAATTCCTGCAGGCCTGCGAAGCAGCGAAACTTTCCCTGACCGGGCCGGGACTGGTCGCGCTCTCAGTGATGGCATTTCAGGAAGTGAAAGCTGCATTTCGAAAACGATTGCAGCCACATGTCGATCGTAGTCAATACGAACTTACGGCCGAAGATTGCCATGTCGTCCGCGACAATTTCGATTATCCGAAATTCGACGAGTACACTTATCCCTCAGCCGATTTGCAATTGGGCGCGACTTCAACTGAAGCGATCGCGCGCGGCGATTATCAATGGATCCTGGCTGAGCTTCATCCGCCAATCGCAATGCTTCATCATTGCATGTATTGGAGTTGCCCGGACAAGGAGGCGCTAAGTCGCGCATTAGCGAGCACAACCTTCGGTCGTTCGAACTTTCACTTCGGTTTTTTCGCAGCCGATTTCACCGCGCACACGACGGTGCGTTTGTTCGAGGCCCTGCCGGAGCTTTCAAACTTCGTCGCGCCCCAACGAGCGCATCCCAAGTGGAAAAAAATTCCGCCGACAGATGCTGAAGTTTATATCGATGAAACAACCGGAGACGTTTGTGTCCGCAAGATCGATAATCACGAACCTCTCGGATCGTTTGCGCGGGCGTGGGTGATTCCGCTTGGATTTCATCCGTTTCAATTTGGGATGGCCCCGCACACGCCCCGTTTGCATTGCGGGAAGGTGATTGTGCAACGTCGCAGTTGGACAGTGAAAGCCGAAGAACTGATTCCCGGCAATTACACGGGCGTCTCAACTCAGTTGGTCCTCGCTATTGAAAAACTGCGCGCCGAAAGAAATCTACCGCGCTTTATTTACATTCGTCCAACCGAGCAAGCGTTACGTCGGAGCGGAGCGGAAGGCCGCGATAAAGATACCAAGCCGGTCTTTGTTGATCTTGAGAGCTATTTGTTTCTGGAAATTTTCCATCGCTGGCTCATGAAAGCGGGCGAAATCGAGGTAACGGAAATGTTGCCTGACGCTGAACATTTGCTTTGGAAAGAACCGGATGGTCGCCACAGTTTCGAGCTGCGCACATTAATTGTCCCGCGTTCATGAAAATTGTCGCGATCGCAAACCAAAAAGGCGGAGTAGGGAAGACAACGACCGCTGTGAATCTGGGCGTGGCTTTGGCGGAAAAAAAACTGCGCGTCCTTTTAATCGATCTCGATCCGCAGGCGAACGCGACCAGCGCGCTCGGAATGCAGGAAGTGGAAGGCGAGAGCATTTACGAATCGCTGCTTGGTAGTACGCCACTCGCAAGCAAGATATTGCCCACTCGCCTCGATCAACTATTCATCATTCCAGCCGATCTCGATCTTGCCGGCGCCGAGGTTGAAATTGCGCGGATGCCGGACCATCTCATGCGCTTAGCCAGGACATTTTCGACCTTTCGATCCGACGAAACGTTCGATCTCGTCATTTTGGACTGCCCGCCCTCGTTAGGAATTCTCATGACCAACGCGCTGGCCGCGGCGGACGAGATCCTGACGCCAATCCAATGCGAGTATTTCGCGCTCGAAGGTTTGGTCAAAATCGTACGGGTGGTCGAGCAGGTGCGCGATTCAGGCGCGAACGATCAAATCGAGATCGGCGGCATTGTCATGACCATGTTTGACAGTCGGACGAATTTGAGCGGCCAAGTCGTAGACGAAGTTCGTCTGCATTTCGGCAAACGCGTTTACAACACCGTTATTCCGCGAACGGTCCGTTTAAGTGAAGCGCCCAGCTTCGGGAAATCGATTCTCGAGTACGACCCAAGCGGTGTCGGCGCCAGCGCTTATCGCGCTCTGGCGCGCGAATTTATCAAGCGGCATTCTCTTTTCCCCATCCCGCGCGAGATAGAAAGAACACGTTTGTCAGAGAGCCTCGATAGATAGTCTGCTTCTCCCAACTCATCCCGATTTTTTCCGCGACGCGCTGGGACGAGCTGTTCTCGGGATGAATTAGCGAGACGACGCGCAGGAGCTTTAAATCGCGGAAAGCGTGATCGCGTACGGCGCGCGCAGCTTCCGTGGCAATTCCTTTGTTCCAGTAATCTGGATGAAGCCGATATCCAATTTCGATTTCTTTCTCGCCGTCGACTTCCTGATGCAGAAATCCGCAGTAGCCAACAAGCGCGCCGTTAGATCGGATCACTACCGCGAATGGTGATGGCAATCCGGCGCGATGCCAGCTGATGACAGTTTCGAGAAACGCGGCGGTTTGTTCACGCGTCTTCGGACCGAGAGAGAAACGCATGAAATCCGTATTGGCCATTAATCCGGAAAGAAGATCGACATCTTCTTCGCGGAACGGGCGCAAAGTTAAGCGCGACGTTTCCAAAATCGCCATCTGGACCAATAAAGACGAATCGCGTGTGAGTTGCGATTCATAAACAGAGATGACGACGAAAACCGACGAATACGTGCGACCGGCGACGCCTCCAAATTCATCGAACTTGTCGATTGTGCGCGACGCCGCACAGAATTGCACCGCCTGTCACTTGTACAAACGCGCAACCCAAACCGTTTTCGGCGAAGGACCCAAAAAAGCGCCAATCATGTTGGTCGGCGAGCAACCCGGCGATCATGAAGACGTGGCCGGAAAACCGTTCGTCGGGCCGGCCGGAAAAATCATGGATCGCGCCCTGGAGGAAGCGGGGATCGATCGCAAAAAAGTTTACCTCACCAATGCGGTGAAGCATTTCAAATGGGAGCCGCGTGGCAAGCGCCGAATCCATCAGAAACCGAACTCGCGCGAGGTGGCGGCTTGTCGCCCATGGCTTGAAGCGGAGTTGCGACTCGTTAGACCGAAATTACTTGTTGTTCTCGGATCGACCGCCGGTCAGGCGATCTTTGGACTGTCATTTCGCGTCACGCGTGAGCGCGGGAAGGTCCTTTCATCGAAATTCGCGCCGAAAGTCGTCGCTACAGTTCATCCCTCGTCGTTGTTGCGACAGCCGGACGAAGAATCGCGACACCGGGAATATAAAAACTTCGTCGCCGATCTTCGGGTTGCGGTCAAAGCCGCCGGCGAGAATTAGTTGCTTGCCGCGCCGTAGCTTCAGCGAAGGCGCGTAGATCTTGCGATCGAATCAGGACTTCGGTGTCATCGATGGGTTTGGCGCTGGGCTCACAGTTTTCTTTTCCGTCGGCCCAAGCTTTACGAATTTTGCTTCCAAAGTGCCGTCCAGGTTTTTCCAATAGGCGCCGCTGACTTCTTCGTTGTCAACAATGTCCTTCATTGTCCCGGTCCCCGCGCCTTTCATGATGTTTGTTTTGTCTGTGACTTTGAAAACCCGCGTCGCCTGCTTGCCGCTGATCGTGAACGTCTTGTTCTTCTGGTCGACCGCTGAAACCATTCCGTGAAAAGGAATTGGTCGGATTAACGATTTGGCTGGCGATGCAGATGCAGCGGGTGATGCAGAACTCGATTTTGTGATCGTCTGCGCCGCGAGCGACAAGGAAAAGAGCACGGGAGCAGTAATAGCTGCAGCGATAAAGGAACCTTTGGATTTCATGGATTTTGGGCTGGTGAAATGGAGAATTAGTTGCTTTGGAGGTAAGGGGATTACGCTCCCGCTAGTGCATCCAATAATGAAACCCTTTCAATAAGAATTTACCTCCAGGCTTGGAAGCTTTGGAGGTAAGGGGATTCGAACCCCTGACCTTCTCATTGCGAACGAGACGCTCTACCAACTGAGCTATACCCCCGAAGTTTTTCGACTACCGCCGTTTAACGTGCAGAATTTGGGATGCGTTTCAACTGGGGTTCCACCCGTTTTGTCGCCTGATGACTTTCCGTCAGTCCATTCTTGTTCAGAAAAGTCCGACGGACCGAACCGGTTGTTTTGTGGCATAGCCAAAGGCCACGCTACCTTCTGCTCTTGTGGATAATCTGTTATGCAAATACTTCAAACCCTTGCGGCATCCGTGTTTTACAAAGCGGCAAAATCCGTGCGTCCAATCCGTCTACGTTTAATATTCAACGTAGCCCCGAACCGCCGATACAAAAACCGAAAGCTAACAACGATGAAAAATATTTTCGTCCGCTTCAGTCCACACGCGTCGCGACAGGTCCTGAACTTTCCACACCTGTCCAACTGTTTTCAGTGATTCGTTAGGCAAACGGCGTTTGCATTCCCAAAAACATGCTCAATAGTCGCGCCCATTGAGAAAAGCACCGTGGGGCGATAAATGAGCAATCGCACCGGGCATCATTGTTTAAGAACGCACCATAGCCAGTAGCCGTGTTGTAGCTGCTGGTTGTGTTACTAATAAGTATAACTAATGAGTATAGCATCGCCTCTTGTATAACTGATTGACCATCAGCAAGTTAGGTTCCAGCTCCGCCACGGATCGATCACAGATGTTATGAGAAGTTGTTGACATCAGGGTCAACATTATGTGCATAATACAAACGAATCCCAGACGAAATCCCAGACGAACAATTCTAGCAATTATTCTAGCAATTATCGCTCAATTGGACGAAGGGCGCTGTTCAAGCACAGAAGAAGAATGAACGATTCTGTCCCGAAAATCGGGCGGTCGACCAAGGGCGGCAGCTTGCTCTCGACTCTCCGCGAACGAGGATTAGCGGATATTTTTGTGCGCTATTTTTCCCGTTGCGAATTGACGGAGACCCGCACCGAGGAGCCATGCTCCAACCATGGGAGCGCCAAACAAACGTTACCGCTAAATGGTAACGGGAGTAATGGAGCGAGAACTCCGTCCTTAGTCACGAAAGCGTCTAATACGGCGACAGCGATTTATCCTCGTGTCGCAGCGGCCGGTGCGGTCCGGTGTGAGGGTCCTCGTTGGAAGCGAATTCTGGACATCACATGCATTTTGTTGACTTTACCATTCTGGTTGCCGCTCATGATTTTGATCATGGGGGCGATTCGCTTAATTTCGCCAGGGCCTATTTTTTACCGTCAGGAACGCGTCGGGTATCAACGCAAGCGTTTCATGATTTTCAAATTCCGAACAATGCGTGTCAACACGGAGACTCGAACGCATGAGGAATATTTCGCGCATTTAATGCGCGTTGATTGTCCTATGGAAAAGTTGGATGGCAAGGGCGATTCGCGCCTTATTGCTTGCGGACGTTTCCTTCGCGCCAGCGGCTTAGATGAATTACCGCAGATTTTTAACGTTCTTCGGGGAGAAATGAGCTTGGTTGGTCCGCGCCCATGCCTTCCGCA
>Ga0070698_100003135_pt1 | contig 18210 bp, 18 predicted proteins | sample KBSK1502metaG_FD_65477 | JGI IMG/M metagenome (GOLD analysis project Ga0070698, IMG submission 65477) | Corn, switchgrass and miscanthus rhizosphere microbial communities from Kellogg Biological Station, Michigan, USA - KBS K1-50-2 metaG | ecosystem: Host-associated > Plants > Roots >...
CCCGCGAAGCTCGTGGTGCGAGACATCACCACGGGTGGCTCCGTACACAGTCCCGAGCTGGTGCTCGATCTGTTCTCCATCACGCCGAAAGGCCACGAATATCGCGTGGTAACTTCCGACTTCGACGTAAGCAACAAAAAAGGCGTCGGCGCCAATCGCCGCACTGCGGAGTTCGGCGGCGGCGGAGCGGCACTGGGCGCTCTGCTCGGTGGCATCTTTGGTGGAGGCAAGGGCGCCGGAATCGGCGCCGCAGCCGGAGCCGGCGGAGGTGTGCTAACCCAAATTTTCACGCGCGGCAAGCAAGTGAAGATTCCCTCCGAAGCGGCGATGACCTTCCGCCTCGACTGCACCCTCGTCCTTCGCCCCCAAACCATCTCGTCGTTTCGTGCGACCCGCTGCGACAGTAGGTCAGTTTGAAATTCTTTCTGATCGTGACAATAGCGTCAAAATTCAAACTGACCCACTACTCGCAAACATGACTAGTCCGCTGTCGATGCCGACCGCCGCGCCGCCAAGCTGTCCGCCAGCGCTGACAATATCCACGCCCAGCCATCCTTGTGCTGCCGGCCCATCTCGTCATCGGGCACACCGGAATGGCGAAGTGTCACCTCGGTCTCATCTCCGCGCGCTTCCATCGTCACCGTCACCACCGACTCCGCGCCCTTGGTCGCCTCCGACATCCACGTGTGCGCAACCACTCGCGGCCGATCGATCTGCAGGAAGCGTCCATAATGTGGCCACGTTCGGCCTTCATGTTTCACCGCCAGATAAAAAAGCCCGTCCACAACCGGATTCAGGATCGCTCGTTCCGCGCCGAACCACGGTCCACCCGGACTCTTCGGGTCGATCCAAGTATCAAACACTTTCTCCGCTGCCGCCGGAATCGTGCGGGAAACGCTGGTCTCCGTTAGCTTCATCGTGATTTCTCCTTTTGTGTGGCAAAAAATTCTTCCAGTCGATCCAGCCGCTCATTCCAAAACTGCTCGTACTTCAGCACCCACCGCGCCACCTCGCGCAGAGGCTTCGGCGACAACCGCAGCGTATTCTCGCGACCGCGGCGCGTGCGTTGTACCAGCCCCGCTCGCTCCAGCACCTTCACGTGTTTGCAAAACCCGGTCAGCGTCATTGCAAACGGCTCCGCCACATCGGAAATCCGCGCCGGTCCACGCGCCAGCCGATCCAGAATCGCCCGCCGCGTCGGATCAGCAATCGCTGCCAACACGCTATCGACATTCCCGCCTGCGGAGCTGCCACCCGCCAAATTGCGACCCGCCAAATACTGAACCATGCGGTTCACTATATGCCGCGCCCTCCCCCTTGTCAATCCCGTTTTCAGCGCGACTCTGTCGTGCGGGTCTTTAGACCCGTCCCCGCCGTTGAGTGCCGCACCCTGCGGGGTTTTCAGGGTGCGGGTTTTGACTTTTAGAACCGCCGACTTCACAGCTTCAGTAGGACAGACATTCGCGCCTGTCCTCTTCGCGACACGCCCACACCTCCCTCGCAGCCTCCTTCGATTTGCTCCACGCTCCTATAACTGCTACGTCGACGCGTTGCATTCCCGCTACGACACTGGCCTCGATAATCCCCTTTCTGTTCCGCTCTCGCTACAATTCCATACGATGTATCTAACCATCTCGACCACACATAAGCCCGCTACCGATCTCGGCTTTTTGCTTCACAAGCGGCCGGGCAAGTTGCATTCCATCTCCCTATCCTTCGGCGAGGTCCACATCTTCTACCCCGAAGCGACCGAGGACCGTTGCACTGCCGCCGAACTACTGGACATCGATCCCGTCGAACTCGTGCGTAAGCCATCCGGGCCCTCAGGCGAAGGCGGCTTACTTGACGTCAATGATCGTCCGTACGTTTGTTCCTCGTTTACCAGCGTGGCCCTCGCCCGCGCCTTCGGAACCGCCTTTGGAGGGCGCAGCAAAGCCCGTCAGGCTCTTACCGACATGGAAATTCCTCTTGAGTCGCACATCCCCGCGATCCCCTGTAGAGGCGGAGATGCCTTTCTCCGGCAACTTTTCGAACCGCTGGGTTACCAGGTGCAGGCTACTCGTCATCCCCTGGATGAGCAATTTCCCGAATGAGGCGAAAGTCGCTACTGGAGCATCACGCTCTCAGCAACAAAGCGCCTTCGTAATGCTTATCGTCGTCTAGAACCGGCAAGAGAACATAGAGGTGCTGCAGGAGCTCTCCTCTCCCGAGCAAGCCGAGACCATCGCACTATTGCCCGCAAGCGGTTCGGCGTTGTCGGCGATGGCATCGGCGTTTGTTATACGCGTACTGGTCGCCGTTTCTTCGATTCCGCCGAATTGGAAGCTCAGTTTCTGCAGCGCATTCATGCAGCCGCAGACCGCGCAGCGATGTGGGAAACGCTCAAGACAGATTGGCTTTGCCTCGACGCGGAATTGATGCCTTGGTCGGCCAAAGCTCAGGAACTGCTCCGCCGTCAGTACGCTGCCGTCGGAGCTTCCGCCCGCGCGGCTTTTCGCGAATCGCTCAACGGTCTCAGCCAAGCTGCATCACAAGACCCTGACATCTCCCATCTTCGGGATCGCGTTCTCGAACGTTCCGCTCTCGCCGATGGCTTCGTGGTCGCCTACCGCCGCTATTGCTGGTCTGTCCGCTCTCTGGACGACCTAAAACTAGTACCGTTTCATCTGCTCGCCTCCGAAGGCCGCGTCCATGTCGATCGAGACCACCTCTGGCACATGCAAACCCTTGGTAGCCTCTGCGTTGCGGATCCGCGTCTCCTGCTGCTGACCAAATATCACCAAGTCGATCTCTTCGATGCGGTGAGTCAGAGCAAGGCCATTGATTGGTGGTGCGAACACACCGAGCGCGGCGGTGAGGGTATGGTTGTGAAGCCAGTGAATTTCATTGCAAAAGGCCGCCGTGGGATTGTGCAACCCAGCATGAAATGCCGCGGCCGCGAGTACCTTCGCATTATCTATGGTCCCGAATACACCCTCCCTCGACATCTCGACCGTCTGCGTTCCCGCGGATTGGGGCGCAAGCGTTCTCTGGCGCAGCGCGAGTTTGCCCTCGGCATCGAAGCCCTCGAACGTTTTGTCCGTCGTGAGCCTCTGCGTCGAGTTCATGAGTGCGTTTTCGGCGTTTTGGCTCTGGAGAGTGAGCCGGTCGATCCGAGGCTGTGACTATGCCGCTCGTTAATCGACGACCGATGAGAGATTGAGGCCCCAACCTTTCCTGCCCGCACAAATGCTCAATGCCGGACCTTTCCTCTGCTCCATTCGAACGCTCCTGTGCAGTTTTCTATCCGTGAAATTACTTGTAATCCCATGCAACTAAGCAGTTTAGCTTATCGCGACCTGCATCCAGCCTGTCACGTAAGTACCACTCGAGTACTATAAATAACATTACGGACAGACGGTAAATATTCTGCTACACTCCGCCGTGTACGCTAAATTCCAGCCCGACTTCCTGCTTCCCGCATCCGTTCAGCTCTGCGTGGCGCAAGCGGGGGTGCCCCGCCTCAGTTGGGCATTGCCACCGCTCCAGTTTCTGTTTCGAGTTTCCATTTTCGAGTTTCGAGTTTCCAGCTTCCGGAACGCCTCCAGAAAACCAATTTGTCGGTTGCGACACACTCACACCTTGCGGGAAAATTGTTTCCTGTCCCACGAGGCACAGGCGGCCCTCAGCACCAAACATGATCCCAGCCGCACTTGCGCATGAGGCACTGACATGACCCACGACATCGGAGAACTCACTCCCCCGAACCGGCTGATGCTCACGCCGGGTCCCTCCTCCATGGACCCGCGCGTCTATCGCGCCCTTGCCACCCCTCTGGTCGGCCACCTCGATCCCTGGTTCAAAGGCTGCATGGACGAAACGCAAATCCTGCTGCGTCAAATTTTCCAAACCGAAAACCGCATCACCATGCCGCTCTCCGCCTCTGGCTCCGGCGGCATCGAAGCCTCCGTTCTGAACACCCTCGAGGAAGGCGACGAAGCCATCATCGGCGTCAACGGCATATTTTCCGATCGCATGGCCGTCATCGCTGGTCACACCCCGGCCAAAATCACAAAAGTGGAAGCGCCCTACGGCAAACCAGTCGATCCGGAAGACGTGCGCCGCGCCGGCAAAGGCAGAAAGATCAAAATCGTCGGATTTGCCCACGGGGAGACTTCATCGGGCGTGCTGACCGACATCGACAGCTTCCGCCAGGTTGCCGACGAGCTCGGTGCGTTGCTCATCGTCGACTCCGTCGCGTCGCTGGCCGCCGTGCCGATTCATGTGGACCGTCAGCGAATCGACATCTGCTTCAGCGGCACCCAAAAAGCCATCAGCGCGCCGCCAGGCATGTCTCCCATCACCGTGAGCCCGCGAGCCGAGGAGGTTTTTCGCAACCGCAAGAGCAAAGTGCAGAGCTGGTATTTCGATCTGAGCACCGCGATGAATTATTGGGGCAAGGACCGGCTCTATCATCACACGCCGCCGATTTCGCTGATCTTCGCTCTCCGCGAAGCGATGCGTATTGTGATGGAAGAAGGCCTGGAAGCGCGCTGGGAGCGCCATCGCGCGAATCAGCTCGCCCTGGTTGCCGGCCTGGAGGCCATGGGGCTGGAGCTGCTGGTGAAGAATCCCAAAGATCGTTTGCCGACGGTCACCGCCGTAATGATTCCGCCCGGAATCGACGACGTGAAGGTCCGCAACCAACTGCTCGACGAATTCAATATCGAAATCGCCGGGGGCCTTGGTCCGCTGAAGGCCAAGATCTGGCGCGTCGGCTTGATGGGCCACTGCAGCCAGAAACCATATGTCCTGCTATTCTTGGCTGCACTGGAAAAGGTGCTGCTTGATTGCGGTTTCCGCGTTCCGTCCGGCGCCGGGGTCGGCGCCGCTGTAGGGAGTTACACTCATGTGGATACCGCAGCCGCGGCCCGATAAAGCCCAGGACAAGACTTTGGACAAAAGCTTGCACAAAGCGAAAGCCAGAGGTGGCAAGCCGGAAGTGCCGAAAGGCGTAATTACCGTTGCCGATGCGAGTGTCGACGAAACCGATCCAAAAACACGTGGGGGCAAGAACGTGACTGCCGAAACGCAAGAAACACGAACGGAAACGACGCTGCGGCCTATGCTCGCCAATTCCGGAGCGATGAGCACCTTTGTCGGCCCTTTCGATGTGACTTCCCGCCTTATGGGCCAAACCTACCAGTGCCGCTTCTCGCATATGTGGAACGGTATCGCCACGCGCCACAGCGATACCATCGACACAAAATTTTTCGTGAATGGCGCAGCGATCGTCGTCGGACTCGCGCACACCGGTTTTGTGAAGTTTCGTGACCGCACCGGACGCGATTTGACCGATCGCGAAGCCAGCTTCATCGCCGCGGAGTTTTTGTGCGAGCGCCTCGAGGAAGAAGACGAGCGCCCGCTCTACGACGTCTTCCAAGCCGATGTCCTGCGCCTGATCGATCAAGTCGGCATCAAGTAGCCGTGGAGGAAAAAATTGTCGCGGAAAGGAGTCATCGAAGGAAACAAAGCGTCGTTTAATCGCCGGGCTCGATGCGGAAGGCATCCAGCTCAGGATGACAGAGACCATCGCGGCGAATGAAATACATCACCAGAAACATCAGCAGCGCGCCTCCCACCATTACGACGACAGCGACCTGCAGTCCAAGTATGAGATCGGCAAGGTCATCGAGCCGCCCCACAACGTAAGGTCCGAGAATGCCGCCAAAGAGTTGCGTCGCGAACATATACACGCCCACCGAAGAGGCGTGCGCCCGGCGCGGCATCATGTCGTGGATCACCGCGGTCAGCGGCCCGTGATACCAAGACATGAAAAATCCGGCGATAAAGAAAGCGCCGATGACCTGATGCTTCTCTTCGCTGACGATGGCCCACAACACGAAAGGAGCGGCGATCAGGAATCCGCAGGCGACGGTGACGATGCGGCCGGAAGGAAAGCGCTTGTGCAAGAGGTCGGCGAGAAAGCCGCCGGCGAGTACTCCCAGCAACGCGGAAACCAGCAGCGCAGGCCCGAGCGAAACGCCCGCTTCTTTCAGGCTGAAATCTTTGTAGCGCACCACGAAGTCCGTGCCCCAGGTGATGAAGGCGACGCTCGCGAAGGTGATCATGACCCCGCTGATGATCAGGGTGACAAACGCGGGCACCCGCAACAGTCGCGTGAGCGGTACGACTTCGCAGCGCGGGCCGCGTGGCGGCTCGGCAAGGCCGAGGATCACGAAGGAAAGAAGCAAGCCGGGAATGCCTATGGCGTAAAAAGTGGGTCGCCATCCCAGCCACTGCCCCATCACTCCACCGATGGCCTGACCGACGGTGCCCCCGATCAGCATGCCTGCCGCGAAAATGGACTGCGCGCGAGCGCGATCTTCCTGCGGGAAGCCCCCGGAAATCATGGATTGCGCGGCGGGTGCGTAGGCGGCTTCGCCAATGCCGACAAAAGCGCGCGCGAGCAGCAACATCACGAAGGTGTGCACGTGGCTGGTGAAAATGGTGGCAAAACTCCAGAGAACCACGCCCCCGGCGATGACGCGAGAGCGATTGAAGCGGTCGGCCAAGAATCCGCAAGGAACGCTGGCAAGCGCGAGCACCGCTTGCAGAACCACCTGCAAGTAGCTGATTTGCGTGCTGCTGAGGCCGAACTCATCGCGAATCAGAGGAACCAAAGGGGGGATGGCCTGGCGGTCGGCGAAGTTGACAAAATTAATTAGCGCGAGTACGGCAAGAAGGCGATACTGATAGGACGTGAGTGAAAAGGATTTCGGCAACGTGAGCGAATTGGGTTTCGAGGACACGCTGAGTGCATTGCGTCGACGGTGCGCGACCTGATCCTGTGATACCGACCCGTTAGGCCAACGCGCGACCGAACCTTCTTGATTATACATCTGGCATGAAGCTGGGCACTTCTTCCAAGGCGACCACCAGTGACCGGTTGACCACCGTACTTTCGTACGGGGCGCTGTTGCTGCTGGGATATTTGGTCTACCGGATCACCGAGCCGTTTTTTGTGCCGCTGGCCTGGTCGGCGGTATTGGCAATTTTCTTTTATCCAGTTTACGAGCGGCTGGCGGCGGAAATGGGCGCAAATCGCGCCGCGCTTGTCTGCACGGTGGCCGTAACCCTGCTGCTGATTGTGCCAGCGATTTTGGTTCTGGTGTACACAACGCGCGAAGCTGTGGACGCAGCAGCGGCGATCCAAAGCGCACTACGAGATCCCGATCGAGCTTTGTCCGCGCACGCGCTGGCTTGGATCCACAGCCATCTTCCCGCTGAATGGCAATCCACGGATTTCTCGGAGCCGTTGCGACAGGGCGCAGAGAAAGTAGCTTCGTTTCTGGCGGGAAACTTCGCCGCGCTGGTCAGGAACCTGTTCACATTTTTTGTGGACCTGTTCATTTTGATTTTTGCGCTGTTTTTCATGTTTCGCGACGGGGACAGCATCGTCCGCGGTGTGCGGCACCTGATGCCATTTGATGATTCGATCCAGCACGACATGCTGAAAGAATCGCGAGATTTGATTTTTGCGAGCGTGGCGGTGGCGCTGGTGATCGCGTGCCTACAGGGATTGTTGGGCGGGTTGGCGTTTACCCTGGGGGGAGTGCCGACCCCGATGCTATGGGGAGTATTGATCGCATTTTTCTCGCTGGTTCCGGTGGTGGGATCGGCGCTGATCTGGGTTCCGACAGCGATTTGGCTGGCGGTGAACGGCCACTGGGGAAGAGGGCTGGTGATCGTGATCATTTGCGGCGGAGTCGCGGGGATTGCCGACAACATCATACGGCCGCTGCTGCTGCGCAACCGCACGCACTTGAATGAATTGCTACTGTTTATCAGCGCCATCGGAGGGCTAAAAGTATTTGGATTGTTGGGACTCGTCGCGGGGCCGACGATTGTGGCGGCGGCAATGGGCGTGTTCCGAGTGTACATGGACCGGCGCGATGAACAGGCCGCGACGAGCGCGGAGCGCGCAGTCTGAATCGGCGGTTGCTCGGCGGCAGTCACGGCGATCTGAATGAATGCAAAACTCGTCGGCGATTCCAGTGACTCGAGTCGTGCTGTCATCACGCCGCGATTTCTTGCTTCGCTCGAAATGACAGGTTTTGGGTGGGAGCGCTTCAGTATGACAATGCGCTTGTGTGCGAAGCGCCGGCTCCGCGGCCGGAATCACAGCGCGCTTTTGCGTTGAGCAACACGGCAGAGCGAGAAGTCCGGAAACGATGTGCAGGGATTTGACGCTGAGATCCTTCGGCGATCCTCACCGGATCGCCTCGGGATGACAAATGCGAAGCTCAGGAATTGGGGGACCAAGGGGGCTTCACGCCGGACATGCGCGCGTAGGCGATGAGCTGCCCCATGTGCTCGTTGGCGTGAACGATGATACGGAGGTAGATTCCGTCAACGGTGGCGTCGCGATCGGCGATGTGCACTTTGCGCTCGAGATCCTTCGGAGTTATGGAGGCGTGGGCTTCTTTTACGGTGTCGAGAGAGCGCTTCAGCCAATTGGTTACGTCGGCTTTCGAAGTGACGGTCTTCTCCATTTCACGCTTGAGGTCGGCGGGCATTTTGCCTCCGGTTACGCTGAGCAGATAGAAATTGGCGATGGCAATGTGCATGTACACTTCACTGGTGGAACGAACACCGGCCACTGGGCGCCAGGAGAATTTGTCCTCGGGGGTGGCCTCTGCGAGCGCGACAAGTTGTCGAGAGACGTGACGCCATTCTCCATCGTAGCCCTGCCAGATTCCTTCCGGCGGAGCTTGCTGGCCGAGCAAGGGGCGCGCGACGATCAACAGCAGAACGAGAAGAGCTTTTCGCATGATGGTTCCTCTCCAGACTTTTTCTCTGCCGACCACGAGGTCGGAGCTGCGTTCAGAAGGAGGCCATTCTACATCCAGCGGCGTTAATCAGGCATCACCTGGCCGAAATGCAATGCTGGAATTCGACGCGTAACAAAGCAGTTCCGTTGACTTACCGCCGGGTCCCTACCTAAGATGACGACACTGTGGCGGACTCCGACGCCCTCATTGGTCAGAAGGTCTCCCACTACCTCATCGTCGAGAAGCTGGGTGGCGGCGGCATGGGTATCGTCTACAAGGCCGAAGACATCAAGCTCCACCGCTTCGTGGCTCTCAAGTTCTTGCCTGATGAGGTTGCCAAGAATCCTCACGCTCTGGCGCGTTTCCAGCGAGAGGCACAAGCTGCTTCTTCCTTGAACCACGCCAACATCTGCACAGTCCACGAAATTGAACAGGATAGGCAATGCTTTATTGCTATGGAGCTGCTGGAAGGCCAAACGCTCAGGCACCGGATCGCGTACAAACCGCTTCCGACAGATGAATTGCTTGATCTTGCGATTCAGATCGCCGATGCGCTGGATGCCGCGCACAGCCAGGGTATCATCCATCGGGACATCAAGCCTGCAAACATCTTCGTAACCAAACGCGGTCAAGCCAAAATCCTGGATTTCGGACTAGCGAAGCTGGTACCGCACTCCAAGCACCTAGTGCAGAAGGTCGGAGCGTCAGCGGTCGCGACAGCCGCAACCGCGGAAGAAACGCTGACCAGCCCGGGGGTTGCGGTGGGAACAGTGGCGTACATGTCTCCCGAGCAAGTGCGAGGGGAAGAGCTCGACGCGCGTTCGGATCTCTTCTCCCTTGGTGCGGTGCTTTATCAGATGGCCACTGGACGGCGAGCATTTAGCGGCAATACTTCGGGCGTGATCTCCGAGGCAATCCTCAATCGCGCTCCCATTCCGCCGGTTCGGTTGAACCCGAAGGTTCCGCCCAAGCTCGAAGAGATGATCAATCGTCTGCTCGAAAAGGACCGCGACATGCGCTGCCAAAGCGCCTCCGATCTGCGTTCCGAGCTGAGGCGTCTGAGGCGGGACACTAGTTCGGGGAGCTCAAGCGTCGTAGCGCCATCTCTGGGTCCCGTGTCTGCCTCCGAGGGAGGCAGTGAAGCCGGCGCGACTGCCGCGAGCTCACAAGACAGCTCGACCGACCGAGCTCTAATAGTTTATCTCGCCAGACGACACAAGAAAGCTTTGCTGGGCGGGCTGGCAGTCGCTGCCGTAGCCGTCACGGCTGTCTTATACTGGCTTGCGCCTCCCTTGGCGTCGCCCAAAGTGTCGGGGTATGTGCAAATCACTCATGATGCGCGTCCCAAGTTTTTGCTGGGGACGGATGGCTCGCGCCTCTACTTGCAGGAGCAGGCTGGTGGCCTGCGTTATCCGCTTGCGCAGGTATCGGTTGCTGGAGGACAAGTTGCGCCCATCGCTGCCTCGTCTGCCAACCTGTACCTTTTGAATGTTTCCCCGGACGGCTCGGACTTGCTCGTGTCGGACTTGCCCGTGTCGGACAAGCCTGGCACCTTCGAAGAAGGGCCGCTCTCGGCTTTGCCGGTTCTCGGGGGCTCACCGCGCCGACTGGCGGATACGGCCGGTCATAATGGAGCGTGGTCCCCGGATGAAAAGAAGCTCGTTTACTGCAAAGGAAACGATCTTTATTTGTCAAACGGCGACGGAACGGAATCTCGAAAGATTGCTTCCCTGCCGGGCGCTGCGTCCTGGACGGCATGGTCTCCGGATGGAAGCCTGATACGCTTCACCGTCTCAGATCTCAAGACGCGAGCCCCCTCACTCTGGCAGGTTTCTGCCGACGGCACGAACCCACACCCGTTGCTCCCGGGCTGGCATCCAGCCAATGGCGCATGCTGCGGAAAATGGACTCCCGATGGCACGTACTTCGTTTTCCAGTCCAAAGACCAGATCTGGGCCCTGCGCGAGAAAGGAAGTTTTCTTCGCAAGATAAGCCGCGACCCGGTGCAGTTGTCCTCAGGAGCGACCAGTTACGCATTCCCACTTCCCAGCAAAGATGGTAAGAAGCTCTTCGCTGTGGCGGGCTTAGTGCGTGGAGAACTTGAGCGTTACGACGCCAGGTCCAAGACCCTCCAGCCTTTTCTTTCGGGAATCTCAGCCCAGGACGTGGCCTTCTCGAAGGACGGCCAATGGGTTGCCTACGTTTCGTATCCCGAGGGGACGCTCTGGCGAAGCAAGGCCGACGGGAGTGAGCGGCTTCAGCTCAGCTTCCCGCCGCTCCATGCCATGCTGCCTCGTTGGTCGCCGGATCGAAAACATCTCGTCTTCTACGACCATCAGACCGGCAAGCCCATGCGCATCTATCTTGTTTCGACCGATGGTGGCACACCGCAGGCGATGCTGCCAGGGGGCCCTCAAACTCAGGCCGATCCGGTTTGGGGACCGGATGGCGATTCTGTCGCTTTTGGAGGGGTGCCCCCTGACGCGGATGCCATTCACGTCTTTGACCTCAAGACGCATCAGGTCTCGACGCTCCCTGGGTCTGACAAACTTTACTCTCCCCGTTGGTCGCCGGACGGGCGGTACATGGTCGCGATGCCGACCGATTCGCTGAGCTTGAGTTTGTTCGATTTCAAAACGCAGAAGTGGGCGGTCCTGACCAAGACGGCGGCTGCGTATCCTAGTTGGTCTCGAGAGGGGCGGTATGTCTATTTCCTGCGAGTGCAGCCGGAGGCGGGGGTGTTTCGGGTAGGAATCAGTGACCGAAAGCTAGAGCAGGTGGCGAGCCTCAAGGGATTCCAAATGACGGGTTACTTCAGTCATTGGCTCGGACTCGCGCCGGATGATTCGCCGTTATTGCTCAAAGACACTGGGAGCCAGGATATCGTTGCCCTCGACTGGGAAGCACCGTAAAGAAGCAGAAGACACCAGGTGGTGGCAGACGCAGCGAATTGATGGGTAAAGGTGTCTCACGCGTCACTTCATCCTGGCCGAGATTTGGCTGAAAGCCCGATCGTGGCCGCCGCGCGATTTTAGGCGTATTTGCGATTGAAAAGCGAGAGATTCCTCCCTGCGCAGGCCGACCGTTCGTTAGGAAACGAACGGGAAGAAAAAATCGGCCTGCTCCGCTCGAAATGACGGTGTTGGGCCGGCCAAAGGTAACGACGGGATCATGCTCGCAAGACAAATCGCTTGAACACTCACACTCTTGAATGATGGTGTTAGGCGGGCCGGAGCTAACGGATAGATCGTGCGCGCGAGACACAGCACGTGATGGAGTTTCAGGAGAAGGCGATGACGGACGCGGTGGTTACGAGATTCGAGAAGGCTGATGAGGTCCGCACGTTTGAGAAGGGGAAGTTCGAGTTGGTGCGGATCGGTGGAATGACCGTTGGGCGGGCGACTTACGATCCCGGCTGGAAATGGTCTGATCACGTCGGTAAAGCGCTTGGTAAGAAGAGCTGCGACGTGGAACACGTGGGCTTGGTTGTCTCAGGTCGAGCGGCAGTTGCGATGGATGATGGACGTGTATTCGAAATAGGGCCTGGCGATCTGTTCCATATTGGGCCCGGTCATGATAGTTGGGTTCTCGGAAAACAGCCTTATGTTTCGCTGCATTTAATGGGCGCGCGCCTTTATGCGGCGAAGAAATCTACCTAGCCCACGTGAGATCCGTTGGACGCGACCAGACATAAGCAAGCGTGCAAGCCCGCATCAGGTGGCTTGAGCGTACGCCGGCAAGAGTCAAATGCTTTAGGGCGACGCGGGGCGCCAGGGCTTGCTAGCCTTTGGCACGCTTGAAAAATTCGACTTGTTTGAGCCGCTTTTCTGCTTGCTTTTTGGATTTGTAGGGACCGCCTAGGTTCTTTCCCTTCTCGGAGAGAACGTTGTAGCCGCCTTTTTCTTTTTTGATCATAGGTCACCTCGTGAGGCAAAGAGATCCAGGCCTCGAAGAAATTTTCTGGCGGCAGGAGGAGGAAGGAAATACAGCTTTTGCTGGGGGGGCGGAGAGGTAGCTTCGGGGCAATTCTGGATGCCAGTTCGCGCCTGAGACAAAGCAGCGAAGGGCGCCCGCTAAGGTCGGAATAACGGCGGGAAAAGTTGTGCCAAAGGCCTCGACGGACAAGTAAGGGAGCTTCGCGCAGACTTCGAAGTGAACTAACGGGCGGCACAGGCAGGAGTGCCTGTGCTACTTGGGGACGAGGGTGTAGCTGACGAAAGCTAGCTTGGAGCCGTCGGGAGACCAGGACGGAACGTTGATTGTGCCTTGGCCGCCGAATAATTTTGCGGGCTCAGTGATCTTGCGTTCCTTTAGCGACATTAGGCGCAGCATAACGTCTTTGTTTTCGGGATGGCCTTTCACGTCTTTTTCATACGAGAGAACCACCATGCGCGTGCCATCGGGAGAAATGTGCGGAAACCAGTTGTTGTAATCGTCGGAAAGCACGGATTCTTGCTGCGACCCGTCGGGATGCATGCGGTAAATGTCCATTTTGCCGGTGCGCTCGGAGTTGAAGTAGATGTAGTTTCCGTCGGGAGAATATTCGGGGCCATCGTCCAAGCCCTTTGCCGTGGTTAGGCGCGTTTCGTCTGCGCCGGCGACGGGAATGGTGTAGATGTCGAAATCGCCGTTGCGCTCGCCTACGAATGCCAGCGTCTTTCCGTCGGGCGACCATCCGTGCCAATAAGAAGGAGAGTTTTGCGTAACGCGATGCGGAGTGCCGCCGGCGAAAGGCAAAATGTAAATGAGGGATTTGTGGGGCTCCTGGGATTGATCGCTGATGACCAGCGATTTGCCATCGGGCGAAATGCCGTGATCGTTGTTGCAGCGATTGGCGAAACCGGTGTCGATTACCTCCGGCGTTCCGCCGGTGGCGGGAATACGCTCGAGACGACCGTTGCGATTGAAGAGGAGAGTAGCGCCATCGTGAGTCCAGTTGGGAGCCTCGATGCGCCCTGGGGTGACGTAGATGGCGCTGCGATCTGCGGACGCGATGGTCACGGCTTCGAGGGTGCTGTATAGGGTCATGCGATCCGCGGGCGCGGGCTCGAGAGACGTGAGCTTAACGTTGGAAAAGACTGCGGTTTCGCGCAAGTCTTTTTCATGAGAGCAAACGCCGAGGCCGACATAAAACATGCCATCGAGAATCATTTTTGGAGAACCGGCTGCGAATTGCAGCGGGCCATCATCGACGGCCAGCCACATGGAAAAATAGTTGCCGCGTTTTTCGATCCGGAGATGCTTGGGGGAAGAAACGGTGGCCTGAACCTCGCGCGTCGGGCCAGCTTTTTCATCGCGAAATTGTAGGGCGGTCATGCCGACGCCGTGGAGAGCGATATCGGCGTAGGCAGAGTCGGTATCCAAGCTCTGGCGAATCATCAAGAGAGCTTTGCGATGCGGATTTTTTCCGGCACCGAGAAAGAAAATGTCGGCCGAGAGAGCCACGTCGCCAGACATTTTTTTCCAGGCGAGCTGAAATTCGTCTTTGGCGAACCAGACGTTTTCGCCGCTACCGCGGATGGTGTAAGAGCCCTTGGATGCGTCGTATTCGGTGGCACCTGCTTGGAGGACGTTGCCGACGTCGGCGTGGTCCTCGAAGATGCCGACGGGAGCGGCTGGTGTTGGGCGATTCGGGGATACAGCGCCAGAGCTTGCAACGACGCCACCTAGGCGATAACTCGAGCTCAAGGCAATCAGCAGCAGGCAGAACAGTGCGATTGCCGAGCGAAGGGTTATTCCGTGCATGGGAGAACCTCCATGCCAGCTGGATCGCAAGATGTGAGACGCCTGTATCGTACATAGCTGCGGCGTTGTTGCAACCAGTATGCGCTGCCCTGTAGGGGTTTTTTCAGGCGCTTTTAAAGCCCGACGGATTAATTGAGGGGCACGTTCCCGCGAGCCTGAAGGCTCGCTTCCCCGGACTGAAGTCCGGGGCTTCCATAAAGCACTCACTTCCGCCCGAAAAGCTCACAGCGGGGAAAAAACCCTCAGGCCTAAAGGCCTGAGCTACAACAGGGCGGCCCTTCGTGCATTTAAGGGTGCTTGGCCGGCGGGTCGGAGTGATCGCCGAGGTAGTAGGGGGCGGTCATAGTGAAGATGCGTTCGTGACCGCGAGCGAGCAGCACCCATTCCAGAAGACGACCACGCTGATTGTGAAGGAAGTATTCGTACCAACGACCCTCGACTAGCTCCGGAATGACGACGACGATGTGGCGATCTTTGTGTTTTTCCGATAATTCCAGAATGTACTGAACGAGCGGCACGATCACGAAACGGTACGGCGAAGGCAGCGCTACGAGGTCTGGCCGCGGCACTCCAGCCTTGCGAAAAGGTGTGACGACGTAGCGTTCCCATTCCTCGCGCAATAATTCGGAGTGCTTCTCCGGCTCGACATGGACGGCAATGACTTCGGGCGTGAGCTTGGAGGCAAACTCGAGACCTCGTTTGGAGATGCAGCTCCAGCGGTCAATGGGAACGACGGCAATGGGCGGATCATCGTGGCTGGCCGGGAAGGCAGGCTGGGGACACGCAGTGCGGACAAACACGGCGTGATAGTGGCGGCGCACGGAAACAAATAGACAGATCAGCATGGGGATGAAGAGCAGGGTGATCCAGGCGCCTTCGGTGAATTTTGCAACCAGGACAACGCACACGGTAATCCCGGTGACGAAGGCGCCGAGGCCGTTTACGAAGGCGCTTTTTCTCGAGTGCTCACCTCGTTTTTTGTACCAATGCACAACCATGCCCGCTTGCGACAAGGTGAAGGCGAGAAATGCACCGACCGCGTAGAGCGGGATCAGCCGATCTGTGACGCCTTTGAACAGAACCAGGAGGATAGCGGCAAGGATGGCAAGAACAACGATTCCGTAGGAATAGACAAGGCGGCGACCGCGATAGCTAAAGGCGTGGGGAAGATAATTGTTTTGCGCGATGGCTCGGCAAAGGCGGGGAAAGTCGGCGAAGGCGGTGTTTGCGGAGAGGGAGAGGACTACAAGGATTGCGCCTATGGTCAGGTAATAGAAGTAGCCCTTTCCGAAGATGGCGGAGGTCAGCATGGACAAGAGACTCTGGTAGCCGGGCTGCCCGGGTTCCGTGGCGGTGATGCCATACGCTTTGACGAGGTAGGAGATGCCCGCGAGGAGGAGCGCTAGAAGAAAAATAATGATGGTGAGCGTGCGTTGCGCATTTTTTACGGTGGGCTCGCGAAAAGCCTTGACGCCGTTGCTGACCGCCTCGACCCCGGTGAGAGCGGTGCAGCCGCTTGCGAAGACTTTGAGCAACAGCCAGTAGGTGACCGCCTGTGTGACTGGCGGAGGCGGAGGCAATGGCGTGACGGGAACGGGATGACCGCCGCTGAGCAATACGCGAAGTAAGCCGCCAACAATGGTGATGGACAGCATCGCAACGAAGAGATACGTGGGCAGCATGAAAGCAACGCCCGCTTCGCGCAGGCCGCGCAAATTCACGAGGGTAATAATCAAGAGGATGCCAACGCATAGGAGCACGGTATGGCGCTGCAAAGAAGGAACGGCGGAGATCAGCGCACCGACGCCGGCAGAGATGCCCACCGCAACGGTAAGGATGTAGTCGGTGAGCAAGGCCGCGGCGGCGAGAAGGCCTGGAAATGTTCCAAGGTTGAGGCGCGCGACGGTATACGAGCCACCCCCACCGGGATACGCGGCGATGGTCTGGCGGTACGAAAAATAAACAATCACCAGCAAAGTGATGATCGCGGTGCTGATCGGGACGATGTACTGCAAACCGAGAAGGCCGACGGGGATGAGCAGGCTGAGGGCAGCTTCCGGGCCGTAAGCGGCGGAGCTGAGGGCATCCAGGCCAAAAATGGGAACTCCGCGCACGGGGCCAACCTGCTCGGCGCGTTCGTCACTGGTGGGGAGAGGCTTCCCGACAAGAAGATCAAGGATGTTCAATGTGGGCTCCGGTACGTGGATCTGTCGTTGCTTTGAGGGTCTCTGTGACTGAACGTTTCGCTGATACGTGTTTGTTCGTTTAGCAAATACGGTTTTCCGTGTAGGCGGTTTACTTGACAGTGCTACGAGTGGCGGCCTACACTATGAGTTTTTAGATGACCCCGAAAGCTAAGCTGAGGGGCGGGACTCCTTATGGATAAGAAACGGCTAGACTACTACAAAAAGAAGTTAACGGCGCGACGCGAAGAATTGATGAAAACGATCGCGCGCACCGAGGAAGAAGGCCGGCAGGCGGACGAGGATCCGACCGTGGACCTGGCCGACAAAGCGGCAAACTCGTATACCAAAGAATTTCTGTTTGGGATGACGAACAGTGACCGGACGATCTTAAATATGATCGACGAAGCACTGAAGAGGATCAAAGTCAACGAGTATGGGCTTTGCGTGAACTGCCAGGAAGAAGTGCAGCAGAAGCGCTTAGAAGCCGTGCCGTGGGCGAAACATTGCATCAGTTGCCAGGAAAAGATCGAACAAGGGCTGCTGTAGAGTCGGGAACTCGGAATTCGGACAACCAGGCTGCTAAGTTTTCTCCCTTCCAGATAATCCAGGTTCTACTTAGGTCTTTATTACCTAATGGCTGCGTTATATTATTGTACTCCGATGAACGGGCAGAGCCGACCTGGGGCAGGGTTTCCGCGACTGGATGACAGGAGCGAGCGACGCGCTGGTGAGCGTGTTGTTTCCCTCTGGATGCCGTATTTGCGAAAAGCTGCTTACGGGGTCGAGCCGGGTGCCGATCTGCGACGAACGTCTGGGGTCGTTTCGGCGAATGCCCGAGGAGGTGTGTAGGGTCTGCGGCTGGCCAGTGCAGGCTTCGTTTGCGGGCGCGTCAATTGGTTCGGCCGACGGCGGGCCGGAAGACAAAACCCGCCAGGGTTGTGCCGTTTGCGCGAGCCGAGACTTGGGTTTTGACTGCGCGCGGACGTTCGGAGTGTACGAAGGAGCGCTGGTGCGGGCAATTATCATGCTGATGTTCGAGCGCATGGAGCCGCTGGGCGCTTGGTTTGGTGGTCGGCTGGCTGAGGTGTGCAAAAATGAGGATAGCTTCGCGGCTGACATCGGGAACGCGGGTATAATCAGGCTGACTTGATCGCGCGGCCGTTTGCCAAGCGCCTGAAAGTGCCCTATCGAGCGGTGCTGTTGGTGCGGACGCGCCCGCGGCCGGACAAGCAGTTGCTGAGTCTATCGGAACGCTGGGAGTCCGTCCGTGGCGCTTTTGCCACGCGGCCGGGCAGCCGAGTTGACAACTTACGCGTCTTACTGGTAGATGATGTAATGACAACTGGAGCCACCCTGGACGCCTGCGCAAGGGTGCTCCGGCAGGCTGGGGCCAAATCGGTTATGGCGCTGACGGTCGCCCGGGCTCTGCGACATCCGGTGGCAGGCTTCGACGAGTAGTGAACCCG
>Ga0070698_100003136_pt1 | contig 18209 bp, 21 predicted proteins | sample KBSK1502metaG_FD_65477 | JGI IMG/M metagenome (GOLD analysis project Ga0070698, IMG submission 65477) | Corn, switchgrass and miscanthus rhizosphere microbial communities from Kellogg Biological Station, Michigan, USA - KBS K1-50-2 metaG | ecosystem: Host-associated > Plants > Roots >...
CGTGCAGTCTTACTACGGTACCGGAAGCGCGGGCCGACGACAACCGCGGAGCTCCCGCCCCCGTGGGAAAAAGGGAAGGGTCTTCCGGCGCGATCGGAATGCTATGCTGGATTTTCGCGGGCAGGGCGCGGGGGCACTCCGTCGCGAGACATGGAGAACGACCATGGCAAATCCCTTTGTGCACGTCGAGCTGAACACTTCGGACGTCGACAAGGCGAAGCAATTCTACGGGCGATTGTTCGACTGGCAGATGGAAGACGTGGAGATGGGCCCGAGCGGCCGGTACACGATGATCAAGCCGGGTACGGGGACGGGCGGAGGGATCATGAAGCACCCGATGCCCGGCGAGCCGTCGACGTGGCTGGCCTATGTCGAGGTCGAGGACGTCGGGGCCTCGACGCGGAAGGCCAAGTCACTGGGGGCCAAGATTATCAAGGACGTCACCGAAGTGCCGGGGACCGGTTGGCTGAGCATCATCAGCGACCCGACCGGCGCCGTGCTCGGGCTCTGGAAGCCGAAGGCGAAGACCGCCTGAAGTCGCACGTCGTCGCGGGGCCCCGTCGGAATGTCCGGCGGGAGCCCCGCCGTTGTTGGCAGGGAAGACTCCTGTTGACGGTCAACAGAACTGTGGTAGCCTCCTGTTGATGGTCAAAAGGAGTGTATGCGACCTTCCCGAAGCGAAGTCCTGCAGGGAACGCTCGATCTGCTGGTGCTGAAGACGCTCGATTCCATGGGGCCGATGCACGGCTTCGGGATCGCCGCGCGCATCCGGCAGGTCTCCGAAGACCTCCTGCAATTGAACCAGGGAACGCTCTATCCGGCCTTGCTGCGCCTCGAGCAGCGGGGCTGGATCGTGTCCAGGTGGGGCGTTTCGGAGAACAACCGCAAGGCCAAGTACTACTCCCTGACCCGCGCCGGACGCAAGCAGCTCGCCGAGGAAGCGGAAAGCTGGGATCGCATGTCGGCCGTGATCAACCGCGTGCTCCGGACGAGCTAGAGCCGGCCCATGCGCGAACTCTGCCGCGTGCTCATCCGGCGTGTGGCGGCCGTCTTCCACCACCGTCACCTCGAAGACGACCTGGACGCGGAGCTGCGCTCGCACTTGGAGATGGCCGTGGAACTGAACCTGGGCAAAGGCATGACCGCCGAGGACGCCCGCCGCGAGGCACTTCGCGCCTTCGGCGGCGTCGAGCAGATCAAGGAGGCCTACCGTGACCAGAGAGGGCTGCCGATGATGGAGACCGCCCTTCAAGACCTGCGCTTCGGCTTCCGTATGCTCCGGCGCAGCCCGGGCTTTTCCACGTTGGCGGTCCTGTGCCTGACGTTGGGTATCGGGGCCAATGCCGCGGTTTTCAGTTGGATCGAAGGCATCCTCCTCCGTCCGTACCCACTGGTCACCCACCAGGACCGGCTGCTCGCCGTCAGCGGAACGAATCGCGGCGCGTCCGGCTCGAGCGACGTCTCATGGCCCGACTTCCTCGATCTTCAGCGGAGCTGCACGCTGATCGACGCGTTCATCGCGGAGAAGATCACCGGGACCACCCTCAGCATCGGCGACCGAGCCCAGCGCGTGCCCGGGAGCATCGTCTCGGCGAACTATTTCGATGCGATCGGGGTCCATCCGATCCTCGGGCGCGGGTTCGAGCCCGGCGAAGACTCGGGACGCAACGCCCATCCGGTGACGGTGATCAGTCACCAGATGTGGCGAGAACGCTTCAACGGCGATCCGGCGATCCTCGGGAGGACGCAGATTCTCAACGGTCTGCCGCACACGATCGTGGGGGTGGCACCGGAGGGGTTTTATGGAACCTTCGTGGGCTATGCGTTCCAGTTCTGGGTGCCCGCGTCGATGCAGGCGCAATTCGACGCCGGGCTGTACAAACTGGAAGATCGCGGCGCACGTTGGATCGAAGGGTTCGTGCGACTGAAACCCGGCGTGACTCCTGAGCAGGCGCAGGCCGAGATCTCGGCCGTCGCGAAACGGCTGGAAACCGACTATCCGGAGACGAACCGTGGTCGCGGCATCAGGCTGTTCCCGTTGTGGCAAACCCCCTTCAACAACGCGGGTGCGCTGCTCCCCACGCTCGGCGTCGCGCTCGGCGTGGTGAGTGCCGTGCTCTTCATCGCGTGCGCGAATGTCGGCAACCTGCTGCTCGTCAGGTCGTTCGCGCGACGGCACGAGATGACGGTTCGGCTCGCGATCGGCGCCGGGCGCGGCCGCCTCGTGAGGCAGCTCCTCACGGAAGGCCTGCTCCTGTCGGCTCTCGCCGCGGCCGGCGGACTCGTCGTAGCGTTCTGGTTGCGTGACGCGCTCGTCCTGCTGGTCCCGCCGCGGGGCGGCGTCGCGTTGCGTCTGCCGGGCGAACTCGATTGGCGCGTGCTCGCGCTGAGCGCCGGCGTCGGCCTGCTCTCGACGCTGCTGTTCGGGCTGGTCCCCGCGATCTTGACGAGCAACATCGATCTGGCCGGCGCGCTACGATCCCAATCGGGCGGGGTCGTCGGGGCGCGCGGAAGGTCCTGGGTCCGCTCGAGTCTGGTGCTGGTCCAGATGTCGCTGAGCTTCGTGTTGCTGGTCGGAGCGGGCCTGCTCATCCAGAGCCTGCAGGGGATTCGAAGCGCCCGCCCGGGCTTTTCGACGCAGGGTGTGCTGACGACCTCGATCGATCTGTTTACGGCGGGATACGACGCACAGCGCGCGAAGAATTTTCAGGACGAGCTCGTCGACCGCGTCCAGGCGCTCGCCGGAGTCGAGTCGGCCGCGTTCTCACGCATGACGCCCTTCAGCTATCGCAATTATTCCTCGGCCCCGATCGCCGTTGAGGGCTATGAGACCCCGCCCGACCAGCAGCCGACGGCGGAGTACAACGAAGTGGGCCCTGGATACCTCGCGACCATGGGCATCCCGCTCGTGTCCGGCCGCGAGTTCACCCGCAGCGACAACGAAACGGCTCCTCTCGTCGCCGTGGTGAACGAACCCATGGCGGCGGAGTACTGGCGCGGTGAGGACCCGGTCGGCAAGCGCCTTCAGGTCAAGGGCCGATGGATGCGGGTGGTCGGTGTCGCCAGAGTCTCGAAGTACCGAGACTTCCTGGAGACGCCGAGGCCATTTTTCTATGTGCCTCTGCGCCAGAATTTCTCGGGTCAGGCGAGCCTGAACATCCGGACCCCGCGGAGTCGCGGGGCGATGGCGTCGGCGCTGGTGCGCGAGATCCACGCGCTCGATCCGGGCGTGGCGCCGCAAGAGATCATCACGATGCGGGAGCAGGTGGACCGTTCGACATCATCTCAACGGATCGGGGTCGCGCTGCTCGGCGTTTTCGGAGGACTGGCGCTGCTGCTTGCCGCAATCGGACTCTACGGCGTGATGTCATACGCGGTGTCGCAGAGCACGCGCGAGCTGGGGCTGCGGATGGCGCTCGGCGCGCGGGCCTCCGATCTCTTGCGGCTCGTGATGTCGCGTGGCCTTGCGTTGACGGGCGGCGGCGTTGTCCTGGGCGCGGCGGCGGCGCTGGGGTCGACACGGCTGCTCGGGTACTTGCTATACAACGTGAGCCCCCGCGACCCGTTGGCGTTCGGGTCGGCAGCCGTGGTGATGATGATCGCCTCGTTGGCGGCGTGTTTCTTGCCCGCCTGGCGGGCGACGCGGACCGATCCCGTCCGGGCCTTGCGGCATTGATTCTCGATCCGAATGATGTTGGCGGAGAGGGTGGGATTCGAACCCACGATACCCTTTCGGGCATAACGGTTTTCGAGACCGTCCGCTTCAACCACTTGCGTACCTCTCCGTCGCAACTTGCGATCTTACTTCAGGTCCTCGGCGCGGCGGAACTTGAAGAAGTCGACGACGATCTGGCGGCACTCCGCTTCCAGCACCCCCGCGATCACCTCGAGGCGATGGTTGAGCCTCAGCGCCCGCGCGTCCAGGATCGATCCCAGCGCCCCCCACCTGGGCTCGGGCGCCCCGTAGACGACGGTGGCGATCCGCGCGTTCACGATCGCGCCCACGCACATCAAGCAAGGCTCGAGGGTCACGTAGAGGGTGGCGCCGGGCAGGCGATAGTTGCCCGCCGTGCGGGCGGCCCGGCGCAGCGCGATGATCTCCGCGTGCGCGGTCGGGTCCGCGGACCGTATGGGCTGGTTGAAGCCCTCGGCGGTCACCTGGCCCTCGGCGACGACCACGGCGCCGATCGGGACTTCGCCGACGTGCAGGGCGCGCCGGGCCTCGTCGAGCGCCCGGCGCATGAACGTCTCGTGGGCATCATCCCGCGAGCTCATGAACGGTGCATTCTAGAATCCAATCCATGGCGGCGGGACTGGTGGAGATCGTCTCCGGGGGCCAGACCGGCGTGGACCGGGCCGCCCTCGATGCCGCTCTGGCCCTCGGCCTCCCCTGCGGCGGCTGGTGCCCCCGGGGTCGACGGGCCGAAGACGGGCCGCTGCCCGCGCGGTATCCCCTGCGCGAGACGCCCACCTCATCCTACCCGGAGCGGACCGAGTGGAACGTCCGCGACTCGGACGGCACGCTCGTCCTCCATCGCGGCCGTCTCCGCGGCGGCACTGCGCTCACCCTGCGCCTGGCCCGCCGGCACGGGCGGCCGGCGATGGCGATCGATCTCTCCGCGGCGCCGAGCGCCCCGGCGGTGCGGGAATGGATCGCACGCGAGCGCATCCGCAAGCTGAACGTGGCCGGCCCGCGCGAGAGCGAGCACCCCGGCATCCACGCCCAGGCCGCGGCGTTCCTCCGCCAGGTCCTCGCCGCTTGACGAACGCGCCCCTAGAAGCCACCCTTCTTGAGAGCGCTCTGGATGGCGTCGACCAGCGGCGGGTCCTGCAGGTCGTTGATGAACACTTCCCAGCCGCGGCCCGGGGACAGCTTCACCAGCGAGACGACCAGCGTGTCGGCGTCCGGACGGTCTCCGATGGCGGCGATCACGAGCTTCTCCACCTTCTCGCGGGACGCTTCTGGGACGGACTCGTCGATGAGTACCTTCACGCGGGACCCAATGCTCTCTGGCCGGTGTAAAACAGCGTAACACATATATGGCATCGCTCAATGGCGCCCGGCGTCTCCTGGCCCGCAGCCGGAGGGCGGTCGCGTTCACCGGGGCCGGCGTCAGCACCGCCTCCGGCGTGCCGGACTTCCGCAGCCCGGGCGGGATCTGGAGCCGCTACCGGCCGGTGACCATCCAGGAGTTCCGCGCCAGCGCGGAGGCGCGGAGGCGGTACTGGATCTACAAGAAGGAGACCTACGCCGACTTCGCCCACGCGCGGCCCAACGCGGCCCACGCGGCGCTGGCGAGGCTCGAGGCCGAGGGGCGGATGCTCGGCGTCATCACCCAGAACATCGACGGCCTGCACCAGGACGCGGGCAGCCGCAACGTGGTGGAGCTGCACGGCACCAACCGCCGCGTGGAGTGCCTCGGCTGCGGCCGCACCGGCCCGGCCGCCCAGGCCCAGGAGCGGCTCCAGGCGGGAGAAGAAGTCCCGACCTGCGCGAGCTGCGGCGGCCCGCTGAAGGCGGCCACGATCTCCTTCGGCCAGGCGCTGCGGCCCGAGGTCCTCGAGGAGGCCTTCACGCTCGCGCGCGAGGCGGACCTCCTGCTCGTGCTCGGCTCCTCCCTCGTCGTCTACCCGGCGGCGGCCATCCCGGAATCGATGGCCGCGCGGGGCGCGCCGATGATCATCATCAACCGCGAGCCCACGCCCCTCGACGCCCTGGCGGCGGTGGCGCTGAGGGGAGAGGTCGAGCGCCTGCTGCCCGCCCTGGTCGATGGCGCGGCGCCGGACTGATTCCCGTAGAATAGGGCCCGGCATGCCCCGGACCCCGCCGAATCCCACCCGCGACACGGACTGGTCTTCGCGGATCAACCCGTTGATCGCGCGTTACCGCAGCCTCGTCCCCTCGGTCGGCCAGGAGGATGCGGCGCTGGCGATGGCCGCCGTGGCCCGCATGATCCTCGCGGTCGAGAGGGCGCGCGCGGCGGGCTCGTATACCGCCGTGTCGATGGCCGAGGACTCCATTCTCCAGGCCGGCCGGCTCCTGGAAAGGATGGGGCACGTGAGCCACCGGGACGAGCCCTGAAAGATCCGCCGCGGCTACGGCACCTCTGCTCGCCGGGCCCGCAGGCCCGGGCGGTCCCAGTACAGGAGCGCGGCTAGGCCCGTGAGGGGAGCGAGAAGCCCCACCGTCAGGCCGGCGGCGGCACCGGCCAGCGCCCCCGCGGTGAGTGCCTCGAGCGCCCAGACGAGCGGGAACGTGAGCAGCGCCGCCAGCAGCTTGTGGGTCGCCGGATCGTCCGGCGAGTGCGAGAGCCGATCGGCGATCCATCCCGGAAGACGGTACGGCAGCCAGTTGAGGGCCACGCCGATGGCCATCGGCACCGCGAGCAGCGCGCGGCGGGCCGGCTTCCTCGAGGACGGCGCGGCATCCATGAGCCCTTCCCCGTAGCCGGCGACCATGTCGAGCGCACGCGCGATGCGCTCCGTCAGGTCTCGCACCGCGACGCGGCCGTGCCGCGCGTAGCGCTCACGCTCGGGAGCGGGGTCGATGGGATCGCCCACGTGGATGAGGACGCGTGAGCGGAACTCGCCCTTCGCTTCGTATCTCAGGCCCACGGGGATGACGCGCAGGCCGCAGGGTCCGTGGCACGCCTCCGTCTCGAGGGCGATGCGGGCCGCGCCCGTCTTGAGGGGAAGGCGATAAGGCTGGCTGTGGCTGGTCCCCTCCGGAAAGAGCAGCACCGCCCCGCCCCCGGCCAGGACGGCCCGGCAGCGCCGGAACGTATCGAAGTTTCGCGTCATGTCCGTCCCGTCCTGCCGCCGGTAGACGGGCACGGCTCCGGCGAGGACTAGCAGCGGCGCCACCACCGGGTGGCGCCACAGCGTGCTCTTGGCCAGGATGCGCAGGCGCAGGCCGAGGAAGGCGAGGATCAACAAGGGATCGACGAGCGAGTTGACGTGGTTGGCCACCACGAGGAGCGGCACGCCGCGCGGCACGCGGGCGAGGCCCACGACCTCGATCTCGCGGAAGAACACACGCAGGGTCAGGCGGGTCAAGAGAGCCAGCACCCGGTCGAGGCCGCGTCGCCACCGTTCCCGCATCCCAGTTGATCGTGGACGCATCGCCGGACCGCCGATCTCCGCTTGTGACAGTATCGCGGCCCGCCCGCCCCTCGTTGCAGTTGCAACAAGAGGGTGCTATTATTTCAATTGATGAAGACGGGATCGGTGCGGCCCGAGACGCGCACGCCCGCGGCGGGCGAGGTCCTGACCCGTTCCGCCCAGCGGGCGGCGGAGCTGCTGGACCTCACGCAGAAGGACCTCGCGCGGGTCATCGGCGTCAGCCCGGCCACGATATCGCGCCTGCCCCAGCGCCCGCTCGACCCCTCCGCCAAGGAGGGGGAGCTGGCCATCCTCTTCATACGCATGTTCCGGAGCCTGGACGCCCTCGTCGGCGGCGACGTCGATTCGGCCCGGAAATGGCTCCATGCCGAGAACCGCCACCTCGCGGGCGTGCCTGCCCGGTTGATCCAGACCGTCACCGGCCTCGTCGATGTCGTCGAGTATCTGGACGCGATGCGAGGGAAGGTCTAGGCTCCGGCGCCTCCGCGGCGAGGCCTGGCGCGTCGTCGAGGACCAGTACGTCTTCTCGACGCGCAAGCTCGTGGGGTCCGACGCGGAGCAGCGTGTGCTCGAGGATCTGCTGGAGGCTTCCAAGCCCGCGGCCACGCCGCGCGGCCTCCACTATCTCCTCCTGACCCCCTTCCGCTATCCGCCGCTCACCCACGGCTCGCGCTTCCGGACCCGCGCCGAGGCCGGCGTGTGGTACGGCTCGCGCGAGCAACGCACGGCCTTCGCCGAGGCCGCCTACTACCGACTGCTCTTCCTCGAGGGCACCGCGGCCGCGATCGACTCGCTGGAGCTGGACCTCTCGGCGTTTCGAGCCGCCTTCGAGACGGCGCGGGGCGTGGACCTCACGCGCGCGCCGTTCGCCGCGCACCGCGCGGCGATCTCGTCGCCCGTCACCTACGGCGACTCGCAGCCGCTCGGCCACGAGATGCGCGAGGACGGGGTCGAGGCGTGCCTGTTCGATTCCGCCCGCGAGCCCGCCGGCGTGAACGTGGCTCTCTTCACGCCCCGGGCCTTCGCCTCGCGCAAGCCGTCCCCCCCGGAGTCGTGGCGGTGCGTGGCCACGCGGCGATTCGTCGAGGTGGTCAAGAAGGACGTGTTCCGCCGTGTCTCCTACCGCTTCGAGCGGGCCGGGTTCGAGGTGGACGGAAAGCTGCCCGCGCCCGGCCTCTAGGCCATCCGGCGCCGCCGCCGTGCGCTGACGCGCTGGCGGATGGCCGCCGGCGTGTCGCCGAACTCGCGGCGGAAGGCGTTCGTGAAGTGGCTGTGATCGGCGAACCCCAGATCGAGGGCGACGTCCGTCAGGCCGCCGTCGTCTTCGGCGAGCCGCTCGAGCGCGACGCGCAGCCGGAGCCGGGTCAGGTAGCGATGGATGGGGAGACCGGTCTCGCGCCGGAACAGGCGGGCGAGATGGAAGGGCGAATAGCCGATGGCGCGGGCGAGCTCGCCCAACGTCGGCGCCTCCGGCAGGCGCGCGGCCAGGAGGACCGCGACGCCTTCGACGGCCTCGCGGTGCTCGCGGCGCGTGGCCGCTCGCTCCGGTCCGGCCGCCGACGCCGGCGGCGCGGCGCCGATGGCCTCCGCCGCCAGCTCGAGGGCGACCTCCTGCAGCTCCAGCGCGTCGGCCTCCGCTTTCGACAGGCTGAGCAGCCGGCGCTGGAGCACGGCCGCCCGCGCGGTGCACGGCGCGTGCGTGGAGGCGAAAGGGGCCGAGGCCCGGTCGCGGGCGCTCTCGTCGCGCTCGGCCAGGATGTCGAGCAGATCCCCCGCCGGCAGGGTCAGGGCGAGGCACACGTCCCCGCCCGGCAGCGGGTGCTGGACGCGATAGGGCTCGCTCGCGTTGAAGAAGAGGACGTGGTTGGGATCGGCCACGGCGCGACCCTGCGGCGTCTCCCGCACGAAGAGCCCGGAGCGGACGAAGACGATCTGGTGCGCACCCGCCCTCTCTTCCGCGCCGAGCTCACGGGCGGCGGCCCGGCACCGGAACTCCGCCAGAGCGAACCCCGGGCCGTCCCTAACTATCGTCTTATCGGGCACCAGTTAGAGAATACCCGAGGGCGCGAGGGTTGTCGAATGAACGACGATGCGCCGGCCCTCGCGGGCCGGCGCGGTCGAGGCGTCCAGGATGTGGGCCTACTTCCGGGCCATCAGGATGGGCACCGCCTCGGACTCGTCGAGCGTGCTGACGAGCCTGCCCTCGGACTTAGTGAAGGGCCGATACACGAAGGCCGCGTCCGCTTCACGCAAGTTGAGGGTGCGAACGACGCGCTGGTTCTCGATCTTGGTGACGAGCAGCGCGCTCGGCTGGTCCTTCATGGCCTTGTCGACGATCCGGGCCATCACGATCGCGCGGCCTTCGCCGGTCGAGGTGCGGACGATCGCCGGACCATGCAGGGTGTCGAACGTGATCGTATACGGTCCGGCAGGCAGGACCGCCTTCCCCCACTGCACTTCGTAGGGGAGCGTGAACGTGCCCTTGAGCGACTGCGCGCTCGCCGGGCCCACGGACACGCCGGTGACGATCGCGGCGGCAACGGCCAGCTTCAGGAACGTGAGTCTCGATTTCTTCATATGAACCTCCTTGTTCTCACAGGGAGGTACGGTCCCGGGCCGCGGGAGTTCTGGGGTCCGTCTGGCGTTTTCCTGACGTTTGTATGGGAGGGTCTGTGCCAGGGATCAGTGCCGTCCGCGACCGCGCGGCACCGCATGCTCACGGCCGTGGCGGGCCGCGCCGTGATACCCATCATGGGGGGAGCTCCCATAGCCGATCCGGTAGCGGCTGCGGTTGGATCCGCTTCCATAGCCGTAGCGGTAATGCCGGTCGTAGCTGCGTCCCCGGTCGTAGCTACGTCCGAGGTCATAGCTGCGTCCCCGGTAGTAACGGTCCCCGCGGTCGTAGCGGCCCACGTAGTACCGGCTGGAGTGGCGCCCGAAGCCGAACGTGCGCGCCAACCAACCGCCGAGCCCACCGCCGTAGTACCGGTGATAGGAGAGGTAGGGAATGATCGAGGCGCCGACGTAGTAGGACGGACCGTACGATGGACCGTATTCGATGTAGGCCCCGTCGTATCCCGGCTCGTCGTAGGGCGAGCGCCCGTAGTCGGGGTACGGTGACCTGTCCGCGTAGAGGTCCGGGGCGTAGGAGTCGCGCGGCGCCGTCCTCTCGACGAGATAGCGGATGAGCGCTTCGCCGGCGCCGGCGTCCCGGAGCCGGAGGATCTCATCGGTGCCGACGACGAAGGCGAGCTCCCGGTTCTCGAGGAACGAGATGATCGTCCGGTCCGAGACGCCCTCGCGCGCGAGCACGATCACGTCCGTCAGCCGGACCACGCGATAGCCGGCCTCGACGGTGGCCGACACGGCCAGCGCCAGCGCCAACGCAACAACCGTCTTTCTCATGTGCTTGCTCCCAGAGGAGCCCGGTCTACTCCCGATCCCCCGCATCACTGCGGGCAGGTGTGGTTGACGATCTCGTCGCGCCGGGCGTGGAAGGCGGCGACCCATTGATCCACGGTCCCGTTGTGGTCACGGTCTTCCTGTTCACGCCAGCCGCGGTCGGGCAGGTCGGACACCTCGAAGATGCCGCGGATCTGGTCCTCCGTGAGCTGCCCGAGGAGGTCGGCCAGGAACTTCCGCCCCGCCTCGCTGATCACGGGGTGCTTGAGCGTGGGGTGCGTGATGTTCGCGGGCAGCTCCGCCTCGCATTTCCCGGGATCCTTCCACATCGGGTGCGTGGACCACTCGTGATAGTTCCCGCTGCCGACCGTCCGCGCATGAATCCAGCTGCCGTGGCCGAACGTGTTGCCGAGGTCCGCCGCCACCAGCAGCGGCGCGTCGCAGGTCTCGTTGCCGGCGTCGTCCTTGCGCACGGCGTCCCGGTCGCAGCCCAGATGCTGGTTGAGGGCCTTGTTGTCCGTGTGCTGGACGAACGCGGCGAGCAGCCTCGCGCCGTCGAGCTCCGCCGGGGAAGAGCCGCCCTGCGCTTCGTCGACGTGCTTCAGCTCGTCCCATCCCAACTGCGACGCCTGGCCCGCCACGGCGATCTCGGCGTCGGGATGGCGCTCGATCGCGGCCCGTTCGTACACCACCTGCGGGAGCCGCGGCTCCTTCTTGTTCCAGGGATCCTCTGGGCAACCGAGACAAGTGACGCGCACGGGGTACTCCGCGTCGGTGGCGAACCCCAGCGCCCAGAACAGGCGCGTGCCCGCGACCGCCGCGTAGACCTTCCCGTTCGAGAGCCCGTACCTCACCTTGACCACGTCCTTCGGAGGAACCACGCAGGCGAACTTGGGCGTGGTTCCGCCCATCTTCCGGTCGTCGTATCGGCAGGTGACGTCCTCCATGGGCGCGAACGCTCCCTTGAGCTGCGGGCCGCGGCGCACGTCCATGGACGGGACGTCGACCGGGTGCCAGATCCGACCGCGCCGCAGGTACGCCAGACGCTCGGCGGGCGTGAGGTCCTTGAGCGTGTGGGCCGCGGGGGCGGCGGCCAGGGCCACGGCCGCCAGCGTGACGACGAGAGAGGCGCGCATCATGAAGATCAACCGGCCGCGGCTTCCGAAAGCCCTCGAGCCAGACTAGCTCCGCGGCGACCGCAGGTCAACGGCACCCCGAGGAGACACGGCACCCCGAGGAGACGCAAGAAACGGGAACTCCGCGAGCGGGGCGGCGGAACTAACAAGAGATGGCGCGGACTCAACCTTATGGCGGCCCTTTCGTTCCAATGCCGTGAGCGGCGGAAAGGCTCTACGGCCGACACCATGGATATTCGACGAGCGGGGAGGCCCGGGATGGCGGTCGCGCTCCTCGCGGCGCTCTTCCTCCCGGGATCGGCGTCCTGCGGGCGCACGCTGCTGGAGGCGGATCCCCCGGCCGGCGGCACCCCGGCGCGGACCGACTGGCCCATGTACGGGCGCGACGTCAGCCGCACGGGGTACGACCCGAATGAGACGGCCATCAGCGCCTCGAGCGCGGCCCGGCTGGCGCCGCGATGGCAGGCCGACATCGGCATGGGCGACTCCCCCCCCTCCGGCGCGCCCACGGTGGCGGGGGGACGGATCTTCGTGGGCAGCAGCCGTCCTGACGGCGACAACTTCTTCGCCTTCGACGCGGCCACGGGCCAGGCCCTCTGGACGGCCAGCGTCGGCCATCACACTCCGTACGACCTCGACGTGGGGCTCGGGGCCACGCCCGCAGTCTCCGGCTCCGTGGTGGTGGTGGGAGGCGGCGACGCCGCCTACTACGGGCTCGATGCGGCGACCGGCACGATCCTGTGGCGGCACCCGATGGACGTGGGCCCGAGCGGTTTCACGTGGTGCTCGCCGCTCGTCGCCAACGGCCGGGCCTACGTCGGCATGTCTTCGCAGGGGGACAACCCTTCCGTGCGGGGCGAGGTGCGGGCGCTCGACGTGGCGACCGGCGCGCTGCTGACGACCCAGCATTTCGTGCCCGAGGGGCAGCGCGGAGCGGGCATCTGGAACTCACCCTCCCTGAGCCCCGACGGCCGCCTGCTCGCCGTGGCGACCGGGGAAGACTTCAACGGCTACGACGGGCCCTTCAACCGCGCGCTGGTCACGCTCGATCCGACGACGCTGGAGATCCTTCAGGCGAACAAGCAGGGGGCCACGGACCAGGACCTGGACTGGGGCACGACGCCGGTCTTCTTCAAGGACCGTCTCGGCCGCACGCTCGTGGGCGCCAACCACAAGAACGGCGTCTTCTACGCCTACGAGGCCGACCAGGTCGCCGCCGGCCCTCTCTGGCTGCGAGATCTCGGTGTGGGCGTCGGAATGATGCCGGCGTACGACCCCGTCCGGGGCGCGGGCGGCACCCTGTTCATCGTGGGCGACAACGGCCAGCTCTTCGCGGTCGATCCCGCCACGGGAACGGACCGCTGGCCGCCGGTGGCGGTGGGATTCATGTACGGCAACATGGCGCTCGCCGACGGGCTCGTCCTCGTCAGCACCGGCGGCAGCGTCGTGATCCTCGACGAGGCCACCGGCGCGGTCCTCAGGGTCCTGACGCCGGCGGAGCCCGGCCCTTCGTACTCCGGGCCCGTGGTCGCGGGGGGCTTCGTCTACTGGCTCTCCGGACCCATTCTCGACGCGTGGAGCCTCCCATGAGATTCATGCCCTTCCTGATGCTCGCGGCCGTCGGCTGCGGCGGCGGGACCGTCGCCAGCGCTCCGACGCCGGTCGCCACGCCCACGAAGGCGGTGGTCTCGATCGCGATCAGCCCCGATCCGGTGGTCGCGACCGACAGCGCCAACCCCGACGCGCCCCTCGACGCGCGGTGGACGGTCGAGATCACCAGCTCGGCCATCGGCGCGCGCGTGAACTTCGTCAACGCGACCCTGCGCGACGGAACGAGCGGAGCCGAGGCGGAGCCGTCGGGAACGTTGAGCCTCGGGCCGGCCGACATCACGGCCGAGGTCGGCAGCACCCGCGTCGAGCCGCAGCGCAGCCTGGCGGTCGCCCAATCGCTCGAGTACGGTCTGCCCTCGGGCGGGCGGGTGGGCGTCCTGACCGTCACCGTGCAGCTCACCGACGACGACGGCAACCTGACCAGCAAGTCGGTCCAGGTCGCGGTGAACTGAGCTTCCCCCTTCCGGCTTAGAATCCGCGGGAGGTCCGCCATGGTCTCCCGAGGGCTCCCGACTCTCCTCGCGCTGATCCTGGCCGCGGGGGCTGCTTCCCCGCGGGCCGAGGATGCCGGCGTCGCCGCGACGGTTCGCCGCGTCGAGGCGGTGGCCGCGCGCGGACCCTTCGCTCCGACCTGGGCCTCCCTCGCGAAGTTCCAGGCCCCGCCGTGGTACCGGGACGCGAAGTTCGGGATCTTCATCCACTGGGGCGTCTACTCCGTGCCCGCCTTCGGCAACGAGTGGTATCCCCGGAACATGTACAAGCAGGACGACGCGGTCTTCCGGCATCACGTCGAGACCTGGGGCCCGCCGTCGCGTTTCGGCTACAAGGACTTCATCCCGCTCTTCCGGGCCGAGAAGTTCGACGCCCGGAGCTGGGCGGCGCTGTTCAAGGCCGCGGGCGCCCGCTACGTCGTCCCGGTGGCCGAGCACCACGACGGTTTCCCCATGTACGACTACCCGTTCACGGAGTGGAGCGCCGCCAAGCGGGGACCGCGGCGCGACGTGATCGGAGAGCTGGCCCGCGCGGTGCGGGCCGAGGGCATGGTCTTCGGCGCCTCCTCGCACCGGGCCGAGCACTGGTGGTTCTACGACCAGGGAACGAAGTTCGACTCCGACGTGCGCGACCCGCGCTTCGCCTCGTTCTACGGCCCGGCGGTGGACCGTGAAGGCTCCGAGAAGCAGGCCACGCCGCCCAACCGGGAGTTTCTCGACGATTGGCTGGCTCGCACCGCCGAGCTGGTCGACCGCTACCACCCCCAGCTCGTGTGGTTCGACTGGTGGATCGCGCAGCCGGCCTTCCATCCCTACCTGCAGAAGTTCGCCGCCTTCTACTACAACCGCGGCGCCGAATGGGGCCAGGGCGTGGCGATCAACTACAAGAAGCACGGCGGTGAATCGTTCCCGGACACTGCCGGCGTCCTCGACATCGAGCGCGGCCAGCTCGCGGCCATCCGGCCGCTCCTGTGGCAGACGGACACCTCGGTCTCGAAGAACTCCTGGGGCTACGTCGCGGACCAGCGCTACAAGACCGTAGACTCGATCGTCGACGACCTCGTGGACATCGTGAGCAAGAACGGCTGCCTGCTCCTCAACATCGGTCCCCGGCCCGACGGCACCATCGCGGAGCCGGAGCAGGAGATGCTCCGGTCGATCGGCCGCTGGCTGGCTGTCAACGGCGAGGCCATCTACGCGACGCGGCCGTGGGTCGTGTTCGGCGAGGGCCCGACCGCGGTGGTGGAGGGACCGTTCGCCGACGAGAAGCGCCAGCCCTTCACGCCGGAGGACGTCCGGTTCACCACCCGGGACGGCGCGCTGTATGCCGTCGTCCTCGCCTGGCCGGAGGGCGGCCGGGTCACCGTGCGGTCCCTGGCTCGCGGCTCGCCGCACCTCCGAGGCGAAGTGCGCAGCGTGGAGCTGTTGGGGGCTACCGCCCCCTTGAAATGGAGTCGCGACGAGGCCGGCCTTCACGTCGAGCTGCCGGCGGCCCGGCCCAGCGACTACGCTCTCGTTCTCCGAGTGCAGAAGACCGATCAGGAGCGACGCGCGAACGACCACGGGCGTGCCCCCGCGTTCGGGCGAGCGAAGCTCGCCCGCATTCGAGGTCTATGAAGAAATCGATCGGCGACAACATGTTCCTGAAGGAGTGGGGCTTCGACGAGGGCCTCGCTCTCGTCAAGAAGGCCGGCTACGACGGCATCGAGCTCTGGCTCGGCGCCACGCCCTGGTTCCCGCTCGAGGCCACCGACGCGCAGGTGCGCGAGCTGCGGCGCAAGATCGACGACACCGGTCTCGTGGTCTCGAACGTCTCCAACTCGCTGGACTGGGATCGGCCGATCTCTTCGCGTGACCCGCGGGTTCGCGAGCAGGCGACGCGGCACATCACCCGGCAGATCGAGACGGCCCAGATCCTCGGCACGGACGCGATCCTCGTCGTCGCGGGCATCGTCACCGAGGAGACGCCGTATCAGGAGGTCTACCCGCGCACGGTGGAGGCCTTGCAGAAGCTCGCGGAGACGGCGGCCCGGGCGAGGGTCAAGATCGGCTGCGAGAACTGTTGCTCCGAGCAACGCTTCCTGATGAGCCCGCGCGAGTTCAAGCTGTTTCTGGACGACGTCGCCAGCCCGTGGGTCGGCCTCCACCTCGACGTGGGCAACATCCACGACACGGGCTTCCCCGAGCAGTGGATCGAGATCCACGGCCCCCGGATCACGCGCGTCCACGTGAAGGACGTGATGCGGCACCGCGGCCGCTGCGGCAACGAGAGCGTCTACACGAACCTCTTCCTGGGCGACAACAACTGGAAGGCGATCCGCGAGGCGTTCCACAAGGTCGGCTACGACGGTTGGCTGATCGCCGAGATGGAAGCGCGCTACCGACACGCGCACGACCAGCAGTTCTACGATACGGCGGCGGCGATGGACCGCTTCATCTCGGGACGGCTGTAGCCATGGACGTTTCCCGCCGAATCTTTCTCGGCGCCGTCGCGGCGGTCCCCTTCGGCGGGGCCGTCCGGGGGCCAACGCTCCCCGCCGCGGCGAGGAGCTCGACCTGCGCGCTTCCGGAGTCGCGCGCGGGTTTCGCCAAGGCGCTCGCGGGCCGGGACGCGCCCGGCCTGCTCGTCTTTCCGGGGGCCGCCGGGTGGGACGATTCGATCGCGCGGGAGGTGCGGAGTGGCCGGCTCGTGATCTTCGAATCGGCCTCCGGCTTCACCGAGGCCAGGGCGCTCCGCGAGCAGCGCGCCGGGCTCGGAGCGGCTTTCGGCCTCACCATCGGGCAACCCGTCACGGTGTGGAGCGAAGGCCGGCGGCCGTCCTACCTCGATCTCGCGTGGCCCGTTCGGGCCCGTATTCGCGACTTTTCGTTCGCGGTTCCCGTTCGCGGCGGCGAGGCGATCGGATGCCTGGGCGGCTTGCCGGTGGCCGCGCTGCGGCGAGCCGGCACGGGCGCGCTGCTGTTCCTCGGATCTCCGGTCGGCCCCGCGCTGGGGAGCGGCGACCCCCAGGCCCGGGCCTGGCTATCGTCTGTGCTGTCGGCCGCGCTCAGCCTCTCCCGACGAAAGGCATCTTCGTCGCCATGATCGTCATGAACAGCACGTTCACGTCGAGGGGCAGGCCCGCCAGGTGCGCGACGACCCGCCCGACGTGCTCGACGTCCATGAGCGGCTCGATCGCCACCGTGCCGTCCGCCTGCAGCACCCCCTTCGCCATCCGGGCCGCGAGCTCCGTCCTCGCGTTGCCGACGTCGATCTGGCTGCACGCGATGTCGTGCTTCCGGCCGTCGAGCGCCGTCGACCTGGTGAGCCCGGTGACCGCGTGCTTGGTGGCGGTGTAGGGCGCCGAGTTCGGGCGCGGCGCGTGGGCCGAGATCGACCCGTTGTTGATGATGCGCCCGCCCCGAGGCTCCTGGCTCTTCATGATCCTGAACGCTTCCTGCGTGCAGAGGAACATGCCGGTCAGGTTCACGTCCACCACCTGCTTCCACTTCTCGTAGGTGAGGTCTTCGAGCGGCACGGCGGGCGCCCCCATGCCGGCGTTGTTGAAGAGCACGTCGAGGCGCCCGAACGCCTCCTTCGTCTTCGCGAAGAGGGCGCGCACCGCGGCCGGCTCGGCGACGTCGGTCGGCACCACGAGCGCGCGCTCCCCCGCCCCTGACTCGGACGCGGTCTTCTCGAGGAGCTCCCGCCGCCGCCCCGCGAGCGCGACGCCGTAGCCCTCGCTGAGGAGCGCGAGGGCGGCGGCCTTGCCGATGCCGGTGCCCGCGCCGGTGACGATGGCCACTCTTCCGGGTGCGGTCATCTTCGTTTTTCCCTTCGAGATCTTACGTGTATAAGTGCTGCCCGGGGGCGGCGAGCGGAGATGGAGCAGCGGAGAAGGATACGCTGGCCTTGGCGATCTGGCCTGGCCGTCTGGTGCCTGGTGGGGGCGGCCGGCGCCGCGGCGGCCGAACCGCTGCATGCCCACCCCACCAACCCTCGCATCGCGGTCTTCCGCGGGCGGCCGACGCTGCTCGTGGGGTCGACCGAGCACTACGGCGCCGTCCTGAACCCCGACTTCGACTACCGCCGCTACCTCGACACGGTGGCGGCCGCGGGCCTGAACCTCATCCGCCTCTTCACCGGGGCCTACGTCGAGAAGCAGGGCGACTTCGGGATCCGCCTCAACACCCTCGCCCCGGCTTCCGGTCGAGCCCTCGCACCCTGGGCGCGCGGCGAGACGCCCGGTTATCGCCTCGGCGGGAACCGCTTCGACCTCGACCGCTGGGATCCTGGATACTTCACCCGCCTCAAGGCGGTGATCGAGGAAGCCGCGAAGCGGGGGATCGTGGCCGAGGTCACGCTCTTCAGCGCCTACTACGGTGGCGGATGGGAGCTCTCGCCGCTGCATCCCGACAACAACGTCAACGAGACGCCCCGCCTGCCCAAGGAGCGCGTGCAGACCCG
>Ga0070698_100003137_pt1 | contig 18208 bp, 21 predicted proteins | sample KBSK1502metaG_FD_65477 | JGI IMG/M metagenome (GOLD analysis project Ga0070698, IMG submission 65477) | Corn, switchgrass and miscanthus rhizosphere microbial communities from Kellogg Biological Station, Michigan, USA - KBS K1-50-2 metaG | ecosystem: Host-associated > Plants > Roots >...
GGTCTGCTCCACTTCGGCTAGGTCCGGCCTCCCGGAACGACCGGGAGAGGCCACTATCATCGCCGACGACGTGACGACCGCCGCCGACACCCGCGCTCCGGAGTCCGCGACCCGACGCGGCCGTGTCCTGACGGGGTTCCGGCCGACCGGGGACCTCCACGTCGGGCACTGGGCCGGCAACGTCGGCAACGCGGTCCGGCTCCAGGACGAGGGGTACGAGTGCTACTACTTCATCGCGGACTGGCACATGCTCACGACGCACTACGACCGGACCGCGGAACTGCCGGCCCTCGTCGAGGGCATCGTGCTGGATCTCCTCGCCTGCGGCATCGATCCTTCGCGATCCATCCTCTACCTCCAGTCCGACCTGCCCGAGGTCGCGGAGATGGCCCTGCTCCTCGGGATGATCACGCCCCTCGGATGGCTCGAGCGTGTGCCGACGTACAAGGAGCGCCTCCGGGACATGGCCGAGCGTGACGTGGCGAACTTCGGACTGCTCGGGTACCCCGTCCTGCAGACCGTGGACATCTCGATCGTTCGAGGTGAGCTGGTCCCGGTGGGAGAGGATCAGGTGTCGCATCTCGAGATCTCCCGGGAGATCGTCCGGCGGTTCAATCGACTCTTCGGCGAGGTCCTCGTGGAGCCCCAGCCGCTGCTGTCGGACTTCCCCCTCGTCCCCGGCTCGGACGGACGGAAGATGTCGAAGTCGCTCGACAACGGGATCGGACTCGCGGACGAGCCCGACACGATCAGAGCGAAGGTGCGGTCGTTCATCACCGATCCCCAGAAGGTGCGACTCGGCGATCCCGGCCGTCCCGAGATCTGTCCGGTCTTCGCCCTCCACACGCGTTTCTCGCACGACATCGTCGACTGGACCCGCGACCACTGCCGGACCGGCGAGCTCGGGTGCGTTGACTGCAAGACGAACCTCGCCGACCGCCTGATCGAGGAGCTCCGGCCGATCCGTGAGCGGCGGGGCGAGCTGGCGAAGGAGCCGGGGCTGGTGTCCAAGGTCCTGGACGAGGGACGGGAGCGAGTGCGGCCCGTGGTGCGCGAGACGCTCGATGCGGTCCGCGATGCGATGGGATTCTCCCGGTCATGAGCGACGACGGCGCCGGCGTGTTCGCGGTCGAACTGCCCGCCTTCGCCGGCCCGTTCCGTCTCCTGTCGGAGCTGATCCTCGAACAGAAGGTCGATGTCTGCGACGTGCAGGTGTCGACGGTGACCGACGCGTTCCTCGCATACGCGAAGGACGCCGAGCGCTGGGATCTGGAGGAGGTGACCTGGTTCCTCGCGATGTGCGCGGTGCTGCTCGAGCTGAAGGTCGGCCGCTTGATGCCGCGGCACACCGAGACGGACGAGGACGACCTGCTCGGTCCTTCCCCGGACCTGGCGTACGCACGATCCATCGAACTGGCCGCGTTCCGGAAGGTGGCGGTCGAGCTCGCCCGACGGCTCGAAGACGAGGCGGGGTACTTCACGAGAGACGTCGGCCCAGGCCCCGAGTTCTCGCACCTGTACCCGGATCCGATGACCAAGGTCGACGCGGAAGGGCTGGCGCGACTCGCCGCGCAGCTGCTTCGACCACCGCCCACCCTGGACCTCACCCACGTGACGCCGGTGCGCTACACGATGGCCGAGGCGATGTCGGCCGTCGAGCGGCGGATCGAAGACTTCGGGCGAGCCGCGTCGTTCCGCGATCTGGTCGCCGACTGCGACGAGCGGATCCAGATCGTGGTCCGGTTCCTCGCCTTGCTCGAGCTGTACCGTGACGGCCGGGTCGAGCTTCATCAGGGGGAGACGTTCGGCGAGATCCGCGTCGAATGGCAGGGATGACGATGGCGCGCACGGGGACTGGAACGGGGATGGAAACGGGCGCAACGGACACGCGAGCTCTCGAGGCGCTCCTCTTCGTGTCGGACGAACCGCTCACCCCCTCGGTCATCGCGCAGTCGCTCGAGGTCGATCGGAGAACGGCCGACTCACTCTGCGACCAGCTCGCGAAGGAGCTGGAGGATCGAGGTGCGGGCGTGCAGCTCCGGAACGTCGCCGGAGGATGGCGGCTGTTCACACACCCGGACACCGCTCCCGAGGTCGAACGCTTCGTGCTCTCGTCGCGTCAGGCTCGGCTCACGAAGGCCGCCCTCGAGACGCTCGCGATCGTCGCGTACAAGCAGCCGGTGACCCGGCACCAGATCACCTCGATCAGGGGTGTCAACTCCGACGGGGTCATCCGCGCCCTCCAGGACAAGGGCCTCGTCGAGGAAGCGGGTCGGGAGGAAACGCCCGGCCGACCGATCCTGCTCGCGACCACGCCGACCTTCCTGGAGCGACTGGGGCTCCCGTCCCTCGCCGCCCTGCCTTCGCTGGCTCCGCTCCTCGGCGTCGATGCGGAGGAGTCGGACGAGAGCCCGGTGGAGGAAACCACGGCCTCCGAGCCGGCCGACTCCTCCGAATAGCCCGTGCCGGTCGAGCGTCTCCAGCGTCTCCTCGCGCGGTCGGGCTACGGCTCCCGTCGCAGCTGCGAGGAACTCATCGTGCAGGGTCGCGTCACCCTCAACGGCACCGTCGCGACGCTGGGCGATCGTGCCGATCCCGTCGAGGATGAGGTCAGGGTCGACGGTCTGGAGGTCAACCTCGACCCCAACGTGAAGTACTACGCGTTCCACAAGCCCGCCGGCGTCGTCACGACGATGCGCGATCCCCAGGGCCGACCCGACATCCGCGGCTTCGTTCCGCAGGAAGGGCCGAGGATCTTCCCCGTCGGGAGGCTGGACCGAGACAGCGAGGGGCTCCTGTTGCTCACGAACGACGGCGATCTTGCAAACGCCCTCACGCATCCTCGCTTCGGCGTCGAGAAGGAGTACCTGGCGGAGGTCGAGGGTGTGCCGACGCCCAAGCACGTGGGGCAGCTCCGGCGAGGGGTCGAGCTCGAGGACGGCCACGCGCGCGCGAAGAGCGCGCGCGTGGCCGGCAGGTCTGGAGACCGAGGCGCCGTGCGTCTGGTGATGACTGAGGGCCGCAAGCGGGAGGTGCGCCGCCTGCTCGCCGCGATCGGGCTGCCGGTGACGCGTCTCGTCCGGGTCCGCGTGGGGGCGGTGCGACTGGGTGGGCTCGCAGCGGGGGAGCTCCGCGAGCTCACCCACGACGAGGTGATCGCGCTCAGGCAGCTCGTCGACGGGTAGCCTGGGGGACTCGGGGCGCCGCGCCCGGGGGAGGTGTCCCATGAGGCTTCGTGCGGCGCGCGGGGCCATCCGCGTGCCATCGGACGACGGTGATGCGCTGCTCGGGTCGACCGAGCGGCTCCTGTCGACCGTTCTGCAGCGCAACGCGATCGACCCGGAGGACCTCGTGAGCATCATGTTCACCGCGACGGAGGACCTCCGCTCCGCGTTCCCTGCGGAAGCCGCGCGACGGATGGGCCTGGGGCGTGTGCCGCTGATGTGCGCTCAGGAGATCCCGGTGCAGGGTTCGATGCCGTCCGTGATCCGGATCCTGCTGCACTTCCACTCGGACCGGACCCTCGACGAGATCGTGCACGTCTACCTCGACGGCGCCGAATCCCTCCGAGATGACGTCCGCTGAGGGCGTCGCCCGATGATGGCCACACGCTCGTACGGACGGATCGAGCGGGTCGCCGTCCTGGGCACGGGGCTCATGGGCACGTCGGTCGCGATGGCGGCGGCGCGGGCCGGCGCCTCGGTGGCGGGATGGGACGCCGACCCCGCGACGACGGCCCGCGCCGCGGCACTCGGTGGCTTCACGCAGACGGCCTCGTTGGAGGAAGCGGTCGAGGGAGCCGATCTCGTCGTCGTCTGCACCCCGATCCCGACGATCGCGGCGATCGTCGCGGCCGCTCTGGCCGCGACGACCGCCGCGATCGTCACCGAGGTGGGGAGCATCATGGGTTCGGTCTCCGAGGAGGTGGCGGCGGAGGCCGTCCACGAGGATCTCTCGCGCTACGTCCCCGGCCACCCGATGGGCGGCAGTGAGCGATCCGGTCCCGAGCACGCGTCGCCGTCGGTCCTCGACGGGATCGTGTGGGTGGTCTCGCCGACGGAGGCCTCCGATCCCGGCGCCGCCCAGAGCCTCGAGACCTGGATCGAGGGTCTGGGCGCGCGACCCGTCCGCATGCCCGCCGATCGCCACGACCGCCTCGTGGCCTTCGTCAGCCATCTCCCGCAGGTGGCGTCGACCGCGTTGATGAGCCTGGCCGCCACGGAAGAGGCCGACGAGCCGGAGATCCTCCTGCTCGCGGCCGGTGGGTTCCGGGACCTCACGCGCCTGGCCGCCTCCGACGCGGGGCTGTGGTCCTCGATCCTGCTCGCGAACCGCGAGCAGATCGCCGAGGCGATCGACCTCTACGTCGATCGCCTCCGCAGCCTGCGGGAGGACGTGGTCGGGAGCCGTGGCGATGCGGTCCGGTCGACCTTCGCGCAGGCGAAAGAGGCTCGTCTCCGCCTCGCCACCAAACCGCAAGTGAAGGCCGGAGTGGCCGTGCTCCAGGTCGAGGTGCCCGACCGGCCCGGTGCCCTCGCCGAGCTGACGTCGATCCTCGCGGACGGGCGTGTGAACATCGAGGACCTGCAGATCGTGCACTCGCCCGAGGGCGGGCGAGGGACCGTCCACCTCACCGTGGCCGCACCCGCGGCGGGGCACGCCACGGAGGTCCTCGTTGCCGGCGGCCTCGATCCCATCCGGTTGGCGTGATATCGATGCGTGCTCGAGTGACGCCGGGCGCCACCGTCGGAGGCGATGCTCGCGTGCCGGGCGACAAGTCGATCTCCCACCGCTGGCTGCTCATGGCGGCCATCGCCGACGGATCGAGCCGGCTCGAAGGTTTGCCTCGGTCCCTCGACACGTCGGCGACCGCCGGATGCCTCGCGATGCTCGCTCCCGCGGCTCGACCTGCACTCGAAGCTTGGACCGCCAGCCCTTCGGTCACCGGTGAGCGGCACGGTTCCACGTGGAACCGCGAAGCGTCGACCCTCGACCTCGATACCCTCGACCTTCAAGGTCAAGGGCGCGGATCGCTTCGCGGGCCGCTCCGCGAGCTCGATTGCGCGAACTCCGGGACGACGATGCGGCTCCTCGCCGGTCTGGTGTCGTCCGCACCGTTCGAGACCATGCTCACCGGAGACTCGAGCCTGTCGGCGAGGCCGATGGAGCGGGTCGCGAAGCCCCTCCGCGCGATGGGCGCCGACGTCACCACTGAGGACGGCCGTCCGCCGCTCCGGATCCTCGGGTCGGAGCTCCGGGGGATCCGATTCGAGGCCGATGTGCCGAGCGCGCAGGTGAAGGGCGCGGTGCTCATCGCGGCGCTCGCGGCCGGAGGGACGACCACCGTCGCCGAGCGCGTCCCCACGCGAGATCACACGGAGCGGATGTTGCTCGCCCTGGGGGCCCCGATCCGCTCGGAAGGAACCGATCTCGTCCTCGATGGGCCGTATCAGCACGAGGGATTCCGGGGCACTCTCCCCGGAGATCCCTCCTCCGCCGCGTTCCTCCTGGGCGCCGCTGCGCTCACGGGTGGGAACCTCACGATCGCGGGCGTCGGTCTGAACCCGACGCGACTCGGGTTCCTGAACGTGCTCGAGAGGATGGGTCTCGAGGTCGAGATCGAGGTCGAAGGTGATGAGTTGGGAGAGCCGGTCGGGAGGATGCACCTTGGTCCCGGCCCGACCCTCCGAGCCGTCCGGGTCGACGCGAGCGAGATGCCCCTGGTGATCGACGAGGTACCTCTCCTCGCCGCGGTCGCGGCCCACGCCGACGGCCCGTCACGCTTCGAGGGAGGTTCGGAGCTCCGCGTGAAGGAGAGCGATCGCCTCTCGGTCCTCGCGGAGGGGATCCGCTCGCTCGGGGGAGAGGCCGTCGAGGAGGGGGACGACCTCGTGGTCGGTGGAGGAGGACTGGGCGGCGGATCCGCACGGTCGGCCGGCGATCACCGGATGGCGATGGCGTTCGCGGTCACGGCACTCGCGGCCCGGGCACGTTGCGTCGTCGAGGGGATCGAGTCGGCCGCGGTCTCGTTCCCGGCGTTCTTCCCGTTGCTGCACTCGCTCGGAGCCGCCGTCGAGGTGTCGGAGTGACGCCGCGCGTGGTCGCCATCGACGGCGCGGCCGGAAGCGGCAAGAGCACGCTCGCCCGGCTTCTCGCGAGAGAGCTCGGACTTCCGTACGTGAACACGGGCGCGATGTACCGCGCGCTCACCCGCGCGGCACGTCGCGAAGAGGTCGACGTCGAGGATGAGGCCTCGCTGGTTCGTCTCACGGACACCCTGGACTTCACGTTGAGTCCCGAAGGCCCCACGGATGAACCTCAACGAGAGCCGAGGGAGCTCTGGATCGACGGCGCGCCTCCGTCGGCTGAGCTGGAGTCCGCGGATGTCGAGGCACACGTGAGTGCGGTCGCGAGGCATCCCGCCGTCCGAGCCGTCATGCGGGCCGCCCAACGAGCGCTCGGGGAAGAGGGTGCCGTGATGGAAGGGCGGGATATCGGAACGGCGGTGTTCCCCGATGCGCCCGTGAAGGTCTTCCTGATCGCGGAGCCGCAGGAGCGCGCCGGCCGGCGGGTCGAGGAACGAGGGTCCGAGGAGGTGGCCGGCGCGCTCCACGAGCGAGACCGACGCGACGCCCGTGTGAACCCGCTGGTGCCGGCGGAAGACGCCGCCGTGATCGACACGAGCGATCTCGGCGTGGACGGCACCGTCCGCGCCGCGCTGGCGGTCGTCGCCGAGCGAGCGCCGGAGCTCCTCTCGAGACGTTGGCGGCCATGACGGTCCCGCGGATCGCCGTCGTCGGGCGTCAGAATGTCGGCAAATCGACGCTCGTCAACAGGCTGTTCGGCAAACGCGAGACGATCGCCCATGACGATCCGGGGGTCACGCGCGACCGGGTCGAGCTCGAAGCCATGTGGAACGGCAGGCGGTTCGGTCTCGTCGACACCGCGGGGTACCTGCACCGGGCGAGAGGCGTCGAGGCGCTGGCCGGCCAGCAGTCGCTTCGAGCGATCGAGGACGCGCAGCTCGTCCTCCTGGTTGTCGACGTGGCTTCGGGGATCACCGAGGAAGACGCGCAGCTCGGGCGGCGGCTTCGACGCGTGACCGCCCCCGTGGTGCTGGTGGTCAACAAGGTCGATTCGCGTCATGAAGAGGCGGATGTCCCCTTGTTCCATTCCCTCGGGCTGGGGGATCCGATCGCCGTTTCGGCGCAACACGGTCGCGGGGTGGGGGAGCTCCTGGATCGAGTGGTCGACCTCTTGCCCGACGCGCCGAAGGCCTCGGGTCGTGACACGGCGCGTATCGGGCTGGGGGAAGGAGAGCCGGATGAAGGAGTGTCGGACGAAGAACCGAGGTTCGCGCTGGTCGGCAGGCCGAACGTCGGCAAGTCCAGCCTCTTCAACCGGCTCGTCGGAGAAGAGCGGGCCGTCGTCTTCGAGGAGGCGGGCACGACCCGCGACAGCGTCGATGCCCTGGTCGAGTGGCCGGGGGCGGGTCAGATCCGGTTCGTGGACACGGCGGGCATGCGCCGCGAGATCCGCGTCCAGGGCGTCGAGTACTACAGCTTCGTGCGGGCCGCCGTCGCGATCGATCGGGCGGATGCCGTTGCCGTGATCATCGACGCCCCCGAGGGGCTCACCGCGGAGGACGAGAAGATCGCGTTCCGGGTCCTCGAGGCCGGAAGAGCGCTGCTCCTCGTCGCCAACAAGTGGGACCTCGTCGAGGACAAGGATCGACGCTTCAAACAGCTGACCGAGGAAGCCACGATGCTCGGGCGCGCCACGGTGATCCGCACCTCGGCCGTGCACGGCCAAGGGATCGCTCGCATCCCGAACGTGCTCCTCGACCTCCGTCGGCGATGGTCGGGCCGGGCATCGACCTCGCGCGTCAACGAGCTGCTCCAGGAGGCACAGGGCGCCAACCCGTCTCCCCGATCCTCGGGGACGCTCCACTACGCGGCGCAAGTGGGGACCCGCCCCCCGTCGTTCGTGTTCTTCGGCGGAGGCCGAGCTCCGGGGCCCGGCTACCGCCGATACCTCGAGAACCGGTTCCGCGAGGCCTTCCATCTCGACGGCGTACCTATCCGGATGCGCTTCCGCCCTCGGACGCGCGGCCGGTCGCGGTGAGCCGCACCGTGTGGCACGGAAACCACCCCCGACTACACTTCCGCGGACGGGCCGTGGCGCAGCTTGGTTAGCGCGTCTGACTGGGGGTCAGAAGGTCGCGGGTTCGAATCCCGCCGGCCCGACGGATGAGAGGGACGACGGAGACCATGCCGGCATCCTCTGCCGTCGTCACCGTCCCCAACATCCTGTCGTTCGCGCGCATCGCCCTGATCCCGCTCTTCTGCTGGTTGTCGGCGAACGAGCGAACGCGTCTGTGGGGCATCCTCCTGTTCGCCGTCGTCGTGAGCACCGACTGGGTCGACGGCTACGTGGCGAGGAGGACCGGTCAGGTGAGCGAGCTGGGTCGGATCCTCGACCCGGTCGCCGACCGTCTCGCGATCGGTGCGGGCCTCCTCACGTTCGCGATCTCCGGCATCTTCCCGTTCTGGGCTGCGCTCCTCATCCTGGTTCGCGACGTCACCCTGTTGCTCGGAGGCGCCGCGCTTCTCTGGGGGCGGGATCTCCGCGTCGAGGTGCGATGGATCGGGAAGATCGCGACGGCCTCGCTCATGGCGGCGATCGCGTGGATCGCCTGGGGCAACGCCGCAGGTCCGCTCGCAGAGGTGCTTCTCGTGGGCGGTTGGCTCGCCTACGTGGTGGGGATCGTCGAGTACTACATCGCGGCCGGCCTCTATGTGATCGACGTCCGCGACACACTCGCGTCACGCGGGATGCTCGAGGAGTAGGAAGCACCGTCCAAGAAGGCAGATGGAGCCGAGTGATCGGCCGAAGGAACGGAGGAGAACCGATGGAGTACCCCGAAGATCTGCGGTATTCGCGCGAGCACGAATGGGCGAGGTCCGAAGACGGACGCGTTCGAGTGGGTATCACCGATTTCGCGCAAGACGCGCTCGGTGACGTCGTCTACGTGGATCTCCCCGAACCGGGCACGCAGGTCACGGCCGGTCAAGCCTTCGGCGAGGTCGAATCGACGAAGTCGGTATCGGACGTGTACGCGCCGGTCACCGGGACCATCGTGGAGAGGAACGCCGCCCTCGAAGAGAAGCCGGAGCTCGTGAACGAACAGCCCTACGGCGACGGCTGGCTCATCGCGATCGAGGCTTCTGATCCGGCCGAGCTCGACCACCTCCTCGACAGCGGTGGGTACCGGGAGCACACCTCCAGCGCCTAGATGAGCCTCATCCCACGGACCTCGACCCTCGACCTGCGCTGAAGCGCGGGTCGAGGGTCACAGCGAAGCCTCGTCGAGGGTCAGACAGCCGCGCGGTCGAGGGTTGGGCCAAGCCTCTGTTGACCCTTCTCATACCCTGCGATAACGTCCACGGCGCATCGAGGTCGACGGTTGGGGCGAACGCCGACCGTCCACCCGACATCGGACCAGAGGGGAACCTGAAGGTGTTCTGTACGCGTTGTGGACATCCCAACCGTGATGACGCTCGCTTCTGTGCCGAATGCGGGGCTCCCCTTCAGGATGACTCGACGGTCACGCTCACGCCGGTGGAGTCGGACGATGACGAGAACGTCGAGTTCCCATTCCCGGAGGATGAACTTGAGCCGGGGCAGGCGCTGCTTCAGGTGAAGCGTGGCCCTAATGCCGGGTCGACCTTCCTCCTCGATGCGGATTCGGCGAGCGTCGGGCGCAATACCGACAGTGTCGTGTTCCTCGACGACGTCACCGTCTCTCGAGCGCACGCCACGTTCGAGCGGCGCCCGGCAGGAGAGTGGTTCGTCCGCGATGCGGGGAGCCTGAACGGGACCTACGTCAACGGCGAGCAGGTGGATGAGACCAAGCTCGCGACGGGTGATCAGGTACAGATCGGACGATTCAGGCTGACGTTCTTCCAGGCAGGGGAGTGAGGTGCAGATGGCCGGCACGCGCAACTACCAGTCGATCGGTGAGGTCCTCGTGTCCGTGAAGACCGAATTCCCGGACATCACGATCTCGAAGATCCGGTTCCTCGAGGCAGAAGGGTTGATCGAGCCCGAACGGACTCCATCCGGCTACCGGAAGTTCTACAGCCACGACGTCGAGCGGTTGAAGTCGATCCTTCGGATGCAGCGCGACGAGTATCTGCCGCTGAAGGTCATCAAGGAACGTCTGGTCCATCAGGACGCCGGCGTCGAGGACGGGGAGCCTTCGGCCGACGGTGAGGCCCAGTCGGAGGAGGGGGCGTCGCTGGTGGAAGAGATCGCCGACGCGCCGACCGGACTCCAGATGTCGCTCGAGGAGATGTCCACGGCGACGGGCATCGAGAGGGACAGGATCAAGGAGCTCGAGGCGTTCGGGATCATCTCGTCGCACGGTCCGGAAGGCGCTCGCTACTACGACGGCGACGACTTCATCATCCTGTCGATCGTGAAGGACTTCTTCCGGTACGGGATCGAAGCAAGGCACCTCACGATGTACAAGCATTTCGCGGATCGCGAGTCCTCGTTCTTCGACCAGATCGTCGCGCCCACGCTCCGCCAGAAGAATCCCGACGCTCGCCGCACCGCTGCCCAGACCCTGGCGAGTCTGTCCGCCACGTCTCGGAAGTTCAAGCAGGCCCTGCTCCGCACGAACCTGCGCGACCACCTCCACAGCGCGTGAGACGGCGGGCCGCCAGGGGCGCGGCCGCCGTCCTTCCTCTCCTGGTCCTGCTCACCCAGGTCTCCGCATGGAGCGCGCTCGCGCCTCGATCCGGGCCGCCCCCGACCCCCGTGCCTCCCAACGGCTCGCCGTCGCCGTTCATCTCGCATCTGTCGACACCACCCGACCCGATCCCCATCCCGAGGGTGGATGCCGCGGCGGCGATCCTGATGGATCTCGAGAGCGGACAGGTCCTGTTGAGCAAGGCGCCCGAGAAGGCCCGGCCGGTCGCGAGCCTGACCAAGCTGATGACCGCACTCGTCGTGTTGGAGAGGGAAGGGGATCGACTCGACCGGACGATCCTGATCCACCCGGATGCCGTGTTCCACCGCGGTGACTACGGAGGAGGATCGACACTCGGACTCCGGTCCGGAGAGCGCCTGTCCGTCCGGGGGTTGCTGACGGGGCTGCTGCTCGGTTCCGCGAACGACGCGGCGGAAGCCTTGGCGATCGAGGAAGCGGGTGGCGTGTCCGCCTTCGTCGAGGACATGAACGCCCGAGCGAAGGCTTTGGGCATGTCGCGGACGAGGTTCGCATCCCCCCATGGCCTCGACGATCGAGGTCGGTCGTCGGCGGCCGACCTCATGGTGCTCCTGCGCGAGGCATCGAAGAACGCCACCTTCCGCGACCTGGTCCGCCGCAGGTTCGCGATCGTCCGATCGGACTCGGCTCCTCCGCGGAGGATCCAGAACCGCAACGTCATGCTCTGGCTCTACCCGGGGGCATCGGGCGTGAAGACCGGCTTCACGACGGGTGCGGGATTCTGTCTCATGGCCACGGCCCATCGAGATGGCAGGGAGCTCGCCGTCGTCGTCCTCGGCGGAGGAGATGAGGTCTTCTCCGATGCCGCCGCCCTCCTCGATCACGGGTTCGCGGCATACGAGCGCCGGATCCTCATCGAGGAGGGGGAGGCGCTCGGGAGCGTGCGGGTCCGCGGGGGCGAGGTACCGGTCGTGGCAGGCGAGCGACTCACCGCGCTGGTGGGGGTCGGAGCGGACGACGCCATCGAGCGGATCCTCACGCCGTCACGGGGCGTGGCGTATCCGCCGCCGAGTGGATCCGTCGTCGGGACGCTGCGCCTGACGACGTCTGGCGAGCCCGTGGGAAGGGTCCCGGTCCTCGTCGCGGACCTGGAGCCGCCGCCCGAGCCCGCGGGGTCCTGGTGGGGGCGGGCCGTCGGGGCGCTCTCCGCGGCGGTCTCGGCGATCGTGGCCGGACTGCTGGGCTAGGGAGTCGACTCCCGCGCATCCCTGCCCGACGTCGGGCTGATGCTAGGCTCCGAACCCGATGACGGAGCTCGCTCGCGTGCTGTTCGGGCGCGAGGACATCCGCCGCCGGGTGGAGGAGCTCGGCCGCACGATCACCGGGGACTACGTGGGGCGAGAGCCCGTCCTGATCTCGGTGCTCAAGGGCGGCACGGTGTTCCTCGCGGATCTCATGCGCCAGATCCAACTGCCCCTCGAGACCCACCTGATGGCCGTCAGTCCGTACGGGGCTGCGGAGGAGTCGATGGGCAGGGTCCGGATACTTCTCGATATCGACGTCGATCTGTCGGGCCGGGACGTGCTGTTGGTCGAAGACATCGTCGATACGGGTTTGACGCTCTCGTATCTGCTGTCGATCCTTCGATCCCGCCGGCCCGCCTCGCTCGAGCTGTGCACGCTGCTCGACCGGTCCATCCGCCGGATCGTGCCGCTCCGGCCCCGCTACGTCGGGTTCGATTGTCCCGACAGCTTCGTCGTCGGGTACGGCCTCGACTTCGAGGAGCGGTACCGGAACCTGGCCGACATCCTCGAGATCACCGACACGGCAGCGCTCAAGGCCGACCCGGACGCGTTGCTCTCACATCTCGTCCCCACGGGCTAGGTTGCGTTCGGTCGCGGGGCCCTCGTACAGTGCGAGAACGACGATGATCGAGATGCAGCTGGAAGGCGTTCGGGTAGAGCTTCCGACCAACCAACCGATCGTGCTGCTCCGTGAGCGAGAAGGCGAGCGGTACCTGCCGATCTGGATCGGAGCCTCCGAGGCGGCCGCGATCGCGCTCTCGTTGCAGGGTGTACAGACGCCTCGGCCGATGACCCACGACCTGATGAAGAACATCCTCGAGGACCTCTCGGTGGCCGTGCAGAAGATCGTGGTGACCGAGCTCCGGGATTCCACGTTCTACGCCACGATCGAGCTCCAGCGGAACGGTGACCACTATGAGGTGAGCTCTCGGCCCTCCGACGCGATCGCCCTCGCGGTGCGGCTGGCGGTGCCGATCTTCGCGAGTGAGGACGTTCTCGACGAGGCCGCGATCTTGATCCCCGGCGAGGAGGAAGAGGAGGTCGAGAAGTTCCGCGAGTTCCTCGACAACGTGACGCCGGAGGATTTCAACCCCGAGGGGACACCGGAGCCCTGAACGGGCGCCGGCGTCCCCGGATCCTGTGGAGAGCGGTTCGGCTCAGCCGTAGAAGAAGACCGTGACCCAGAGGTAGCCGTCTGCGTCGCGGTACGTGCCGAGCGCCACTCGATGGAAGCCTCGGTTGAGGATGTTCGCGCGATGGGCCGGCGACTTCATGAACGCATCCTCGATCCCGCCGATCGTGCCGCCGGTGACCCCGACGTTCTCACCCCACGTCGACCATCTGACGCCCTTCAGGTAGAACGAGGACGGGTTCGACGTGTGGAAGATGTAGCCCTTGTTCGCCATGGCGATGCTGTGCTGGCGCGCGAGCTTGGACATCTCGAAGTGGATGTATGCCTTGTTGACCCCGTTGCTCAGACGGCTGTTGTTCGTCGCCTGGTACATCCGAGCGCGAGGGGTGAGGGTCGCCGCGTGCGCCACCGAAGGGGCGAGCGCGGTGAAGGCAGTCAGGAACGTCGCCACGAGGGCGATCCTGGTCAGTGCGGTCCGGGGGGACTGTCTCATGATGTTCGTCTTCTTTCGGGTTATGCCCACCTGGCGTTGATACCTATTTGTGGGTAGTCATCCATCGACGGGCTGCTCGAAGAACTTGAGCGCGGATCGTGCTGGGGACTACCGGGTCCGTTGACACGTAGCTCCTACGGACCTACGCTGCGACGACACGGACGTAATTACGGAGCTGTGATGAGCGAAGAGGGCTATCGGGTACCTGATGTCTGCCGGATCGTCGGCATCAGCTACCGACAGCTCGATTATTGGGCGAGGACCGAGCTCGTGACCCCTTCGGTGCGCGATGCCCACGGGTCCGGGACGCAGCGTCTGTACTCGTTCGAGGACCTCCTCGCGCTCAAGGTGATCAAGAAGCTCCTGGATACCGGGGTGTCCTTGCAGCGGGTCCGGAAGGCCGTCGAGCATCTGAAAGCCATGAAACGGCCGCCCCACGGCGTGACCTTGATGTCCGACGGTCGTGGGGTCTACGAGGCGCATTCGCCGGAGGCCGTCATCGACCTCCTGCAGAAGGGGCAGGGTGTGTTCGCGATCGCCCTGGACCAGGTATGGAACGATCTGGAGGGGACCCTCTCCAAACGCAGGCGAGCGGCCGCAGGAGGGGCGTGAACGCTCGAGCCGAGGCCCCGGTCGCACCGATCGGGGAGACTCTGCCGAAGAGCGACACCGTCCGGTTCGCCCACGCCTCCGAGCGCCAATTCGCACAGCTCCTCGACTTCTACGGGATCTCCTGGGATTACGAACCCACCTCGTTCGACATCGAGTGGGATCGTGAGGGGCACGTGGTCCGGCGATTCACCCCCGACTTCTTCCTTCCGGAATTCGATCTCTACATCGAGATCACGACGCTGAATCAGAAGCTGGTGACGAGGAAGAACAGGAAGGTCCGGCAGCTGCGCGAGCGCTACCCGGAGATCCGTTGCAAGGTGTTCTACCAACGGGACTACCTGTCCCTCGTCACGAAGTACGGCCTCGAGGACCGCTCCGGCTGAGGTCCGACCTTCGTACACTTCCTGGCGTGAGATTCGCCCCACATACCGAGTCCGAGGTCGAGGAGATGCTTGCGGCGATCGGCCTCTCATCCCTCGATGGGTTGTTCGAGCAGATCCCCCGGTCCGTCCGCCTCGAAGGATCCCTTGCCTTGCCGGACGGCGTCTCGGAGCTCGAGATCGTCGAGGACCTCCAGCGCCTGGCACGCCGCAACCGGCATCTGGACGAGCTGGTGTGCTTCGCGGGGGCCGGCGCGTTCGACCACTACATCCCGTCAGTGGTCTGGGCGCTCGCCGCCCGATCGGAATTCGCAACCGCCTACACGCCGTACCAACCGGAACTCTCGCAAGGCATCCTGCAGACACTGTTCGAGTTCCAGTCGATGGTGTGCGAGCTGACAGGGCTCGAGGTCTCGAATGCCTCCCTCTACGACGGAGCGACGGCGCTGGTCGAGGCGGTGAACATGGCGAGGATCGGAGAGCGAAGCAGGATCCTCGTTTCCGAGGGGGTGGATCCGAGGCTGGTGGAGACCCTTCGAACGTACGGGAAGGGGTCCGGATACGAGCCGGAGGCCTTCGCAGCCGACGGGGGCAGAGGGGGATCGCCGCCGGTCGGTGATGACGTCGCAGCGGTCATCGTCCAGCACCCCAACGTCTTCGGGATCTTGGAGCCGGTGTCGGAGCTCTTCGCCGCGGCTCGCGGCGGCGGGGCGAAGGCGATCCAGGTGTTCGATCCGCTCTCCCTCGGTGTGCTCGCCCCGCCCGGTCAGCTCGGCGCCGACATCGCCGTGGCGGAGGGACAGTCCCTCGGGAATCATCTCGCCTTCGGCGGGCCCTACCTTGGGCTCATCGCGGCACGGATGTCGGACGTACGCCGGATGCCGGGCCGTATCGTCGGCGAGACCGTGGACGTCGACGGCGTTCCGGGGTACGTCCTCACGCTCCAGGCTCGCGAGCAGCACATCCGCCGGGAGAAGGCGAACTCGAACATCTGCACCAATCAAACCCTGATGGCGATCGCCGCGACGATCTACCTGGGGTGGCTCGGGCCGGAGGGCCTCGCCGAGCTCGGACGGCAGTGCGCGGCGAAGGCCTCCTACGCCGCCACGCGGCTGACCGAGATCCCCGGTGTCTCTCTCGTGCATCCGGACGCTCCGTTCTTCAAGGAATTCGCCATCCGTGTACCGATCGGCGCCGATCGCGTCGTCGAGGGGCTCGTGGAGCACGGCTACCTCGGTGGCGTGGCCTTCCCTCCCGCAGGGGAGGACGTCCTGCTCGTCGCCGTCACGGAGCGGAGGACGCGGGAGCAGATCGACGGGCTCGCCGCTGCGATGGAAGCGGTGATCGCGTGACGGCGATCGGCGCACCGATCCGACGCCAGGGGCCGAGCGGCGACGGAACGATCCTCGATCGTTCCGTCGCCGGTCGCCGTGCGTGGAGCCTGGCGCCGCTTGATGTTCCCGAAGCCCCGATCGCCTCCGAGCACGCCCGGGCCGGGCGGCCCGGCCTGCCGGAGGTGGCGGAGGTGGACCTCGTGCGCCACTACACCGGCCTGGCGCAGATGAACTACGGGCTCGACACCGGGATGTATCCCCTGGGTTCCTGCACGATGAAGTACAACCCGAAGGTCGCCGAGACGGTGGCGGCCCTGCCGGGCTTCCAGCGGCTGCACCCCCTCCAGCCGGACACGACCGTGCAGGGAGCGCTGGAGCTCCTGTGGAGGCTCGAGCGGGCACTCTGTGAGATCACGGGGATGGCCCGGGCCACGTTGCAGCCGCCGGCGGGCGCGTGCGGTGAGATGACGGGCCTGCTGCTGATGCGTGCGTACCACGAGGACCGTGGCGAGCAGCGGCGTCGGGTGATCATCCCGGATTCCGCGCACGGGACGAATCCGGCCAGCGTTCGCCTGGCCGGGTTCGAAGCCGTGCCCGTGCGATCGGACGCTCGCGGTCTCGTGGACGTCGGAGCTCTCGCGAAGATGGTGGATGAGTCGGTCGCCGGTCTGATGTTGACGAATCCCAACACCCTCGGGCTCTTCGAGGAGGAGATCGACGAGATCGCGGCGACGATCCACGGCGTGGGCGGACTCCTCTACTACGACGGGGCCAATCTGAACGCGATCCTCGGCCGCTGTCGACCGGGGGACATGGGGTTCGACATCGTGCACATCAACACGCACAAGACGTTCGCGACGCCGCATGGGGGCGGAGGTCCCGGGGCGGGGCCGGTCGGCGTGAATGCTGGGCTGGTTCCGTACCTGCCCGCCCCGATCGTGCAGAAGGCGGGGGATGGCACCTTCTCGCTCGAGCACGGGGGGGAACGTTCGATCGGGCGCATGCACGGCTTCCACGGGAACGTCGGGATCCTCGTGCGCGCGTACTCGTACGTGTTCCTCCACGGGGCCGACGGCCTCAAGGAGGTGAGCGAGCTCGCCGCCCTGAACGCCAACTACCTCGCCCGGCTCGTGAAGACGGACTTCCCCCTCGCTCATCCGGATATGCGGCCGATGCACGAGTTCGTCGCGACGGCGAAACCGCTGCGCGATGCCACGGGCATCAAGGCGATGGATGTCGCGAAGCGAGTCATCGACCTGGGGTTCCACCCTTCGACGGTGTATTTCCCGCTCGTCGTGGAGGAAGCCATGATGGTCGAGCCAACGGAGACAGAGTCCAAGGCGACCCTGGAATCATTCGCCGAAGCCCTCCGGCAGGCTGCTCGTGACGCGCGGGAGCGCCCGGAGATCCTCCGAGAGGCGCCCGTGACGGCGCCGGTCCGCCGCCTCGACGAGGCAAGGGCTGCACGGGCTCTCAAGCTGCGCTGGTAGTCGCTCCCTACCTCACCATGGGTACCCCTCTCTAGTCATCTTTGAGCAGTTTCCTCTCAAGCCCATGGGGCGCCCTTGCCGATGTTCAGTGGGCGGAGGCGGCCGAGGGAGCCGCCCGTGGCAAGGAGGCGCAGCGATGAGACGAGGTCTGGTCAAGACCGCCAAGGTCTTGGGGCTCACCCTCGCCGTCTCGGTGGTGCTGGGGGCTGTGGCGCCCAGTGCGCACGCCGCCTGGACCCCCCGCCGCGAGATGCTCGGGTGGATGAACACCGCCCGGAGCAACCACGGATCGGTGGTCCTGGATAGGGGATGGCGACTCCGGGAGATGGCGGACGAGCACAGCAAGCAGATGGCGAACGCCGGTCAGATCTTCCACACCGTTTCTCTGGGCTCCAAGCTCACGTTCGTCTCTTGGAACGTGGCGGGGGAGAACGTGGGTGCCGGCGGGAGCATGCGGGCGCTCTTCGATGCCTTCATGAAGAGCGAGGTCCACCGCGAGAACATCCTCGGGCGTGGTTACCGCCGCGTCGGGATCGGCGTCTACGCCCACGACGGGTTCCTTTGGGTGACGCTGATCTTCGTCGGGTGATCTGAGGACGGAACGCGAGAAGGGCGGGGTCCCGGATCGGGACCCCGCCCTTTCGTGTGGTGCGTTCGGTGTTACGCGGCCTCGTCCTTGGGCCGGCGCCTGCGGGTCGTCGCGACCACGGTCACGCCGATCCCGAACA
>Ga0070698_100003138_pt1 | contig 18207 bp, 22 predicted proteins | sample KBSK1502metaG_FD_65477 | JGI IMG/M metagenome (GOLD analysis project Ga0070698, IMG submission 65477) | Corn, switchgrass and miscanthus rhizosphere microbial communities from Kellogg Biological Station, Michigan, USA - KBS K1-50-2 metaG | ecosystem: Host-associated > Plants > Roots >...
GGTAGCCCTTGGGATTGTCCGGGTAGAAGTAGTTCTTGCGATGAAAGATCGCCCGCTCGGCGATCTCGCAGCCCAGCGCGAGCCCTAGCCTCATCGTCATCTCGATCGCCCGCTTATTCGGCACGGGCAGCGTCCCGGGATGCGCGAGGCAGATCGGACACGTGCGGGTGTTTGGATCGTCGAGAGCGCCGACCGCGCAGCGGCAGAACATCTTCGTCCGCGTCTTCAAGTGGACGTGGATCTCCAGGCCGATCACGGCCTCCCAGGTCATCGCAGGCGCTCGGGCACGAAGTCGAAGCCGAGTGCCCCCTCGAGCGCGTGGCCGGCGCGGAAGAGGGTGTTCTCCGAGAACTGGGGACCGATGAGCTGGAGCCCGACCGGCAGGCCCTCGGACAGGCCGCACGGGACAGAGAGCCCCGGCAGGCCGGCCATGTTGGACGGAATCGTCAGCACGTCCGCGAGGTACATGGCAAGCGGATTCTGTGTTCGCTCGCCGAGACGAAACGCCACCGTCGGCGAGGTCGGCGAGGCGAGAAGGTCGAACCGCTCGAACAGCGCGTCGTGCTCGCGCTTGATCAGCGTTCGGACTCTCTGGGCCTGCCCGTAGAAGGCCTCGTAATAGCCTGCAGAAAGGGCGTAGGTGCCGAGCATGATCCGCCGTTTGGGCTCGTCGCCGAAACCCTCGTCGCGGGTGCGGGCGTACAGCTCGCGAAGATCGCTGTCTCCCGCGGCCCGATAGCCGTAACGGACGCCGTCGTAACGGGCCAGGTTGGACGAGGCCTCCGAGGGGGCGATCAGGTAGTAGCAGGGCAGCCCGTAGTCGACCGACCGGGGCAGGCTGCACTCCTCGATCTCGGCACCGAGCTCGCGGGCAAGCTCGAGTGCGCCCGCGACCTGCTCGCCGACGCCCGCCTCGATGCCGTCTGCCTCGTTGAGCTCCTTCGGCACGCCGATCTTGAGCCCGCGGAGGTCCTCAGCCTCCGGGAGCTCGACGGCCTGGGGCAAGTCGACCGTCGTCGAGTCGCAAGGGTCGCGTCCGGAGACGATGCGGTAAAGGCGCGCGCAGTCGCGAACGGTCTTCGCGATCGGGCCGATCTGGTCGAGGCTCGACGCGAAGGCGACGATGCCGTAGCGGCTGACCGTGCCGTAGGTTGGGCGGAGTCCGACGACCCCGCAGAGCGCCGCCGGCTGCTTGATCGAGCCCCCGGTGTCGGACCCGAGGGCCCATGGCGCGAGCCCCGCGGCGACCGCGGCCGTCGAACCACCGGACGAGCCGCCGGGAACGCGCTCGGGGTCCCAGGGGTTTCGCGTCGGCCCGTAGCCGGAGTTCTCGGTCGACGAGCCCATCGCGAACTCGTCCATGTTCGTCTTGCCGAGCAGAGGCAGGCCTGCCTCCTTGCACCGAGTGGCCACCGTTGCGTCAAAGAGCGGCTTGTAGCCGGCAAGGATCTTCGAGGCGGCCGTCGTCTCGATGCCACGGGTCGAGATCAGGTCCTTGAAGGCAATCGGGACGCCTTCGCCTTCGACCTGGTCGACGGTGGTCAGAAACGCGTGCAGCTCGGGGTCTCGCTCGTCGATCGCCGCGCGGTAGGCGGCGTGGAGCTCGGTAGCGGAAACGTCGCCTCGCTCGAGCAGTCCGGCGGCTTCCTCGGCGGTCAGGCGAAGCGTGTCGATCAAGGCCGCCCCCTCCCCAACCCCCTTGGGGGGTGCAAAAGCGCCCCTACCGAAACGCTAACGAGAGGGCGCGCGCACGTGGTGAACGCGCTCGTGCCGAGAGCGTGACTTCTCGCCTTCCCGCGCACCGGCTTCACGCAGCGGGGACGCGGAAGAAGTCGCCTTCGCGGTCCGGAGCGTTCGCCAGCGCCTCATCGACCGAGAGCGACGGCCGCGGCTCGTCTTCGGCCCAGGTGTTGACCAGGTCGAGCGGGTGCGCCGTGGGCTCGACATCAGACAGATCGAGCTCGGCGACCTTCCCGACCGCCTCGAGAATCGCGTTCAACTGCTCCCGAAAGCGCTCGATCTCGTCCTCCGACAAATCGAGCCGCGCGAGCCCCGCGACGTGCAGAACCTCATCTCGTGAAATCGCCATCTACCTAATCCTTCCCTATCTCCAGAGCGAAGCGGACAGACAAGCCATTTCGCGGAAAGTGCGGAGCACTTTCCGCGACAAAAAAGCGGGCCCCCTTCGGAGCCCGCTCGTGTTTTCGGTTCCGAAAGGTTCTTAGACCGCCTGGACGTTCACCGCCTGCAGGCCCTTGTCGCCCTGCTCGACGTCGAACTGAACGCGCTGTCCCTCGGTCAGTGACCGGTAGCCGTCCATCGCGATCTTGGAGTGGTGGACGAACACATCCTCTCCACCCTCACGCTCGATAAAGCCGTACCCCTTCTCGTTCGAGAACCACTTGACGGTGCCCTCTGCCAACTAGCTACTCCTTCCTAACTGCAAAACGAACGACGGCTCGGGGCACCGAGCCGCCGACCTACATTTGAAGCGGCCGAACCTTAGCGTTGGCCCCTGGGGAACGCAAGGAACCCGCGGCGGTAGCGAGCGGCCTTGACGGTGTTCCGCAAGAGCATCGCGATCGTCATCGGCCCCACGCCGCCCGGGACCGGGGTGATGAACGCGGCGACATCGGCCGCGTCCGGCGCGAGGTCGCCGACGATTCCGCCTTCGGTCCGGTTTATCCCAACGTCGACGACCGCGGAGCCCTGCTTCACCATGTCGGGCGTCACCACCTCGGCCGAGCCCACGGCGACCACCAACACGTCCGCCTCGAGTGTGTAACGCGCCAGATCGGAGGTCTTCGAGTGACAGATCGTCACCGTCGCGTTCGCCTGGAGCAAGAGATGCGCGGTCGGCTTGCCGACGATGTCGCTGCGGCCGACCACAACCGCCTCTTTCCCTTCGAGGGGGACTCGATGCTCGGCAAGCAACGCCGTGATCCCCAGTGGCGTCGCCGGCACCATCGTCGGACGTCCGAGGTAGAGCTGGCCCGCGTTGAAGGGATGGAGACCATCGACATCCTTGATCGGGTCGATCTCACGGATCACGCGCCCCTCGTCGAGGTGCGCCGGAAGCGGGAGCTGGACGAGGATTCCGTCGACGGCATCATCGACATTCAGCTCGCCGACGATCACGAGCAACTCGTCTTCGGAAATGTCTTCCGGCAGCTTGCGATCGTCCGAGTCGATGCCCGCCTCTTGAGCAGCCTCGTGCTTCCGCCTCAGATAGATCGTCGAGGCCGGATCTTCCCCTACCTGCAGGGTCACCAGGCGGAGCGTCCCGAGCTCGTGCGCTTCCTCCGCGACCTCCGTGCGAATCCGCGCCGCGAGCGGCGGTCCTTCCATCAGGGTCGCCGCCAAAGCTGGTGGCCTAGAAGGGCAGCTGGACTTCGCTCACGTCGAGGCCGAGCGATTGGGCCAGCCGAACCCCGATCTCGAGGTCTTCCTTCAGCCGCTCGATATCGCGTGCGTGCATCGCCCCGCCGATGAAGGCTCGCTCCTTCGGGCGCCAGAGCGCGTGCTCGACGAAGGTGGGCAGCAGCCGGTTCGCCGCATCGACCAGTTTCTGCTTCGTCTGTTTCGAGGCGTCCTGCAGCAGCACCTTCTCGTACGCCATCCCGGCGCCGTGGTGGATCCCGTCGTCCGTGGTGAGCCGGTTGCAGAGGTCCTCGAGAACCGTGCCGCGCGACGAGCGGGCGATCAGCCGGAAGCGCGAGATGATCAACCGCTCGTAGAAGACCTGCATCTGAAAGACCTTTTCTTCGAGCGTGTCAGCCTCGAGGGTCATGTGCGCGAGCGTGTCGAGATGTGGGTCGCGCTCGGCCGTTCCCCCGATCTCGCCCGAGAGCCGCAGCCACGCCTCCGTATGACGCGACTCGTCCTGCACCATCGTCGAGTAGTAGAGCTTCGCCTCGTGATCGGGCGCGATGTTGAGGAGCTGCGACGCCATCTCGCACGCGAGCTCGTCCGCCTGCAGCTGCTGCGTGATCACTGAGCGCCACATATCCCGGCGGCGAGCAACTTTCTCCGGCGTGCCTTTCGTCTCGGGGATCGGCGGGATCTCGCCCCAGGGCAGGTCGCGAACCTGCCATTCGGCGCGCTTGGCGAGCTCGTAGAAACGAAGAACGCCGGCGTACGCGGACGCGTCCTCGTGCTGCTGCTCGACTACCTGGTCCGTTGCCACCGCGGCAGATTATCTGCGCGCCAAGAATAAGCTGCGAACGTGGAGCTACGCCGCTGGCCGCGCAAGAACGACCCGGAGTCGATCAAGAGCCGACAGGATGAGCTGCGCGCGCTGACGCAGGACGGCGAGGTCTTCTCCCACGACCTGACGCCATTCGCGCGGGCACAGGAGGCGGTCACGGGGGTCGCCGTGATTCCGGTCTCCGTGATCGGCCCGCTCGACGTCGAGCTCGGCGAGTACGAGTTGGAGGAGCCGTTCGGCCGGCTCGTCGAAACGGGACGCGCCGCCGACCAGGTGTACGTGCCGCTCGGGCACACCGAAGGTGGGCTGTCCGCCTCGCTCTACCGAGGCGCGCGCGCCGTCTCGGAGTCCGGCGGCTTCAAGACGTTCGTGCTTCGTGACCGGATCACGCGCGCCTCCTGCTTCGTCTGCGGCTCGGCCGAGGAGGCAGTGACGCTCTCGCGCTTCCTGGACGCCCACGTCGCCGAAATGAGGCGCTGGCTGGCAGAGCGGGTCGAAGCGGATTCCGCCCTTTCCAAGCACGCCAAGCTGCGCGAAGTCGATACCCACGTGGTCGGGCCGATGTGCCACGTCATGTGGGCGTTCACGACCGGTGATGCCTGCGGCCCGAACATGATGACCCGGAATGCCTACGCGCTGAACATGGGCTACGTGATGGAGCAGGCGCCTGTGAAACCGGAGCGCGCGATCCTCGAGGCCAACATGGGCGGCGACAAGAAACCGTCTCACCGTTACTTCGAGCGCGGTGGCCACGGCAAGACCGTGATTGCCGAGTGCACGCTGAGCGAGGAAGCGGTACGGCGGGTCATGCGGACGTCCATCGACGATCTACTCGAGCTGTCATGGGCGGGCACGCATGGCGCCGTCGCCTCAGGGATGCAGTCGGTCGCGTTCACGCCGGCCTCCGCCATCGCCGCGATCTTCGCGGCCACGGGGCAGGACCTCGGCATGGTCGGGACGAGCTCGATGGCGCACGGCACCGGCAAGCGCGTCGAGGGCGGACTCAACTGCACGATCCGGCTCGCCGGGCTCGAGGTCGGCACCGTCGGCGGGGGCACCACGTTGCCCTACGCGCGGTCGTGGCTCGCGCTGATGGGCTGCGCCGGCGCGGGAAAGGTCTACCGCTTCGCTCAGATCGTCGCCGCCGCGACGCTGGCGCTGGAGATCTCGGCGTCGGCGGCGATGGCGACCGCCGGCTCGCACGAGTTCTTCCGGGCCCATCACGAGCGCGGCGGCCTGCGCTGATTCGACACGAACTTGTTGCCAATTCACGCAACGATCCGGCTCCAGCGACGATATCGTTCCGGTAGGGGCGCCTTTGCACCCCCCTCGGGGGTTGGGGGCACGGGTGACTGAGGGCGCGGAGCCGCGGGTGCCGCCGCACCACGATCCGGCTTGCTGGGGCTGTGGCGACAACCCGAACGGGATTCACCTCCATCAGCCGGAGAGCGAGGGTCTGACGGAATACGAGTCCTACCTCGAGTTCGACGAGCGTCACCAGGCGGCGCCAGGGCTCGTCCACGGCGGGCTCGTCGCGGCCGCGCTCGACGAGGCCTGCGGCTTGCTGGCGTCGTGGTACCGCTTCCCGACCGTCACCGGCCGCCTCTTCGTGCATTACCGCCACCCGGTTCCGATCAACACCGAGCTGCTGATCCGTTCCCACCTCGAGGACGAGCACGGGCGCCGGATCCACGTCGCCGGGGAGCTCGTCGACGGCGACGACATTCTCGCCCAGGCGCGTGCGGCATTCGTCCACGTTCCGCTCGAACATTTCCTCGGCACTCCGGAAGGTCAGGCGGCGGGAGAGAGATGGAAGCGGAAACTCGAGGCCGACGAAGAGAACGCTTAGGGAATAGGAGCCCTACGCGATAGGTTGAAGCCGATATGAAGCTCGAAGGCGTTCATCACGTCACCGCCATTACGGCCGACGCACCGCGGAACGTCGAGTTCTACGCGGGCCTGCTCGGCCTCCGGATGGTCAAGAAGACGGTGAACCAGGACGATCCGACGGTCTACCACCTCTTTTACGCGGACGAGCAGGGCGATCCCGGCTCCGACATCACCTTCTTCGAGTACCCGGGCGCGCGACAAGGGCGGGCGGGCGCCGGGATGGTGCACACCGTCCGCTGGAGGGTTGCGTCCGAGGACGCGCTCGATTTCTGGCAGAAGCGGCTCGACAACCACGTCCTCTCTCGACAGGACGGGCGGCTGACGTTCGTCGATCCCGAGGGGCTGCGGCACGAGCTCGCAGTCGTCGAGACCGACGACCCGCCTCTGATCGCGGAGCACCCGGAAGTGCCCGCCGAGCTCGCGCTACAGGGTTTCGACGGCGTGCGCGCCTTCTCGGCCGATCCAAAGCGAAGCCGCGACTTTCTCGAGCAGACCCTCGAGTTCGAGCGCCGGGAGGGCGACAGCTGGGAGGCGCGCGGCGAGCGGCGAGGCGGACTCTACGAATACGACGCCGCGCCCGAAGGCCCAGGCATCGGCGGCGCCGGCACCGTGCACCACGTCGCGTGGGCTTCGCCGCCCGAGGAGCACGGACCCTGGCGCGAACGCGTTGCGGCCGCAGGGGCGCACGTGACGCCGATCATCGACCGCTTCTACTTCAAGTCGATCTATTTCCGCGAGCCGAGCGGCGTCCTGTTCGAGATCGCAACAATCGGCCCCGGCTTCGCGACGGATGAGCCGATCGAGCACCTCGGCGAGCGTCTTTCGCTGCCGCCCGCGTTCGAGCACCTGCGTTCAGAGGTCGAGCCGATCCTGACGCCGCTGCCGAACCCGCGCGAGCCCGCAACCGCGCGGTGAGCGCGCTCGACTCGCTCGCCTACAGACTTCGGCCCCCCGAAGGCAAGCCTGAGGGCGCTCTCGTCCTCTTTCACGGCCGAGGCGCGGACGAGAACGATCTCTTCCCGCTCCTGGACTTCCTCGACCCCGAACGCCGGTTCGTCGGCGCGACGCCGCGCGGGCCGTTGTCGCTGCCGCCGGGCGGCGCACACTGGTACGTCGTCCGCGAGATCGGCTATCCGGACAAGGAGACCTTCGACGCGAGCTACGCGCTCGCGTGCACGTGGCTCGGGGCCTTTGGGGAGGAGACCGGGGTGCCGCCCGAGCGCACGGTGCTGGGCGGCTTTTCGCAGGGCGCAGTGATGACGTACGCGCTCGGGCTCGGGCGCAGCAGGCCACGACCCGCCGGCTTGATCGCGCTGAGCGGCTTCGTTCCGACGGTCGAGAGATTCGAGCTCGACCTCACGCCACCCCTGCCGCCGGTGGCGATCGGCCACGGAACCTTCGATCCGGTGATCTCGGTCGAATGGAGCCGGCGCGCGAAGGAGCAGCTCGAGCAAGCCGGCGCCGACGTCCTCTACCGGGAGTACCCGTTACCCCACTCGATCGACCCCGGCTATCTGGCCGAGCTCTCCTCCTGGCTGTCTGCCCTGGCGCCGACGCGGGCGCCTACCGAGTAACCGCGCTGCTAGGCGGCCCGCTGGACTCCGTCGAGCAGCCGCCAGTTCGCCTCCAGGGCGCGCTCGGCGACTGCGACGAGCTCTTCGGCCTGCGCCGGTGGAGCCGCCGCAAGCTCCTCGCGGGCCGCCCTCGCATGCTCGATGTCTCGCTCGGCGTGCAGCCGGAAGTACTCAGCCGCCGGATCGGCGGCGTCGAAGCCGTAATGCTCGACCAGCCCGGCAAGCTTCGTCCGCGAGATTGCCGGCTGCGCCGACTCGATTGCGTAGAGAACCGCAAGGGCCCTGAAACGCTCGGAGGGCGACCAGGCGTCGGCGCAATCCGAGGTCTCCGGCGTCGGCTCCCGACCGAGAGGCGCCTCGACCGCGGCGGCGAAGTCGTCCCACAGTGCTACGTGCTCCGCCTCCTCACGCGAGTGCTCGTCGTCTCCCGCGACCGACGCGGCGCGCGCCAGCGCGACGACCGCGTGCCGGTATTCGCCCGCATAGAACGCAAGCTCATCCCGGGTCAGCTCGCCGCATTCCCAGCGCTCGTAGAACGGATGCTTCAGAACGTCCCAGCGCTGCCGCGCCTGGTCGATCCTCGCGCAAATCTCCATCTCACTCCTTCTCTCGAACGTGACCCCGGCGGGATGCTAGCGGCCCGGGTCGACGCACGACCCATACCGGGGTAGTCTCGCGGAATGAGGTGGTTCCTCGTTATCGCCGCAGTCTCGTTGGCGGTGGCGGGGAGCGCCTCGGGCGAGCTCGTAGCGCGGGTCCCAGACGGCATGATCGCCGTGACGCCGCGGGGTGCACCGCTCGTGGGCTATGTCAGCGGAGCGGAGCTCCTGATCGCGCAGCGGGCCGGACGCGGGCACTGGATACAGCAGCGGGTCGCGCGGGTCGCCAGGGGCTCGAGGCTTGCCGCCTTTGCGGCAGGAAGCGCCGGCCCCGTCGCGATCGTCATCGGCCCGAGCGACAGGAGCCTCGCCGTTTTTCGCCGGCAACAGGATCGTTGGGTCATGACGCGGCTCACGAGCAGTCTCGCCCCCGACCTCACGCTCGGCTGGCCCGGGCTGACCCTCGATCGCCGAGGCATGCCCGTCGTCGCCTATACGCGCTGGCACACGCGCAGCCTGTTCAGCCAGCTGATCCTGGCGCGAGTGGGAACCCGAGGCGCTCAAACCCAACGGGTGACCGCGGGCGGCTGGCCGAAGAGCTACACGCCTCCTCCGGCGGCGCCGGTTGTGCTCCCGAACGGCACTGTCCACGTGGTCGAGACGTACGGGGTCAGCGGCGCGGTCGGAACGATCGAGTGGACACCGCGGAAGAAGACCTGGATCGGCGTCTACCTCTCAGCCGGACGAGGCGGCTTCCCGATCGGCCCGATGTTCGCGGCGCCGGGCCATGGGAACGTCGTCTACGCCGCCTGGACCGAGGAGTTTCCGGGGTCCCTCTATGGCGGCTTCCCGGTCACAATCGCAACCCACGCACGAGAGATCACCGAGAACGTCGTCTCCGAGCGAGGGGTGACGACCGGGCTCGCGATGACCCGCAACGGCCCTGTGGTCGCCGCCAACGAGTGGGTCTCGGCAGACAGTTTCTCCTTCTCGGTCACCGAGCCCGATGCCCTCTGGGCCGGAACGGTCACGGGTCCTGGCGGTAGCGAGCTCGACGGGCGGCTCGCGGGGCTGGCTGCCGTGCCGCATAGCGTTGCGCAGGATCTGCTCCTGTCCAGGCCCGACGGCCTCTCGTGGTTCCGTACCCGGGGCTCGCTGCCGGTGCGCGTCGGCCTCAGCGCCGAGGCACGCGCCGACGGCACCGTCGCTCTCTCCGGCCGGGTGCAGGGAGCGCGCGGCGGCAAGGTGACGATCTACCGAGAGCGCTCGAAGGCGATCCGCGAGGCCGTGGGGATCGCGAAGCTCGGCGCCGGCGGCACCTTTGCGATGGTTGACTCGCCGCGGATACGGCCGACCTTCTATCGCGCCGTCTACACGGATCCGGCGACCGGGATTCCGTACGCGAGGCTCCTACGCGACGCGATCGGGTAGGCCTAGGTGTCCCGCCGGACGAGCAGGACGGCGGCGATCGCGATCGCCAGGGCGCAGTAACCGGCGAATAGCAGCCCGCCGGCTGTAGGCGAGAGGCTGTTCGAGTCATGAGTGAGCGAGAAAAGCTGCCGCCCGGCCTCGCTCGGCAGGTACTTACTGATCGCATCGTTCCAGTTGCTCGGCAGGATGTTCATCAGAGGCGGGATGACGAAGAAGATGCCCGCGAAGGTGGCAATTCCGCCGGCGGTATTTCGGACGATCGCGCCGATTCCGAGAGCGAAGATGCCCACCAGCATCAGGTAGAGCGCGCCACCGAGGACGGAGCGCGCCACACCGGGGTGGGAAAACGAGATCTGCAGGATGTTGTGACGCGAGAGGATGGCCTGACTCGCGAAGAAGGCGATCAGGACCGGCGGGATCAGCAACAGCAACGTGACGAGCGCGAAGACGCCTGTCTTCGCCCACAGCACCGGTAGCCGTTTCGGCACGGCGGTGAAGCTCGCGCGGATCATCCCGGTCGAGTACTCGCCGGTGATCACGAGCACGCCGAGCACCGCGATCGCGAGCTGCGAGACATTCACGCCGGCGAGTGCAATGTCGAGCGGATGGCGATCGGCCCGGTCGTGCGGGCTCATCGAGCCCCAGTGGGACGACGTGATCGCGGCGAAGAGCACCGGCAGGAGGATGGTCAAGAGGACCGCCGCGAAGAGCGACCAGAGCGTCGAGCGCAGGGAGCGGAGCTTCGTCCATTCCGAGACTGCGACCCGCAGCTGCGTGACCCGGCCGGTATGCGGCAGCCGCGGGATCGGCTGAGCCTGCGAGACCGTGCTCACGCGACCGCCTCCTCGGACTCGAGGTCGGCCGCCTTGAACTCCAGGTCGTCCCGGGTCAGGGTCATGAACGCCTCCTCGAGCGAGGCCTGCTGCGGTGTCAGCTCGTGGAGGACGATCCCATTTGCGGCCGCCAGCTCGCCGATTTGCTGTGCGGTAAGCCCCCGTACCTCGAGCAGGCCCGGTGAGGCTGACGTCACGGTTATGTCAGGCCCGCTCAGAAGCGCCTCCAACTCGGCGGCCTGCGGCGTGCGAACGAGGACGACGGTTCCCGAGGCCTGCTTGATGAAGTCCTGCGTGCTCATGTCGGCGATCTTCCGGCCCTTCCCGATCACGATCAGATGATCGGCGGTGAGAGACATCTCGCTCATCAGATGCGACGACACGAAGACCGTCCGCCCGTCGGCTGCAAGCCCCCTGAGGAGATGGCGCACCCAGAGAATCCCTTCGGGATCGAGCCCGTTGACCGGCTCGTCGAGCATGACCGTCGACGGATCGCCGAGCATTGCGGCCGCGATGCCCAGCCGCTGTCCCATTCCGAGCGAGAATTTCCCGACACGCTTCTTCGCGACGTCGTGGAGCCCGACCAGATCGATCATCTCGTCGACGCGTTGGCGTCCGATTCCGTGCGTCTGCGCCAGCGCGAGCAGGTGGTTGTATGCGGAACGGCCGGTGTGAACCGAACGAGCCTCGAGGAGAGCGCCGACCTCGTGCAACGGAGCGGCGTGGTCCCTGTAGTGCTTCCCGTTGACCGTCACGTCACCGCCGGTCGGCGCGTCGAGCTCAAGAATCAACCGCATCGTCGTCGACTTCCCGGAGCCGTTCGGCCCGAGGAAGCCTGTGACCACCCCCGGTCGAACCGTGAACGACAGGTCGTCCACGGCGCGCTGGTCGCCGTAATTTTTGGTCAAGGACTCGGCCACGATCATGGCCCGATAGAAGCACTCGCGTCTGAGAGTTTCCTGAGATGCGAAATTGGCGGCCTGCGGGGCGCCATTCCGGCTTCGCCGGCGTCGGCTGACAACGGCCGTCCGAAGCAGCCAAGCCGATCGAAGTCGTCATGGCCGCGAAGCGGCCGGACTTCGATCGGCGAAGAGGCGCCGAGCGGATTCGAACCGCTGTACGAGGCTTTGCAGGCCTCTGCCTAACCTCTCGGCCACGGCGCCGCGACGTGGAATCGTAGCGCCGCCCTCTGGATAGTCTCCTCGGTATGAGCCAGCTGCAGCTCGACGGCAATGGCAACGGCAGCCCCGCCTCGCTCATCCCCGAGCGGCCGACCCTCGACGGCCTGCGCGAAGCCGCCGCGGGCTGCAAGGCCTGCCCGCTCTGGGAGAACGCTACGCAGACCGTCTTCGGCGAAGGCGCCGCGGAGGCCGGCGTGGTCTTCGTCGGCGAGCAGCCCGGCGACCGCGAGGACATCGAAGGCCGCCCGTTTGTCGGCCCGGCGGGAAAGCTCTTCGACGAGGCGCTGGTGGAGGCCCGAATTGACCGCTCGCAGGTCTACGTCACGAACGTCGTCAAGCACTTCAAGTGGAAGCCGCAGGGGAAACGGCGGATCCACCAGAAGCCGAATTGGCGGGAGATCGCTGCTTGCCGGCCCTGGCTCGACGCCGAGCTGGCGATCCTGAAGCCTCGTGTGCTCGTCTGCCTCGGTGCCACCGCCGCTCAGGCGCTGCTCGGCCGGGACTTCCGCGTCTCGCGCCAACGAGGCGAGCTCGTCGACTCGCCGCTGGCGCCGAAAGCCATGGCGACGGTGCATCCGTCCTCGATCCTGCGAGCAGAAGATCGAGACACCCAGTTCCGTGAGTTCGTCCGCGACCTCGAAAAGGTCGCCGGCCTCTAGAAGAACTCGTTGTCTTCGTCCGCGTGGCCCATCGGGTCGAGCCGGCGGTTGCGGCGAACGAGGAAGACGAATGAGCCGCCGATGATCGGCACGAGCACCAGAACCCAGGCATCGCGCCACGCGATCGCAAACCAGAGCGAGGCGGCTGCGGCTGCCGCGCTCCAGTGCAACATTCGCGCCTCTTTCGGGCGAAGGCTCTCGTACAGCTCCCGCATCGCTAGTGGCCCGGGAGAACGCTCGAGACGGTGGAGATCACATTGCGCACGTGGTCCGAGAGCATCGAGATCGCTCCGATCACGAGGATCGTGATCAGCGTCAGCGCGACGCTGTATTCGGCCATCGTCTGACCCTCCTCGCGCTGGCGCTGACCGGCGGGTACGCCGGGTGCGATCGTCTGTGCCCAAACAAAGAGCTTCAGCGACGGACTCACCCCCCTTCGCGCTTCTTCGAAGGCGGTTCCTCGTCCGTCCCTTGGTCGTTGATGATGCAGCGGCAACGCCTGCCTCCTCCGAACGTGTGGCGTGGCCGCGCCGCCGTTTTTTGCGGTCTTGCGCTGATCATCGGCGCGCGCGACCGCGGCGCTATCCCTCGCGGGAGCGATTCCGCGAGCGTGGTCTAATCGAAAAGGCGTTTCACGGCGACCGCGATGACCGAAGCAGCAGCGACGAGCGCCAGGAAGTCCAGCGGAGTGGAGATTCTCCTGAACTCGGCGCTGCCGTCGTGTAGCTCGATGTACCCGATCGGGCTGACGAGAGCACCGCCGCCCCCGCCGCCGCCTCCGCCCTCGTCGCCTTCGCGAGAGCCCGAGCCGCCGCCCCCGCCGAACCCGAAGCGGGCCTTTGCGACCGGGATCACCGTGAGGCCCTCTCGCTCGATCGGCTCGCCGAACACCGACGACACGTTCGCCTTCTGGCCGACGGTCTGTCCGATCTGTTCGAGCAGCTCGTTCGCCAAGTCCGCCCGCTCCTGTGCTTTGACTGCCATCACGGACCTCCCTCCGTGGAGTGAGCCGACATCGTGCCGGACCCTACGCCTCCCGGTTGGAGACAGGGGCGGGAACGCAATAGACTCGGCGGAGGATGCCTGAGGAGCTGCCGCGCGCGGCGATCGGCCTCGTCGGCGTCAGCAAGCGCTTCGGGACGCATGCTGCGGTTGACGATGTGACGCTCGAGATCGGTGAGAGCGAGTTCTTCTCGCTGCTCGGGCCGAGCGGATGCGGCAAGACGACGACGCTTCGGATGGTCGCGGGCTTCGAGCTACCGGACACCGGCCGCATCGTTCTGAAAGGGAATGACGTGACCCAGGTTCCAGCGAACCGCCGGCCCGTGAACATGGTGTTCCAGCAGTACGCGCTCTTCCCGCACATGTCGGTCTACGACAACGTGGCCTTCGGCCTGAAGGTCAAGGGCGTCTCTCGCCGAGAACATGCGGGCCGCGTCAAGGAGATGCTGCGGATCGTGGAGCTCGAAGGGCTCGAGCGGCGCCGGCCGCGCCAGCTCTCCGGCGGGCAGCAGCAGCGCGTCGCGCTTGCGCGGGCGCTCGTCAACTCGCCCGCGGCGCTCCTCCTGGACGAGCCGCTCGGCGCTCTGGACGTGAAGTTGCGCAAGCAGATGCAGCTGCAGCTGAAGGCGATCCAGCGCGACGTTGGCACCACGTTCGTCTACGTCACGCACGACCAGGAAGAGGCGCTCGCAATGTCCGACCGGATCGCGGTCATGAACGGCGGGAGGGTCGAGCAGACAGGGAATCCGCGCGAGATCTATGACCGTCCCCGCACCGCGTTCGTGGCGGACTTCATCGGCTCGCTCAATGCCTTCGACCTGACGATCGACGAGCTCGTCGGGGACAACGCGGTGATGCGGCTCGGCGAATACGAACGGATCGTCGTCCCGGTGGGCACAGCCCATCGGCCCGGCGAGACGGTGCGTGTCGCCGTGCGCCCCGAGCGCGTGCAGATCAAGGCAGCCGGCAGCCCGCTGCTCGACGGCGGCTCGAGCGTCGAAGGCACGATCGCGGAGATCGTCTTCCTGGGCATGTACACCCAGTTCCACGTGGACACCCGGGCTGGGGCACTCGTCTCCCATCGGCTCGCCGACGAGTCGCTCGCGCCCCTCGAGCAGGGCGCGCGCGTCACACTCTCGTGGGAGCCCGAGCAGGGATCCCTTCTCGGCGAAGGGACCTAGGAGCTCTCGAGCGAAGCGAAGCGCCGCTCCACGATCCTGCGTCCCACCTCGGCTGCGACGACCACCACCAGTGAGAGGACAAGCACGACGACGGCGACTGCGATCACCTGAGGCAGCTGGCTCGGGAAGCGCAGCGCGGAGTAGAGATAGATCGGGAATGTGACGCGGGTTCCGACGACAAATGACGCGACCGCGTACTCGTCGAACGACGTGGTGAACGCGATCAGGAAGGCGGAGACGACCGCCGGCACGATCAGCGGCAGCGTGATCGAGCGGAACGTTCGCAGCCGGCTCGCGCCGAGGTCGAACGCCGCCTCCTCGAGGGAGACGTCGATCTGGTTGAGCCGGGGAACGAGGACGAGCAGCGTGTAGGGAACGCTGATGACGATGTGCCCGATGACCACGGTCAGGACCGAGCGTGGCACACCGACGGTGTGGAAGAACAGGAGCAGCGAGATCCCAAAGACGACGTACGGGATCACGAGCGGGCTCAGAAGCAGCGCAGAGACCGCCGACTTGCCCACAAATCGGCGCCGCGTGAGCGCCATCGCCGCGAGGAGTCCGAGCACGACGGCCCCGACGCTGGACAGTGCCGCGATGATTCCACTCGTCTCGAGCGCGGCCTTGAGATCGGGGTTGGCGAGGAACTCGTGGTACCAGTGGAAAGTGAAGCCGGAGAGTGGGAACGATGGCACCGCCGAGTTGTTGAAGGAGAAAATCAGCAGGATGACAATCGGCGCGTAGAGGAAGACCACGACCAGAGCGAAGAAGGCTCTCAGCAACCGCGCGCCGTTCTTCGAAAGCGCGACGTCCATCAGTCCACCGTCACCTCCCCGGGCTGCAGGAAACGCGCGAAGACGATGGTCAGTGCACCAACGACGCCGAGCAGGAAGATGGCAAGGACCGACCCCGTCTCCCAGTCGGGAAAGCCCGTCCCGAACAGATCGACGATCTGGTTGCCGTACAGGTAGCCAGAAGCGCCACCGACGAGCGAAGGCGTCACGAACTCGCCGAGCGTCGGGATGAAGACGAACAGAAACGCGGCGACGACGCCCGGCAGCGAGAGTGGCAGCGTTACGCGCCGGAAAGCCTGCAGGCGGCTGGCCCCGAGATCGCTCGCCGCCTCTAGCAGGCGCCGGTCGAGGCTCTCGAGTGAGACGAAGATCGGGAGGGCCACGAAAGGGAGCCAGATGTAGCCGAGCACCAACATGACCGCGAACCTGCTGTAGAGGAGCTGAGAGAGCGGATGGTCGGGGGACCGGAGGCCGGTCCAGAAGAGAAACGTGTTGACCGCGCCCTGATTTCCGAGAATGACCTTCCAGGCGAGCACCCGTAGGAGGTAGCTCGTCAGGAACGGCGCGATCAGCAACAGCAAGAGGATGTACTTGCGCTTCGTGCCGGACAGCGCCAGGTAATACGCAAGCGGATACGCGAGCAGCACGATGATCGCCGAGACCGTCAGCGAAAGCTTCACCGACTTCCAGAACAACCGCAGGTAAACCGAGCTGTGCAGGAAGTCGTGCCAGGCCGTCAGCGTGAAGCCATGCGGGCCCGGGTTCAGCGAGTAGACGTCGAAGCTGTACGCGGCGACGATCGCGATCGGCGCAAGGAAGAAGACGACGAGCCACGCCAGGGGGAGGCCGAGCAATGTCGGCGTCGTCAGGTCGAGCCGCAACCACCTGCGACGGCCGAGGCGTGCCGGCGGGTCGTGGACCTCCGAAAGAGCCATCTTCTGTCTAGCGAGTGCTCCTCAGGAGGCCTTTACCTCTTCCCAGAGCTTGGCGTAGACCGCACGCCGTGGCACGTCGCGGTCGAGGTATGCGTTCGGCAGCGTGACCGCCTTCGGGTTGGTCAGCTGCAGCGCGCGCAGCAGGTCGCTCGACGATGGCCGCGCATGCGTGTTTGCATGGCCGTAGCCGTAGTTGTCCTCCAACCACTTGGCGGACCGCTTGGAGCTCCAGGCGTTGACGTAGGCGTGGGCGAGATGGGGCCGCGGCGTCCCCTTCAGCAGCATGAACATGCCGACCCACGCGATCGGCTTCTCCTTTGGGTGCATGTAGACAACCTTCAGCTTCTTCTTCCTCATCTGGACCCAGTCGTTCGGCCAGGCGAGTGCGATCCAAATGTCGCCGGAGGCAAAGGCGTTGTCCATCTCGGTCTCTGACGACCAGATCATGCGGACGAGGTGCTTTTTGGAGATGAGCAGTTTCTGAGACCGCTTGAGCTGGGCGTCAGTCTGGTTCCATGGATTCTTGAAGCCGAGGTACAGGCCGGCGATGGTGAGGTTCTCGACAGGGTCGTCGAACCAGGCGATCCTCCCCTTGTAACGCTCGTCGAACAGGAGGCCCCACGAGCGGGCCTTCGGGTGGACCTTGTCGCTTCGGTAGAGGATGGCGTCGAAGCCCCAGTCATCGGGGATCCCGTACTGCTTGCCTTTGTACTGGCCGGCCTTGACCATGAACGGGTTCAGCTGCTTGAAGTTCGGGATCTGCTTCGGGTCCCACGGTTGGACGAGGCCACTCGTCGCGAAGTACTTGACCCAGCCGACGTAGGGGCGGAACAGGTCGGGTTTGAGGCCTGCATGGATCTTCGCAAGTGCATCCGCTTCGTTGGTCATGTAGGTGAACTGGGGCTTGTTATTGGGGTGGGTCTTCACGTACTGGGCGAACATTGGTTGCCCGCCGTCGTTGCCGTACCCGGCCCAGTCGAGCACCTGAAGCCGGCCCGACTCTGCGTTTAGCCAGTCGAGCGCTGCCTGCGCCGTTCCGATCCGACCTCCGAGGAGGCCTGCTCCTCCCGCGGCGGCCGCGAGTTTCAGAAGCCGCTCGCGGCTTAGACGCTGCTCCGCTCGATCGTGCTCGTCCATTGTGCTCCTCCTTCTTCCCCTAGTAGCTGGGCGGACTGATGATCCACATGACCTCTGCGAGGTCCTGGCCTGTGTTCGAAATGCGATGGGGAGTCGAACTGCGATAGTCGATGCTGTCGCCCGGCTCGAGGTCGAAAAGCTCGCCTCCGAGCTCGAGCTGAACGGTCCCTGCAAGGACGACGAACAGCTCCTCGGAATCACCGTGGGCGTAGGGCTCTGTTCCCGTCGACCCGCCGACTTCGAGCTCGCCCGCAAAAACCTCGAGGTGATGAAGCGGCCTCGGGGTCAGGAGCAACTTCTTCCCTAGAACGCCGAACGACAGGGCAGGACGTTCATCCCGCCGCAGCACCCTTGGGCCGGGCAAACCGCCTGGCTCGAAGAGATCGGCCATCGAGACGCCGAGCGCGTCGGCCACCCTGCGCAATGACTCGATGCTCGCGCTCGAACGGCCCCGCTCGACCTGGCTCAGAAAGCTCTCGCTGAGCCCCGAGCGCTCGGCGACCGTGCGGAGGGTCGCGCGACGAGAACGACGCAGCGCCCGTAGTCGCTCACCGACGTCGACGTCAGCCTGCACGTCGGGAGCGCTCGAAGGCATTCAGATCTCCTTAGACCCCATCGAAGGAAAACTGAAGCGACCCTACGGCGTTTGTGAAGCCGAGTCAACGTGGGTAATTCCGCGGGCGGTCACGTCTCATGGTTCTCTCATTACCAGGCACGAAGATCGAGGTCGTGATCAGATGGGAGGCCAGCTGGCAGGCTGGTGACGGCTCCTCTCTGGACGCTC
>Ga0070698_100003139_pt1 | contig 18207 bp, 18 predicted proteins | sample KBSK1502metaG_FD_65477 | JGI IMG/M metagenome (GOLD analysis project Ga0070698, IMG submission 65477) | Corn, switchgrass and miscanthus rhizosphere microbial communities from Kellogg Biological Station, Michigan, USA - KBS K1-50-2 metaG | ecosystem: Host-associated > Plants > Roots >...
ACGAGCCGTTCGTCGGCAGCGAAGTCAAGGAAGCCGCAATCCGCGCCATCGCCTAGGTGAAAACCCCCTCTCCCCTCGCCAGTAGGGGAGAGGGCAAGGGGGCCCGCGTGGGCCGCCACAAGCCACCTCGCCTCCCGTGCCGTCGGCTCTCTTTCCGCCGCGAGCAAGCGGCGCACGGGAGAAGATCAATGGCGCATGAAATAGACGCGGTAGAGCTGGTCGCGGAAGGTTTGGCTGGTGGCGAGCGCGGCCTCGAAATCGGTCTTGCCGAGCACATAGGTATCGACTTCGCCGATGGCGACGACGGTCGCGTTGCGCGGCTCGCCGCTGATCAGGGCGACTTCGCCGAAGAAAATGCCCGACCCGAGGCGGGCGACCTCGTGATCGGCACGGATCACATCAACCTCGCCTTCGGAAACCAGAAAGAATTCCTCGCCGGCCTCGCCCTCGCGAATGATGGTCTCACCCGCAGCGTAATGGCGCTTCGTCATCTTTTCCGCGACGTCGGTGAGCTGCCGCGGTGTCAGGGTCTTGAACAAATCGATCGGCCGAAGGAACTCGCAAATCCGCAGCGCATCGTGCAGGACGACGTCGGACATGATTCTCCCGTCGACCATATGGACCAGGCGGTCGGCTGAATCGATGATCCGGTGATCATGGGTGACCATCATCACCGCAGAGCCATGCTCGACGGTCTGCTGCTTGAGCAGGCCGATGACGTTCATCGTCGACTCTTTGTCGAGCGCTGCAGTGGGCTCGTCGGCGAGCACCAGTCTCGGATGGTTGACGAGGGCCCGACCTATTGCGACTCTCTGGCGTTCGCCGCCTGAAAGGTGTCTCGGCTTGTAATCGATCCTGTGGCCGAGCCCGAGGCGCTCCAGAATCCCGCAGCCGCGCTTGCGCATCTCGGCGGGTGGCGCGTCGCCGAGCTGAGCGGCCATCTTGACGTTCTCATAGGCGGACAGCGCGTCGAACAGATTATGCATCTGGAAGATGAAACCGATGTCGCGCCGCACCTCTACGAGGGCTCCGCCGGCGAGTTGCGATAAATCGCGGCCGAGTACCTCAATCTTTCCTTCCTGGAGGGAACGCAAAGCTCCGATCAGGGTCAAGAGAGTGGTTTTGCCGGCCCCCGAAGGACCGGTCATCACGACAAGCTGTCCCGCCGGGATCTCGATCCGGTTGTCGAACAGGACCTGATTTCGCGCTTCGCCCTCACCGTAATAGTGGTTCAGCCCTTCGACCGCGACGACCGGCCGCGCTGCAGCGGCTTTAGCAAGTGCAGGCGCCTCGGTCCGTTCGGCGATCATCGCAGCGCACATCAGAATACCTCTGCAGGGTCGGCGCGAATTACGCGTCTTACGGCAAGCACGGCTGAGATCAGACACATCCCCAGGGTCAAGCCGAGACTCAGGAGCGTCAAGTTCACACTCATACGTAGCGGTAACAGTGCCAGCTGACCAATCACATAGTAGAGCACAATGCTGACCAACCATGCGGGGATCCACCCCGCCATAGCATTGAAAGCCGCCTGCTCGAGGACGACCCTCAACAAATATCCGGTACGATATCCTATGGCCTTTAATGTCGCATATTGCGGCAACTGGTCGGAAAGGTCGGTGTAGGTGACCTGGTACGAGATCAGCATTCCAACGACGAAGCCGACGATCGTTCCCATCGCAAAGATCGGCCCAGCCGAGGACACATCCGCCTGAAACCTGCGCTCGAACTCAACCAATTCGGGTTTGGTAAAAACCGCGATCGTGTCAGGCACCGTCTTCGTCATCGCCTGTCGAACGACGGCTGCATCCACTCCGGGGCCGACCTTGACCACTCCCAGATCGACCTGGGACGGGCTTCCGGCAGGACCGGGGAGCAGGCTCGCAAAGGTGCGGTCGCTCATCATGACCGTGCCGTCGCTCTGGAAGTCGGGACCCAGGGCAAAGCTGCCGACAACCTTGACTTTGGTGCCATTCAACTCAGCCTCCGCCGGATCGCGGTCCATCCCGAGAAAGCGTCGGGCCTGGCGATCGATAAGCACGGTATTGGCTTCCTTGAGCTTTGCACGGTTCGCGTTTACTTCGGCGAACGAAAAGACAGGTCCATCGGGATCGAAGGCGAAGGCGCGAACGAGAAAAATCTTATCGTCGAACGGGTTCTTCCAGAAAAAATTGTACCAGTCGGCATACAGCGGCCGCGCGCTTGCAACGCCTGGCAGGTTTCGCGGCGCGTCGAGGTTAGTCCGAGGAAAGGTATCTCTAGTAGCAAACTGGTATTTGTGGATGCTCTGAAGGAATAGATCACCGTCCAGCCTGCGAATGACCTCCAGCGAGCTATCGAAAAAGGCCTGTTGGAAGCCGAGCTGCATCAGCATCAGCAGCACCGCGAAACCGATGCCGCAGGCCGACCGCAGCAGACGCGGCTTGTTTGCGAGGAGATTGCGCCGGGCGAGCGGTACGGAACCCGGTTGGAATCCCTTTGGATGCCGGCGGACTGGGGAGGGAGCGATCGACAGAACGGTCTCCTCAGAACACATCGGCGGGGGCAGCCCGCCGCAAGCTTTCGACCGAAAGCAGCGCCGAAGCCAATGCCATAACAAGGGCGGCGCCAAACACGACAAAAACGCGCGCCTCGCTCATCGTCACAGGAAGGAGTGTCTGATCTCGGATGATCGAGTAAAGACCGAGTGCCGCAGCCAGCGCCGGAACAAAACCCGCGATGACGATCAACAGTGACATTGCACCAACGGTCCAGACCAATGAACGGTCGGCGTAGCCGATCGCCTTCAACGTCGCGAATTGAGGCAATTGTCGGCCGACTTGGGTCGACACGATCTGGTAGACAATCATGATCCCGACGATGAATGAGATCAGCAGTCCCGAGCCGAAGATGATCCCGACTGAGGTACGGGTCGTCCAATACGCGGTTTCGTGCGCCTCCAACTCCCGGCGGGTGAATATTTGGATACCGGACCCGCTCGCCTGGCGTAGATCGCCGGCCGCACTCTCAGCCTCTACTCCTGGCTTCAGCTCGATCGCGCCGAGATTGACCATATCGAGGCCGCGGCCCGGAAACAGCCGGGCAAAGTTCGGAGCGCTGGCCAGCGCGACCCCGAGGCCCATAAAACCCGTTCCCAAAACGTATTGCCCGCCGATCGTCATGTTGCGAGCCCCGATCTCGACCACTCGGCCGGCGTTGAGCGGTCCGAATATCGGACGGGTAGCGCTGTCGACGAGGAGCGTGTCGGTGCGCTCGAGGACACTCAGCTGTTGCTCGATGCTGTCGGGGATGAAGATGTGTGTCGCAGGTTCAAAGCCGATCACGAAGACATCCGGCCAGACACCCCCTTCGCCACCCTTCCATTTGGCAAATCCAAAATAGATCGGCGTCGCCTGCTCAACGGCGGTTGATGCCCTCACCCGATCGAGTTGGCTGAGCGGAAAAGCTCCCGGTTGCGCTTGGTACTCGTATTGGTCCGAGACCAGCAAGAGGTCGAATCGCATATTGTCATAAAGCAGCAAGCCTCCGCGCGGCACGGCATAGAAGAAGCCGAGCTCGACAAAGACAAGAAGGATGGCCATGAAAATCCCAATCAGCGCGAGCCCAGTCCGCCTTTTGTCGTAAGCCAAGATGCGCCAGGCGAGCGGAACCTTCACGGTGTGCCGGCTCGGAAACCGCTGCAACGATTGCGAAGGAGCGCGGGCGCTGTCACAACTGGACCCCCTCTTCCACACGTATCGTCATCCGCTGCCTGAACGGGCTCTATCCGACTGTATGAACGCGCAGATTGCCGGGTCAACCCCCTGGTACATGTGTTGGGATATTATCGTCTCGGTTCGAGTACCCGATAGGGCTGAGCACGTTCGGGCAAGTAGCAGTTCGATCCATGGCCCCGCGTTCGTGAAAATCGGGCCGCACTGCATACGTGAAGGCGGCACTGGCCGGCTGTTGGTGGCTTGAGGACCGACCCAGCCAAAGTTGGCTACTGATCCCAATGCAATAGCACCGCCGTCCGCGGCTAGAACATGGGCGCCGGAAGAGGCGCCGCGCATTCCGGGCGGCAAGGCCACTCTGGAATCGTTTACTGCTCAGCCAGCGCCCCCCTCCCCCCGCAATTCAGCCTGGACGCGTCTAAGACCCGCCGAATCTGATCGATCTGGCGCAACAAACAACCCCGAAACGCGGGCGGCGTGGCAAGCTACACGCGCCGTGGCGGGCGGGCTTGGGGATTGCAGAAGGAGCCTATCTGCCGACGCTCGGTGCCTCGGCATGGCCTGCTATGCCCTCCTCCCGGACGGGGACAAGATGGGGCCGCTCCTGGTTCGCACCGGTGATCGAGCCGTTGCGGCGCCTCGATTAGCTCCTGCTGGACTTCGGACCGTGAGGAGGATGCGCTCACCAGACACGGCACCCAGGCCGGCCTAAAGGCACCCCAAAATCGGCGCGCGGCACAATCTCGTGTCGGTCTCGTCCTCCCCCTTCCGCCGACGGGAATATACCGGCAGTGGCGCTGCCGACGAAGTTCGCGCGCCCTTAGGAACGCCCTACCGCGTGGTTCCCTACAACAACAAGGAGGCGGATGGCGGACCCCCAAGGTTCCGGCCAAATTGCCACTCGCGAAGTTGTTAACCGACTCACCCGAAATGGGAATTGGGTGGCTTCGACGACCAGCTTAGGATCGGCTCCGGCATGCTCGCGGCCAGGTGCTGCGCGCCGATTGAGGAGTAGAATGATGCCTCGTCTCACCGTCAACGGACAGACGCAAGAAGTCGATGTCGATCCCGAGACCCCGTTACTCTGGGTGCTGCGTGATACACTGGGGCTGACCGGCACGAAGTTTGGCTGCGGCATCGCTCAGTGCGGTGCCTGCACCGTCCATGTCGACGGTGTCGCTACCAGGTCGTGCTCGGCGCCGGTAAGCGCGGTCGAAGGGAGCCAGATCACGACGATCGAAGGTCTCTCGACAAACGGCGTGCTGCATCCGGTGCAAAAAGCCTGGATCGCACACGATGTTCCGCAATGCGGCTATTGCCAGAGTGGAATGATCATGGCCGTAGCGGCACTCCTCAAGGATAACCCGCAACCGAGCGATGCCGATATCAATGCGGCGATCACCAATATCTGTCGCTGCGGCACCTATGCGCGCATCCGCATGGCGATCCACACGGCCACCCAGGCGTAACGTGGAGGAATGGAGCCATGACGACCATGCCGCAAATCAGCCGCCGCTTCTTCATCACCAGCGTCGCCGCCGCCGGCGGCGGGATGACGCTGGGTTTTCGCCTGCCCGTGGGCACCAGAATTGCCGGAGCCGCAACAAATCCGGCAGAGGTCAATGCATGGGTGGTAATCCAACCTGACGACACGGTCATCATCCGCGTCGCGCGCTCCGAGATGGGGCAGGGGATCACCACCTCGCTGCCGATGCTGGTCGCCGAGGAGCTCGAATGCGACTGGAGCAAGGTGCGCGCGGAATTCCCATCGCCCGAGGAAAATCTGCGGCGCAAGCGCGCCTGGGGAGAAATGTCGACCGGCGGCAGCCGGTCGGTGCGGACTTCGCACGAATACCTCCGCAAGGCGGGCGCGATAGCGCGTGAAATGCTGATTGCCGCTGCCGCCGCGCAATGGAATGTCCCCGCAGCCGAATGTCAGGCGGCGAACAGCATCATCACCCACAAACCGAGCGGCCGCACCCTACGCTATGGCGCGGTCGCCGAAGCGGCCACTAAATTGCCGCCGCCGGTCGAGCCAAAGCTCAAGGGTCCGAAAGAATGGACTTTGCTCGGAACCCCGCAAAAGCGCCTCGACACTGCCGACAAGGTAACCGGGAAGCCACTCTTCGGCATCGATGTGCGTGTGCCGAATATGCTTTACGCCGCCATCGTCCAATGTCCGGTATTCGGCGGTACCGTAAAATCATACGATGAGGCCAAAATCCGCGGACTCAAGGGCGTGCGCCAAGTGGTGCCGTTGCCCGGTGCGGTCGCTGTCGTCGCCGACAGTTGGTGGAGAGCGACACAGGCGGTCGATGCCCTACCGGTGACCTGGGACGAAGGGCAGAACGGCAAGGTGTCGAGCGCCAGCATCGCCGAATTTCTGCGCGGCGGGCTTGCCGCGCCCGAGGCGGCGGTGGTTCGCACTAACGGCAATGTCGATGCGGGGCTCGCGAAAGCAGCAACACGCGTCGAGGCCGAATACGTGGCGCCCTTTCTCAGCCACGCGACGATGGAGCCGCAGAACTGCACCGCCCACGTCACCGCCGACAAGGTCGAGATCTGGGTGCCCACCCAGAGTGGCGAAGCCGCTCTGGCCGCGGCCGCCGGCGCTGCCGAAATGGCGCCCGAAAAGGTCGTCGTGCACAAAACAATGCTCGGCGGCGGCTTTGGTCGGCGAGGCGCGGTCCAGGACTATGTCAAGCAGGCCGTGCTGGTCGCCAAGGCGGCCGGACAGCCGGTCAAGCTGCTGTGGACACGCGAGGAGGATATCCGCCACGATTTCTACCGGCCCACGGCGATGGCTAAATTCATCGCCGGTCTCGCCGAATCCGGCATGCCGGTCGCCTGGCGAGTGCGAGTCGCCGGCCCGTCGATTATTGCCAACCTATTTCCACAGCGGCTGAGCAACGGGGTCGATCAGTCCTTCGCCAACGGCTTTACCGAAGAAATGGCGTACGAGGTCCCGAATTACGAAGTCGGTTACGCGATGCGGACGACCCACGTGCCGGTCGGCTTCTGGCGGTCGGTAAACCATTCGCAGAACGGCTTTTTCCGGGAGTGCTTTATCGACGAGATGGCGCACGCCGCCGGGCAGGATCCGTATCGGTACCGCCGCAGGCTACTGACCAACGATCCGCAGCGGCTCGCCGTGCTGGACGCCGCGGCGGAGCGGGCAGGGTGGAGCAACCCGGCGCCGGAAGGCGTCTCGCGCGGCATCGCCCTCGTCGAGGCCTACGGCAGCCTGTGTGCCCAGGTAGTCGAGGCTTCGGTCAGCGGCAAGGGCGAGGTGCGGGTGCATCGGGTAACCGCCGCGCTAGACACCGGTCACGTCGTCAACCCCGAGATCTTGCGGGCGCAGACCGAGAGCGGGATCGTTTATGGATTGTCGGCCGCGCTGTATGGCTCGATTACGATCGAGAATGGTCGCGTCCGGCAGGGGAATTTCGACGATTATGAGATGCTTCGCATCGCCGACATGCCGGCGGTCGAAACCGTATTGGTGCCGAGCGGCGCGTTTTGGGGTGGCGGCGGCGAGATCGGCGTGCCACCCCTGGCCCCCGCGTTGTGCAACGCGATCTTCGCGGCGACCGGCAAGCGCATTCGCTCTCTGCCATTGAAGGATCAGGACTTGACGCGGGCGTGAGTGAGCTGCCCTCACCCAGCCGGTCCTCTAGGCTGGGTCACCCCTCTCCCGCACTGCGGGAGAGCGTGCCGAGTTCGGCCAGGCGAGTGAGGGCATGGCCGCTCATCGGTACGCTGATGTTGATGACAATGAGCGGCGGCAGTGCATCCGCGGTACAGCCGCCGGCCGGAGCTACGTCCTGCTCGGGCTGTCATGCCACGAGCGCCAAGGTCGAGATTCCGGTTCCATCGGTCCGCGGCCGTGACCCGGCCGAGATTGTCACGGCGATGCAGGCTTTTCGTTCTGGTGAGCGGCCCTCGACAGTGATGGGACGGATCGCCAAAGGCTTCTCCGACGATGAGATCCGGGCAATTGCCGCGTGGTTGGCAACGCAACGATGATGGCAGAGGGGGTGATGCGACCGACGCGACGGGCGTTTCTGAGCAGCGGGGCCATGACATTGCTCGCCGCTCCGTGCATAGCGCAGGGAAGGGCCCGCATCGTCGTTGTCGGTGGCGGGTTTGCCGGGGCGACTTGCGCCCGGGCCCTGCGCCGAGTAGGTCCGCAGTTCGAGGTGACACTGGTCGAAGCCAACCCGACCTTCACGGCTTGTCCCTTTAGCAACAGCGTTATCGCCGGGCTGCGCGAGATCGCGGCGCAGCGCTTCAACTATGATGCGATCCGCGCCGAGGGTATCTCCGTCGCACAGAATCAGGCGACGGCAGTCGACCCGGAGGCGCGGCGGCTGAGCCTGCGCGACGGCGCGACCCTCGATTATGACAAATTGGTGCTGGCGCCCGGGATCGCGATCCGCTGGGAGGTGTTGCCCGGATACGACGAGGCGGCGGCTGCGGCGATGCCGCACGCTTGGTGGGCGGGCGATCAGACGCTGCTGCTGCGCCGTCAGCTCGCGGAAATGAAGGATGGCGGAACGGTCGTGATCTCGGCCCCGGCCAATCCCTTCCGCTGCCCTCCCGGCCCCTACGAGCGGGCGAGCCTGATCGCCTGGTACCTCCAGAAGGCAAAGCCCCGTTCAAAGCTGATCGTGCTTGATGCGAAGGACAGCTTTTCGAAGCAGCGCTTGTTTCAGGCCGCCTGGCAGCTACTCTACCCTGAGCTGATCGAGTGGGTATCGTTGTCGAATGGCGGCAAGGTGACCTCGGTCGATGCAAAGACCCGTACCCTCGTGACCGATTTCGCGACCTTCAAGGCGGATGTCGCCAATGTTATCCCGCCGCAGCGGGCCGGAAGGATTGCCGAAGCGGCGGGCGTCGCCGACGCCAGCGGCTGGTGCCCGATCGATCCGGTAACCTTCGAATCGCGCTTGCAGCCGAATATCCATGTGATCGGCGATGCCGCAACTGCGGGCGCGATGCCAAAATCGTCGTTTGCCGCCAATGCTCAGGCGAAAGTCTGCGCCCTGGCTGTGGCAACGCTGCTGCATGGCGAGACCCCGTTGCCGCCAAAGATGATCAACACCTGCTACAGTCTGGTCGCACCCGATTACGGGATCTCGATTGCCGGCGTCTACCATCCGGTCAATGGGCAGCTCGCCGATGTCGAGGGGGCGGGCGGGGTGAGCCCGCTCGATGCACCGCCCGATTTCCGCGCCCGCGAGGCCAGCTATGCGGAAGCCTGGTTCCGCACGATCACGACCGAGACCTTCGCTTGAAGCAGCCTTTGCCGCGGGCGCTGCGGTGCTCGCGGGGGCTGCCGGACTCTCCGTCACAGCTGGGGAAGAGCCGCTGGTGGCCTATACCGTCGTCGGCGATGCGATCCCCGCATCATTGACCGGGACCGGCGGCGATCCTCACCGCGGCCGGGCAATTGTTCTGGACCGCCGGCTCGGTGCCTGTCTTCTGTGTCACGCCGGTCCATTTCCCGAGGAAAAACTCCAGGGAACACTTGCACCGGACCTGTCGGGCGCAGCGTCGCGGTGGGCCGCAGGGGAGCTCCGGCTGCGTCTGGTCGATCCAACCCGCCTCAACCCGGCCACGATCATGCCGGCTTACTATCGGATGGAAGGGTTGGCCCGTGTCGGCGCGGCCTGGCGCGGTAAACCGATCCTGTCAGCCGAGCAGATCGAGGATGTGATGGCCTTCCTGCTGACCCTGCGCGATTAGCAAAGGCCGGTTCATGTACGTAAGGCACAGCACGTTGCCGACGCGCCGCATGATCCTCGCGGCGGCCGCCGGAGTGTCACTTGCCCCCTCGGTCACTCCGGCCCGGGCGACGGAAGCAACGATGGTGGAGGCGATCCGCGCGCTCATCGGCGAATCCACGCTGCAACGCGGCAGGGTCAAGCTGGAACTGCCCACGATCGTCGAGAACGGCAATACGGTGTCGCTGACGGTCTCGGTCGAAAGCCCGATGAGCGAAACTGATCACGTCGCGAGCATTCACATCTTCAACCAGAAAAATCCACAGCCCTATGTCGCCGCTTTCAATCTCGGCCCTCGTGCCGGTAAGGCGAGCATTTCAACACGCATTCGGCTCGCCGACTCACAGCGGGTCGTGGCGATCGCACGCCTCAATGACGGCAGCTTCTGGTCCTCCAGTGCGGATGTCATCGTCACCCTCGCCGCCTGCACGGAGCAATAACGGCCGATGGCGCGGGTGCTGATCAATCTTCCCTCACAAGCCAAGCGCGGCGAAATTATCGAGATCAAGACATTGATCGCGCACCCGATGGAGAGCGGCTATCGCCTGGACAACACCGGGGCAGCGATCCCGCGCGACATCATCAACCGCTTTGTATGCACCTACAACGGCGAGGAGGTCTTCAGCGCCGAGCTGTTCCCGGCCATTGCTGCGAACCCGTTTATCGCCTTTTCCACCGTCGCGACCGAAAGTGGCGAGCTCGTCTTTGCTTGGACCGATGACCACGGCAAGACGCAGACCGAGGTCAGGCAAATCATCGTCGAATGAGGGGTTTGCCTTTGCCAGCGCTAATCGTTGCAGCCATGGCGACTGCGGCGGCAGAGACGGCGCCTGAAGCGCAGCGTTCGGGTTATGACTTCGCGGGTCGCGAAATCCGGGCGATGCAGGATGACGACACCACGAACCCAGGAATGTTGTGGGTGATGCAAGGCGAGACACTCTGGGCGAAAAAGACTGGAGCCGCCGACCGATCCTGCGCCGATTGCCACGGCGACGCGCGCATCAGCATGAAAGGCGCCGCAGCGCGCTATCCGGCGTTCGACGCCGCCCTCGACCGTCCGGTCGATCTCGAACAGCGCATCAACCAATGCCGCACCGAGCGGCAGCACGCTCAGTCTTTGGCCTGGGAGAGCGAGGATCTCCTGGCGCTGACCGCCTTTGTCGCGCACCAGTCACGCGGCGTCCCAATCGCGGTTCGAACGGACGAGCAGCTGCGACCGTTCTTTGCGTTGGGCAACGAGCTGTTCCACCGCCGCGAAGGTCAGCTGAACCTCTCCTGCAGCCAATGCCACGACGACAACTGGGGTAAGCGACTCGCTGGCAGCGTGATCCCTCAAGGGCACCCCACGGGTTACCCCCTTTATCGCCTTGAATGGCAGAGCCTCGGCTCGCTGCAGCGGCGCCTGCGCAATTGCATGATCGGGGTGCGCGCCGCGCCATACGAGTACAGCGCGCCGGAAGCTGTCGCGCTCGAACTCTATCTGATGGAGCGCGCCAGCGGCATGCCGATAGAAACGCCGGCGGTGCGTCCGTGATCGGGCGTGGCTATGCTCCGTGCCGATGCTGATTGCGGGAGAGCGCCGATGAAGGTCGAGAGGCTAGAAATTCTTCGCTGCGACGCTGGCTGGCGAAATTATCATTTCCTCAAGCTCACGACTGACGAGGGGATCGTCGGCTGGAGCGAGTTCGACGAGGGCTTTGGTTCACCCGGAGTCAGCGCCGTCATCGAGCGGCTCGCTGGGCGGGTCATCGGGCAGCCCGTCTCCGATCACGAGCGGATCTATTCCGAGCTCTACTGCGTCACCCGGCCGGCCGCCGGAGGTGTCGTCGGCGAAGGACTCGGCGCCATCGAGAATGCATTGCTTGACGCCAAGGCCAAGGCGCTTCAAGTGCCATGCTACGCGCTGCTCGGCGGCAAGGTGCGTGATCGAATCCGCGTCTACTGGTCGCATTGCGCGACTTGGCGCATCAACCATCCCACCTTCTTTACGCCGGCGATCACTACCCTCGACGGCGTAAAGGCGATCGGCGCCGAAGTCCGCGACAAGGGTTTCACGGCGCTGAAGACCAACATCTTCCTCTATGAGGGCGGTGCGCCGCGCGCCTGGCGCCCGGGCTTTGGCGTCCCCTTCGTTCCCGAGCTCAATGTCGATAAAAAAGTGCTACGCAACCTGCGCGCCCATCTCTCAGCCATTCGCGAAGGCGCCGGACCCGATGTCGACCTGCTGCTCGATCTCAACTTCAACGCCAAGACCGAAGGTTATCTAAAGATTCTCAGGGCGATAGCCGATTTCGACATGTTCTGGGTCGAGATCGACAGCTATACCCCGGAAGCGCTCGGCTATCTCCGCCGGCACAGCCCGCACCCGATTAGCTCGTGCGAAACCCTGCTTGGGCTGCGCGAGTTCCTGCCCTATTTCCGCGAGCAGGCGATGGATGTCGCGATCATCGACGCGGTCTGGAACGGCGTGTGGCAGTCGATGAAGATTGCGGCCGCTGCGGATGCGTGCGAGGTCAACATCGCTCCGCACAATTTCTATGGTCATCTCGCCACCATGATGAATGCCCATTTTGCAGCCGCTACGCCGAATTTGCGCATTATGGAGATCGATATCGACCGTCTCCCTTGGGATGGTGAGGTGTTCACCGCCGTGCCGCAATTCGAGGACGGCTATCTGGTGGTTCCCCATACGCCCGGCTGGGGTACCGAGCCGAACGAGGACGCGATTCGCGCTCATCCGCCGAAAGCGCAGGGCGGTCTGCTGGACTATCGGCGTTCCTGAACGGCGCTTGCGCCCCGCCCCGCGCTCGTTCTTGAGGTCTGACCCCGATATTGCAAATACTATAATTGATATATTGACAATAACGGGCAGATGTCGTATAGATTCCTCCCAAGGGATCGGCGTCAACCTGGTCGAGCCGCGGCCTATAAGGGCGATGGATATGTGGGGAGCTTTTAACTACTGCGAGATCTTCGTCGGTCGGTTCAGCGCGGAGGAATGCGAGCGCGTCATTGCGCTACACCAGGAAAAGAGCGCACTGCGGAGCACAATGCCGCAGGGCGACAACGGCTTCATCAGAGACAGTGATTTGTTCTGGGTTCCGCGGACGACCGAGACCGAGTGGATATTCGAGCGGATCCGGGACGTCGCCGCGCTCTACAATTCCCGATATGGGTTTGAACTTGTCGAAGAAATTGGTCAACTGCAGCTGACCCGGTACGCCAAAGATCAGCTTTACAACTGGCACATGGATCTCGGCGAAGGCGCGATGAGCTTGCGCAAAATATCGGTCGTCGTCGAACTGGCCGCCGGCGGATACGAGGGCGGCGGGACCGAAATCTTCTATGGCGAGGGGACCGACAACCGGATTGCGCTTAGGCGGGGGGACGCGTTGGTCTTTCCGTCCTTCGTCATGCACCGGGCGCTGCCCGTGCAGAGCGGTACCCGCTGGACCCTGGTTTCCTGGCTGACCGGGCCCGAACCCCTCAATTGAGGGGCCGCGGCGGTCGCTCATGATTGTTCAAATACAGAATGCGGTCAGTGACGATGATTGTCGTCTCCTGACGAAGATCTACGATCGGCTGGCCCCGCTGGCGACGGTTAAGGATTACACGGGACATCCCATCGTCTATTGGGAGCAATTCTGCAGCGCGGCAGATACGGCCGAAATTGTGCGATGCCTTGTCGACGAATTTTTGCGCAGCATAAGTACTCATTTACAAGTCGCTGACCCGCTTTACCCGGAGACGGTGATCCTGGCCGCTCTAGGCGCGGGAGGGTTCCATGGTCGACACGCGGACAATTGCCGGCAGAACGAACAGGGCGATTGGGTCGCCAATCATACCCCTAATCGCGACGCGTCCGCGATCTATTACCTCAACGAGGCGTTCGACGGTGGCGAAATCGTCTTCCACCAACAGCAGTTAGCCGTCAAGCCACGCTGCGGGCTTCTTGTGGCCTTTCCGAGCGGTGCCGACTATACACATGAAGTTCTCCCCGTGCGAAGCGGCATTCGATACACAATGGCGATCTGGTTTACGAAACAACAACGCCTCGCACTGGCGAATTTTCCGCTTGGCACGTCGACGACCGCGCCAGACATCAGAGAGCGCGGAACAACAACAGCATAGCCCCGCGCAAGCGGCGTCTCCAATCCCGCTGAGCCGCCCGCTGCATTAGGTCCAGTCCCTTTCAGTGTGAGTTATGACGGGCTGTCTAGGCTGCCTTACACTCGGGCCGCGATGCGGTTGGTGGATCGGCACCGCCCTGCAGGCCCAACAGGCGACGCAGCGCGTCGCGGCCACGCGATAGACGCGAGCGCACCGTGCCGACCGGCACGCTCAGAATCTGGGCAGCCGCCTCGTAGGACATGCCTTCTAGACCGACGAGCAGAAGGACCTCGCGTTGTTCGCCAGGGAGGTAGCCGAGTGCCCGCTCGAGCTCGCGTAACTGGCGCGAGGCCGTCGGGTCGGTCGTGGCGACGAGCGAGGATGACATCTGCTCGATATCGACAGTGGCCTGCTCGCGTACCGCGCGCCGGACCATGTTGACATACTGATTGTGCATGATGGTGAACAGCCAGGCCCGCAGATCGGTGCCCGTCTGCCACAAATGTCGCTTCGCGACGGCGCGCAGGAGGGTTTCCTGCACGAGGTCGTCTGACCGGTCGACGCTCCGCGTGAGCGCCCGCGCATAACGACGAAGCCGGGGGATTTCGCGCTCGATCTGATCGTGAAAATCCGACATCCGCTCTTCCTTCTCTTATTGGTTCCTCGCGCCCATAAATCCGGAGCGGCGAGACTAGATGTTAGGAAGAGCTTGTAATCTGCGTATGAATGGGTTGACGTTTTTTCGTAAAAAGTTGTAATTGAAATGTAACTCCTAGATTATTTGGGCCTGTTAAAATTTTGTTACATAACGAGAATAATCGGACTATTTACGTTAACGAAGCGAAGTTCTGTTATCTTTTGAAGCAGAACGGAAATCAAGGAACGCTGAATTTTCCAGCGTGTTTGACAGGGACCGTGATATTTTAGACGTGTCCGATGAGAGCAATTTTTGCCTCGACATTATTCGCGGTCGCGACGGCGGCTTTCACGCTGAGTTCACCTCCCGCTTCGGCCAAGGGTTGCCTCAAAGGCGCCATCATCGGCGGCGTTTGCCGGGCATTTTGCAGGTCACCATAGCTTGCTTGGGGCCGGAGCGGGCTGCGTGATCGGCCATCATGAGGCCGCCAAGCATTCGCGCGAGCGTCAACCGGCCTATCAAGAAGGCTATGGCAGCAGTTCGCCCCGTGATGACCGCGGGTACGCTCCCCGTTAGATAATGGGCGCCGCATCGATGCGGCGCCCATCGATATCGGAGGCTCGAACCTTAGAGCACTTCGGCGTTGGGAGCGGCTTCGAGCTCGCACGCATTCACCGTCATCGCCAGCATACTGTAATAGCCGATGGCGCCGGTCAGCTGGATGAGCCCATCGTTCCCGAGCCGCCGCTGAACGGATTTGAAGGCTGCGTCGTCGACCCTGTGCTTGTGCAGCAATTGCCGCGAAAACTCGACGATTTCGGCGTCGTCGGGCGGGATGCCGCGCGAGTGATTCTCGCGGATCGCCGCGATCGTCGATTCCGGCACGCCGAGCCGGCGGGCGCCGCCAGTCTGGGCGCCCCACACATAGACTGCCTCGAGCTCTCGCGCGACCGTCATCGCCGCGAGGACGCGCACCCGCATATCCAGGGAGCCCTCGAAGCGTATAAAGGCCCCAAGATGCGCGACGCGGCCGGCTAGTTCCGGACAGTGGAGAAACATCGTGAACGGCCCCTGAAGGGCGCCGCGGCTCTGAGTTATGGCGTCCACGATCGGGTGGTCTTTGGCGGGGACCTGCTCCTTGCTGTTGATCGGCGGTAGCCTTGCCATGCTCGATCCTTTCGACTTGGGGTGAACCGTCGGCGAGGATACGATCCAGGCCCCTTTGCCGGAAGGAGATCGTGCCGATGAGCGAGCTGCGCCACCGCGTAATCGAGGCGAACGGCATACGGATGCGCTTGGCTGAGCAGGGGACGGGATCCTTGATTGTGCTTTGCCACGGTTTTCCAGAATCCTGGTATTCCTGGCGCCATCAGCTGCCGGCGCTCGCCGCGGCTGGATTCCACGTCGTCGCACCCGACATGCGCGGTTACGGCCGGACCGATCGTCCCGAGGCGATCGACCAATACACGCTTTTGCATCTGGTTGGCGACATGGTCGGTCTGCTCGATGCGTTGGACGCTGAGGAGGCTGTGATCGCCGGTCACGACTGGGGAGCTCCGGTAGCGTGGCACGCCGCGCTGCTGCGCCCCGATTGCTTCCGCGGTGTGATCGGCCTCAGCGTGCCATACCGGCCGCGAGGCAAGGTCCGCCCGAGCACCGTCATGCCTCAGAATGAGGACGCCATCTTCTACCAGCTCTACTTCCAGACGCCTGGAGTGGCCGAGGCGGAGTTCGAGCGTGATGTCCGCCATTCGATCCGCAGCATTCCTTTACTCGATCTCCGGAGATGCGGCGCCCCGCGACAGCGCCGCAGCGGGTACCGGCACCGTCGGCATGGTGCACCGGCAAGGCGGATTCCTCGCCGGGATGATGAACCCCGCATCTCTACCGCCCTGGATCAGCGAAGCCGATCTGGACTTCTACGCGGCGGAGTTCGCGCGCACCGGGTTTCGCGGCGGGCTCAGCTGGTACCGCAACATCGACCGAAATTGGGAACTCCTCGCCGCCTTTACCGCGGCCCGAGTCATGGTGCCAGCGCTCTACATCGCCGGCGACCGAGATATCGTGCTGACCTTTGCCGGGCTGAGAGAGGCCATCAACAACCTATCAACGGCCGTTCCGCAACTGCGAGGAACCACCATATTGCCAGCTTGCGGTCACTGGACCCAGCAGGAGCGGCCAGCGGAGGTCAATGCAGCAATGATCGATTTCCTGCGCAGCTTATAGCAATCGGTTCCGTCATCGCCCCGGTGGTTATCAGTGCGGCAGCCCCATCGGGGCCGGCCGCATTTCGGCGATTGTGCGCCAAATTCTTGCCCATATCAGCAGCCCGGCGCGGTTGCTGTGTCCGAGCATCAGATCGGCATATCTCGCAGCCTGAAACTCAGCACGCTCGCCGAATTCATTCATCATCGCGTCGGCAGCGCGTACGACATCAATATCTGACATCATCACTTCCCTAGATAGCTCAGAACGATTGATTGACTGGTCGCTGGAAATAAGGCTTCAGATTTTGGTGCGGCTCGGCTTTTGCCCGTAGCTGTGATGAAGCTCCCAGGTAGACTACCGTGTGGAACCAGCATGGTCAGTTATGCCGGTGAGCCGGAAGGCCGCTGTAGCTGTGGTGCAAGCGCGCTCTTCCGGCCCTGACCAGACACAATATTTTTGTTTCACCCGAAAACACGGCAGTTTGAGTTGATTAGATCTACGGCAATCACCTGTGTGAGAACTTGCCCACGAGGATGTTAAAACACCAATCGGCATATTCATTTGATCTATATTTTGATCGTGCCTTCCGTTCGAGGCAAATCTAGCGGAAAAAAATTAAAACTTGGCAGGAATTGTTGGTTAAACCCGTAAAATTCGAGGTTAATCCGAGAGATCGTCAGCCGTCCCTCCAGGAGGCAGAAAACCACCTTTGCCATGCTCGGCGACCCGAACCTTGGTTTACCAACGACAGCAAGACGAGTATTTTCTCCGAACGCGGAGCGAGAATAACGGTCGCTCCGCTTGAGGGAACCCCAATGCCGCTGAGCGATGCTGCCGATGCAAGGGGAGCTCTGAGGATTGGCGGCGGGCTGACGCAATATCGGGTGAACATTTCGTTTAGTCCAATCATGGCACCGGTTGATTGCGTCGATGTACGCTGGGGGGCTCAAGGTTCTCACAAATGTACTGAAGCAACGTTCGGAGGAGGATCCGGTGGCTATTTTCACACATGTCACAGTCGGGACGAATGACCTCGCGAAGGCACGCGCCTTCTATGACAGCGTGCTGGGTGCGCTTGGCTACAAGCGTTTGAACGATCTGGGAGACAACGGATCGATCTGGGGGGAATCGGCTCCGGAGTTCTTCGTTCTGAAGCCGGCCAACGGGCAACCGGCGAGCTTCGCCAATGGTGGCACGATTAGCTTTGTGGCGCCGAGCCGAGCGGCAGTTGCGGCATTCCATAAAGCCGCGCTGGCTGCTGGAGGAAAGGATGAGGGTGCGGTCGGACCGCGAAGCTGGCATCCCAGTGCTTACGCCGCCTACGTCCGCGATCTGGACGGCAACAAGCTCGCGACCTACTGCTTCAAGCCTGAATAATTCCGAGCTCTGACGGGCTTGGCCCGGCCGGTAGTCGGGCCAAGCCCTCTTCGACGGCGAGCCGACCCGAGCAATCGGGTAGTGTGCTCATGGGATCGCGCCGAGATAGGTGGCCTGCGCTGCCTATCCACCGGTTCTACTGATATTTCTCCGATCGATGCCTGCTGACGAGCAGGCCGTCCCTTAACGGACGCTGCGCTGACGGATGTCGGCTTAGAGTAGATATCTGTTTACGCCGAATTCGCAGATGCGCGGAGGCTTAATGCGTCCACGCGTAGCGCATCGATGGGTTAGATCGACGGGCTGTGCCCGGGGCCTGTGCGAACAAAATCGGCCATCCGAAAATCATCAGGAAATTTTTAACGGAACCGGGGGT
>Ga0070698_100003140_pt1 | contig 18206 bp, 17 predicted proteins | sample KBSK1502metaG_FD_65477 | JGI IMG/M metagenome (GOLD analysis project Ga0070698, IMG submission 65477) | Corn, switchgrass and miscanthus rhizosphere microbial communities from Kellogg Biological Station, Michigan, USA - KBS K1-50-2 metaG | ecosystem: Host-associated > Plants > Roots >...
CTGTTGCATAAGAAACAATATTGGTATCAAGGAAAACCGGGTTGCCGATAATTAATTCCTGCACGGTTCGCAGATCAAGTGGCAAGGCTGCTACTTCCTGCAAATAAGCTATCGACCGAACCTGGTATTCTTTATCAAGTTTATTCAAAATCCGAACAGAATCTTTATCGATCATTACCCGCATACCTTCTATTCCTAAAGCCCCATTTACCGATACCCAAATGATGCTATCCTTTTTCATTCTCACAAAAACATTCACATCATATTTCTTTCCATCGCTACCCTCGTAATCGGTATTGATCTTTGCAGAGAAAGTTTGAAACTCGATCCTATTTGCAAGAAGCCGGTTGTAAGTATCTTTTATGAAATTAATAGAATCCTGGTGCGGATCAGAGGTTGGCTGCTTTACTACTTCTGTTGAATCTTTTTTTGTGGCTATTGCTGTCTGTATCTTCCTTGTAGATCGACATGATGATATGAGTAATGCGGCTGTAATTAATATGAATAAAAAACGAGTCATTATTATTGCTTTCCCGTATGGCCAAACCCACCTGCGGCTCTTTCTGTTTCATTTAAAATTTTTACTTGTTCAAATTCTGCTCTTTCTACTTTCTGAATAATCATTTGTGCTATCCTGTCTCCCGGGTTAATGGCTTGTTCTTCGGAAGAAAGGTTGATCAATACAATCTTAATTTCTCCACGATAATCCGAGTCAATTGTTCCGGGTGAATTCAGACAAGTGATCCCTTGTTTTATCGCCAGGCCGCTTCTTGGTCTTATTTGTATTTCATAGCCTGTTGGTATTTCAACAAACAATCCGGTAGGAATTAAAGTTCGTTGAAGTGGTTGTAAGGTTACCGGTATATCCAAGGATGCTCTTATATCCATTCCTGATGATCCTTTTGTTGCATACTGCGGCAAAGGATTGGCAGATTCATTAACAATTTTTATTTGAACAGGCTGCATTCCGGCAAAGATAAAGTTTCACAAGCACAGGATACGGTCAGTAATTCGAACAAGTAGTTAATCTTTTTTCAATAACACTGTGGCATAGGCTATAATTCCTTTTCCCTTTCCAATAAATCCCATTTTTTCAGTTGTAGTTGCTTTGATTGATACATCATTTTCTGAAACACCAGCGATCGATGAAATAATCTTTCGCATCTCTGCTGTGTACTGTTTCAACTTTGGCTCCTCCAGGCAAACAGTACTATCAATATTTACAACTGAATAATTTTCTTTCCGGATCAGATCCATTGTTCGCTGTAATAATATTGTGCTTTGTATGTTTTTAAATTCACCTGATGTATCAGGAAAATGAATTCCTATATCTCCCAATGCAAGTGCACCGAGCAAAGCATCACAAATAGCATGAAGTAATACATCCGCATCACTATGACCCTCGGCACCTTTTTTAAAAGGAATATTTACACCGCCGATCCATAATTCTCTTCCCTTTACCAGTTGATGAAAATCTACACCGCTTCCTATACGATAAGACATGTAAAAATTATATTTATTCAAAAATAAAAAAGACGTCCCGCCTGAGGCGAGACGTCAAAATAATTTACTTTATCATTCTTAGTTACCGGTTGTTGTTGCTCCTGTACCGTCGAAATTAAAGTGCAGAGAGAAACGTAATGTATTTGATAATGGGTTACGGTCAACTCCACTTCCTGAAGGCAACAGGTAAGAGAAATCAAGACCAAAGCTTTGATATTTGATCCCTACACCCATTGTAAAATATCTGCGGTTACCTTTTGTTTTATCTTCATGGAAATAACCTGCACGAAGAGCAAACTGGTTATTGTACATATATTCTGCGCCAAGTGAAACCTGGAATTCTTTTACTTCTTCACTGAATCCGCCTGGTGCATCACCAAAAGAACTGAACCAGCTACCGATCACACTTTTACTGCGATAGTCAGCCAATTGCTGAGGAGTTGCAGGATCAGCAGGTGGTGTAGGAACAAGTAATTTGTTGATATCAATACCAAACTGGATCTGGTTTTGTTCATTGAATTTTCTTGTATAAGTAGTACCTAAACCAAGATTCGCAGGTATATAATCTTTTTGATCAGCATTATCAGTATAAGATATCTTAGAACCAAGATTACTTAATACAGCGCCAAATGCCCAACCTTGTCCCTGCTCATTGCGTCCGTTGTAATGATAAGCAAGATCGCCGGCAACAGCACTTGCTGCTTTATAGTTATTACCAGCTGCTGGTCCTTCAGCGAGGTTAGAATAAATATATTTTAAACCAACACCGATACCTGATTTATCAGAAAGCTTACGGGAATAACCAACATCAATACCAAATTCACGAGGACGGAAAGTATTCAGATCATTACCGAGGTTATCAGTGAACTGAATATTTCCAAGGCTGAAATAACGCAATGAACCAGATAAAGCTTGTTGCTCATCGAATTTATAGTATCCAGCTACAGAAGCAAGATATACGTCATTAAGAATGTCTTTTAACCATGGAGTATAAGATGCCGATATGCCCCCTTTACTCGTATTAAAAGGAACTTTTGCAAGGTTCCAGAATGATGAATTAGCATCCGGAGTAGTAGCAATTGCCAGGTCACCCATACCAGCCGCACGGGCATCCGGAGAAATGCGTAAAAATGGAACGGCGGTGGTAACAACATTGATCGGGTCTACGGTCTGGGTTTTGGCGGTTTGGCCAATTCCGACAAGGATGAGGATTGCAGCAGTTAGTTTAAATGCAGTTGGTCTCATTAGTAAGAGTTTATGTTATTTGTAAATATAGAGGAATTTTAAAAACAATGGTTCGAAAAAATATTTTTTTGTTAGGTTATACCCTTGCTAAAATTGGCTACAATACCACCAGTTTTTCAATGACAGTCCGGGGCTTCGAACCGTTACAAAAGACTTTAAGACGATAAATATAAACTCCTCTGCCAATTTTATCACCGAAATCATCCCGGCCATCCCAATCCACGTCAGTAGAACGGTTTCCAGAGGTGTTTATTGTTTTTTCAATGCGTTTAACCGTCTTGCCTGACAGTGAAAATATATGGATCTGAACAAACAGATCCTGGCCGGGTTTATTATGCTCAAACCAGAATTGTGTTTTGGTTGTAAAGGGATTAGGATAATTAAGAACATGATCGATCACAAGCTCATCGTCATTGACCACCGTGAAATCAAGTATAAACTCTGAAGAGTTATTAAGAACATCCCATGCTTTTATTTTCAGTGTATGAATTCCGGGCTCCAAATCCGGTAATTGAAACCGGGCATAACCCTGGCCATACTTGTCAAGATCTGCTTCATAATAATTATTCAGATTAAATATCTGGTTACTGTTATTATCAAGCATAGCTGTAATGTCATGCCCGATACCCGTTCCGGATGTATTGATGCCTGATGAATCTGCCAGCTTTAAGATCAATATTGATCTTTGATTGACGATGCTGCCGTTCACAAATTTTTCATCATTAAGCCATGCTTTTATTTCGGGACCTTCTTTATCATTATCAACTATAGCTGCCGAGCCGCCAACAACAAAACCATTAAAGAAATCGCTTCCGTCAATTGTTCCATCATCAGCATAGTAGCTTATTTTTCCCTGGCCATATTGATAATTGATGTCTTTGGGCACTTTGAATGAAAAGCTGAATTTCCCATTAGTAACTGAAGCCTTTCCCTTAAACAAAATATTTGATTGCTGCTGAAAAGATGTTTGCTGGCTGCCGGGATCATTTGCCCTCGTAGTAATGGTTAAAGGTTTATCAAACACTACCGGATAAACTGTTCCATTCAAAGATGAAAGAGTTGATCCATTGTTATTGGTTATTTCTCCTTCAATCACAACTTTTTCACCAGCTGATAGTGTATCAGTTTGAAACAATGGGTCAATAGAATTTAATTTAGTTGTTTTTATTTTGAATTGGGGAAATGCCAGTGTTAATGCGGGATCGCCAAGCAATGTAAACTTCCTGTTATTGATCACATCTCCGGAAGTTTGATAAGTGTAATTCTTTGCTGCCATTACTGCTTCACCAAGGCTTCTGTATTTTCCATTAGCATCAGGTTGCATTGCAAACTGCATGTAATTATTATTCATGATCCGGTTGCTGAAAGAGAACACAAGCCTTGTGGTTGTCATCATTGCAATGCCACCCGTCTTTGGTCTTAGTAAAATATTTTCTCCTATGGAATTAATAAATGGATTATCGTATGGTGCAAAATCACAGGTAGCAGTTACAAACAAAGGAAGCCTGTTCCGGTTATTCCAGCTATTTATCATTGGCTGATCAATTATTACTTCTTCTGCTAATCTTGCTGCACCGCCATGACCAATAAAATTAAAAACCAATGTGCCGCTGGCGATCCTGTTATTGATAGTTTCGTTCACGGTTGGATACCTGCTGCCCGCTGATCCGCTTTCCTGCTGGAATGCATCGAGATAAATTTTCTGAATATTAAAGACCTGGTTTGCAGATACTGTTCCAGTAATTAACTCTGCATCCTGCAAGTGTAAATTATTGTCTTCATCATCGGCGATAAATGAAATATTGTTTCTCCACGAGCCAAAGCTTTCTTTGGCATAATATGCAATTACTTTGTCAACATAATTTTTTGCTTCTTCATTATTCTTCGCCGGCACTCTGCCAATACCAATATCAAGTAGATTGGTAACCAACCCGGAATTGATGTCTTCATTGTCATCTAAAAAGCCAAAGAAATCATCACTGGTATATGTGCTTAAAGGATCAAGAAAAATTTTACTTTGATATGCCGGGACTAAATTGGTGTTATTTACCACTCTGTTCTTATAATCAAAAGAAGCATCTCCAAAAAGCAAAAGATATTTTGGACGATTTGCAGGAGTACTTACATTTTTATCAAAATACATTTTTACAAAATCGCGAATAGCAACAGGATCAACTGCCCCCGAAGAAAATTCATTAAAAACTTTATCAATCGTAACTACTGTTACTTTCAAATTATTTTTTTGGCGGTGAAATGTAGCTAAACGTTCGGCTTGCGAAAGCAACAAACCATTTACAATAATGAGATACTCTGTTTGCTGTATGTTATGAATATCCTGGTTTTGAATGCGACCAGCATTTGCTGGTATCAGTGCATTGGCCGGATTAAAAGCAATGTATTCTTTTAATCTTGCAGCATCATTTACAAACCTGAATTCATTGGTTGAAAAATTCCCCTGCATTCGTGATGGTGTTAATGGATCTGTGATATCCCAAACCTGTGTGCTGCTTGAAACATTGCTTACTATAAACTCACAAATATTATTTCCAACGCTATTCCAATCACGAAAAGATAGTTGACTGTTATTTGTCAGGACAAGATTTCTTCTTGCATGTATTTCAAAAAAATTCAGCCACCCCTGTGCATTGAAACTTCCGGAAACATAAGTATAATTTACCAGTAAAGATTCTTGTGGTAATAAAATGTCCGATTGCTGTTGCGATTGCTGGGCAAACAAGTCATAAAAGCCCGGCCCTGTTGATGGAAGATTGATCTGTTGTGATAATTGATTATTGATCCGGACATCAAAGTGGCTGGCAGCATTGACCGATCTTGCCCCACAATTTGAAACCAAAGTAGCAGAACTGTTTACAACAAGGTTTGGAATGTTGACTGAAAAAGATCTTGAAAGTGTTTTGCCTGGCGCATCTGCAAATTCTTCACCCAACCATTCTTTTCCGCTTGATAAAAGGTTTACCGAATCAAGCTCATGAAAAATTCTTTCATTAAACGAATTGACAGTTATTGCTGGAGGTGCAGTATTTTGTATAGAAGTAATTCTTTTTCCCACGCCACCAATCGTGATAAAATAATATACTGAATCTGAATAAAGATTTTTTTGATGAACAAATCTTTTGTTCAATGAATCTTTTAACCACCTGTCTGGTCCCGGAGCGTAAAAAAGAAAATAGTCTGCACCATTAAATATCCCGTCTCCGCCATCGATCATCATAATTGCATTTTCGGCAAGATCATCTATTGGTATTTCCGCATTCGATTCACTAAGCATATTGCCGCCATTGCCATACAGCCTGATAGCTCCAGAAGAAACATTGGAAGTAGTAAATCCAAGAGATGCCAAAAAAGAGACATCAATCTTATAAATTCCCGTCTCTTTGATGGCGATCTTGCTCCATGTGCCTGTTGACAGAACAGAGTTAGATCTATATACCCTTTGACCGCTGATATTAATAGCCGTAATGAATAAAAATGATAAGGTTATAACTGTAAATCTCCTCATTGTTTCCTTGTAAAATCCGGGGGCTTTACGAGCCCAAAAAAAGTATTTCTGCTTTATTAAATCATTATAATCTGTCTATATTCGCAGATGCGGTAGATAAAATCTTCTTAAGGTGCAATATTTTATCTCAACCGGCGTTAAAATTATTCCAATTCAAAGGTTTATACAAAAAACTATGAAAGTGAAAAACTTAATTATCCTGTTATCCTGCGCCGTTTTAATAGCATCTTGTAAAGGCAAGGGATTATTTGGCAAAAAGAAATACGATAAGTCGGAAGTAACCGGCTGGAATTACAACGACAAAAACATGGGTGGATACCAGGTATCCAAAGAAGTGGAGCAGGCAACTGGTCCAGGCCTTGTGTTTGTTCAGGGCGGTACCTTCACCATGGGTCAAACTGATGAAGACGTGATGGGTGATTTTAATAATATTCCCCGCCGTGTTACAGTTCCTTCGTTTTACATTGATAAAACTGAGGTTGCTAACGTCCACTATCGTGAGTATTTATATTGGCTTGGTCGTGTTTTTGATCCTGCTAATGATCCTAACTATCAAAAGGTTCTTGATGCAGCTGTGCCTGACACACTTGTTTGGCGCAGTGAGTTGGCTTATAATGAACCATTAGTTGAATATTATCTCCGTCACCCAAGTTTCAACACTTATCCTGTTGTTGGTGTTAGCTGGAAGCAAGCTTATGATTTTTGCTTGTGGAGAAGCGACCGTGTAAATGAAGGGCAACTTATTAATAAAGGTTTAGCTTCAACACAAGGTTTGCAGGCTCAACAGGGTGAAGATAACTTTACAACAAAATCATACCTCTTAGGTTTCTATACTCCTACTCCTGGCAGATCAGGTAAAAAAGGATCTGGTTTAAAAACTGCCCAGGGTACTCCACGTACCCAGGCAACAATGGAAGATGGTATTCTTCAACCAGATTATCGTTTGCCAACTGAAGCTGAGTGGGAATATGCAGCTTTGGGTTATATAAACCAAAACCCAAGGCCAAGTGCTAAAGAAGGTAAACGTGGTGAAGAGTTAACGATGAATAAACAAATTTATCCCTGGAGTCATAACCCTAATGGTATGAGGGATACTCGTCATGGAAGCTGGCAGGGTCAGTTCCTTGCAAACTTTAAAAGAGGCAATGGTGACTATGCGGGTGTAGCTGGTGGTTTAAATGACGACGCTATTTATACATCCGACGTAAAAGCATTTTATCCAAATGGATTTGGAATATATAACATGGCGGGTAATGTAAGCGAATGGGTAGCCGATGTGTATAGACCGCTTACTTTACTTGATGCTGATGATGTTGCTTCCTATCGTGGTAACCAATATAAGAAAATGCTTATTGTTGATTCTACCTCTGGCGATCCTACAACCCGTTTCGGAAGGGATAGCCTGGGTAGAATAAAATATACTGATGTAACCGATAAAGAAAGCGTGATGCGCAGGAACTATCAGCGTGGTAATGTAATTGACTTTATCGATGGTGACTCATTATCACAATCTCAATATGGCTACGGAATTACAACATTGATCAGCGATAAATCAAGAGTATACAAAGGTGGTAGCTGGGCTGACTATGCTTATTGGCTTAGCCCTGGTGCCCGTCGCTACATGGAGGAAGATCAATCAAGTGCTACAGTCGGTTTCCGTTGTGCTATGACACGTATGGGAAGTACAGAAGGTAATAAAAGAAAGACTGGTAACTGGTGGAAGAACCGCCGTCAAAAACGTTAAGTTTTTTCATTTTCAATAATATTAAAAGCCCTGGCAGTAATGCCGGGGTTTTTAATTTATGCCTTTACATTTGCTTATGATGATCGAAGAGCTTTATAAAATATACCAGCAATATCCTTCGGTACAAACTGATACAAGAAAATTAAAAGCAGGCGATATTTTTTTTGCATTGAAAGGGCCGAATTTTAATGGCAATTCATTTGTAAAACAGGCAATAGAAAATGGTGCGGCACAGGTTATAATTGATGAAAAGGAATTTGAGATCCCCGGAAAAACTTTTTTAGTACCTGATGTATTAACCGCTTTGCAGGAGCTTGCTCTTCATCATCGCAAGCAATTCAATATTCCTTTTATTGCAATTACAGGAAGCAATGGAAAGACGACTACAAAAGAATTGATCCACACAGTTCTTTCTTCAGCATTTAAAACTTATACAACAGAAGGCAATCTTAATAATCATATCGGAGTGCCGCTTACAATTTTAAAAATTAAAGATGATGCACAGATGGCGGTCATTGAAATGGGAGCCAATCATCTTGGTGAAATAGCCAGCTATTGCAAGATCGCATTACCTACTCATGGGCTTGTAACAAATTGTGGTAAAGCTCATCTTGAAGGCTTTGGAGGAATAGAAGGTGTAAGAAAAGGCAAAGGGGAATTGTTTGATCACTTGCGAACATTAACCCATGGCTTTGCATTTGTAATGTGGGATTATGATTATTTGCGTGAAATGAGCAAAGGCATCAGCGGCATCATAAAATATGGAACAGAAGAAAATGATCATGTGATAGGAAAAGTTTTTCGCAATGATCCTTTCTTAGAAGTTGAAATTACGCAGGGGCTTGATGTTAAGATCATTTCAACACAATTGGTTGGAGAATATAATTTACCAAATGTTCTGGCAGCCGTAACTGTTGGGAAGTTTTTTGAAGTACCTGAAAATAAGATAAGATCTTCTATTGAAAATTATACCCCTTCCAACAGCCGATCACAATTGATTGAAAAAGGTTCAAACAAAATCATTTTGGATGCATACAATGCAAATCCAAGCAGCATGAAACTGGCAATTGAAAATTTTGCAGGGAAAAAAGAAGAAAATAAAATTTTAATGCTGGGTGCCATGGCTGAATTAGGAAAAGAAAGTTTAAAAGAACATGAAGAAATAATTGATCTTATAAAAAAATATTTATGGAAAGAAGTTGTTCTTGTTGGCGGTGATTTTTTGAAACTCTCCCACCCTTTTCTTTCTTTTGAAAATTATTTGAAAGCAAAGGAATGGTTTAAACAACAACGTTTTCAAAATAGTTATATGCTTGTAAAAGGAAGTCGCAGCATGCAAATGGAAAAAGTTTTAGAAGATTAAATACAAAATATGGAAATAGCCGGCTATATCGCTGCGGTTTTTATTGGCATTGTACTTGGCATGATGGGTGGCGGAGGTTCTATACTTACAGTGCCTGTATTGGTTTACCTGTTTTATGTGAATCCATTAACTGCAACAACTTATTCATTATTTATTGTCGGCGTTACCAGCATGATGGGCGGTGCAAGAGCTTATGCAAAAAAGCAAGTGGATTTCAGGTCAGTTACAGAATTTGGCATTCCCTCCATCTTTGCAATTTTTATTGCAAGGCATTTTCTTTTACCGGCCATTCCGGAACAAATATTTTCAATCGGTAAAATTGATTTTACAAAAGATGTTTTACTGATGATCGTTTTTGCCTTATTAATGCTTACTGCCTCCATCTTTATGATATTAAATGCAGACGAGATCAAAGAAAAACCAGGTGAGTCACAAGAAAAAAATAATAAGATACTGTATTTAGCAATCCTGGGATTCTCAATAGGCATTATCACTGGTTTGTTAGGCGCCGGCGGTGGTTTTCTTATTATACCTGCACTGATCTTGTTTATGAAGCTTCCTATGAAAACTGCGATAGGTACTTCATTAGTTATTATTTCGATCAATTCAATTTTCGGTTTTCTCTTCAGCTTAAAACAAACACCACTTGACTGGCAAATCCTTTTACTTTTTACCGGGCTATCTGTTGCAGGTATTTATATTGGTGGTCGATTCGCAGAGAAAATTCAAGGATATACTTTAAAGAAATGGTTTGGATATTTTGTGTTGATCATGGCTATTTACATAATTATAAAAGAATTGCTTTTGAAAAATTAAAGCCTGCACAACACTGCTGTCATTTAATAACTTTACATATTAATTTTAAATGTTATGAACTTTATTGAATGGATAAAACAACCCTGGCCCTGGTATGTGGCTGGGCCATTAATTGGTCTCACTATTCCTGTTTTATTGATACTTGGAAATAAATCATTTGGAGTTTCTGCTTCATTGCGGCATATCTGCGCAGCCTGTGCACCATTAAATGTTCCGTTTTTTAAATATGATTGGAAAAAAGAAGTATGGAATCTTTTTTTTGTAGGAGGAATTTTATTAGGAGGAGTCATAACGGCATTTTTTTTATCTAATCCCAACCCTGTTGTGATTGATCCTAAATTGGCAACGGAGTTAGCAGGCTATGGCGTTACTAATACAGAAGGATTGGTTCCGAAAGATCTTTTTAATTGGGGAAATTTATTGTCAATTAAAGGAATTATTCTAATGGTCGGCGGTGGTTTTCTTGTTGGTTTTGGCACCCGCTATGCAGGTGGCTGTACAAGCGGTCATGCTATTATGGGTTTAAGCAATCTGCAATTACCTTCTTTAATTGCCACTTGTTGTTTTATGATCGGCGGTTTCTTTTTTGCCAATATTGTTCTTCCTCTTATTCTTAAACTTTAATTTATTTAATAGGTATGTCTGCAAATACTTTCAAAACAGTTGACCTGAATACCGATTTTGAAATAAGATCTCAAAATTCAATATGCGTTAATCGGTCAGCATTGGATAAACCGATATGGTCAAATTTAAAATTCGCTTTTGCAGGAATTTTATTTGGTATCATACTGGTGAAATCACAAGCCATCTCCTGGTTTCGCATCCAGGAAATGTTTCGCTTACAAAGTTTTCATATGTACGGTCTTATTGGTTCTGCTGTTGCCGTTGGTATTATAAGTGTTTTTATAATTAAGAAATTTAAAATAAGATCAATTGATGGCGAACCCATTTACTTCGAGCCAAAAAAATTCAACAAAGGACAGATCTATGGAGGTTTGCTTTTTGGATTTGGATGGGCATTAACCGGCGCATGTCCCGGGCCCCTTTTTGCATTAATAGGAAGTGGCGCTACAGTAATCATCGTAACTTTATTCAGTGCTATTGTGGGTACATGGGTTTATGGTTTTTTCAGAAATAAATTACCACATTGAAATATTTAAATTGAAATGAAACCAGGTTTTCATAAAACGGCTTTTATTTTATTGCTCTTTGTATTTGCTATCTATTCCTGCAATGACAATAACAATTCAATTGTCAAAAGCGATTCAACCTATGATACATCACGGGTATGGGTTGGCTGGAATCAGTATCAAATACCTGAAAGCGATATATTGGCAAGGTATGGACATCAGTTAATTTCAAATACGTCTTATTATCTCGGTCCAAACGGAACAGTAGCACAGATCAGCAATGGAATGAATTGTCAAAATTGTCATTTGAACGGGGGCACTTTACCCTGGGGAAATAATTATGGCGGAGTTTATTCTACTTATCCAAAATTCCGAGCAAGAAGCGGTGGATTAGAAACAATACCAAAGAGAGTAAATGATTGTTTACAGAGAAGTTTAAATGGCGACCCGATCGATAGTAATAGCAAAGAAATGAAAGCAATTATTGCTTATATGAAATGGCTTGGAAGTGACATTCCAAAAGATACTATACCCAAAGGAAGCGGCATTATGAATATTCCTTATCTCGACCGTGCTGCTAATCCGCAAAAAGGATCATTGGTTTATGTAAGTAAATGTCAACGTTGTCATGGTGCAGATGGGCTGGGTCAAAAAAATCCTGAAGGAACGGGATATACATATCCACCCCTTTGGGGTGAGCATAGTTATAATACTGCAGCAGGCTTATTTCGTATCTCAAGATTTGCTGGCTATGTAAAAAATAATATGCCATTTGGGGAAGTTGTTTATCATAATCCTCAATTAACAAATGAAGAAGCATGGGATGTTGCCGCTTTTGTGAATTCTCAACCAAGACCTTCAAAAGTTTTTAAAGAAGACTGGCCTGATATTTCAAAGAAACCAGTTGATCATCCTTTCGGTCCTTTTGCAGATGCATTTAGTGAAGAACAACATAAGTATGGTCCATTTAAACCAATTGTTGAAGCAAGAAAAAATAAATCCGGCAAATAACTAAGCAAGATAAAATGCCTGAAAAAATTGACCTGCATGAAAACTGCAGTTGTAAGAATTGCCGACAGTTAAGTGAAGCTGAAAAAAAACTTCATGTAAATATTTCTGAAAATAGCCGGAGAGAATTTTTTAAAACCGCAGGAAAACTCGGTCTGGGCCTGGGTATTGGAGGAGGGTTGATCAGCCCCTTAGCTTCTTCCGCGTTATCATCAAGCAATGCTGCATACATTGCGAAAACTATAGATAGAACTAAAGTTGTACAGAGTGGAAAAGCACAGACTCTTACGTTACTTCACACTGCTGATATACATTCCCAACTTGATATTCATGATGAATTTTTTATTGAACAAGGTAATCCTGTTTATAGAAAGAGAGGTGGTTTTGCCACATTGAAAACAATGATCAATGAATTGAGGAATAAAAATCCATTGAATACATTAGTGATAGATGGCGGTGATTGTTTCCAGGGAAGTGGAATTGCTGCGCTTACTGAAGGCAGCGCTATTATACCATTGATGAATAATATTGGTTATGATATCATGTTGCCAGGTAATTGGGAGGTTGTGTACGGAAAGGAAATGATGCTGAAAGATATGTTTGCATACAATGGTGTAAAAGTGTGTGCTAATATGTTTCATGATACAAAAGATGAAAAGAATGGTGAATTGATCTTCCCACCTTACTTTATTAAATATATAGCAGGTATAAAGATTGGTTTTATTGGTTATAATGATCCGCTTACTCCTAAAAGACAATCACCAGCATATAGTTACGGCATTCAATTTACTTTTCCCAAGAAAAATATTGCCCGCTATATTCAGTTGCTAAAAGAATATGAAAAATGTGATATGATCTTTTTACTTACTCATATGGGGCTGGCACAGCAGGTAGGACTGGCAAATATGGAAGAAGTAAAAGGGGTAGATTATATTCTTGGTGCAGATACACATGAGCGGATACGCAAACCAGTGCAGGGAGCTTATGCAAAAGTTACTGAGCCTGGCGCATTCGGTTCGTTCATTTCAAAACTTGATATCGTAATTGAAGATGGAAAAGTGAAAGAGCATAATTATCAATTGTTAGATGTAGATCCATTGGTTTATAAAGAAGATGAAGAAATGAAAAGGCTCGTGAAGAAGTCAAAAGAACCATTTGAAAAAAGATTAAACAGAGTAATTGGTAAAACGAAAACTCCGCTTGTAAGATATTATGTGATAGAAACTCCAATGGATAATTTTATCACTGATGCAATTATGTGGAAGTTCCAACCTGATATTGCATTGAGCAATGGTTTTCGCTTTTGTCCTCCCCTGGTGCCTGATCCAAAAACCGGCACAGCTGATATCACAAGTGATTTTTTATGGAGTATGCTGCCAGTAAATAGTGAAGCAAAATTGGGGATGGCAACTGGCCGCCAGCTTTGGGATTGGATGGAACATGAGTTGGAGAATGCTTTCTCAAAAGATCCGGAAAAAAGATTTGGTGGCTGGGTTATTCGTTTCAATGGAATGGAAGTGAATTTTACAATTGAAAAAGAAACCGGCAAAAGAGTGAATTGGATAAAGATAAATAAGCAGCCAATTGATCTGTCAAAACAATATTCATTTATCGCCTGTGAAAGAGAAGGCGATCCTGATACAACGCTTTGCCGAATGGAAGGAATAAAAGAGCCTACTAAATTGGGCTTTACTCTTCATGCCGTTATTGAAGAGTATCTAAAAGTGTTCTCTCCTATTGCTCCGAAAATAGAAGGCCGGTGTACAGCCACAGATGCTCCGAATAATTTACTTACACAGATGAACGGTATTGGCTATGAATTCAAATAAAAAATGCAGGCCAATGTATAGCCTGCATTAGAATTTTTTTCGGCGATAATTTTATCCGGCAAAAATATAAGCACATTGTTTTTCCTGTGCCCGGCCCAGTGCCCATACACCAGACGGAACTATTTGTATCCCTGGCAGTACATTATCAGTCCAGTCTTTTTTTACATCTTCTGGTTTCAAACCCATTTTTCCTGCGGCGGCTGCACTGTACACCGTGATGGCCATGTTGCAAACGCAAAACATAACACCACTTGCCTGCAGCTGGTCAATGCCTATTTGCACTTCGCCAACGCCGGGAATTGAGAAATCGCCTGCTTTAGGCTTCCAGAAAGGATTTCGTAATGCAGGTTCATTTGTTTTCGGATCAGGAGCTTTAAACAATTCGCCTATTTTGTATTTTGACCACATTGCATCTGGTAAAGCATAGCCCATCGAATTGTGACGAAGCACTACAACCACGCTACAATCTTTGTTGGGCGTACCGGTCATTTCATTTGTCACTAAAAAAATTCTTGGCCATGCAAAAGGAAATACACCATTAGGTTCAGTAGAATCATACACTACACGATGTTTACCGGTAATCTTCTTAAACATTTCTTCTGGGTCGCCATAAACTTTAGGATCAAATTTCGCTTCGCCCGCAAAGGCGCTAAGTGATGGGGCAATAGTGGTTAAACCAACAGCAGCTGCACCTGTGGCAAGGGTCCCCAAAAAATTTCTGCGGTTAGTTCCTTCTTTTGTCTCGTTGGTATCCATAAAAAAAGTTTTAATGATTTAAAAAAGCCCGAGAAGCTACGAAAAAAAATGATATATCGTTTTTTCGGGTCGATTTTTCCATTTTATTCGTAATTTTTATCGATAAAATTAGAATATGAAAAAAATACCCCTCGTTGCCGCCCTTTTATTAGGCATAGTAATGCAATCATTTTCACAAACAAAACCCTACAATGTTGTTTTTGATCTAACCACCGGAGATACGGCAACACATCAGCGTGTCATCCGTTGGATAAACGGAATTGTTGCTTCATACCCCGATGCAAAAATTGAAGTTGTATTTTATGGAAAAGCCTTACCAATGGTTGAAACTGCCCAATCAACAGTAGCCAGCGATGTGAAAAAGCTTGCCGCCGGTAAAAATGTAACTTTTACGGTGTGTGAGCAAGCAATGAAGGTTCATAATGTTGAAAAAAGCATGTTACTCCCGGGAGTAAAAACGGTGCCAGATGCTATTTATGAGCTGATATCTAAACAGGCTGACGGATACGGGTATATAAAAGTTACAAACTGACAAGGATCAGGATAAGGATCCACTTAAAATTCATAACATTTATTCATTATCATTCCGGCATATTGCGGAACTTTGCTGCAATGAAAAATTTTCTTTTTCGAAATAATCTATTAATAATTGGTATTGTTTTGGGAGCGGTTGTTGGTTTTATGTATTGGAAACTTATTGGTTGCTTTAATGGTAGCTGTGCCATCACTTCAAAATGGCCAAATAGCACTGTTTATGGCGCGGTAATGGGCGGTTTATTTTTAAGCATTTTTAAAAAAGAAAAAAATGAACCAGGCAACGAAAAAAGCAGAAACCTTTAATGACATAATTCAGGGTGATAAGCTGGTGCTAGTCGATTTTTTTGCAGAATGGTGCCAGCCATGCAAAATGATGAAACCAATATTGGAAGAACTGTATGAAAAGATGGGCAATGAAATAAGAATAATAAAAGTTGATATTGATAAAAGCCCTGTGCCGTCATCAGTTTACAATGTAACAAGTGTACCAACTCTTATGCTTTTTAAAAAAGGGGATATATTGTGGCGGCAACCGGGTGTGGTTCCGGCTGTTTCATTACAAAAAGTAATTACTCATTTTATTTCGCAAAATAATGCCAGTTAAAAAAAAGCGCAGTTATCTTATTTCAACATTAAGTTGCCGTTGCCCCCGCTGCCGTGAAGGAAAACTTTTTAAAAATCATATCAGCATCAGTCTTAAAAAAAATATGGCAATGCCTAAGCTTTGCCCGGTATGCGGCCAACCTACTGAAAAGGAACCCGGTTTTTATTATGGTACCGGTTATGTTAGTTATGCACTTGGAGTAGCAATAAGTGTAGCCACATTTATTGCATGGTTTGTATTAATTGGCATGTCAGTAAATGATAACCGGTTTTTTTATTGGCTAATTACCAATGCTGTTATTTTAGTTGTGCTTCAACCATGGTTGATGCGGGTTTCAAGAAGTATATGGATCTCATGGTTTGTAAAATATGATCCTGATTGGGAAAAGCATCCTTTAAACAAAAAAGATATTGAGCGGATTATTCCTGAACAGCAAATGAGCTGAAATCTATTTCCTTATTTTTGCCGCCCCATCAAGCTACGGCGAAATGGAAACGGAGACCTGCTCGAGTGGTTGAAGAGGCACGCCTGGAAAGTGTGTATACGGGAAACCGTATCAAGGGTTCGAATCCCTTGGTCTCCGCAGTAAAAAACCTCAACATACAATTTTCCTATTTGATAAAGTAATATATCATAAACGTCATCCGATTTTTCACCGATTTGAATACAGGACCTAACCGCTTCTGCTTGTTCCATTCAGTCAAGCTCATTGAATTGGTTTATTGTCATTATCAAAAATTCTATTAACAGGATAGTCCTTTACATTTTGCCTCCATTTAGCGAATATTTTTCTTTCTGTTTCATTCAATGAATCTGAAATGTATTCGACTTCCATGACAGCGTTTGGCAAACTCTTGCCTATTTCAAAATCTTCAAACTTGACCATTACACAGTTTGATTCCTTACTGAATTTTTTTTCTATGGAAAATAATTCTCCAGTTCTTCCATTTCGCAAGTATCCGATTTTATAACCCTTTTCAATATTATCACCAATAAAATTGAATTTTATTTTTTTATAATTGACGTTATTTATAGTTGTGTCATTCAAATTCTGTGGGGTACCTGCAATCTGACGTACTTTATCAGAGTAGTAGCTCCAACAACAATCTTTCATCATTGAATCTGGAAGAATAGCTTTATTAAAAGGAGTAGCAGTATCGGAGAAATTTTTATAGTCATAAAGAACCTTGGCTCTAAGATCAATTAATCTAAACAATACGGTTGAATAGGTAACTGTGGACTTAGAACTCTCTTCCAAAAAATTTGTCCGATCAACTTTTTCTATCGTAATACTATCATTGTACCATACCTTTTTAATGTCGGTAAATAATGGCACCCCATCTGGATTATAAAAGACTAATTTCATTTGGACAATACCTTCGATATTTTCCTTTTGAGCAGTTGCACATGATATTGTAAGCAAGATAATGCTGGAAAGAAATGTTAACTTATAATCCATTCCATTCTTATTTTAGGGGATTGTATCTTCTGCATTAGTTACCAAAGATCGTTAAATGCCCACCTTTTAGTGTTCGAGACGAGAATGGATACGCCTTGATATGGATATGTACCCTCGACTTTGCTTTCTGCCCACATTCCAGAACCAATAAGTTCAACTTTCGAATTATTGTTTTCCCCCCAAACACTATTTTGAGGACAGTAACACCAAGAGCCCAAATGCTGGATCAAAGTAAAATATCCGCCAGTTGGATATCTCGAACTTCTTTTGCCCTTAATCTTTTCATCAGCTGATATATAAGCTGAACCAGGTCCAGTTGTATTATATACTTCCCACGAGGTATTTTTTGCTACGTCATATTCATATGCGTACTCTCCACCTTCAGCGGGGGGCTGCAATGACTGAAAATCAGCACAATTTTCATAGGTTGTAAATCCTATATAGCTACATTGTGATAAATTCGATTCCCAGCCCTCACACCACCACCAATAAACGGTCATACAAATTTCAGTTGTTCGATTAGATCTTCCATTCAAATAGTCTGTTGTATTTATGTTTGCACTCTGTATACTGTAGAGTTTGCCATCCTTGTATAGATAAGTCTTTATCCTGTTTTCATTCCAGTCATCTATGGTTAATAGCCCTTGGTAGTCCTGGTTAACATTATTTAAATAAGTTTCGCCGGGATAAGT
>Ga0070698_100003141_pt1 | contig 18205 bp, 14 predicted proteins | sample KBSK1502metaG_FD_65477 | JGI IMG/M metagenome (GOLD analysis project Ga0070698, IMG submission 65477) | Corn, switchgrass and miscanthus rhizosphere microbial communities from Kellogg Biological Station, Michigan, USA - KBS K1-50-2 metaG | ecosystem: Host-associated > Plants > Roots >...
GGCTCGTGGTACATCGGTTCCCAGGAGAGTTCCTGGATCTTCTGGTGGGCCTTACCCACGCTCTGACGACTCATGGTCATCCTCCTCACAGCGGTTGGGGCCGGCGCGCCCAGTCCCGCCCGTACGTGCAGGGCGGTGAGCCGGCAGCGGCGCACCGGTCCGAAGGTCTCGCCTCAGAATCACACCGAGAGCGTCGAAACTTAGTCTCAACTTGATACTCAATACTGAGACGGTATGTTAAGGCTTCGAGACCCACGGTCGTTTCTGGTCATGAGATGGTCATCGCCAGGTCGCTCGGGTGCGGGGTCAGCGGTGGTCGCGGCCTCGTCGGCGATCGCGACGAGCCGGCTCCACCACACCTCGAGCGTGATCGCGTCCAGCGATGCGGTCGTCATGGGCTCGTTCCCGGCACGACCGTGTTCGCCAGCGGGACGTGGTGCTGCCCGGCGTGCATGTCGCGGTCGTACAGGCTGCCCTGGGCGAGCGGGCGGGGGAAGGAGACCTTGACCACGTGCAGGTCCGGGATGCGGAAGATCTGCAGCGACGCGGGCGCGACGTGGTACAGCTCGCTGATCAGCTCCGCGGTGATGAGCGCAGCCGCGACGCGGTAGCTCCCCGCGTCCGGCATGAACGCCTCCAGGGTCATCCAGAACGGGCCCGCGTTCTTCGACCGCACCTCGCGCGCCAGATCGCCCAGCGTTTGCGGCGCGTTGCCGGTGTCAAGCATTCGTCATCTCCATCCGGAACATCTCGGTCGGCGAGTCGACGTCGACGACGTGGTTGAGCACGAACTCGTACGCCGCGCCGCGGTCGATGTGGGCGGGGGAGGTGGCGAACGCGAAGCTGGGCAGGTAATTCATGGTCGGCAGCGGAAGGTGCAGCAGCAGCGGGTTGGCCAGCTTCGAGATCGCCGTCGCCGTCTGCTGGTCTTCGGCGCTGACCAGCAGCATCACCCCTACCTCGGCAGGCGTGGCCGGTGCTTGCTCCAGCTCGCCGAGGATGGCGTTGTAGCCGTAGAGCCGCAGATCGGCTCCCCATGAGCCGGCGGCCAGTTCCAGCACGGCCTGCACCTGCTCGGTCAGCGTCTTGGTGAAGAACTCGGCCCACAAGTCGATCGACCGGAGGATCTGGGGGTCCCTGATGCCGGCGAAGGACACCGTTTCGTACCCGGTGACCGCCGCGCCCTCGAGCTTGACCGTGTACTGGCTGGCGGGCTCGAATCGCGACCCCTCGACCCGCACGGTGCGCTCGTCGAGGGCGATGTAGCGGGCGCCGGCCACCTCGATGGTGCCGCCTGGCTCGCGCATCGTGTACGGGTTCACGGTCTCGTACAGCATGTGCGCGGCGACCGAGGCCGGCGTGCAGGCCGTGTCCGGGTCGAGCGGCTCGATGGTGAAGCCGGCCTGATCGATCCGGGCGAACACCCCGCCGGTACGGGGGTCGGTGGTGCACTGACCGCCGCACTCGATGATTTTCGCCGCGTGCCAGGTCGGTCCGGGCGGCATCCCGCGCATGAGGGCGAAGGCGGCGGAGACGGCCGTGTCCGTCGCCCTGCCTGCGAGCACGACGTCCGCGCCGGCCCGCATCGCCTGCTCGATCGGCTCGTGGCCCATCATGCCGACGATGTGCGCGCACCTCGTGAGCGTCGCCGCGTCCAGCGGTTCGCCGGGCGGCAGGGCGTGGACGCGGCCGCTCTCGAGGGCCGCGGTCAGCCGGTCGGCCCGCTGCTCGCTGAAGATCTTCGCGACGGTCAGGTCGAGTCCGTCCTCGACGCAGATGGCGGTCACGATGTCGGCGACCCAGTTCACGCCGGAGTCTGTCCCGCTGGTGCCGCAGGAACCGACGACCAGCGGTATGCGGGCACTGCTCGCGGCGGCGAGGAGCAGGCGAAGGTCGCGGCGCACGGCCCGCTCGGTTGTCTTTGCCACTCCGGCGCCGAGGTAGTGGGGGCCCGAATCGGTCGAACCGCCGTCGACGGCGATGACGTCGGCGCCGAGGGAGAGACCGCGGGTGATGGTGCCGGGAGGGAACCCGGCACCGAGCATCCCGGTCGGCACCAGGATCCCCACGCCGTCTGGCGGGGCACTTTGATCGGGCATCATGCCGCCTTCCTGGGCGGTGGGAGGTCGTCAGCTGGGCCGTCGTGGTCCAGCCTGGGGCCGGGCTGTCAATCGACGAACGTGGCGACACCGGGCGGGATGCGGACGCGCACCGGCCCCTGCGCCAGCGGGCGTTGCGAGCGCACGGACAGCTGCACCGTCCCGACGGCGACGCGGTACTGGTAGTGGTCACCGAGATAGGAGGCGTCCAGAACGGTGCCCCCCGGACCGCTGCCGGGCGCGTCGGGCTGGGTGATCTCGATGTCCTCCGGCCGGACCGCGATGGTCCCGCGCGGGCCGGCATGCTGCTCGGGTACCGCGATGCCGTCGCCGAACTCCGCTGTCTTCAGGATCGCGGTGCCGTCCGGTCCGGCGGTGACGGCGCCGGTGAGGAAGTTGCACTGGCCGAGGAACTCGGCGACGAAGCGCAGCCGGGGCTGCCGGTAGGCCTCTTCCGGGGTCCCCTCGCGCAGGATCCGGCCGCCGTTCATGACCAGGATCCGGTCGCTCATCGACAGCGCCTCGTCCTGGTCGTGGGTGACGAAGACCGTGGTGAGCCCCAGCGTGTGCTGCAACTCCCTGAGCCAGTCGCGGGCGCGTTCGCGCAGCTTGGCGTCGAGGTTCGAGAACGGCTCGTCGAGCAGCAGCACCGCCGGCGAGTACGCGATCGCGCGGCCGAGGGCGACCCGCTGCTGCTGGCCGCCGGACAGCTGGTGGGGGTAGCGGTCGGCCTGCTCGCTCAGCTCCACGAGAGCCAGCACCTCCGCCACCCGCGCGGTGATGGCGCGCTTGGGCATCTTGCGCACCCGCAGCGGGAACGCCACGTTCTGCGCGACGGTCATATGCGGCCAGATCGCGTAGGACTGGAACACCATCCCGAGGTTGCGCCGCTCAGCGGCGAGATCGACGTGAGCGTCGCGGTCGAAGAAGATGTCGTCCCCGCAGCCGATGCGGCCCTCGTCGGGTGTCTGGAAGCCGGCGATCGACAGCAAGGTCGTCGTCTTGCCGCAGCCCGAGGGCCCGAGCAGGGTGACGAGCTCCTTCTCCTTGACGGTGAAGCTGACGTCGTCGAGCACCCTGGTGCCGGAGAACGACTTGCTGAGGTGTTCGACGCGGATGTCAGGCACGGCGCAGCCTCCTAAGAACCCGGGCCCCGAGCAGGAGCACGACCGCGACGATGGCGACCTGGACCACGGCGAGCGCGGCTACCGGGCCGACGATTCCCCGCGCCCAGGTCTGGAGCATCGTCACCCCGAGCACCTCGGTGCCCGGTTTCTGCAGGAACACGACCGGGTCGTAGTCGCCGAGCAGCGTGATGAACATGAGCACGAAGGCGGCGAGCAGCGCCGGGCGCAGGATGGGCAGCAGGATCCGGCGCGCGATCGTCCACCAGCCCGCCCCGCTGGAGCTGGCCGCGCGGTCGAACTCGACGTTGATGCGCGCGAGGCTCGGGTAGATCACGACGTAGGCCAGGGTCAGGTTGCGCACGCAGAGCGCGATGAGCTCGCCCCAGAGGTTGTTACGGACCAGCGCTCCGGGCGTGAACATGAGGTAGGCCCAGAAGAACCCGATGCCGAGGATCACTCCTGGCACGGCGCGCGGGTAGATCAGCGCCGGGGCCAAGGTCCGCCGCAGCGGGAATCTCGACCGGTGGGCGATCAGCGTGGCCGCCGCCACCAGCAGCACGGTGGCCGCGCCGCCGCCGCCGGCGATGAGCAGGCTGTCGGTGATGGACCGCCGCAGCGTCGGGTCGGTGGCGACGAGGCGCCAGTTCTCGGCGGTGAACAGCTGCCAGGGCACCTGCAGCGTGGTGAGCGCTTTCACGCAGGACATCAGAACCAGCCCCAGCAGCGGGATCACGCAGGTGATGCCGATGTACGCGCCGAGGCCGATGCTGGCGGGCCATCGCCAGCGGCCCAGGTCGAGCGGGCGGTGAGCGCCGCCGCCCCGGCCGCCGGCCGCGATGAACCGCTGTTCGGAACCGGACAGCCGGGCGCGCAGGATCAGCAGCCCCGAGACCACCACCAGCAGCAGCACGGCGCCGGCGCTGACGAACGGCGGGTCCGGGGTCACGCTGCTGGTCCACGACCGGTACAAGTAGCTGGCGTAGAAGTCGATGTTCGACGGCGTGCCGAGGAACAGCGGGATGCCCAGGATCTCCAGGCACAGGGCGAAGATCAGCAGGGTGCAGTTCAGGATCGCTGGGCGCAGCATCGGCAGCGTCACCCGGGTGATCACCCGCCCTGGTCCGGCGCCGCTGCTGCGGGCGGCGTCCTCCAGCGAGGAGTCGGTGCCCGCGAGCGCGGACTGCACGGTCAGGAACACGACAGGGATCGTGATGACGGCACCCAGCACCGCCATGCCGGGGATCGTCGACAGGTTCCACACCGGCAGGTGCAGGTTCTGGCCGACGAGCTGGGTGATGTAGCCGCCCTGGCCGTAGATCGCCAGCCAGCCGATGATGAGGCCGAGCGGCGGGATGACTATCGGGGCCATCAGCAGCACCCGGTATGCCTTGCGCCCGGGCAGGTTCGTCCGGTTACACAAGATCGCCAGCGCGGTGCCGCCGGCCACCGCCAGCGCCGTCGTGCCCACGGCGAACCAGAGCGTGTTCCACACCGCCTGCCAGAACAGCGGGTCGGCGAACAGTGTCCGGTACGCCTGGAGACCGAACGTCCCGCCCGGCAGGTAGAAGGGCTTGCTCCGCAGCGACGAGTAGACCAGCGGGAAGAAGGGGCCCACGACGAGCACGACGACGACAAGCCAGACCACTGCCTGCCCGGCGCTGGCCGGCATCCAGCGCGCCCGGGGTCTCACCGTCACCGGCGCTGTGACGTCGGGCGGCTGCTCGATCGTGCTCGTCATGGGCTTCTCTCTCCAAGCGGGTCAGCTGGCGCTCGGCTAGCGGTGGAAGACCTGGTTCCAGCGCCGGGTGATCGCGTTCTGCTGGTTGAGCACCGTCTGGTTGACCGGCACCAGATAGGTCGTGTTCGCCGGGACCTGGTGCGCCAGCGCGGTCAGGGACGCGGTACAGCCGTTGGCGGGGCGGAAGTTGGTCATCGTCGCCTCGAAGCCGGCCGCGCAGAGGGCGCCCTGACCCGCCTTGGTGTACAGGAAGTCCATGAACAGCAGCGCCGAGGCGGGGCTGGCCGCATGCTTGGTCATCGTGATGCCGCGGGGAATGAGCGGCGTCGCGTCCTTCATGAAGGTGTAGCTGGCCAGCCCCTTGTAGTGCGGGAGGACGCCCTGGCCCAGCCCCGAGGCCATGTAGCCGACCGACGCGGCGCCCTGCAGGATCTGCGCAAGAGCGGTGAGACCGTCATTGAACGTCTTGGTCTGCGGCGCCATGGCCTGGTAGTAGCTCCACACCTTGGCCGGTCCCAGGATGTGCAGCAGGCCGTAGATCCCGGCGTAGTTGAGCTCGTTACCGATGATGTACGACACCAGCTTGTACTTACCGGAGTTCGCCTTAGCGTCCGCGGCAAGCTGCGCCCACGTGTGCGGCACCTGGGCCGGTGTCAGCAGCTTCGGGCTGTAGGTGAGCAGGATGGGCTCGGCCGACATGACGAAGACCCCGTGGCCCTGGTTCACCCAGGACGGAAACGCGCTCAGGCCCGCCGGAGTGACGCCGGCGCTCACGCCGTTCTGCTCGCCCTGAACCCACGCCGCCGGGGCGCTGGCGATCAGCAGGTCCGCGGTTCGCGCCCCCTGGGCGGCTTCAGCTTCATATTTTGAGAACACCGCCGGGTCCTCGAGGTCGGTTTCGCTGATCTTGATGAATGGGTAGAGCCGGTGGAACGCGGCGAAGATCGGCTGGAAGTACTGCGACGGTACGTTGCCGTAGATCACCAGGCCGTGTTCCCGCCGCGCCTGCTGCGTCAGGGCCGACGTCGACTCGTGCGACACGGACGCCGACGATGACGCCACCGGGGATCCGCCACCGGTGGAGCAACTGGTCAGGGCGGCCGTCAGAGCGGCCGCGGCCGCCAGCGCGGAGATTTTAAGCGAAGCGGGCACGTGAGCCTCCTGTTCGCTACAGCGTGTTTGCTATAGCATAGCGATGCGACGGTTTCCCATAGGCGAGAGAGCCTTTGACTGTGCGCCGGACCGGATCGGCTGGCGCGGTGTCCAAGGTGGGCGACCGACAGCACGGCCTCGCGGGGCCGCGCTGCTGCTGGCCGTGCCCGGTACCACGAGTCGTAGAGGACCAGGCGTTTAGCTGTATGCTATAGTAAACATGAGCATAACCATCAAAGCAAGAGGCTGGCCCCGCAGTTTTCCAGATGCCCAGCGCCACCACCGGGCTTGCCATAGCAAGTGATAAGTTGCATCTACTCTCTCACACCCCTGGAGCGGCATGACTAATGCACCGGAGCTGCCTCCCCTGTTCCGTGCGGAGTCGCTCGCCGAGCAGGCTTACCGGGCGATCCGTGAGGGCATCGCGACCGGCCTTTTCAGCGCCGGCCAGCGTGTCACCGAACGCGGCCTGGCGGCCAGGCTGAACGTGAGCGCGACCCCCATCCGCGAGGCACTGCGGCGGCTCGAGCAAGAAGGCCTGATCGAGCGGGTCTCGGCGCGCCAGCTTCGCGTCGTCGATCACTCCTCCCAGACGCTGCGGGAGCTCCTGCTGACCGGCGCGGCACTCCGGGCCCTGGAAGCCCGGTTCGCGACTCACAAGATCACCGAAGCGGCCCTCGACCGCATGACAGTCTTGGTGGACACCCTGGCGAGCGGGCGAGGAAAGGACATTGCCGGGCAGATGCGGATCGCGCGCCAATTTGACATGGAGATCGAGCGGGCGGCCGACAACCCCACGCTGCGCAGCATGATCCTCAGCCTGTCCATCATCGGCCAGGAACGGCGGGCGCGATACGCGGAATCCATGTGGGCGCACCCGGAGGTGGGCAAGCGCCGGATCCAGGGCCACCGCGACATCCTGGCCGCGTTCCGCAGCCGCGATCCGGACCTGGTCGAGCAGGTCTTCCGCCGGCACGCCACCACAGGAGTCGAACTCCTCCTCGACGACCTCGATTAGCTCCTTGCCAGCGTCCGGTACGCGACGCCGCGACGAAGCTCATCGCGGTGGTCGCGGCGCCACCCCGGCGGGAGGCGATGGCCCGCGTCATGGCGGGTTTCGATGCGGTCGTGGTTGCGGCAACTTCCAGAAAGACCTCCGCCGCGCGGGCGTAGCCAGCCGCCACATCCACCGCGAGCACTTCGACCTGCGCTGAATCAGGGGATCCCGGTAAGTAAGTACCGCTTCGCTAGTTCTGCAGAGGTACTCCGGGAAGGCCGCTGGTTTGCCCGGGAACGATCAGGCCGCTCTCGTAGGCGAGGACGACGAGCTGCGTGCGGTCTCTGGCGTCCAGCTTCGTCAGGATGCGCGACACGTGCGATTTGCAGGTCAGCGGGCTGATGAACAGCCGGTCGGCGATCTCGGTGTTGGTCAGGCCGGCGGCGATGAGCTTCAGGATCTCGACTTCCCTGGCGGTGAGCGAGGGGGGAAGCGGGAAGCCAGCGGGGGACGCCGCCTCCTGCTGACCGCCGACGTACGCCTCGATCAGCCGGCGCGTCGCGCTGGGCTCCAGCAGGGCCTCGCCGGCCGCGACGGTCCGGACGGCGTCGATGAGCGCGGGCGGCTCGACACCCTTGAGCAGGAACGCGCTGGCGCCCGCCTTCAGCGCCCCGAAGACGTACTCGTCGAGGTCGAACGTGGTCAGCACGATGACCTTGGTGCCCTGCAGCCTCGGGTGCGCGGTGATCAGGCGGGTGGCCTGCAGGCCGTCCGTGCCGGGCATCCGGATGTCCATCAGCACCACGTCCGGCAGCTCGGCGACCGCGGCCGCGACCGCTTCTGCCCCGTCCCTGGCCTCCCCGACCACCTCGATGCCTTCCTCGTCGCTGAGGATGGACCGGAAACCGGCCCGCACGAGCGAGTGGTCATCGACGACGAGCACCCGGATGGATCCCATCATGATTCCTTTCCGGCCAGCGGGATGCGGGCCTGCCCGCCCGGCACGAAATCTGCCTGCCTCGCCACCGGGAGGATGGCCCGGACCTGCCAGCCGGCGTCGCCAGCGGGCCCCGCCTCGCAGCTGCCGCCGAGAGCGGCGGCCCGCTCGGCCATGCCGCGCAGCCCGTGGCCGCCGACCGCGAACGCGCTCGCCCGCCGCTGTCCGTCATCGGTGACCTCGATGACAACGGCGCGGTCGTCGACCTTCACCCGAACCCGCGCCGTGCGGGCGGTGGAATGGCGCAGCACGTTCGTCAGGCCCTCCTGGATGATGCGGTACCCGGCATGACCGGCGCTGGCCGGCACAGCGGCCGGCTCCCCCGTCACCTGAAGGTCGACGGCCAGGCCGGCCGCCTCGACCCCGGCGACGAGGTCGGCGAGGCTCGCGAGGTCCTGGACCGGGTGCAGGGGAGCCGGCCCGTCCTGCCCGGTGCGCAGCGCCTTCAGCGCGGTCCGCAGCTCGGCCAGTGCCCCGGCCGAGGCCGCCGCTATCTCATCCAGCGCGGTGGGCGCCTCGGCGCCGGCCTTGTGCTCACGGCGCGCCGCGGCTGCCGCCCGTACGTTGATGGCCACCAGCGTGTGGCCGATGATGTCGTGCAGCTCGTGGGCCAGCGCGAGCCGCTCGGTGTCGAAGCGGTGCTGTGCCGCGGCCTCGCGCATGCGCGCCGCTTCGTCGGCGAGCGAGCGCCCGAGCGCCTGGCGGGCGCGGAGTGCCTCGCCGGCCAGGAGGGCGCCGAGCACCAGCGAGCAGTACGCGACGACATCGATGGCGCTGACCGTGCGCGCGGTGATGAGTACCGCGGCGGTCACGACCAGCGCCATCAGGGCGCCCACCACCAGCGACCGGACCCGGCCTCCCTCCAGCCCCACGGTGAACACGAGCAGCATGACGATGCCGACCGCCGCGCGGTTCGGGTGGAACACGATCAGGCACGTCATCAGCAGCGGCACGACGATGGCCAGGACGCCGAGCGGGAACCGCCGCCGCGCGACGAGCGGCAGTGCGGTCACGAACGCGAGCACCCCCATCACCGGCGTCACCCGGGGCACATTGTGCAGCATCACGGGATCGGCGAGCAGCGCGATGAACGCGAGCACCGCCAGCACCTGGTCGATGTCCGGCGCGCGCAGCAGCCCCTGCAGCCCCAGCCTGCCGTCGGCGGCGATGCGGCTGGCCACAACGCGGAACGCGAGCACGGCATCCTCCTCCCGGCGCTTACAAAACTACGCCGGCGCCGTCGGTCTCCCATCCGCCGCGAGAATGCATTTCCTGCGTTTTCCGGGCGCCAGGACTACTCCTCGAGAACTAGGAGGATTCCGGCGCCGGCGCAGGTGACGGGGGGCCAGAACGTGCATCGCGCGCGCTACTCCCGCGGCACTAACGGCGGCCATTAAAGGGTCCCGGCGGCCGACGATTCGCGGTACTCCCCGCCCCGATGCTGGCCAGAGGTCCCCGGCAAAGCGGGGAACTAGCAGAGGAGATCGTCATGCGTTCGCTCGCTCGCTGGTGCGTCAGGCATCGCCTGGCCGTGCTCGGGATATGGCTGATGGTGCTCGCCGGCGCCTTTCTCGGCCAGTCCGCCCTGGGCAGTCACTACGCCCAGGGCACCACCTTGTCCGGCACGCCAAGCGCCGCCGCTGCCAGCCTGCTGCAGCGGGCCGTACCTGGCCAGGCCGGAGACACCGAACAAGTCGTGTTCGAGACGAAAACCGGGACTGTCGGGGCGCCAGCCGTTCGGAATCAAATCCAGTCCATGCTCGGGCGGGTGTCGCACCTACGCTACGTCTCGGGCGTGACCTCGCCCTACAGCCCGGCGGGCGCAAAACAGGTCAGCGCGAACCGGCACGTCGCGTTCGCCACGGTCAGCTTCAGCAAGGACGCCAGCGTCATCTCGGCGGCCGAGGCGACCCGGTTCGTGCAGCTGGCCCGGGCGCCGAACTCGCCGAACCTGCAGGTCGACGTCGTCGGCGCCGTTGCCGCCTCGACCAACCCGAGCTCCACGCAGAGCACCCTCATCGGCGTCGTCGCCGCCCTGGTCATCCTGCTGCTGTTCTTCGGCGCCGTGCTGCCCGCGCTGCTCCCGCTGGTCAGCACCGGCATCGCGCTCACCGCAGGTCTCGGCGTGGTGGCGATGCTGTCCAACTCGATCAGCATGGCCTCGTTCACCTCCCAGCTGTGCACGCTCATCGGCCTGGGCGTCGGGATCGACTACTCGCTGTTCATCCTGACCCGGGCGCGCACCGGAATGCGCCGCGGCTTGTCCGTCGAAGAGGCGGTCGTCGCTGCCGCCGGCACCGCCGGCCGGGCGGTGCTGTTCGCCGGGATGACGGTGTGCATCGCCCTGCTCGGCATCCTCACCGTCGGGGTCAGCACGCTGTCCGGCGCGGCCATCGCCGCCTCGATCGCCGTCGCGTTCCCGGTGGCCGCCGCGCTGACGCTGCTGCCGGCGCTCGCCGGACTGCTCGGCAAGCGCATCCTGACCCGCCGCCAGCGCGCCGCCCTCGCCCGCGGCGAGACCGGCTTCTCCGAGGCGCCCCGCGGCTGGACCTGCTGGGCGGTCACGGTGCAGGGACACAAGATCGTCTTCGGCGTCGGCGCCCTCGCGGTCATGCTGGCGCTCGGCGCCCCGTTCCTGTCGATGCGGCAAGGGACCGCCGACTACAGCGTCGACCCCACCAGCACCACCACGACCACGTACCGGGGCTACGAGATGCTCGTGCACGGCTTCGGCCCGGGCTTCAGCGGCCCGCTGCAGCTGGTGGCGCCGCTGCACAGCCAGGCTGACCGGGCGACCTTCGGGACCGTCGTCTCGGCGGCCAGCCACACCCCGGGCGTGGTCACCACCGTCGGTCCCGCGTATTTCCCGGCCGGCCCGGGCCACCCAGCGGTCGCTCTCGCCGAGGTCTACCCCACTGGCAGCCCGCAGGCGGTGTCCACGGCTAACCTGATCACCAGCCTGCGCAACGAGGTCATACCGGGGGCGCTGCACGGGCAGCACCTGCAGGTGCTGGTCGGCGGGCAGACAGCCACCGGCATCGATGTCGCCAGCCGGCTGTCGTCCAAGCTGCCGCTGTTCGTCGGCATGGTGGTCGCGCTGTCGTTCCTGCTGCTGATGCTCGTGTTCCGCAGCCTGGCGATCCCGCTGACCGCCGCGATCATGAACCTGCTCTCCGCGGCGGCGGCGTTCGGGGTGGTAACGGCGGTCTTCCAGTTCGGCTGGCTCAAGAGCCTGGTCGGGGTCACCAACACCGGCCCGGTCAACCCGTTCATCCCGATCCTCATGTTCGCCGTGCTGTTCGGGCTGACCACCGACTACCAGGTGTTCCTGGTGAGCAGGATCCAGGAGGAATGGCTCAAGCGGCGCGACAACTCCGCCGCAATCCGCGTCGGCCAGGCCACCAGCGGCCGCATCATCAGCGCGGCAGCGGCCATCATGACCGTCGTGTTCTTCGCCTTCACGTTCACCACCGACCGCACGATCAAGATGATCGGGCTCGGCATGGCAGCCGCCGTCCTCACCGATGCCCTCATCGTCCGGACTGTGCTCGTCCCCGCGGTGATGCACACGCTGGGCAAGGCCAACTGGCGGCTGCCCGCCATCCTTGACCGTCGGCTTCCGCACCTGAACCTGGAGGACGACGGCGAGCCAGCCGACGGCAGGCAAGACGCCCTCGAGGACAGCGGCGAGCTCAGCCCGGTCGCCAGCACATAAGTTCCGGTCCATCCCGGCGCTGCGTCATCCGTGACTGGATGACGCAGCGCCGGTCGAAGCGTCCTGGCGATCAGCCCGCGTCTGTCGGCGTCGGCGCGTCTTGCAACCGATCGTTTCGGCCTTACCGCGCGAGGTGCGATATCTGCCTGGGCGGATTCGAGCGTAAGGATGACCACCTCAATTGCCTTCTGACCCGGGCATTCTGTGCGCTTGGAATCGGCGGCACTGTTGTGGCCCTTGCTTCCGGGACAGGTTTGGCTGGAGGTCGATAGCCCATTACAGAACCTGCCATTAGCAGGACTCGCCATGGTCAGGCCCGTGCAAGCCGAGGATTGTCAACAGGTCGCGGAAGTCCGTGATCGCGTAGTCCGGCACGCAATTCGGGTAAATCTTCGCACCCTGGTCGGAATCGAACATCACGGTTGTCAGGCCGGCCTCTCGTGCTCCGTAGATGTCACGGTGCATGTCGTTGCCGACGTACAGCGTGTTCCCGGCCGCCACTCCCATACCGTCGAGCGCGAACTGGAAGAGCCGCCGGTCGGGCTTGCGGTACCCGTGGTCGCCGGAAACGATGATCGGGTCGAAGTACCCGAGCAGACCCACCTTGTGCAGCTCGCCGCGCGCATACACGCTCTGCGCGTCGGTGACGATCGCGAGCGGGTAGCGCTCGCGCAGGACGTCGAGCACCTCACCGACGTACGGGTACAGACCGAGCTGCCGGCGCGAGATGCCGCGGGACATCTCGGCCAGGAACAACGGCATCTGCTGGACCTTCCCAGCTGGCAGGGCGCGGGTGAAATCCGTGCCGTAATCTTCGATGATGCCACGCCAGATACCGACGGCGTCGAATTCGGGGTACTTCTCCGGGCTGGCCCGCAGCTGCTCCTTCATGATCTGGAAATAGAGATCGCGGAGCTCGTGCCGGTGCAGGTTAATACCCTGGTAGGTAAGGAAGTGCGCCGCGGCCCGGAAGATCCGCTCTTCGTCGTCATCGGCCAGGATCCTGACCAGGGTCCCGTTCACATCGAAGGCGACCGCTCGGATGTCCATGCGCTTGCGTCAGCACTCCTCGCTCGGCAGGGCGTCGGCAACGAGTGTAGGCGGCCCGGCAGCCGGCGAGCAGGCGGGTCTGGCTCAGGCAGGGATGTGGGACGTTCAGGCGGCTTGCAGCAGCCTTGTCGCCTGGGTCACGAGCCTTCTGCCGTAATCCCGGCCGATGTAGTCGTTGCGCGCGATCCGCAGCAGGTTCAGCGCCATGTAGTACGGTGCGCGCCCGCTGATCGACTCGAACGTCTGCTCGCGGTCAGGGAAATGGCAGCTGTACTCCCAAAGGAAGTGCCGGATGAACGGCTCGGCGCGGTGCCGGTCGCCGCAGTCACGCATGAACGCGTGCTGGAGTTCGCCGGCGACCCGCCCGACGTCGAACATCCGGTCGCCGCGCTTCATCCGTTCCAGGTCGATCGCCGCGACGTCCAGGCCGCGGCCGAACAGGAAGTTCGCCGGGGTCGCGTCGCCGTGTAGCCAGACCTGCCGGTCCTGCCACATCTGCGGCCGGTCCCGCCAGCGGTCGCGCAGCCGCAAGAACTCCCCGGCGTCGCCCTGCCCGATGCGGCGGGCCTTCGTAAGCGTGTCAACGATCGTGCCGAAGTACCCGCAGTCCGGATCGAAATCCACCGTTGCCCCATTGGCCGTCCGGATGTGCTGGGTGGCGAGGAAGTATGCCAACGCCTTCAGCCGCCAGTAAAGGTGCGCGTCGTCCCGGTCCTGCGTCGCGCGCGCGATCGCGTGGCTGAATTCCTCGCCGGAATAGTACTCGACGGCGAGCACGCCGTTGATATCGCGGCTGAGTCCCAGCGGGCGGATCACGTGGTGCGGCGATCCGACCAGGTCGTACCGGCGCAGCGTCTCAAGGCAGTCGTACTCCTGGCGTGCCATCCACGCTGCCTTGTCCAGGTTCGTCCCGAACCTCGCGCCGTAGAACTTGCAGATGACCTTGGCGTTGCTGAACTTCTCCTTATATCCGTACACCTCGTTGCTGCCGCACAGCCGGTAGACCCGGAACGCCGGTTGCGACTCACGCACGCCCAGGCGATCGCACATGATCATGCCGAGGAAGCCGTGGAGTGGGTCCTCACCCGCGACGTATCCGACATACTTCCCGTTCATCGGAGCCTTCCCTGGTGCCGGGACGCAGCGCGGCGGCACGGAGTAGCGTGCCGTACCGTCCCGTGTGCGCGGCGTCCCCGTCATGTGGAATTCACCGCGCCGTTACCTGACATAGAGACGCTTTCGCCGCTCGTGATACCTGGCTGCGCCCCGGCAGCGGTGCCTAGGAGGCGGGATGCAGCGCTTCTGCGAGATTGCCCGCGTGTGCTGGTCGCAGCCTCCGAGCAACTCACATGCACCAACGGCGCTGGCCGCCGACCTCGACGGCACCGGGCTGCGGCCCGCGGACCCTGCTTCGCGACCATCCGCGAACCTAGGCCACGCGGTCGCACCCGCCCGCGAGTCCGACAACGGGGACGCAGCCTGCGCTCACGGCTCATATGAAGCGGTTGCGGCCGGGGTGCAGGCTTGCCGGAGAGGGCTGTGGCAGGTGGCGGCCGGGGCAGGCAGGGGTGGCGTACCGGGGCGGCGTGGCGGCTGCCGCCACTGCCACTCTCATATACGCGTGCCGGGATCGCAGGTCTGCGCTTCGCAGGATGGTACCCCTTACTCCGGACGAGAGTCGCGGGTGCGGTCACAGCCGTGACGGGGATCGTTCCTGCAGCGGCGAGCGTCCCGGTACGCCACCGGCTTAGGGGGGCGGGCACCGCAACCGGCTGACCCCTGAATAGCCGTATGGTCCTGCCGTTGCTGAGCACCGTGAGGGACACCGGCGCGTGCGCTGGGGGTTTCGCCGCGCTCGCAGTGCTGTCGGCCGGATGACTGGCGGATGCTTGCCGTTCGCTGCCGCAGACTGTCACCGCGCCGGCCGCCCAGACGACGGCGATCATGAAAACCGGGGCTCTCATGACGTTTGGACGCAGCGGGCGGCTGGGGGGTTTCGGGGCGGGTGTGGACATTGCTGAACGACATCATGGCGGTCTTCGCGCTCGGGCGCTGCTGTATCCGGCGGCCCAAGGGCGACACCGGCCCGGTCCGGCCGGGCGTCACAGACTGCTGCTGCTCATTACCGGACAGCTGCTGGCGCCGCGTGGGTCGCCGCTGGCGATCGGCACGGATGGGTCACTGCCTGCGCGGCAGTCCGGCGCGTACGGTGACGGGTGAGGACTGGCTGCGCACTGCCGCGTTTACCGGCGCAACGGCGAAGGCGGACATCTGCTCACCGGAAGGCAACGTGATCCACGTATCAGGTGAACCTGCCGGGCAATGACCTTTCCCGCGCGTTTGACGGCTGCAGGCACGGCCCGTCGTCGGTGTCGTCCTTCCTGGTGCACAACCGGCCTGGTGAGGGGCCAAGCTGCATCAGCACCCCGACGACCAGAGCTTCGTCATCCTGGAGGGCCGCGTCCTGGTCCGGGTCAGCGAGGAAACGACCGAAGGCGGGCCCGGCGACATCGTCATCGGCCCTCCCGGCATCCCGCATGGCGTCACCACCCTTGGCCCGGCCGGGCCCGGCCAGTGTGCATCCACGCCGCACCCGCCCTGACAACCGAGTTCATCGAATGACCCGCGTCCCCCCTCGCATGGGGCACCAGAACAGGCGTCAGGCGGTGGGCACCCTGCCGACCCCGGGTAGCAGCAGGGCCTCCGGCCTCCGGGCCGCGGAACGCGCAGCGGCAGCAGCCGTCCAGGCTGAGCGGCCGGAAGGACCTGGACCGACGGCGCGGAAAGGGTTCCTGCCCGACAGCACCCGCGGCGGCGGTGCCGTATGCGGTCGTACGCCCCGAACATCGCTGGGTATGGCCCAGACGGCGCGCATGTGTCACCGGTCGCCAGACAGGTAGCAGGTAACGGCGAGAGCCGAGTAGGCGGCCAGGAGGATCGCTCCGCTAAGCCGGGTCGTTCTGCCAGTCCACAAAACGAGCGCCGGAACAGCAGCCGCTACTGCCATGGCCGCGAGTTCGACGGGCCGGAAGCTGAGGGCAAGCGGCGTGAAGCCCCACGAGATGAGAGCGACCAGGGGTAGCACCAGGCCGGCGATCTGAGCGCTTGAGGCCAGCGGGATCTCGGTTGCCAGCTTGACCCGGCCGCGGCGCGCCAGCAGGACCGCGCTGCCGTGCTCGGTCGCGTTTCCGATGATCGCAACGATCACGACCGCGACAAAGAACTCCGAGAGATGCGCGGTGGATGCGAAGGCTCGCAGCGCGCCGACGAGCGTTTCGCTGACGAAGGCGGTAGCGATCGTCGCGACGCCGAGCACCACCAGGGCGGCAGGCAAGGACCAGCCGGTGCCTTCGGGTTCGGCGGACCTAAACAGCTGCCACTGGCGGCGCAGCGCGTACCGGGTCACGATCACGCACACGACCAGGAGCAGTACGGCAACAGGAAGCGAGAGCCTGGCGAGCGAGCGGCGTTCCGGATCGCCGTGAAACCCCGGCGCGGCGGCGGCGAGCACGACAACGGCGGTGAATCCGACCAGGCCGAGCGAGAGGTAGGCAGACCGGCGATCGATGAGGCCCCGCTGGCCGAACACAAGCGCGAAGCCGAGGACGAGCAGCAGGTTGCTGGCGATCGAGCCCACCAGCGACGCCCTGACGATCGCGGTCAGACCCCCGGAGACGGCCATGATCGCAATGATCAGCTCCGGCGCGTTGCCGAACGTCGCGTTCAGGAAGCCGCCGATCCCCGGACCGGTGCGGCGGGCCAGGTTGTCCGTCGCCTCGCCGATCAGCCAGGAAAGAGGGATCAGCGCCGCGCCGGCAAGCACGAACAATGTCAGCTCGCCGACGGCGCCGAGCCGATCCAGAACCACGACAAGCAGCGCCAGCAGCAGCGCCAGCAGCAGCGTCAGGAGAACACCGCGAGCGATGTTCCCACCGGCCCTGCACACACAGTCACCCTACTGGGCAACGCCCGCCACTCCGGCGTTCAGCTGATCCTGGCGAGACCGGGAGCCGGCCCATCCTAAGAGCCCGGCAGGCCTCGGACGCGATCGGCGGTGGCATGGTGCATGACGTTAGCGATCGCCCCCCCGCTGACATGCCGGCGGCCCCGAGCGTACCGATGCCCCTTCACGCCCACCGGTCAAGGCTGCAGGTCCTCCCCCGTCCAGCCAGTCCGCTTCGGCGGAACCAGCCCTACGCTAGTCACCCAGAGCAAGGCTCCAGCTCCATGATCCCGTCACGGTCGGCTGGCGGGCGCGCAGAATGCCTAGATCTGGCGCGCGGCCCGCGCTGATGACTCAGCGCCTCCGGTATCAGTGTGCTCCGTGGGCGTCGCGGAGCGAGATCCTTCCTTTGGGTAGTTGCCGCGTCTGGGATCATGGCGATCATTGGCGAATGGGCGGGACAGCCGGTTGGATTCAAGCCATCGGTTCGTCGTCGGCGATCCTAATCAGGATGCCTCGCGCAGCTCCCGGTAGAGCGCGGCCGGCGGCAGACCCGCGTAGATCATGGCTGGCATTCCACAGACGGGCAGCGCCTGTGCTGGTATTTGGGCTGGCCGCGAGCGTCGTCGGGCCGCCGGCGCAAGCGGAGGCGGTCACTATGATCCGCACGCGAGCGCCTCGTCTCCATCGATCCAGGGCAAGCTCGCTGGACTGGACGGTATTTGCGGGGGATTGCGGTGCGCGTGACTGCGGCAAGGGCCGGGCAGCTGGTCCGATGGCCCACCCGCTGCAGGGCGGCATTATCGGCGCCAGCCATGGCGATCACGGACGCAGTGTCGGCTGCGTGATCTCCCGGTGCGGATCGGGACGGCTCCCGGCGATGGGAACGACGTCGCCTTGGAGCTGACTGTCAGGCCGGCGCGGGCTGGCCAGCGCGGGCGGGCCGACATTCTCGGGTTCCGGCGCCGGGTGATCAGCCTTCCACAACGGATGGCTGTCGGCGTAGTACACCATGATCAGCCACACCGCGAGGGAGATCATCACCACGATTGGGATGACGATCAGGGAGAGGCCAGATCCGGCCATGTCAGCACGTCCTTACATCAGCGCCTCCGCCGGCCGGGCGCAACGGCGCGCCGACCGGGCGGAACAGGGCCTCCGATGCGAGTTCTAGCTCCTGATGAGTCCGGCGGATGGCGCTGAGCGCCCGGCGGACGGCCGTCATCGCCGGCGGGAACCCGGGCGGCGTGGCCGCCGTGGCTGTGTCATCACGATCACCTCTTCGCGGTGCGGGAGGGCCTGCGGGCCAGGCCATGTCTTATTGATAGGCCGCTGCCGTGCAGCCCGAGTGTGGCGGCTGTGAAGGACCGATGAACCCCTGCCGGAT
>Ga0070698_100003142_pt1 | contig 18201 bp, 19 predicted proteins | sample KBSK1502metaG_FD_65477 | JGI IMG/M metagenome (GOLD analysis project Ga0070698, IMG submission 65477) | Corn, switchgrass and miscanthus rhizosphere microbial communities from Kellogg Biological Station, Michigan, USA - KBS K1-50-2 metaG | ecosystem: Host-associated > Plants > Roots >...
GAATTTCCCATGCTGGCTACAAGGCTGGCTTTGGAAAAGAAAATGTCGCTAGAACGGTACTACACTCAGGCGATTCAGGCGATGGTTGGTATGCAAGCAACTGAAGGAGAATCTGGCGCTAGGTATCTGGAGCTCGTTGAACAGCTAAACTCGTTCACAAGCCACCCATAACATCCTCCGCATCTGGGAGCTCAGGGCCCTGTCAAGAAATTCGTCATCCCAAGCACTGTAGCTCCAGACAGGGCAGCCTACATACGCTTACACCCTACTTGTCGAACACTATTATGCCAATCTTCACTACTCCTGGCGATTGGATTGTGCTGCATTCGTTTCTGATTCTCACATCGACGTTACCAGTGTCTGCGTTGGCGCTTGAGGTGTCAAAGCAACCAGTCGGGTTAACGTTTAGAGTCGCGACCGCGCTGTCTTCGTTGGCAACGCCGATGATATTACATTCTGCGTCAACATAGTTTCCGCCGGGTAAGTGTGTAGAAGAGAAGTCTCGTGTACACTCCCCGAAGAGCAACTTCGTCACACCCGCCAATTCCGCCGCACCTACTGCGTCCGTAGCAATTTCACTCGGGCCCACGGCGTTAGTTGCTATTTCTGGTGCTTTGATTTCGCCGTCTTTGACCTTGGCTGCAGTTACTGCATTGTTTGCTAGATCAACTGTCATTACCTGACCGTCCACAATGTCCGCTGAAAACACCGTGTTTGCCGCATAAGCTCGCAGCTCAGGGCTTGCAACAAATGACCCGGCTACGAATGCAGCCACCAACATTCCAACCACCTTTGGTGTCGTTAACACATTCTGAATACTTGCGAGGAGCTATAAAATCAGGTATGGAATAGTCTGGCATGCTAGACTCCCTCCCCCCAAAGGGTCAGCTCTGTTATAGTAGGAAAAATCGATTTCTTCAAATATTGTAACACTTAACATGACATGAGAATGGGGCACGGATTTATGTCGTGGCTACGCTCCAATGAGGACGAAATCATCGGGTTATTGGAACTACAAGCAGAGATTCTAGTAAAATCTGTTAGCGTACTTATAGATTTGATGAACGATTACAGTAAGCTTTACGAACTAGGCACGAAGATAGAAGACTTGGAGCACGAAGGCGACAAAGTAACCCACAAAGTCTACGTACTAATTGACAAGACGTTTGTAACGCCACTTGACAAGGAGGATATTGCTAGTCTAACAGGAGAAATCGATCAAATCATTGATTATACAGATAGGTTCATCGGAACCCTTATCCTTTTTGAGATAAACGGACCTAGTGTATACATGACTGAACTTGCAAAGATGCTCTTGTCATCATGCCAAGAAATCTATCACCTCGTCAAAAAGCTTAGAGGTTTCAAAAATTCCCAAGAGCTGATCGGGCATTGTCAGAATATCAGCCAATACGAGCATGAAGCGGATGTAATTTTTAGGAACGCCATAGCCGGATTGTTCAAGACTAATGATGCTATTCACATTATCAAAATGAAGGAGGTCTATGAAATCTTGGAAGGCGCTCATGATCGATGCGCAGATGTAGCAGATGTCTTTGAAGATATTGCGCTAAAATATGGATAGACCTGAGCGGTTGATGATCATTCAAATCTCCGCATTACTGTAGAGCACTTATTCGTGGCAGGGTCCAGAGGGATACGGGACAATATCGGGGCGGGACTGGTCAAAAATTCCTCGCCCCAAGTGCTGTAGCCCAGCGTAATCAGCCCACGTTCGTCTGCGTGCTACTTGTCGAATACCATTACGCTAATTTCGGAGCCGATGCCGAGCGATTGTGTAGTTGCACATTCATTTTGCATCAGAACCGTAACTGCATTCTGCCCAGGAATGACCCTCCATACATCGAAGCACAGCTGAGCGCTCTTGACACTAGCAATTGCACTGTCGTCAACATCCACACCATTTATGTTACAAACAACATTTACTCCTTGACCTCCCGGAACAGACGTGGAGCCTTCAGTGTTATCAGCAACACACTGCCCGTAAAGTAGTTTTGTTACACCTTGAAGCTCTGCAGCTCCCACCGCATCCGTTGCTATCTCACTCGAACCTACGGCGTTTGCTGCAATCTCTGCCGCCTTTACTTCTCCATCCTTGATCTTTGCAGCTGTTACTGCATTGTTTGCCAGGTCGGCCGTCATGACTTGTCCATCTACGATGTCTGTTGAAAATACGGTATTCGCTGCGTATGCGCGCAGCTCTGGCGATGCAACGAAAGTGCCAGCTAGAAAGGCAGTTGCAACAATTCCCAACATCTTTGGTGTTGTTATCATGAGAAAGCAAGACCTTGAGAGCTATAAAACAAGCTATGGAATATCCTAGGTTGCTATCCTCTTTCTCACTTTGGTGCCAGCTCCAGCCAGAGCGGCCTACGAATGCCTGCGTACTATTTGTCGAACACTATTATGCCAATAGTTGCACCTGAGCCCACAATAGCGGGGCTATCACAGTCATTAAGAAGAGTAACAACAACATTACCCGGGCCGGTTTGAACTGTCTGAATACCAAAGCACCCGATTCCATCATTTCGAGTCGCAATGGCGCTGTCGTCACCATCGACTCCGTTAATATTGCAGGTCACAGGAATCACACTGCCACTTGACACTTCTGTTGTAGCCTTTTCATTGGTAAGAACACAACGCCCGAAGAGCAATTTTGTCACGCCCTGCAATTCGGCTCCTCCTACCGCGTCTGTTGCAATTTCAGCAGCCTTAACTTCACCGTCTTTTATCTTTGCAGACGTCACCGCATTTCCCGCTATGTCTGATGTCCCTACGCATCCTGCGCATTGTACATCTGTTGCTATTACTGCGGCTATTGCTTGTTGCACTGGTGGGGTAAAAAATGAGCCCGCTGCAACGGCCGCCACAATGACTAGAGCCATCTTTAGACTAATCATGCCTCAAGTTACACAGTAGTCGGATAAAACTAGCTAGGGAATAAGAGAGTCCCTCTCCCTAAAGTGTTAGCCCTGTTATTACTCTACTTGCTGCGCTTTGCTCAATCCTGGCTACCTCCTTTACTTTGGCAGGGGCGACTAGTTGAACTCCAAGTATGGTCCTTTCGTAAAGCTAATTGTGCCAGTAATTGAACTTGCTTCATCTTCAATTTCATCATTATCGTCCTCTACGGAAAAGTAGACTCCATTGCATGCATAGGACCCTTCAAACACTTCGTCCACTCCGGGCTCTGCCACAAACAAGGGATCTTCGGTGCTTGATCCACATTCTAGTGTAACGCGCTGGCCGCCACTGATAACATGAACGCGGTAATCGCCAAAGTAACCGTTGCCTTCATCTAGGATTGATTGGAGGCTGTATCCGCCACTTAATTGGTCATAGTTTACAAAGTTGAGATGTGCTACACCATGTTGTGTCTCAATAACAAAGAGAATTTTTTCCAACAAAGATCCTCGAAATTCTGGAACTGCGCCCTCACTACTTGGTATGGCGGCTAATACACCGAATGAACCCAAGATCCCCATCAGCCCGATCGATAGATACTTCCATTTTGCATTCGAAAAGTTTCTCATTAGGTAAGCAAAAATTTGTCAGTTATTAAAAGGGTTATGGAACAAGCATCACCGTATACTATAACGCTCCGCCCCTTTGCAAACCAGTCGGGCCTGCGCTCGGTCTAGTTCAAACCGTATTGGAGGGCATGTCTTTCGCTGCAATAAAGCTCTGAAAGGAAATGCTAATAATTATGGCGAAGACAGTGTCAGCTAATTGGCAATAGAATGGGATGTTATTGCAGTTGAAATGACCTTGTTAGCAGGCATAATCTATGGGGCCGTTTACTTGGAGCAATGGCAATACAAGCGAGCGCAGGACAGGAAAGACCGGCTCGCTATTGATAATATTATCAAATTCATTTCAAACGATTTAGAGAGAAAGTTAGTATTTGTTGAAGAATCGATCAAGGATAGGGATTTCAAGCCTTTTTTCACAAACATGTGGGATGCGGTTATCTTGACAAACAAGCAAGGTCTTGTTTCATTTGAAATATTTGAAAGTTTACAGGGTGCGTATTCATGGATGAAATATTACAATACAGAATTAGAGACTATGAGACACGGACAGGAGGAGAACGAAAAGCAACTCGTACAACTCTTAGACGATGTTAGGAAATCAATTGAGCAATCATTGAAGTTATTGAAGGAAACTGAAAGCTAGGTTCCTTGTGAGTGAATTGGACTAGACCGAGCTAAAATTCCAGAGCCAGATTTGATCAGCTCGCTTCAGACATTCTGTTAAACGGTGGTTGGGTTAGCACGGCCATGGCACCAGTCGTAGCTCTACCGCCTCCTGCGCTTTTTGTAGGGCTCTACCAAATAGCTGGCATGAAAATTTGTATTACAGCAGACATTTCTTTAGGAATCCATTTTGCAATCCTTGCCTTTTCACGCTAGATCTCAAAGTCGATAGGCTCGCTGTTTCCACTAGATCCCGGCCGTTTGAAGCGCACACTAAACTTGCTAGTTCATAGTTCTAGCATGTAAGTTTCTGAGGGTAGAAAAATCCAGTTGTTTCTCACGGATTTAATAGAAACCATAATTCAAGCTATGGCCGGTGCCCTCAAGGTCTGGACTGACGTTTACCCTTTGGGTTCTGCTTTCAGCAACAGCTATCTTTGGCATGCTGCCGGTAATGCAGGCATTAGCCACAGGCCCAGACTTTGACGTCAATTATATTGATAGTGGAGCTGACTCTGTTCTAGCGCCCAATGGCCTAATTAGCAGATTGTTTGGCGATGCCGAGAATAAAGACGATGATAAACATGATGATAAAAAAGACAAAAGTCGCGAAGATGACAAGGGAGGCAAAGGTGACGATGATGAGCACGACGATGATAAACATGGTGGGAAGAAAGACAAAGGCCACGACGATGACGGTGAAGAACCAGACGACGATGACCCTGAGAAAGGCAGGCCCAAGGTATATGACCAGTCAGTAGAGTTGGAGGAAGACTCGTCAATCACGATCGAACTTCAGGCGAGCGCGGACAAAGACGATCCAATCACTTTCGACATTGTGGAAGAACCAGAGAATGGAGAACTCTTGGAATTTAATGAATTGGGCAGCGTGACCTATGAGCCGGCGGCCAACTTTTATGGCTCGGACAGCTTTACGTTCAAGGCGAGCGATGGCGATGGAGAAAGCCTGCCCGCAATAGTAAACATTCGGATCAGCAGCATCAATGACTTGCCTGTGGCGCTGGCGGCGGCAATCACTACAACAGAAGGCAGTTCAGTTTCGTTTGAGCTTGGAGGGACGGACATCGAAACTGAAGACCTAAACTATGTGGTAGTATCCGGGCCATCGCACGGGAAATTGGAAGGCACGGCGCCCAGCCTAACTTACAGACCGGATAACCGCTTCGACGGCACCGACGAACTGACATTCAAGGTTAGCGACGGGACAAGCGACAGCGAATTAGCCGCCGTCAAGATTAAAGTCAAAGAGAAAGACAGGGACAGAGACGAAAGCGACAGGTGGTGGGAGAAAACCCCTCAATCAACCAAACCAACCGGTACACAAGTTGCTGTGAGCGGAAACAGCACCGAAGGTGCGCCGGAACCCGCAGAGCCCGAGCAAATCACAGCGGTAGCACAACCTACTCTCACAATCGCGCCAAACGCTATAGTAAGCGCGGTATTGACTCCCAATGAAGTCGGGGAAGTCGCGCCCGCCGTAGGCCCGATTCCAGACCTTGTGGCTCCCCAGCTTATCCTACCCGGATCTTTGCTGAAGGTGTTTGCAATGTCCAAAGAAGGGGCAATAGTAAACTATGAGGCAAGAGCCATCGATGACATTGACGGAGAGATACCGATTTCCTGTTCTCCGACTTCTGGGTCCATCGTTCCGGTGGGCACCTTTAACATTGTCTGCGCGGCAACAGACGCAGCTGGAAATTCTGCCCTCAACTCGTTCATGGTTGCGGTCAGTCCGGCAACAGCCGGGCAGATCGTCAACTCGTCAACTTTAATTCTGGTTCCCACATTGTTGGCGGCTGTTCTTGGAGCCGGGACTTACTTTGGCTTTAGAATCGTGCGTAAGCGCAAGAATCATGGATAACCGCATGCCATTCGTCCATTACGGTATGTGTACTCGGTAGCTCTTTTGCACTTGCTGCGCACTGTTGAAAACCAAATCTGTCAACTCAGTTGAGCGGTCTAGTCTGACATTGCCTATAACGCCACAAGAAAACAAACGTGACCAACATACTCGCTGCCAATACCACAGAATATTGCGGACCAAATTCAGGCATCGGATGTACAAGTTCATTCTTTGTGACATAGATATTTCCATATCCCCATTGTGCCACTCCTGCAATGATGGTTGTACCGTCAGGGCTAATTACGAAGCTAGCTGGAGAATCGTATGTTCCAGCCCGTTCGCCGCTAGATAGCCGCTCTACGTACGAGCCATCGAGCGTTGTCACGATTAGCGGCCCGCCTGGAGTCCGGTGACCCAATCCAACAGGATAAACGACCAAGTCGCCGGCCGGATTAAACCGAGCGCCATCCCCACTGCCAAGAGGTAATGTGCTTTCAAAACGCTTGTTTTCAATATCGAATATAGTAAGGTTGTAGACAGTTACTGGTCCGCCAAGATATAGGGAACTAGTCATCAATATTTTCTTGCCATCCTTTGTTACATCATGAATCTGCAATCCTCTCTTTGGGTCAAGCGTATCACCGTACAATTTCTCAATCGGGTTGGCATTGGAATCCGCAATCCAGACCTCAACAGTATTTGCAGTTATCTCGCCATCCTCGGAGGTCCTATTTGTTATTCCGACTACAAAATCATCCTGACCATCCCCTGTTACGTCACGGATCCATGCAAGATCGTCTGTATACGGACCAACACGCGAAAGAGTTCCATGTTCAAACGAGTAAATGAACAGCCCTGATTGCAGCACCAAATCACCAATGCTACCTGTGATGAAAATGATATTGCTGTCCGACGGTGAATGTCTCGCATCAAATATGTATGTAAAATTCATAGGCAAGGCTACTCTGTTGATCGTCGTTTCATTTGGGTCTAGTACGCCCAGTGAGACTTGTGTTTCATATCCGCCATTCGTTTTAATCTCGCTCGTCATATTCTTCTGATACCCGGCATGATACGCGAGAAGTATGGCTCCACCGTCAGGATTCCAATCCAGTAGGCGCAATGACTTATAGTAGTCGGTGTCATACTCAAACAGCACCTCAGAATTGGTTTTGTAGAGTGCAGGCTTTACCAAGAGCCTAGCTTCATTACCTTGAATTTGGTGGATTGTACCATCAGGAGCAGTCCAAGTAGCATTTGCTCGGATGGTCCAATCACCGGGGCCTAAGGGTTCATGTCCAAATCCTACATTGCCTTCGCAAAAATCGTTACTTCCGCCGAAATACTCTGTCCAGATAGGAGTTGCAACACCGTCCGAGTTTGTTGCAAAATGAGTCACATTCACAGTCGATAATTCAGAGTTCAAGGGAGTCAAACTTTCTTTGGGCAATTCAGCCGCTTCGGGATTCACAATCAGCTTGGCTTCCGGGCTAGGGCATATCCGAGTTCTGATGTCAGTCTGCCAATTTTCTGATATCTCTGATTGTATGGGCCAAATTGAGAGCGTGTATTTTTCCTCCTCGCTGTCTTGATCAAAGGATACGGCGCTCGGTCCTAGTGCGGTTAGATCTGGTTGGGAATTGTCTGCGGTCATTGTCCGCGAGCAAATACTTGTTGCTAGTTCCTTGGGATCCCCATAGGCATAGACCAGGTATTCCTTATTTTCCTGAAATCCATACCCGCATGTGTCACCTGATATTCCAGTTGTGACCCTTACGGCTGGCATATCAGATTCAATCCCCTTCCAAGCCCTGTGGATTTCAAAGATAGCGCCATAAGAGAATTGATTGGCCTGGTTTTCTTCGATCTCCACTACTCTCCCGACAAACACCGCAGTGCTCTCCTTCAGTGCTTCAGTCGGTTCTTTCTGTTCGGCACAAGTGCAAGCTAGGGCAGTATTCTTGTCAAGATTGGGAACACCGAGCAGAGCAGAAACTACCAATAGTGAGAGCGTCATTACAAGGGTAGATCTTGTATGCAAGTGCGTCTGTTTATCTAATCACGGGAACTAAAGTAGCTTTTGCATTGGTATGTATCGCGGAATTGGCGAAGTGGAAGTAGAGGATACTTTTCCCATGGTTGGCAGGAATACCGCGGCATCCACCGTGGCCGACATACTGAAGACGAAACAGGCAGTTCTGGTCGTCGAAAAGGGCAGAGCCATAGGGATCATTACAAGGCACGATGTGATTGAAAAGAGCTAGAACGGCCGGTCAATACCAGAGGGACAGCCAAAAGGCGCCGTACTGAGCGTTTGGATCGGTGGGTTTCTGTCTCTCGCAGAGAGATCTATGTATGCGAATCCGGTGGTTCCCGTGCCGATATCGGTTCTAAAAGTGGACTCGATAAAGTGTTATTGATCCTGAGTTTCTAAACGTGATTTTGACGTTCAAACCTAGAAACACGCGCGTCCACATTACCTTATCAATCGAAACAAACTATAAGTAAATCTTTGCGTCAGATCAAACATGAGCCAATCAAACGGCAATTCTAGCATGTCTAATGGCGTAAATGCCAAAGTACTTGGTACGGTTGTTGAAACTATCAAGCGGCAGGCTGAGACAGCCAGGGTAACCTTCAAAGTTCAGACTAATTGGTCTGGTGGTGACGGATTCAAGATCACATCAACAAGTAGAGAATTTCTAATGGGAGGTCAAACAGTTGTGCGGGAAAACCCATTCACTCTAGTTAGTGATTTTCCAGTTGAGATGGGGGGAAAGAGCAATGGCCCTACTGTCTGTGAAATGTGCATGGCAGCTGTCGGCTCGTGTGTATCGCAGACAATGATAGCTTTTGCGACCATGATGGGCATCCAGCTAGACAACATAAGGGTGGAGACAGAAGGCGATTTTGACATTAGAGGTATGACATCTGTATCAGACAAGGTACGGCCTGGCGCTCAGGAATTTCGGCTAAACTTCTTTCTAGAGAGCAAGAGTGCTTCCAAGGAGCAACTGCAACAGCTCTACGAATTAGGAAAGAGGTTCTCTCCGGCGATGGACACTCTAACACATGGAACTACGATAAAGACTACAAGAAACTGACAGCTTCCTATTTGGTAGATCAAGCAGGCATGAAAAAGTGAAGAGGCCTAGATGAAAGCTAGGCTGACTCTTACCCGCGTTCCATGTGAGACTACGTCTGCAACGAGCGATAGCCGTTCAGCAAGCATCACCAGTTTCTGAAGCTTTTCCTCGGGCACATCTCCTTTCACTTTCAGCTTGATGTTTATGCTCTTGTATCCCGGCATTACTTTGTCTGACATCCCGAGCAGTCCTCCAAGTATGATGATTGAGAATCATGGACACCGAAATAGCTGTCTATCTTACTATCATGACAGAACAATGAGCATGTGTCACGACGGCTGACGCGACGCTGCCCAGCAGAAGACGCTTGAATCCCCCGAGACCTCTTGTGCCCATCACTATGAGGTCGATGTCGTTCTTCTTTGCATATTCCGTTATGAGCTGCGCAGCGGGCTTGCCCAGTTCCCACAGAATTTCAGATTTTGCACGAACTCCTTCAGCTTCAACCGCATGCTCGAGCGGTGTGATCCACTCCTGCGCGCCCTTCCTCATGGCTGCGTAATACGAGTGAACGATGGCCATACTCCCATATCCCGTCCCGTACTCTGTGAAGCCACCTGACCTAGTCTCCGGTATCACATGAACGATATGCAATTCAGAATGCCCGGACTTGGCTAGCACTATAGCCCGTAGGAAGGCAACTTCTGACGGTTTGGAACCGTCAACTGCAACAAGTATCTTGCCCATCATCCAGTTCAACCTTCCGTATGGTCGTCATATAACGAGTGGGAATGCAGTGCATTGCACAAAATTCTTCCACGATAAATATCAAGAGGCTGCATGCAGCACATGACTGAACAGGTTGCAAAGCCGTTCTGTGAGGTATGCGGAATTGACGTCAAACCAGATACAGAATTGAAGCGCTTCGGAATGCTCTTTTGCTCGGAGGAACACATGGAACAGTACGTAAGAGCAAGACAACGCGACCTTGGTCTCGACGAGAGGCATCAGAGAAGAAGGCTAAGGTTCGGCTGCTGACATGGAGATAAAGAGGATTCTCGTCCCGCACGACGGTGACCAGATGTCTGACAAGGCACTAATGTACGCGGGTGAACTGAGCAGAGCACTGAATGCAGAAGTAGTCATTTTGCACGTAATAGAAGAGCAGGAAATCAAGATCCCTGCCACAATTCTTCTTGGAAATGATCCAGTAACCATATCAAAAGCTAAGAGGAGCATCATCAGAGAGCTTCAACAGAAGTGGACAAAATTCGTTACCGAAAAAGCAAAGCTCGTATCATCTAACACCCAGAATGCTTCCTCTGAAGTCAAGACAGGCGATGCCGCTGAGGAGATACTACGCACTGCAAAGGAAAGCCAAGTGGGGCTCATCGTTATGGGAACGAGGCAGCTGCGAGGCTTGTCAAAAGTGGTTACGGCCCTAGGAAGCGTGGCAAGAAAAGTTTCAGAAAGCGCTCCTTGCCCAGTGATGCTTGTTCACTGATACTGCAGAGTTCTGTCAAACCAGTCGCACATCAATTTCGCAGCGTTCCGGGGATGAGACAGCATCCAGAAAACGCCACCGTCAACCTCAACCAGGCTTTTCTCGATTTGCGGAAGCCGGCTGAACAGGTCCATAAAGTATGAAGGAAAGAAACCTCGGATAGGCACAACAAACATTGTAGGAATACTTAGCGCCGACAGGTGATGTGGAGGAGGTGTGGATACTAGCGACATGATGGCAGAGAGAGGATATCGCTTGTCAAAATCAGGGTCTGCGTTGAAGCTTTTCACGAAAGGGGCTTCTATTTTGCGATCTTCTTCATGCGTATCTACCAGTTCTTTGAAGTCGAGGTAGGTCGAGATGCGCAGCCTTAGCCAGGGAAACAATTTTGCCAAGAGCCTTATCAGTGGTAGCAACCTGTTTCTCCGACCCGCAGCGCCTTTGCCACCTTCGAATATGGCACGTTGGAATTTTTCCTCCGTCAATATCGCAGGACCATTCAAGCATACTATACTCTTCAGCGGGCCGCCGGCAAGCGCCAGATAGAAAGCAGCATAACAACCCAGACCTTCGCTGAATACTCCTACGGTCTTGTTGAATGCGGTCGAAATGTGTTCAAGTGCATCTGCGTGCCTCCTCACAAGCTGGCTGATTGTGTATCCGCCGTGCTTTGGCATTATGAAAACGTTGTAGCCGCGAAGATGGATGAGAAAACCCAGCTCAGCGAAGACGTAGGAGTGACCGGCGGAGCCTTGAGAAATCAGGATATTGGGAGCGTCCTTACATTTTTCGAAATAAATCAGCTCAAAGACTTTGCCACCAGATTCGAAAAAAGTCGATTTGAGGTTTTTTTCTATTTCCTCAGCGTTTGATTCGATTATGTAATGCGCCTTCCAGTAGCTCCGATCTTTCATGCCCTGTACTATTTTCGCTTCATATCTTCGAGTTTCATGAACCAAAGATGGATTGATCTCTGTCATACCTCGACCTCTATTTCCTTGGAGCTCTTCACAGGTTGGACGGAAGGACGAGTTTCATCCTTATCTGCGATTTTGAGCCTCCTTAGCATCGACGAATTGGCAATGACAGAGATTGAACTGAGCGCCATCGCAGCGGCAGCTATTATTGGACTTAGCAAACCGATCGCTGCGATTGGCACGCCTGCAGCGTTGTAAATGAGCGCCCAGAACAAATTCTGCTTTATCTTCTTCATAGTTGCACGGGCCAGCTTTATCGAGCGCGCCACGTCCATCACATCATCCTTGATCAATATGATTCCGCCTGTTTCTTTTGCGATGTCTGAGCCGCTGCCTATAGCAACTCCGATATCTGCTTGGGCGAGAGCAGGAGCATCGTTTATCCCGTCGCCGACCATCGCCACGACTTTCCCTTCAGATTGCAACTTCTTTATCACAGCCGCCTTCTCTGCAGGAAGCACATTTGCGATCACTCTGTCTATTCCCACGCTTCTCGCTACTGCCTTGGCAGTTTTTTCATTGTCGCCTGTAAGCATTACAGTCTCTACGCCAAGCTTTTTTAATTCGCTCACCGCAGCAGGTGAGGAAGTTTTGATCGTATCTGCGACTGCTATGAGACCAAGGATTTCGCTTCCCTCTGCAACTATCATCACGGTCTTGCCATCTGATTCCAGCTTCGCCATGTTCTCCTCTACTGATTCTGTATCGATCTGGAACTTTTGCATGAGCTTTCTGTTTCCAAACAATACGCGATTGCTACCAAGCTCCGCCTTCACACCCATTCCTGATACGGCTTCAAAGTTTTTCGGATGCTGAAGAGAAATATTTTGCTTCTTTACTTCTTTCAATATGGCCTGGGCCAGCGGATGCTCGGAACCCATCTCAGCGGCCCCTGCAATTTTGAGAAGCCTTTCCCTCTTACCTGCAAAGGATAGTGTGTCAGTGACAGCAGGCTCGCCTTTTGTCAGAGTGCCGGTCTTATCAAACACCACTGCCGTGATCTTTTGCGACCGCTCTAGATATTCTGCTCCTCGTATTAGAATTCCTGCCTCCGCTCCCTTACCGACTCCGACCATCAGAGCGGCAGGGGTGGCTATCCCGAGCGCACATGGGCATGCGATGATTAGCACAGCGATGAACGAAAGGAGACCCATTACGAAATTGCCCATTATAAAATACCAAATGAGGAATGCAGCCACAGCCACTGAGACAACAGCAGGAACGAACTTTGCCGATACAGAATCGACAAGCCTCTGTATCTTTCCCGTCGATGCCTGAGCCTCTTCCACAATGTGCACAATCTGAGCAAGTGCCGTTTCTTTTCCGACTTTAGTCGCTCTTATCCTCAAGAGTCCTTGTTTGTTGACAGTCGCGCCGATTACTTCATCGCCCGGTTTCTTGTCTGTAGGAATCGATTCGCCTGTAATCATTTTTTCATCCACGGCTGAGCTGCCATCCACCACAATACCATCGGTGGGAATCTTTTCTCCTGGCTTGACGATGAGGATGTCATCAACCGCTACTTCAGATGCGGCGATCTCTTTCTCCACACCCTCGCTTTCCACCCTTGCCATCGCCGGCCTCAGATCGAGCAGTTTTCTCACAGAGGCAGAGCTCTTTTTCTTGATAGCCTCCTCCATGTATTTGCCCAGGAGGACAAACGCGATGATCACTGCGGACACTTCAAAGTAAACGTCCCTTTCTTTCACAGGCAACGCTCCGGGGAAGAACAGGACGATGGTGCTGTAGATGTAGGCAGCAAGCGTACCGACGCTGATAAGCAGGTCCATGTTGGCTGTCCTCCTTTTGATAGCTTCATACGCGCCTACATAGAACGTCCAGCCGCCAATGAACTGGATTGGCGTGACGATTATGAAGAGCAGCAAGCCCCATGTCAGATACGGGATGTCTGGAATAGGAGCCCATGTCACGGTGATTGCGCCAAACGCCAGGCCAAGATAGACGGCTCCCCTTAGTATGGCTAGAACGAGCGCGCCTGATACAGCAACATACATGCGCTTTTTCAGCTTCGATAGTTCTTTCTCAGGATTAGCAAAAGTGTCGAGGCAGTTTGTGCTGCAGAAGTAGAACTTTCTTCCCTCTATGTCTGATGAGAGAGAGGTCTTCTCGTCCACTATCATTCCACAAACCGGATCCTTGGCCATGAATACTACTTCGACTCATTTCGTATATATCACTAGCATGAATTCAATGCAATGCACTGCGCTGCACACAATTCTTAGACTATATAGCCTCTAACTGATCATTCGATAATATGGCGAGCCAATATGTGTGGATAGGAATTGCTATAGGCGTATTTCTTGTCGGAATTGCAATAGGCTACGGCATTTTTTCTAGCGCAAGTCAGCCTGTTCCGAATCAGCAGATGTTTAACAGCATGATGCAGAATCCGCAGATGATGAACCAGTGGAACCAGCAAATGATGGATAACCAGACTGGTAGGCAGCAGATGATGATGTCTATGATGCAGAACCAGCAATTCATGAATGAAATGATGAGCGACCAGGCGTTTCAAGGTCAGATGATCCAGCAGATGCGCCAGAACCACAACTTCACTCAGAGCACGATCATGAGCATGATGGACGACCCTCAGATCAGAGGTCAGATGATAGGCCACATGCTGGAGAACCGGGAGTTCATGCAGCAGATGCAACAGGCAATGGGCAACCAAACTAGTTCAGGCGGAATGGGCATGATGCAATGAACTATTCAAAAATTTTGACGTGCCATAGGCTAGCAGTATGAATCCACAGGATAAAGCGGGCGACAGATATCTGACCCAAGAGCATGGCTTTAGTGCATTTCCAAATATCGCCCTCAGCAGCTACACATTCAGTAAGTTAGTGGTAAGAGCCATGGTGGATGCTGTGGTTGCATTGAACCGAACGTTTCTCGAGAGCTTTGCGGCGTCCGGCAATATTATGACCGCAGAAAAAAAGGCATTGGCTTCTGCTAGGGCGGTCTTTGAAGATAAATTTGACGACCCAGAATTTCTAAAGTTACTTGCTAGGACAGTTAATGATTATTCAAAGTGGGCAAAAGTCTCAGGATATGGTGCGCTATACCAAAATCTATTAAGCATTTCTTCTATATGGGATAATTCATTTGTCGAACCCCTCAGAGATAGTATTGATAGAACTCCATCTCACATAATCCATTCCGACGGTAACTTTTCGCTGTTTCATTATGATCAACAGTTTATAGAGAAAGGTCAGGTTCAGAAAAATCCTATACTTGTAGTTTATGCCTTCATAAACAGGCACTACATCTTGGACCTGCTACCTGACGTAAGTATCGTTAGAAATCTGCTTGGCCAGGGATTCGACATATATGCAACAGACTGGGCCACGCCAGGTGCATATGATAAGGAAGTGACGATAAGCCATTATGTCAACGATTATCTTGACCATGCGATTGACCATGTCCATCAGCAGTCAGATTCCAAGAAGGTTTCTATCCTTGGTTATTGCTGGGGAGGAGATCTGGCCTTAATGTATGCATCTTTACATCCCGAGAAAGTAGCAAATGTGGTGACCTTGGCAACTCCGGGCGATTTTAGTCTAGACAATAGCGTGTTAGCGCAGTGGACCAGAGCAATAGACGCTGACGCACTAGTTGAAGCATTTGGCAATGCGCCAAGTGCTATGCTAAATGCTGCGTTTCTTGCCCGAAGCCCTATCGATGTCCTTCACAAATACCCGCACTTTTTTGAAAGTCCACGCGATTATGATGCGGTCAAACACTTTTTTGCAACTGAAATGTGGCTCTATGACAGCCCGCCAGTCGCGGGGGAAATCTATAGGCAGTTTGTAAATGATTGCTACAAGAATAATCTTCTGATACAGAACAAAATGGAACTTGCCAACAACCAGCACATAGACTTGCGAAACATGACTTCGCCATATCTCAATGTGATAGCATCAAATGACGACTTGGTTGCGCCAGAATCAAGTAGGGCCATCAACAACGCTATTGGAAGCACAGACAAGACCATACTTGAGTTCAAGTCAGGACATGTAGGCGCCTGCATAAGTCCAAAAGCCCATAGTGAGCTTTGGCCCAAGGTTGGATCATGGTTGAAGGAGCACTCTCTACGGTAGTTCTACAGAGATGGTTAGAAATGGCTGGAGATACGAATTTGAATCGCAACAAAAACTCTGCATATTCTAGTGGGAAAGGTAGCTCTAATACTATTGAAAAAAGCGTCATGGCGCCTTTCACATTTGATTATCTAGAAAACCAGCTTCGAAAGAAAAGATATGGAATACTTGGCACTGTCACGCCGGAAGGCCAACCACATTCAGTTGGAGTCGTCTATGGTATGCCGCCGCGGGGGCAGCCTTTTTGTTTGTACTTGATAACTAGGCCGGTACTGAGAAAGGCAAGAAATATTCGCAGCAACCCTAATGTATCATTCGTTGTACCTTTTCCACATTACTTTTTCAGGATGTTACCCCCCGCATCCATTCAGTTTCAAGGAAAGGCAGAGTTTATCCCAATCGATGACCCAGTTGCGACAAAAACATTTCAAACCTCGATTGTTTTGCATCGCAGCATGAAGCACAGCCTTGATCTTGGCGAAAGTACTTTTATCAGAGTACTCCCGGATGACAAAATCTTCTCTTTTGGAATCAATGCGACCATCTGGCAATATTTTATTCGGTCTAAGAACAAGACGCTAGGGAATTTCCATGTCGTCGTGCCACAAGATCGCCGTTTTGGATAGGCATGTTCGGGATTTGTACTAGTATTGGAGCTCAGCATCACTGAGATCGAAAAAGTCCTGGCGTGGGTCTAGTCAGGTCTCCATCCCTTAATTTGGTGGGTTCTACCCAGTAGGCTCTGGCGACAGCGGTTTGAATTGTAGACTTGAAGGTTAACTCCCGGCGCCTTCCATTCCTATCGCCGGAACAGGGTGCCGGCGGAGGGATTTGACTTCTTGTCCTGCATTCTGTGGCCGACATACTGAAGACGAAACAGGCAGTTTTGGTTGTCGAAAAGGGCAGAGCCATAGGGAGCGTCACCAGGCACGATGTGATTGAAAAGAGCTAGGACAGCGTGCTCGTATTTGAAGCCAAGCAAACAAAGTCAGGCGGACTTGACATCGGATGGCACAAGCTTGCATTGCCATGCTACAGGTTTCGAAACTTCGAAGGTCTGAATGTCATACCGGTATACTTTCTGCGTAGAGGGGATGTCGTCAACCTGTTTGTGTTTAACCCGATGGATTTGCAAAAGGATGGAATCGTGGTCAACGATGATAATAGATTCAATCAGTATAGTGTATTTAGAGTCAACCTGTCTGGTTCACTAGACAAATTTTTATCAGGCATCCTCTACAGTCATAATGATTCCGCCACCCTGACAAGCTCTGCTTCGGGGACTCCTCTTCCAAATATGTGGTACTTTCTATCCTGCAGATTCAGATCAACAGCCGATGAGCCGCCATCAAATCCCTCTACAAAGATCGAGCCGCCAGGTACATTCCGAATTGAAACGTGGTCAATACTGGACAGTTCCTCGGACTGTTCTACATGCTGTTTCAAGCGCTCGTATTCGCGGTACGCCGTTTGATTAAAGTCCTGCATTCCAGACGAATATGTAGCCATGGTCATTGTAACTATTAGCGACCCGGGTTCTTGAGCAGATGTAGCGTAAATCAAACGAGGGTCATCCTCCACGTAGTCTCTAATGCCGGCACTGCTCCCATTAGCGTAGATCATAGCCAAAGACGGGCTGCCATTTTGATCAGATATGCAAAGCAAAGAGAAGCCGGATGGGACATGCTTTGGATATGAAAGGGTAAAGTTCCTTCTTGCATACAGATCACTAGCGTCATTCTCGCTCATACATCCCGCATATGAGAAGTGTGCGGGCAAGTCAAAGGGGCCAATCACCTCAGAGGTAGGACCATAAGGGCTGATTGCTCTTACATTGACACCTGCATTCAGCGTCCAGAAACCTCGGTGAAGGTTGGTTAGCGCATACGTTCCATGGGAGCCATTCGAGCAATATTCCAAACAACTACCACCATCACCTAATGCACGAGTAAAGGGCAGAATTGTGTATTCATACCTAGTTTCAGATTGAAATGATGACAGTGGAGAACCCTGGCTTTCTGCTATGTCGTTAATGGGATATGGCTTCCACTTGCCCTTGATGTAGGCAGATAATGATTCTCCAGGCTCGATAGCAACAGGTCCGAACATTGAGCCCTTCGGAATATCCTCACGTTGTTGCAGAAAGGAAAGGTAACCTAACATAACGCCAAATAGTGGGTCACGAATTGCTTGCACCTCGATATGCTGGGGCATTCCATTGTCATTCAGGATCACGCCGCGAATATCTAGACTCGTTATGTTGATCACATTAATCCCGTTGTCCGTCATTGTTGCAACGACATTGTATTCATTGTCTTCCTGAAAACCTTCATGAATTGAAAGCTCCATTAGCCCCTCGCCGTACTTCTCCACACACTCAGAATCAACAATGCAATCTGGTCCCAGGGTTCTTGATGAATTCGTAGTCTTGA
>Ga0070698_100003143_pt1 | contig 18199 bp, 18 predicted proteins | sample KBSK1502metaG_FD_65477 | JGI IMG/M metagenome (GOLD analysis project Ga0070698, IMG submission 65477) | Corn, switchgrass and miscanthus rhizosphere microbial communities from Kellogg Biological Station, Michigan, USA - KBS K1-50-2 metaG | ecosystem: Host-associated > Plants > Roots >...
CGGCGTTGGCGCAGCAGCGGGCTTCGCCCGTGACCGCCGCGACGCTCGCCATCATCAACCAGGTCGAGGTCCAGACGCCGTTCGCGTCCGGCCGGCTCGTGAAGTGGGTCATCGGCGTGGCGCCACCTATTTCCCTAAAGTGAGACGTGTATGAAGCCTCTAGCCATTGCTGGAATCGTACTGGTTGTGCTGGGCGCCTTCATTGTGTTCAGGGGCCTCAGCTACGGTTCCCAGCGAAGCGTTTTGAAAGTCGGCGACGTGCAAGTCACTGCCGAAGGGGAGCGCGCGATTCCCGCCTGGGTCGGCGCGGGCGCAATAGTCGGCGGTGTGCTGCTGGTGGTAGGCGCCGGCGTTCGCGGCCGGCGTGGCGCGTAAGGGAGACGACATGCTCTGGACCATAGCGCTCGTCTTGCTCGTTCTCTGGGTACTGGGCCTGGTCTCCTCGTACACCATGGGGGGACTCATCCACATTCTCCTCGTCGTCGCGATCGTCGTGATCCTGATCCGGGTGATTCAAGGTCGAAAGATTCTGTAGTGAGCGAGGCAGGGTATGAACTTTCTGATCGTCGTCATTCTGGTACTGGCCGGTGTTGGCGCCTTTCACGCGCTGAGGGGCCCCCCCTACCGCGGCCGGGAGCGACGCGTGTCCGGTTCGGCGGGGCGTTGGCATTGATACCCTATGTCGAGTACGTGGCGTGCGGGAATGCTCGGGCTTGGCCTCATGGCGTGCTCCTATGCCGCTGCAAGGGAGCCTGAGCATCGTGACGCCGACCGGCCGTATGGCAATCGGGCGTTGGACCGGACCCTGGTAGCGGGGACGTTGATCGAGGCGACGATTCACAGTGCGCTCTCCTGGCGGGGCACCAAGCAGGGCGACACGCTGACGGCGACCGTGAGCGCCGACGTCAAGAATGCGCACCGCTGGGTGGTGATTCCGGCAGGATGCCCGGTCGCGGTCAGGATCGCGCTGTGGGAGCCGGCCGACGACCAGAACCGGGCGGACGCGAAGATGTTGCTCGAGGTCACGTCGGTGACGGTCTGGGGGCAGGTGTATCAGGTGAGCGCGACCGCCGAATCGGCGCCGGTGGTGGTGGCGCCAGGAGCGCGGATCCTGTTTCTCCTGGCCGAGGGACTTACCGTCGAGAGGCCGGCGGACGAAGCCTCCGCCCTCGAAGTAGCTAGTTCGTTGGACTCACAACGGCTCTCCGCACCAGTCCACAGTTGCTAAGTCGTCTTCCGTCCCCCCGACGGATGTTCCCCCGCTGCGCGCGCGAGCAGGTTCCATCTCAGCACGGTAGTCCACCCAAGTTGATGTGGAGCCACGATAAGCCCTACGGCTCCGGGACGGAGGACGTATGTCGAAATCATTGCTCGCTGGGATGCTGGTGTTTGGCATCGTGGCGTGCTCACCGGCGTCGGCGAAGCCGGAGGCCGGTCGCGCGTCCGGGACGGCCAGTAGTCGGCCGGCGCAGCGCACCCTCGCTTCGGGAACATCGATCACGGCGAGCATTCAGGATTCTCTCTCCTCGCGCCACAACAAGGCGGGCGAGACGCTGCGGGCGACCGTGAACGCCGACGTGAGAGACCCGTCCGGCCAGGTCGCGATTCCCGCGGGATCCGCGGTGGGGCTCAGGGTCGCAGAGCTGGAGGCGGCGACCAACAAGAGTCAGGCCGATGGCAAGCTCGCGCTCGAGGTGACCTCCGTGACGGTCCACGGTCAGACGTATCAGGTCAGCGCGAACGTCAACTCCGTGCCGCACCAGCTCGTGGGGCGGGGCGTGACGGCGGGTGAGGTGGAAAAGGCGGGTGGTGGCGCGGTGATCGGCGCAGTCGCGGGCCGTGTCATCGGCGGAAACACCAAGGGCGCGGTGATCGGTGGCGCAGTGGGTGCGGCCGCGGGAACGGCGGCGGCGGTCCACTGGGCGAGCCGCGACGTGGTGGTCACGCCCGGGACCTCGATCGTGTTCTCGCTGCCGCAGGCACTCACCGTCACGGCGCGTTAGGAGAGGCCCATGAGCGTCACACGGTTGCTGTGGTACGCGGGCACGGTGCTCACGGCGCTCGCCATGCTGGCGGCGTCGGCGACCGCCACCTCCGCCGCGCAGGGGCAGGCCCGCGCGGTGCACGCGGGCGGTGGTCGAGCCGCCGTTGATAGCTCGGCGGCCGAGCGGCGAAAAGCGGCGAATCTCAAGGGGTTTCGTGGGATCGCGGCGAAACTGAACACGACCCCGGAAGCCCTCGAGGCCGCGTTCCACCGCGCCCGCGGGACGAACCCCCAGCTCAGCCGCGGGAACTTCGTCGCGGCCAACGTGCTGGCGGACAACCTCGGCGCGACGCACCCCAACGTCACGACCGACGCGATCCTCTCCGGGTTGCAGAGCGGCAAGAGCGTCGGGCAGACGCTCCAGAGCCTCGGCCTCTCTGCGTCCGACGCGAAGCAGGCGGCGCGAGCCGCCGGTCGTCAAGCGAGGGACGCCCAGCAGCGCGTCAACGCTGACGACAAGCGCGCCCGGGCCGACGATAAGGCGGCCAAGCAGTCCAAGCGCGCGGCACACGAGAAAGAGCCGGACAACCCGTAGGCTGTGGAAGCGAAGCGAAGCGCAGAAGGGCGGGCGGCCGAGTCACTTCGAGCCGCCCGCCCCGCCGCGCGGGGCTTGAGCGTACCAAGTAGCTAGCTAGTTCGGCACTGCGCGCACTTCCCCTACTCCCACGAATCGTTAAGTCGTCTTTCATCCTGTCGAGGGATGTGCGCCCCCGGTACGCGCGAGCAGGTTGCTATTGAGGGGAATCCCGACACTGAGACTCAGAGTTCCAAGTCGTTCTACGTTCACGCAGCAGCAGCACATCTGTACGTTCACGCAGGAGAAGTGAAGGAGCAACATATGCAGAGCTTCACGAGTCATTCCAAGCAGGGTATGTGGGTGAGGGCACTGCTACTGGTCGGTCTGATCGCCGGTTGCAGCAGCAGCACCGCCCCTGCTGACCTATCCCCGACCCAGCCAGGTGCGGGCACAGGCACGGGCTCAGGCTTTGGCCCGGCGCCAGTGGTTCTTGGCACGGCGGGCAATTACGTGCTGCTGGCACAAACCGCAATCACAAACACCGGGACTTCCGCCATTACCGGGAATCTCGGATTGAGCCCGGCCGCCGCGAGCTTCATCACGGGGTTTGCACTCAATCTTCCCGCCGGCGCGGCATTTGCGACATCGGCTCAGGTGACTGGAAACGTGTACGCACCTGGGTATGCAGCTCCAACTCCGGCGAACCTGACCACAGCGATCGGCGACATGCAGACCGCATACACCACGGCCGCCGGACGGACGCTGCCTGATCACACGGAACTGGCGTCTGGCAACATTGGCGGCCTCACGCTCCCCGCCGGCCTCTACAAGTGGTCCAACACGGTTCTCATTCCCAAGAGTGTCACGCTCAAGGGCGGCGCAAACGATACCTGGATCTTCCAGATCGCGGGAGGTGTTACCCAGGCGTCCGCGACCCGGGTTATTCTGACGGGTGGCGCGCAGGCCAAGAACATTGTCTGGCAGGTCGCCGGCATTGTGAGCCTTGGAACGACCGCGCACATGGAGGGTGTGGTGCTCTCCAAGACCCAGATCACCGTCAACACTGGTGCATCGGCCAACGGCAGACTGCTGGCACAGACCCAGATCACTCTGGCTGGCAACGCGATTGTGCAGCAATAGTCGCACGATTGACGAGGAGGCCGTCAGCGAAAGCGAGACGGCCTTCTTTCTTTCATCTCTAAGGAGCGATCACCATGGCCGTCCTCTTCCGACGTACCGCCCGATTCGTCCTTGCGATCCCCGTCGCGCTGGTCGTCGCGGCGTGCAACCCATCCCCGAAACCGGCGGTGGCGTCGTCCGCCTCGGCGCTCGCGACGATGAACGCGCTGATCTACTTCGAGAACGACCAGTCGAACCTCAGCGACTCGGCGCAGGCGATCCTCGAACAGAAAGTCGCAATCTTCCGAGCCAACCCGGAGATGCGCATCGTCATCTTGGGGTACGCGAGCGACCCCGGCACCAAGGATTACAACTTCGCGCTCGGCGGTCGGCGCGCCGCGGCCGCCCAGGCCTACCTGGTCGACCGGGGCATCAAGGAGAGCCGGATCGAGATCGTAACCCGCGGCAAGGGTGAGTTGGTCGTGGAAGGCCCTGGGGAGGTGGCTGCGGCGCAGAACCGGCGCGACGAGTTCAAGCTGCTGATTGGCTCCGGCTACCTGGTGCAGCCGAGTCCGAGCAAGCGGTACTAGAAACATCAAGATGGGGCAGCAAAGAGGCCGTCGCGCGACGGCCTCGTCGCGAAACGGCGCAGTGTCGCTGGGTGGTACCAACACCATTACCCAGCCGTAAGCTCGAAGCTTGAGGGAAGGCGGACGGGAATTCGATTCACCGGGCGCGGAAAGCTCCGCGCCCGGCTCTTTTTGTCGTGCTCTTCTGTTTTTCCGTTGGGTTAGCAAGCCGACTAGGCGTCTCCCGAGCGCCGGCCCCTGAACCTGCGGTGCGCGCGGACTGGAGACAGATCGATCACGAGCGCCACGACGAGCCCCACGACGGGCCAGAGCGTCCACGCGCCGCCGAGCCAGTGGTGGACGACCGAGTACCAGAGGAGCGTCGTGGGCAGGAAGACGAAGCCGACGATGGGCCACAGCGGCGATGAGAAGAGGCCGTCAAACCAGCGGCTGAAGAACCAGAGGAGGGCGACCGCGAGTCGCGGCGTGAGGAGCGCGAGGGCAGCCAGTAACAAGGGCATGGGATCCTCCGGAATAGCGGAACGACCGCCGACGTGCGTCGGCGGTCTGATGGGGCGCTCGAATGCTCAGTTTCCCGATCCGCTGCCGGTGGCGTCCTTCGCGTAGATCGCGATCTCTACGCGCCGGTTCTGCTGCCGACCGGCGTCCGTGCTGTTGGTAGCGATCGGCTCGCTCTCACCGCGGCCCGCCGTGGAGATCCGGGCGCGATCGACACCCTCCGCCGTGACGAAATTCGCTGCCGACTGCGCGCGCCGGTCCGACAGCTCCATGTTGTACGCGGCGCTGCCCTCCGAGTCGGTGTGCCCCACGATCAGCGTTCTCGTGTTGGGATACTTCTCGAGACTCGCGGCAAAGGTGCGCAAATTGTCGCGCGCCGCGGGCATGAGCTGATCGGAGTCGAACCCGAACAGCAGGCCCTCGGGGAACGTCACCGCAATCCCCTCGCCCACGCGCTGCACCGTGGCCCCGGGGAGGTCGTAGGCGAGCTCCTGGGCTTGCTTGTCCATCTGATGGCCGATCACCGCACCGGCGACGCCACCGACCGCCGCTCCGATGATCGCCCCGCGCACCGTCGAGCCGGTGGCGTTGCCAATGACGGCGCCTACGGCGCCGCCTGCGCCGGCGCCGATAATCGCGCCCTTTTCCGCCTTGTTCATGGCGCAGCCGACCGCCAGTTCCAACACGATGGCCAACGTGAGTGCGCCTGCCAGGGAACGTTTCATGGGAAGTATCCTCTCATTGGGAGTATCCGCTTAGGGAGTGTAACGACGCTGCTCCACCAGTACGGCCGTGGTCTGGGTTCCGAGCGTGTACGCGGATCGGAACGTCCCCTCCACTCCTACTTTGGCCCCCTGCCGCGGCACCCCACCGCCCTCACTGACAATAGACAGCGTCCCGGTCCCGTCATTCACTTGGTAGGCCCCGAAGCCGAGGGCACCCACCGAACCTCGAACCTCACCCGCGATCCGGACGGTCGTGCCGTCGAACCGACCGGGATCATCGAGCAGCGTCTTGATCGGCGTGGTTCCCTTGCAGCTGAGAAGCAAGAGCGCGGCGGTCGCAAGGACCCGCAGGCGCACCGGAGACGTGCTACGGCGTTTCAGGACGCTTGGCATGCTCGAAGCTCCTTTGGACGCATCACGCCGAGGAATCCCTGGGGCGGTCCTTGGAGCGTGTGTGCGTCACCGCGCTCAAGATCGCGAGGCCGAGCAATATCACGCACGTGATCATGACGTAGGTGTCGGACACGCCGGCGGTGACGAGAGCCCATGCCACGCCACCGATGACGATCAAGAACCCGAAGAAATAGAGCGCGAAGGACATAGAGCAGCCTCCTGTTGATGGAGAATGGCCCAGTGTCATGCCGGCCGGTATCGTTCGCAGGGATGGAAAGAGACGTACAGCTTATGATGTATGGGCTGTGTGGCGGAATCGATCCACAAGGATGAATCGCCCGACGATCTCCCGGGTTCAGTCCTGGCCGCGCGCAATCAGGGGCTGGAGCGTCGGGCCGAGCATCTTGAGGATCTGAACCGGCAGCGAGCTGGTGAAACGGTAGCGGTCCGCGGCCGCCCCGGCGACGAACGCGGTGATGGTGCCGTAGAAGCGGTCGCCGATGAAGAAAACGACCGTCGAGGTCCGGTCGACCGCTCGGTCCTCGATGACCACCCCGTCCGGCCCGACCACGCGGTACCGGTTGTTGCCGGTGCCGGTTTTGGCGCCGATCAGGAGGGGCACGCCGTCCGCGGTGCGCACGGCGTCGACGCCGCGTCGGGCCGTGCCCCGGGCCACGACCGCGACCATGGCGGCCCGCACCACCGCGGCGATCTCGGGCGAGAGCACCCGCTCACCGCTACGCGGCGCCAGGTGCAGCACCGTCTCGTAGGGCGTGCCTGCGGCGAAGTCGAGCTCCTCCACACGGCGGACCGGGGAGCGGACCCCATCGCTGAGCACGATCCCCACCAGCTCGGCGAGCTGGTCCGGCCGGTCGGCGGAGCTGCCGATCGCGGTCGCGTACGAGGGCACCAGCGATGCGAACGGGTAGCCCAGACGCCGCCACGAGCGGTGGATCTCGCGGAAGGCCTCCGACTCCGGGATCGAGCCGATCCGCTGGTCCGGCGCGGCCGGGCGCGGCGGCGGCAAGACCGCGCCGTACATCCCCCGGCGCACGGACGCGCTGGCGTCGAGCACATCCTGCTGGAGCGCGCCCGGGTGCCGGCGCAGATACGCCGCCAGCCAGAGCGCCAGCGGGTGCATCCGGGCCAGGCGCGCCCGATCGGAGATTGAGAATCCGGTGGGGTCGGACCCGTCGTACAGCTCCGCGATGCGGGCCTCGGACGGAGCCGGCTCCATGCCGTGGCGCCGGAAGAACTCGGCGAACTCTACGAGGCCGGCCTCCGGCGTGACGGAGCGGTACGCCCATGCCAGCTGGCTCGGTGACTGGTCGCGACAGAGGGCTTCCAGCGCCGCACCGGAATCCGCGCTCTCGTACTTCTGGTAGAAATAGTCAATCGAGTCACGGCCTTCGCCGTCGGCCGAGCGGATCTCGTTTTCCTGACGGCGCGATTCGTCGCGGTCCCATGGCGCCTCGGCCGGATGACCCAGGAGCAGGTGCATGCGGTCCGGCAGCCGGTACTCATGGTAGCGCACGATGTCGCGCATGACGCGAATGAACGGCAGGTTCACCGACCGGATGAACGCCTCGCGCACGGAGAGGGTCTGCCCGTCGTCGGTGGTATCGACGTTCCGAAACATGTGGCTATCGCCGCCCGTCAAGCTGTCGCTGGGGCTGGCCGAGTACGGGCGCGCCATCGCGGCCTCCAGTATTCGCTCGAGCGAGACGCCCGGGTTGGCGGCCAGGTACGCCAGCGTCCAGGCCGTGATCCAGTCGTCGGCGCCGACCGGCTCTGCATATAGACTCACGGCAGGCTGGCTGGTGTGCTGGAGGTAGAGCTGCTCCACGATCTCCAGGTAGCTGATCAGGGTGCGCAGCTTGGCCGTAGAGCCGTGCTCGAGCTTGCTGCCCTCGATCACGTTGAATGGCGAATCGAGATTGTCTACCTGGACGCGGACCAGGTTGCCCTCCTCCGTGCGCTCGTGCAGCACCACGGCGTAGATGACCCGTGCGGGGTCGCCGCGGTCCAGTAGGCCGACGGCAGCGAGCCCCTGCTTGCGGACGAAGGCCGGATCGGTGAGCCGCACGAGGAGGTGGGTGACCTCCTCCTGCACCGGAAGGTCCAGCGTGGTGCGCGCGGTCAGGTCGAAGCGGTCCAGGTCGTAGAGCGTGCGGACGCCCGTCAGCCCGAGCAGCTCGGCGCGCACCGCGTTCGCCCCTTTCCGCTCGATGAACGAGACGGGGGGCACGTCCGGCGCGCGGCTGCGTGGTGTCAGGTCCACGGCCAGCGCGGCGTCGCGCAGCTCCGCCGAGATGATACCCTCGTGGGCGACGAGGCGGAGGTGCTGATCCGTCCGCTCCCGCAGCTCGGCGCGCCCCTCCGGCTGCAGCAGCAGGTAGGACGGCCGCCGCTGCGCCAGCATCAGGCTGAGCACCTGGCGGTAGGCGACGGCGCGTCGGCCCACGGCGCCTGAGTCGGAGGTCGTCTCACCGCGCGCCTCCTCCCACAGCAACCGGTTCACCTCGTGCGGGTCGGCCCCGTACCACGCCCACAGCCCGTCTCCCAGGCCGGTGACCTCACCGTGCCCCGCGATGGCCGCGAGCGGCACGGAGTTGAGATAGTCGGCGACGATCCCGCGACGGGCGGCCTCCGTGTTCTCGCCGCCGAGGTAGCTGCGCAGCGAGGCGGCCTCCATCTGGAGCAGCTTCTCCCGCGTCGAGCGCGTCCGGCCCTCCGTAGAGTGCCGGAACTTCTCGAGCTGCGTGGCCAGCGTGCTCGCGCCGGGCACCGAGCGGCCACTGCCGAGCCAGCTCAGTGCGAAGTCGGCGGCCGCCTTCGCCATGCGCGGCCAGTCGACCGACGGGTTGTGGTTCGGGAAGCCGGGGTCGAGTAATGCCCGGTTCTCGAGGAACAGCAGCGTCCGCCAGACGGCCGGAGGGACGGAGTCGACGGAGGGGTAGATCCGCTCGGGGTAGCGGGACTCGAAGACCGTCGCGCCGCGTCGGTCCAGGATCCGGAGCCCCGCCTGGGTCTTCTCACGGAAGATCGGGGACACGCCCTGGTCGACCACTTCCGCGAACCGTTCCGAGACGCGGACCTGCGCGGCGATGCGGTAGCCCCGCGCCGTCGCCGTCTGCAGCGCGACCGGCAGCCGCGCGTAGCCCAAGCGACGGTCGTACGGCCCGTCGGCCGGAAAGCGGATGCGGTTGCTCGGACCCTCGCCGATCTCGTTGGTCAGCTGCGACGCCTGGCGGGCGAAGTAGCGCGCCTGGAGCCACGACGCCCGTGCCTCGTACCGGACGGTGAAGGCGCCGAGCGCGAACAACACGAGCGCCGCGGCGGTGATCGGACGTCGGCCCGCCCATAGGCGTGCTCTGCGCCACGGATTTGGTCGGAGACTCCGCTGGCCTGTCACCGTACGCTCCTCACGCGCCATGACGTCCTGCAGGAGCGTACGGCAGATCCCTCGCGGCGAGTATCGCTCGAACAGACGGAAGACGACGTACCGCCTCATGCGGGAGAGCCGTCCTTCTGAGTTAACCCGTAGTCGCTCGTCGGACCGATATCGCCCATCGGGAGCGCCCGGTAGCTTGCCTATGTGCTCCGGGATCCTCTCGGCACTCGGGAGTTCCCATGAAGCTGCCCGCGCAGGATACAACCGTCGTCCGTTTCGAGATCGCCCCGCGCTCGATCGCGTTGATTCTGGCGGCGATCCTGGGCGTGTGGCTATTCCTCCAGCTCCGGGCGATCGTGCTGCTGCTGGTCGTAGCGCTCGTCTTCGCGGGCACCTTCAATCCGTTGATCGAGTGGATGGAGCGGCGCGGCCTCAAGCGCATTTACGCGCTCACGCTGCTCTTTGTCGCCTTGCTCCTCGTCACGTCACTGCTGATCGTCCTAACCGTTCCCCCGCTCGTGGAGCAGCTCGGGCAAATGGTGCGGGACGCCCCGGCCCATCGTGACCAGCTGGTCGCCCTGTTGCAGCAGCGCGATTTCACGGCGCCCATCGCCCGGGCCGTGCAGAACGCGGGGCTGGAGCAGGCGGTCGCCCGCATCGAGAGCGATCTGGTGGGCTACTCGCCCCACGTCCTGGAGGCGCTCGGGTGGGCCGTGACGACCCTGTTCCTGGCGTTTTATCTCCTCGCCGACGGCAAACGCACGCAGGGCGCGCTCTACGCCGTCGTGCCGCGGGACTATCACATGCGGCTGGCGCGCATCCTGCAGAACCTGGAGGGGATCGTCGGCGGCTACATGCGCGGCCAGCTCATCACGTCCGCGGCGATCGGGGTGTTCACCTATGTGCTCCTGGCGATCTGCCAGGTCCCCAATGCGCTGTTCCTCGCATGGTTTGCCGCGGTGGTGGACGTGATCCCGTTCATCGGAGGACTGCTGGCGACTGCCCCTGCCGTGCTCGCCGCACTGTCCCGCGGAGTGCCCGTGGGCGTCGCCGTGCTGGTCGCCCTGTTCATCTATCAGGAGGTGGAGAACCGCGTGCTGGTGCCGAAGGTCTACGGGCACGCGCTGCGGCTCTCCTCGACCACCGTTGTCCTCGCGCTGGTCGCCGGCGGTCTCTTACTCGGCGTGATCGGGGCGCTGCTGGCCCTCCCGATCGCGGCGGGGCTGCAGATGGTGCTCGCGGAGCTGCGGGTGGACATGCCGGGTGACGACAGCGCCGATCGGTCGGCGCTCGCCCGCGACGCCAAGACGGAGGCGACCTACGAGCGCATGAGTGCGGGTGCGACGGCTCCGGAAGCGGGACAGATCGCCCGGAACCTGGCGCACGACATCCGTGATGCGGACGCGGTGATTGCCGCGGCGGAACCGGCGGGAGTCACGCCATGATCATCACACCACCGGCCCCGCGTGCCGTGACGGGCCCTGCGGGGGACGCCATCACCGAGCTGAAAACGGGGGCCCTCCAGGACGCGATTCTCAACAGCGCCAACTTTTCGATCATCGCCACGGACGAAAAGGGCGTCATTCAGCTGTTCAATATCGGGGCCGAGACCATGTTGGGGTACGCGGCCGTCGAAGTGGTGAACAAGATCACGCCGGCCGACATTCATGATCCACAGGAAGTGATCGAGCGCGCCCGAGCCTTGAGCCGGGAGCTCGCGACCGCGATCGCCCCGGGCTTCGAGGCGCTGGCGTTCAAGGCCTCGCGCGGGATCGAGGACAAGTACGAGCTGACCTACATCCGCAAAGATGGGAGCCGCTTCCCCGCGATCGTGTCCGTCACGGCGCTGCGCGATGCGGAAGAAGGCATCATCGGATACTTGCTGATCGGGACCGATAACTCTGCTCGCAAGCAGGTCGAAGAGAAGCTACGATGGACCGAGGAAGGTTTCCGGTTGATGGTTGAGAGCGTGACCGACTGCGCCATCGTCATGCTGGATGCAGAGGGTCGCGTGGTGAGCTGGAACAGCGGGGCGCAGCGCATCAAGGGCTACTCGGCGGAAGAGATCGTAGGCCAGCACTTTTCGCGATTTTATCCCCCGGCGGACATCGAGCGAGGCACCCCGCAGCACGACCTGGACGCGGCGGCGGCCGAGGGCCGGTGCGAGGTCGAGGGTTGGCGAGTGCGCAAGGATGGATCGACTTTTTGGGCGAACGTGGTCTTCACGGCGATTCGCGATCAGGCGGGCAACGCCCGCGGGTTCGCCAAGTTGACCCGCGACCTGACCGAGCGCCGGCAGGTCGAGGCGACACTGACCAGCGCCAAAGGCGCCGCCGAAAAGGCCAACCTCGCGAAGTCGGAGTTCCTGTCCAGCATGAGCCATGAGCTGCGCTCACCGCTCAATGCGATCCTCGGGTTCGCGCAGTTGATGGAGTCCGATGCCACGCCGGCGACGCCCTCCCAGAAGGCGAGCATCGACGAGATTCTGCGCGCGGGATGGTATCTCCTGGAGCTGATCAACGAGATTCTCGATCTCGCGCAGATCGAGTCCGGGAAGCTGTCGCTGTCGCCCGAGCCGACGTCGCTGGCCGAAGTCATACTCGAATGCCAGGCCATGATCGAGCCGCAGGCGCAAACCCGCGGCATCCGTATGACCTTCCCGCAGTTCGACGTCCCGTGCTTCGTCGCCGCGGATCGCACCCGGTTGAAGCAGGTGCTCATCAACCTGCTGTCCAACGCGATCAAGTACAACCAGGCGGGGGGGACGGTTGTGGTGGACCGTGTCGGAAGCACCGCCGAACGGGTTCACCTCAACGTGAGAGACAGCGGCGCGGGATTGTCTCCGGAGAAGCTGGCGCAGCTGTTCCAGCCGTTCAATCGTCTGGGGCAGGAGCACGGCGCCGAGCAGGGCACCGGCATCGGCCTCGTGATGAGCAAGCGATTAGTCGAGCTGATGGATGGCGTCCTCGAGGTGGAGAGCAACGTCGGCGAGGGAAGCGTGTTCTCCTTGGAGCTGGACGCCGCCGCCGCGCCAGAGCTCGACGCAGGCAACGCCCAGCCCGCGCCCGCGGCTCGCCCGCAGAGCGACGAGCCCGGCGCGCCACTGCGCACGTTGCTCTATGTTGAGGACAACCCGGCAAACCTGAAGCTGGTCCAACAGTTGATCGCGCGTCGCCCCACCCTACGTCTGCTGACGGCGGAGGATGGCAACATGGGCATCCAGCTGGCGCGCGCCCATCAGCCGGACGTGATCCTGATGGATATCAATCTGCCCGGCATCAGCGGGATCGAAGCCCTGAAAATCCTGCGCGACGACAAGGCGACCGCTCACATCCCCATCGTGGCCCTCAGCGCCAATGCGATGCCACGGGATATCGAGAAGGGCCTCGCGGCGGGATTCTTCTCGTATCTCACCAAGCCGATCAAAGTCAAAGAGTTCATGGAGGCTCTGGACACCGCGCTCGAGTCCGCGCACGCCCATGCCTGACGCCTCCGATATCCTCAAGGCCAAAGTCCTGATCGTCGACGATCTGCCGGCCAACGTCCTGCTGCTCGAGCGCATCCTGGGCGGCGCCGGGTACGACTCCGTCACGTCCACGCTCGACCCGCGCCTGGTGTGCGCGCTGCACGAGAAGAATCGCTACGATCTGATCGTGCTCGATCTCCAAATGCCGGGCATGGACGGATTCGAGGTAATGAAAGACCTGAAGGCCATCGAAAAAGACGGCTACCTCCCGGTCCTGGTGATCACCGCCCAGCCGGATCACAAGCTGCGTGCGCTCAAGGCCGGGGCGAGAGATTTCATCAGTAAGCCATTCGATGTCGCCGAGGTGTTGACGCGCGTTCACAACATGCTCGAGGTCCGCCTGCTGCACGTCGAGATCCGCCGCAAAAACGAGGAGCTGAAGAAGTTGTTCGATCAAGTCGTGGCGGAGCGGAAGGTGTCGGAGCGGCTGGCCCTCCATGTGGCGCCGGATTCCATTGCGGCGCGGTTGCAGGCGCGCCCCGACGTCACGGCGGACAGCTTTGCCGACGTCACCGTGGTGATCGCGGATGTCGTCGGGCTCACCGAGCTGGCACCGGCCGCGAGCCCCGAGCGACTGGCGCTCCTGCTCGATGAGATCTTCACCGGCTTCGACGGTTTTGCCAAGGAGCGCGGGCTCAAGCGGATCAAGACGTTGGGGAATTCGTACATGGCCGCCGGCGGCGTGCCCGTCCCATCCGACGATCATGCGGCGCGGGCGGCCCAGGTGTCGCTCGACATGGTGGACGCACTGCAGCGCCTCAATGAGCGCGACGGCTCCTCGCTGCAGGTGCGCATCGGCATCGCCACCGGACCGGTGGTGGCCGGCGTCATCGGCAAGCGTATGTACCTCTACGATGTGTGGGGTGACGCGGTGAACACCGCCAGCCGAATGGAATCCCACGGCGTGGCCGGACGGGTGCAAGTGTCCGAGAGCACGCGGCGGCGGCTGGGCGATTCGTTCCTGCTCGAGGAGCGGGGTGCGCTCGAGGTCGAGGGCCAGGGCGAGGTGCAGACCTGGTTCGTGGGCCGGCGCAATGGCGCAGTGGCAGCGACTACTGGAAAACCGTAAGGAGGGTTCGAGTCATGGCAACACGAACAGACCGATTCATGAGTGCGGCGGTGCGCGCCGCGAGGCGAGCCAAACAATGGGCGATGGTGGCGGCGCGCGAGGCCGACCGTCTGCTGCAGGAGGCCCGCCGTCAGGCGGAATCCGAGGACCGGCGGCGCCAGCTCAAACAGACCCTACTGAAGACGGGGCGGGTGCTGCGGGCAGCCGGACAAGCCGCGCTCGTCGCCGCGATGGCGGCGGGGATCGCGGCCGCGCGTGCCGAAGTCCGTGGCCGGTTGGCGAAAGGGCGGGGGCGCTCGGTCGATTGACGATGCAGGCGTGCGGGTTGGGGATGATCCCTCGCGTGCTGCTCCTCGGCGCGGCCCTTGCCGGATGCGGGTCGCCGGCCCGAGCGGCGGCCGCGGCGGCCGACAGCCGCGCGCCCGTCGACCTCGTCGCGGAGCGCATCCGGACTCGCATCGAGGCCGCCGGCGTCGTAGCGGAGCTCCGCGCCGGCGGCGAGCCGGTCTATGAGAGCGTGGTGCTCCCGAGCTTCTATGAGCGGCGGCTCTACCGCCCGGCGTGGAGCGACGAACGCGGCCCCACCCGGCTGGCCGACGACTTGGTGGACGCTCTCCGCCGAGCGGACCTGGAGGGGCTGCGGTCCGCGGATTACCACCTCGCTAGCATCGAGGCCGTGCTCGCGGCGGTGCGTGCCGATGCCAAGAGCGGCCCGGCGCTGGCCCCCGACCGATGGGCGGAGCTCGATCTCCTGCTCACGGACGCGTTCCTGGTCTACGGGGCGCATCTCCTGGCGGGGCGGGTGAATCCCGAAACCCTGCGTCCCGAGTGGCTGGCCCACCGGCGCAGCGCCGACATCGCCGCGGTGCTGGAGGCGGCCCTGGCGTCGGGGACCATCGCCGGCACGCTCGAGACGCTGGTCCCCCAGCAATACGGGTATCGGCGATTGCGCGACGCGCTGGCGCGGTATCGCGCGGTGGCGGCGACGGGCGGTTGGCCCGTGATCCCGAACGGGCCGACACTGAAGCTGGGCGACCGCGGACCTGCAGTGGCGGCGCTGCGCCAGCGGCTGCGCCGCGAGGACGACGTCGGGATCGAACCGGACACCGCCCTGTTCGACGCGGCGGTCGAGCAGGCCGTGAAGCAGTTCCAGCGGCGCCACGGTCTTGCCGTCGATGGCGTGGTGCGAGCGGCAACCCGAGCCGAGCTCAACGTGCGGGTGGAGCGTCGCGTGGAACAGCTGGAGCTGAACCTCGAGCGCTGGCGCTGGCTGCCAAAGGATCTGGGGCGACATCACATCATCGTGAATATCGCGGCGTTCGAGCTGGACGTGATGGAAGGGGAGGGGGTGGTGCTGTCCATGCGGGTGGTGGTGGGACGCCCCTTTGATCGGACACCGGTGCTCAGCGACACGATGCGCTACCTCGTGCTCAATCCCTACTGGCACGTGCCCCGTAACATCGCGGTGGGAGAGCTACTCCCGAAAGTCAGGCGAGACCCGTCCTACCTTGCGCGATACAAAATGCGGGTCTTCCGGAGCTCGGGCCTTGACGATCAGGAAATCGATCCCTCGACGGTCGACTGGTCGGCGATCAGCGCCGCTCGCTTCCCCTTCCTGTTGCGCCAGGATCCGGGGCCGCGGAACGCGCTCGGGCGCATCAAGTTCATGTTCCTCAACAAGTACCATGTCTACCTGCACGACACGCCGGCGCGCCCGCTGTTCGAGGAAACGCAGCGGGACTTCAGCCATGGCTGCATCCGGATTCAGCAGCCGATCGAGCTCGCCTTGTATCTGCTCCGGACGGATCCACGGTGGAATCGTGACGCGTTGCTGCGCGCGCTGGGCGAGGCGGTGGATCGCACCGTGCCGCTGCCCGAACCGATGCCGATCCACTTGCTGTACTGGACTGCCTGGGCCGACGAGGACGGTGCGATCCAGTTCCGCCGGGATATTCACGGTCGCGACGCACCCCTCTTGACGGCCCTGCGAGCACCTCCGCCCACCAAAGACTAAGGAACGCGTGATCTGCCGCTTCAAATTGTGGAGGGACAATGAGACGTGCAATCGCTTCGTTGGTCTGCGCTCTGCTCGTGATCGTCGCATGCGGCAGGGAGCGCGCGGCGGCGCCGCGAGCAGAGTCACCGGCCTCGGCGCCGGCGTTCGATGGCGCCACCATTACGGGAAGGATCACGTTCACGGGAACGAAGCCCGTTATGCCGAAGATCGACATGGGCGAGGAGCCGAAGTGCAAGGCGAAGTATCAGTTGCCCCCGACCGAGCAGACGGTGGTCGTGAATCCGAACGGCACGCTCGCCAACGTATTCGTGTACGTGAAGTCGGGGCTGTCGCCGAGCTACCAGGCTCCCGCGCCCTCGGGGCCGGTAACGATCGACCAGGACGGGTGCCGCTACCATCCGCACGTGTTCGGCATCCTGGTCGGCCAGACTCTCGAGATCAAGAACTCCGACGGCATTCTCCATAACATCAAGGCGAAGGGCACCAAGAACCGCCCCTTCAATATCAGCCAGCCAACGAACATGACGTCGACCCGCACCTTCTCGACGCCCGAGGTGATGGTGCCGCTCGAGTGCAACGTGCATGGCTGGATGCACGCCTGGCTGGGGGTCCTGCCGCATCCATTCTTCGGCGTGAGCGACGACGTCGGGAGTTTCTCGATCAGGGGCCTGCCGCCGGGGACGTACACGATCGAGGCATGGCACGAGAAGTACGGGACCCAAACCGCCACCGTGACGGTGACCGGCAGCGAGACGAAGACGGCGGACTTTGCGTTCGCTGGCCGGTGAGCAGCCGGTTAGGGGCTGGCGGTCGCCGCTCCTATCGGGTAGTTGGTCGCCTGGGCAAACAGGTTGTAGACGACAAGCGGCGCCAACCCCGCCTGCAGGTATGTGGCGCCATCCCAGAACAACAACCCCTGCCCCGACCCGTTCGTGGTCCCCATGTAGCTCCAGCACAGGCTGTCCATCACCTTCGCCCCGTTCACCCAGATCGCGATCGTCCCGCAGCCCTGAGCGGTGTAGCGGTGGTAGCGATAGACCACGTCGTATACGCTGCCTTCGTTGAGCGAGGGGTACGTCCCCGGCCACGGGTTCGCCGCCCCGTTGATGTTCCACATTTCGGCCTCGGAGAACATCCCGATGTTGCCGTCAGAGCAGGGCCCGATATCCGACATCACCCAGCCGTTCCACACGCTTCCGGCTTGCCCGTACACGGACTTGTGCGTTTTGAACTGGGCGTTGCTGTTCGACCCGTTACACGTCGTGCCGCCGATCGCGTTGGCCGCGCCCGGCGCCAGCACGAACCGCACCTCCTCGAACAAGTCCTGATCGAGCGAGGGATCTTTGGGCAAGTTCGCTAGCTGGCCGTTGCCGAACCACGCCTGCAGCGCCGCGGCACCCGAGACACCCGCCGGGATGGTGCACTTGATCGAATGCGCGCTGCCGGGATCGGCATAATCGGTGCTGCTCGCGCAGCCGCCGCCGTTGTACGCGTAAACCTCGAGCGGGGCCGGCGTCCCATCGGGGAAATTCGTCCAGTAATACGTTCGGCGCGCCGTCACGGTGGTCGTCGTCATGCCGCTCTGCCCCTCGCTCGTAGCGGTAATGGTTGCCTTCCCCGGCACCACTGCGGTCACCAGGCCGGTCCCGCTCACCGTGCCCACATCCGTGTTGTCACTGGCCCACGTGACCGTGCGATCCAGCAAGATGCCGCCATTCGCATCCTTGAGCGTCACCGTGAGCTGGACCATCTGGCCCACCGGCACGCTCTGCGACGCCGGACTCACTACGACGGACACCACCGGCGCGCGGATCACGGTGAGCGTCGCTGTGCCGCTTCGTCCCTCACTTGTCGCCGTGACTGTGGCCGAACCAACCGCCACGCCCGTCACAACGCCGCTGCCACTCACCGTAGCGACCGCCCCGACGGTGCCGGGCCCGGCCACGACTGCCCAGGTTGGTGCGATGGCGACGACGTTGCCGCCGGCGTCCGTGCCTGCCGCCGTGAACTGCTGCGTCCCAGTGATGGGCAGGGTGACCGTGGTTGGGGTGACAGTGATGGTCGCTAATGGCCCAGTGGTGACCACGACCGTCGCGGTCCCCGAGACATGCCCGCTCGTGGCCTGGACCGTGTTCACGAAGGTGCCGGGCCCCGTCCCCGCGGTGAACAACCCGGTGTTATTGATGACACCGCCCCCTGCCACGACGGACCACACGGGAGAGATCGCGACCACTGCGCCGTCAGCGTCCTTGCCAACCGCGATGAACCGTTGGGTATCGGTGATGGCGAGCGAGACGTTGGGTGTGA
>Ga0070698_100003145_pt1 | contig 18190 bp, 15 predicted proteins | sample KBSK1502metaG_FD_65477 | JGI IMG/M metagenome (GOLD analysis project Ga0070698, IMG submission 65477) | Corn, switchgrass and miscanthus rhizosphere microbial communities from Kellogg Biological Station, Michigan, USA - KBS K1-50-2 metaG | ecosystem: Host-associated > Plants > Roots >...
GGCGGGCACCGGGGGTGGTGCCGTGGTCGTGGTGCCCCGCATGCAGACGCGTGCGGGGCTTTTCTCGTGGCGGACGGTTCGCCGCCCGTGACGAGGCCGGGTCCGCGGGCATGGTCGGGAACAATCCGCCGCCGGAGAGGCCGGCGGCGGAGCACAGCAAGGGTTCATGGAGGTCACATCAGCGTCGAACCGCGCATCAACGAGCGCATTCGCGTCCCGGAAGTCCGTCTCGTCGGTCCGAACGGTGAGCAGGTAGGCATCGTCTCAGTCAACGACGCGCTCCGGCTGGCCCAGGAGGCCGATCTCGACCTGGTCGAGGTCGCGCCGACCGCACGGCCGCCGGTCGCGAAGCTGATGGACTACGGCAAGTTCAAGTACGAGTCCGCGCTCAAGGCCAGGGAATCACGCAAGAACCAGGCGCAGACGGTCGTCAAGGAGATCAAGCTCCGTCCCAAGATCGACCCCCACGACTACGGCACCAAGAGGGGCCACGTCGAGCGGTTCCTCAGGCAGGGGGACAAGGTCAAGGTGACGATCATGTTCAGGGGCCGCGAGCAGTCCCGGCCGGAGCTCGGCTTCCGGCTGCTGCAGAAGCTGGCAAGCGACGTCGAGGAGCTCGGCTTCGTCGAGTCGCAGCCCAAGCAGGACGGGCGGAACATGATCATGGTGATCGGGCCGCACAAGAAGAAGAGCGACGCGAAGTCCGAGCGCGCGGCCGAGCGGTCAGCCCAGGCCGCAGCCGCGGCCAGCAGGACGCAGGCGCCCGCCGCGGCCAGCCGGGCCACGGCTAGCCGGACCGAGGCCAGCCCGGCTGAGGCCAGCCCGGCTGAGGCCACCGAGGCCGGGGCCACCGAGGCCGGGGCCAGCACGGCGGAGGCAGGCAGCGCTGAGGCCAGCCCGGCGGAGGCGGGCCAGGCGGAGGCCGCCAAGCCGGTGCCGAGGCCGAGGCCGCGCAACGTGGCCGCGGCCGCCCGCCCGGCGGCCGCACGTCCGGCGGCTGCCCGGCCCGCGGCGTCCAACGGGACGGCGGAGCCGGTGGCGTCGACCGCGCGAGCCAGGGCGGCCGCGCCTGCCGAGCAGGACGCCTAGCGGCGCGCGACGCGGGTCACCGCCGCGGCGGCCACCTGGCGGCCGGGTCGGCGCGTAGCCCGGGGCCGGGCTACGCGCGTGATGGACGGGCCGGGTGCCCGATGTACCGTGCCCCGGCGCGGCGCCTGACGGTGCCGGGCACACTGGAGGACACGCGTGCCTGCGGGCACGCTACGAATGGAGGCGACGGCGACATGCCGAAGATGAAGACGCACAGCGGCGCCAACAAGCGGTTCCGGCTGACGGGCTCGGGGAAGATAATGCGCCGCCGCGCCAACCGGGGTCACCTGCTCGAGCACAAGTCTTCCCGGCGGACCCGCCGGCTGGCCAAGGACGTCCCGGTGGCCAGCGGCGACGTGCAGAAGATCAAGAAGCTGCTGGGACTGTAGCCCGGCCAGGATGAGGGAGTAAGACGATGGCACGGGTGAAGCGCGCGCAGAACGCGCACAAGAAGCGCAGGGTCGTCCTCGAGCGCGCCAGCGGCTACCGCGGGCAGCGGTCCCGGCTGTACCGCAAGGCCAAGGAGCAGATGCTCCACTCGATGACGTACGCCTACACCGGGCGCAAGGACCGCAAGGGCGCGTTCCGGCGGCTGTGGATCCAGCGGATCAACGCGGCGGCCAGGGCCAACGGCATGACGTACAACCGGTTCGTGCAGGGCCTCAAGGCCGCGGGCGTGGAGGTCGATCGGCGCATGCTGGCCGAGCTCGCGGTCGCGGACGCAGCCGCGTTCGCCGCCCTCGTCGAGGTGGCGAAGAAGGCGCTGCCCGACACGACCACGCCGGCGGACCAGGCACGGGCCGCCTGACCAGGCGGCGCGCAGCGCAGCCGGGCGGCCGCACTGCGGCGTCGGCCACCGCCGGTTATCAGGAACCGGGCATCCGCTCACCCAGGGTGAGAGCGGTCCGCCAGCTGGGCAAGCGGGCCCTGCGCGAGCGTGCCCGGGCCTTCCTGGTCGAGGGTCCGCAGGCGGTGACCGAGGCGCTGGCGTCCGACGCCGGGCTGACCGAGCTCTACCTGACCGCCGACAGCGCCAGCCGGCACGGCGACCTCGCGGACCAGGCGCGGGCGCGCGGCGCGGACGTGCACCTGGTCAGCGGCGAGGTGATGGCGGGCCTCGCGCAGACCGTCACCCCGCAGGGGGTGCTCGGCGTCTGCGCGTTCGTCGACGTGCCGCTGGCCAGCCTGACCGCCGCGGCGCCGCGGCTGGTGGTCCTGCTCGCGCAGGTGCGCGACCCGGGCAACGCCGGCACCGTGCTGCGCACCGCGGACGCCGCGGGCGCGGACGGCGTGGTGTTCTCCCGTGCCTCGGTGGACCCCTACAACGGCAAGTGCGTGCGGGCGACCGCGGGCAGCCTGTTCCACCTGCCCGTCGTGACCGGGGTCAGCGCGGCCGAGGCCGCCGCCGCGCTGCGTGCGGCGGGGCTGCGCATCCTCGCCGCCGACGGCCGCGGCGGCCGCTCGCTCGACGAGCTCGCCGGCGCGGGCGAGCTGGCCGGCCCCACCGCGTGGCTGTTCGGCAACGAGGCCTGGGGCCTGCCCGGCGACCTGCTCGCGCTCGCCGACGAGACGGTCGCGGTCCCGATCTACGGCCGCGCCGAGAGCCTGAACCTCGCCGCCGCGGCGGCGGTGTGCCTGTACGGCTCCGCCCGGGCCCAGCGCGGGTAACCCGGGCCTGGCGCGGTTAATGCGGGGCCGCTGCGACGTAAGACTACTGTGGCGCGCGTCACCCCGGCCGGCGCGCGCCGCACCCGGGCGAAGCGTTCTGAACCGGGAGCCGGTGATTTTTCCCCTGGTCGCGGCCTGCCAGCACGCAGAGTGACGGGGCATCAGGCCCGTACCCCGCCATACCGGGATATCTCCCACGAAATAGGGGACTCCCGCTCGGCCACCCCGGCACGCTAGAGTCTGATCGCGTTCCGTCACGCCGCGAAAGCTGACGGCAGCGGGACGGCCAGGTTCGGCCCGCGGATGATGCACACCGGGCAGTACGGCGAGCGGATGGGGTCATGACGGGCACGACGCGCCGGGTCGGCGGCTACCGCGCGGACAGCTACCGCGCGAGTCACTACCGCGCGTGGGGATCGCCGGCCGGGGGTCACCCGGCGGGCGGCCCGGGCGAGGCGCACCCGCCGGACGGGCAGCGGGACACCCCGGCCAGCCTGGTCATCGCCGACGACCTGCCGGACGGCCTGGTGATCGCCGACCACGCGGGCCGGGTCGAGGTGTTCAACGTCGTGGCCGAGCGGCTGACCGGCACCGCGGCCGCCGACGCGCTGGGCAGGGACGTCAGGGACGTGCTGTCCCTGCACGACGCCGACGGCCGCTGCTGGTGGGCGTGCACCGACCCCTACCACGGCCTGTGCACCAGGACCAGGCATCCCGAGACCTCGCTGTACCTGCCGGACGGTACCGAGGTCCTGGTCACGATGGGGTACGTCCGCGAGCGGCGGCGCCAGCCCGCGGCGCCCCGGCGGGTGCGCCGGATCGTGATCAGCCTGCGCGGCGCCGAATCCCGGGCCCGGCTCGAGCGCAGCCGCGCCGACCTGGTCTCCACCGTGGCGCACGAGCTGCGCTCCCCGCTGACCAGCGTGAAGGGCTTCACCGCGACGCTGCTGGCCAAGTGGTACCGGTTCACCGACGACCAGAAGCGCGTCATGCTCGAGACGGTCAACGCCGACGCGGACCGGGTGACCAGGCTCATCACCGAGCTGCTCGACGTGTCCAGGATCGAGTCCGGCCGTCTCGAGGTGCACCGCCAGCTGGTGGACGTCCCCGAGCAGGCCCGGCGGATCATCGCCGGCCGGGTCGCGGCCGGCGAGCAGGCCGACCGGTTCCGGCTCGAGGTCAACGGCCCGCTGCCGGAGACCTGGCTGGACCAGGACAAGGTCGACCAGATCATCGGCAACCTGGTGGAGAACGCGCTGCGGCACGGCGCTGGTACCGTAACCATTGTGGTGGAGTTGGCTGACGCGGCCGACTGCCAGGGTGCGGACACCCCGGCGGTCGCTGTTTCGGTACGCGATCAGGGCGAGGGGATCGCGCCCGAGCTCGCGCCGAGGGTGTTCCGCCAATTCTGGCGGGCCAAGCGCCGCAGCGGCACCGGCCTGGGGCTGTTCATCGTGAAGGGCCTGGTCGAGGCGCACGGCGGCACGATCAGTGTGCTGCGGGCGCCCGGGGGCGGTGCCGAGTTCCGATTTACCATGCCCGCCGGGACGCCCGACTTCGGCTGACGAAGCGGGAGGCCGGTCCGGGGGCCCGTTTCCCCGGCAGGAAGGCCCGGCGGGTGCCCAGGCAGTGGCGCGGCCGCGGATCCCGGACTTGCGGCAGGACGCCGGCCAGGGAGCGTCACATTCGGTCAGGCGCAGGGGAGACAGGGATGTCCGCAGGCAGTAGGCACTATGACCCGGTGGAGGTGGCCGTGCTCTCCGCCGACGAGCTGGCGCGGGCGCGAGACGAGGCGCTGGCGGCCATCGCGGCCGCGAAGGACCTGGACGAGCTCAAGGCCGCCCGGATCGCCCACTTCGGCGACCGGGCGCCGCTGACGCTGGCCCGCGCCGAGATCGGCGCGTTGCCGCCGGCCGCGCGCGCCGAGGCCGGCAAGCGCGTGGGCGCCGCCCGGGCGCAGGTGCAGGAGGCGATCACCGCCCGCACGGCGGCCCTGGAGGTCGAGCGGGACGAGCGGATCCTCACCGCCGAAACCGTCGACGTGACGCTGCCCACCGAGCGCGCGCCGCGCGGCGCGCGGCACCCGGACACTCTGGTGGCCGAGCGGCTGGTCGACGTGTTCGTCGGGATGGGCTACGAGGTGGCCGAGGGCCCCGAGGTCGAGGCCGAGTGGTACAACTTCGACGCGCTCAACTTCCCGCCCGATCACCCGGCCCGGGCGATGCAGGACACGCTGTTCGTGGCCGGCCCGCACGGCGGTGAGGACTCCGGCATGGTGCTGCGCACGCACACCTCGCCGGTGCAGATCCGCGCGATGCTGACCCGCCAGCTGCCGCTGTACGTGGTGAGCCCGGGCAAGTGCTACCGCACCGACGAGCTCGACGCCACGCACAGCCCGGTGTTCCACCAGATCGAGGGCCTCGCGGTGGACGAGGGGCTGACCATGGCCGACCTCCGCGGCGCGGTGCAGGCGTTCGTGGACGCGATGTTCGGCGAGGGGCTGCAGACCAGGTTCCGGCCGGACTTCTTCCCGTTCACCGAGCCGTCGGCGGACGTGTCGATGCAGTGCCACGTCTGCCGCGGCGCGTCGGCGCGGCCGGGCGGCGAGCCGTGCCGGGTGTGCAAGTCGCAGGGCTGGATCGAGATCGCCGGCTGCGGGATGGTGAACCCCCGGGTGCTGGTCTCCTGCGGGATCGACCCGGACCGCTACAGCGGGTTCGCCTTCGGGCTCGGCATCGAGCGGACCATGATGATCGCGTACGGCGTCACCGACATCAGGGACACGATCGAGGGCGACGTGCGGTTCTCCGCGGCGTTCGGAACGGAGCTCTGACATGCGTATCCCGCTGTCCTGGGTGCGCCAGTACGCGCCCGTCGCCGACGCCGACGCCGAGCCCGCCGAGGTGGCGCGGCGGCTCACCGCGGCCGGGCTCGAGGTCGAGTCCGCCACGCCGGTCGGGCACGACGTCCGCGGCGTGATCGTCGCGGAGGTGCTGGAGATCGAGGAACTGACCGGGCACAGGAAGCCGATCAGGTTCGTCCGCCTGACCGCGGGTGACGGCCAGCCGCACGAGGTCATCTGCGGCGCCGTGAACTTCTCGGCCGGCGACCGGGTGCCGCTCGCGGTGCCGGGCGCCGAGCTGCCCGGCGGCTTCCGGATCGAGGCCAAGCCCGCGTACGGCCGGATGTCGGCGGGGATGATCTGCTCGGCCGCCGAGCTCGCGATCGGCGACGATCACTCCGGCATCCTGGTGCTGCCCGCCGACGCGCCGCTCGGCGCGGACTTCGCCGAGTACGCCGGGCTGCGGGACGTCGTGCTGGACATCGCGGTCACCCCCGACCGCGGCTACGCGCTGTCGGTCCGCGGGGTGGCGCGCGAGCTGGCGAGCGCGTACGGCGTCCCGTTCACCGACCCGGCCGGGACCGTCGCGGCCGGCGACGACGGGCCGCAGGCGGCGGACGTGTACCCGGCGAGCATCGCCGACCCGGCCGTCTGCGACAGGTTCGTGCTGCGCGAGGCGCGCGACCTGGACACCGCCGCCCGCACGCCGCTGTGGATGCGGGTCCGGCTCGCCCGGTCCGGGATGCGCGCGGTCTCGCTGGCCGTGGACATCACCAACTACGTGATGCTCGAGCTGGGCCAGCCGCTGCACGCCTTCGACCGGTCCAAGCTCACCGGCCCGATCGTGGTCCGGCGCGCCGAGCCGGGCGAGCGGCTGGAGACGCTGGATCACGTGGTGCGCGAGCTGGACCCCGACGACGTCCTGATCACCGACTCCTCCGGTCCGATCTCGCTGGCCGGCACGCTGGGCGGCATCGCCACCGAGATCGACGAGAACTCCACCGACCTGGTCATCGAGGCGGCGCACTTCGCCGCCGACGCGACCGCGCGGATGGGCCGGCGGCACAAGATCAGCACGGAGGCGTCCTACCGGTTCGAGCGGGGCGTGGATCGCGAGCTGCCGCTGCGGGCCTCGGCGCAGGCGGTGTCGCTGCTGGCCTCGTTCGGCGGCGCGAGCGTCGTGCCGGGGCACACGCACGCCTCGGTGCCGGTGCAGCCGGTCACGATCGTGCTGCCGGCGAACTACCCGGACGAGGTGGCCGGCGTGGTGTACGGGCAGGACACCGTGGTCCGCCGGCTGCGCGAGGTGGGCTGCGAGGTGGCGGGCGGGCCGGCCTCCGCCGGCGGCCTGGCGCCCGCCGACGGCCGGGCCCCCGACGCCAGGCACCTGCGGCCCGAGCGCGGCCGGCACGACCGCTCCGCGGGGGCGCTCGTGGTCACCCCGCCGTCCTGGCGGCCGGATCTCACCGACCCGGCGGACCTGGCCGAGGAGGTCATCCGCCTCGAGGGCTACGCGAACATCCCGCTGCGGATGCCGCGGGCGACCGCCGGGCGCGGGCTGACCGTAAGGCAGCGGTCCCGCCGCGCCGTGGGCCGCGCGCTCGCGGACGCCGGCTACGTGGAGGTGCTGAGCTGGCCGTTCAGCTCGGCCGCCGACTACGACAACCTCCAGCTGCCGCCCGAGGACATCCGCCGCGTCGCGGTGACCGTCGCCAACCCGCTGAGCGAGGACGAGCCCTGGCTGCGCACCACCCTGCTGTCCGGGCTGCTCAAGGTGCTCGCGCGCAACATCGGCCGCGGGTTCGCCGACGTCGCCCTGTTCGAGACCGGGCTGGTGTTCCACCCCCGCCCCGGGGCCACTGGCGTCGCGCCGATCCTGGCGGTGGACCACGCCCCCGCGGTGGAAGAGCTCGGCCGGATAGACGGCGAGCTGCCCGACCAGCCGCTGCGGGTGGCCGTCGCGCTGGCCGGCGACCGGGAGCTGCCCGGCTGGTGGGATCGCGGCCGCCCGGCGTCGTGGGCGGACGCGGTGCAGGCGGCCCGTGAGGTGGGCCAGGCCTGCAAGGTTCCGGTGATCATCCGTGCGGCGCAGTACCCGCCGTGGCACCCGGGCCGGTGCGCGGGGGTGTTCGTGCCGTCCGGCGACGGCAGCGAGTGGCTCGCCGGGTACGCCGGGGAGCTGCACCCCCGGGTGGTCCGCGCGTTCGGGCTGCCCGAGCGGTCCTGCGCGATGGAGCTCGACCTGTCGGTGATCGAGACCGCGGCCGACCGCTCGCCCGGCATCAGCCCGCCGCTGGTGTCGGCCTACCCGGTGGCCACGCAGGACGTGGCGCTCAGCGTGCCGGCCGGTGTGCCCGCGGCGGACGTGCAGGCGGCGCTGACCGCGGGGGTGGCGGGGCAGGGCGCAGGGGGCCTGCTCGAGGACATCCGGCTGTTCGACCTGTACACCGGCGAGCAGACCGGCGAGGGGCGCAAGTCGCTCGCCTACACGCTGCGGTTCCGGGCTCCCGACCGCACCCTCACCGTGGAGGAGACGTCGTCCCTGCGGGACGCGGCCGTGGCCGAGGCGGCGCGCCGGGTCGGCGCCGTCCTGCGCGGCGGCTGAGTTCCTCGCTGCCCCCTGCCACGACGGTCGCGAAGCGGCCTGGGTGTTGCAGGCTTTGACGCCGTGCCGGTTTGTTATGCTTTGCGACGACTCATGGTGATGCTTCCGCTACGGGGGATCACTAGATGCCGACTGACCCGGAGGGCGAGATCGTAACGGCCGGGTCAGCTGAGAGGGCGACCTTCGGTCAGGTCTTCGCCCTGAGCGAGTTCCGGGCGCTATGGGCGGCCCAGATGCTCTCCGTGGCCGGCGATCAGCTCGCCCGGGTGGCGCTGACCTGGCTGGTCTACGAACGCACCCACTCGGCCCTGCTCGCCGCCGTTACGTTCGTGGCCAGCATCGTGCCGACCTTCGTCGGCGGGATCGTGCTGTCCGGCCTCGGCGACCGGCTCCCGCGTCGCCGCGTGATGATCGCCTGTGACCTGATCCGCGCGGCGCTCGTCGCGGTGATGGCGCTGCCAGGGCTGCCCGTCATGGTGCTGGTCGTGCTGCTGTTCCTGGTGACCATGGTCGGCGCGCCGTTCACGTCGGCGCGGGCCGCGGTGTACCCGGACATCCTGGCCGGCGACCGGTACGTGCTGGGTTCCGCGATCACGCTCACCACCTTCCAGTTCGCCCAGGTCATCGGCTTCGCCCTGGGTGGGACGATCGTCGGCGTGTTCGGCGTCCGCACGTCGCTGATCGCCGACGCGGTCACCTTCCTCGGCTCGGCCGCCATCGTCCGCGCGTGGGTGCGCGCCCGGCCCCCCGCGCAGGTGGCCTCGCACGGCCGGCGGGCCGCGATCTCCGGCCTGCGCTCCGGCGCCCGGCTGGTCGCCACGCATCCCGCGCTCCGCACGCCGATGCTGCTCGGGTGGCTCGCCGCCTTCTACGACGCTCCCGAGGGGGTCGCCGCGCCGCTGGCGCGGACGCTCGGCGGCGGCTCGGCCACGGTCGGGCTGCTGCTGGCCTCGGGCGCGCTGGGCTCGGTGCTGGGCGCCCTCACGTTCAGCCGCCTGGTCGATCCGCGCGCCCGGCAGCGATGGATGATCCCGCTCGCGGTGCTCACGAGCGGCGTGCTCGCGGCCTTTTACCTGCGCCCGGAACTGCCGTTCGCGCTGCTGATCCTCACGACGTCCGGGGTGTTCTCGTGCTTTCAGCTGGCCGCCAACGCGGCCTTTGTGCGCGCGGCTCCGCCAGCAGAGAGAAGTCAGGCGTTCGGGCTGGCCCAGGGCGGGATGAACCTGGGTCAGGGCACCCTCATGGTCCTGGCCGGTGCCGCCGCGGAACGCCTTGCCCCGGCGGTCGTCATCGCCTCGTCGGGTGTCCTCGGGGTGATCGCGGCGGCGGCGGTCGCATTTAGCTGGTCGCGGGGACGACTGCTCGCATGACGTGCAACTATCCGGCGTCACTGCTCGGCGTGGCGTCGCTCTCCGGCGTCACTGCTCGGCGTGGCGTCGCTCTCCGGCGTCACTGTTCGTCGGCATCAGCCCCAGCCTGTCGTGCGCATGGCGCTTCTCCCTTCGGGACGTGCAGTTGGCTCTCAGCTGGTCACGGGGACGACTGATCGAGTGACGCGCGACCATCCGGCGTCACTGTTCGTCAGCATCAGCCCCAGCCTGTCGTGCGCATAGCACTTCTCCCTTCGGGACGTGCCGTTGGCCCAAGCGGAGTGTTCCCTGACCGCGGCAGCTGGAATAGCCGCCGTGTCACGGCGGTCCGCTCGCTTCGTGGGTTGTCTTGTTCATGGTTCCATGTACAACATGCACCAGATGTCGGGATAGCGGCTTTCGGGTAGTCGCGCCGCGGTGACAGAAGCAGGATGTAACTACCTGGCTACGGCTCCCCAGATCTTGTTTCGGGGCGTAGTCGGGACTTGACAGACAGCAGCCCCGATCTGTGACAATACGGGACAGCGTCCATGCCGTCCGCCACGGATCGCTTTGCTGGGACACCGACCGATCGCCGCAGGAGGGGCCATGCACATCGCCCGCGGCAATCGTTTGTATCGCGGGCTCGTCCGGCCTCCCGCGCAGTGGGCGGTCTGGCAACTGCCCCGCCGGGTAGCCGTGTTCGTCGTCGTGGTCGTCGCCGCGGACCTGGCGGCGGCCGGTCTTGCCGCGTCGGCCTTTTCGGTCAGGTCCCATGACCTGGTGCTGTTCGGCCTGCTGCTGGCCGCGAACGCCGCCACGGTGGAGCTGACCCACCGCACGGGTGAGCCCGCGGGGGTGATCAAGGACGTCTACGCGGTCTGGGAACTGCCCGTCGCCCTCCTGCTCCCGCCGCTGTATGCGGTCGTCGCGCCGGCGATCCGGCTCGCGTTGGTGCAGTGGCGGATCCGGCGCGCCCCGCTCTACCGCCGCGTCTTCACGGCCGCCGCGCTCGGCCTGGCCTTCGGCGCCGCGTCGGTCGCCTTCCACACGCTGAGCAGGGTGGCGATCGGCCCGGCGCCGACGCCCGGCCTGCGCGCTTCCCTGTGGATAGCGGCGGTCGCGCTGTGCGGCACGCTGCAGTGGGCGGTGAACACCACCTTGGTGCTGACGGCCATCAAGGGATCGGATCCGACGGCGCGGGTGCGGGACATGGCCTTTTCCCGCGAGCCGCTGTTCAACGACGTCACCGAGCTGTGCGTGGCGTTCCTGGTCACGTTCGGCGCGGCGAGCAGCTCGCTGGTGGTGATCTTCGCGTTCCCCTTCGTCGTCCTGCTACAGCGCTCGCTGCGGCACTCCCAGCTGGTCAACGACTCCCGGATCGACTCCAAGACCGGGCTGCTGAACGCCGGCACCTGGGAACGCGAGGCATCGGCCGAGGTGGCGCGCGCGTCCAGGACGAGGAACCCGCTGGCCGTCGCGCTCGTGGACATTGACAGGTTCAAGGCCGTCAACGACACGTACGGGCACCTGGTCGGCGACCAGGTGCTCAAGGAGATCTCCCGCTCGTTCCAGGACCACTTGCGGGAGTACGACCTGGCCGGGCGGTTCGGGGGCGAGGAGTTCGTCCTGCTGCTGCCGCACACCGCCGAGCGCGACGCCTACCGGATCGCGGAGCGCATGCGGGCGCGCATCGCCAGCATGCCGATCGGCCTGGACGGCACGCGGGAGGAGCCGGTGTACGTGACCGTGTCCATCGGGGTGGCAGTGTTCGACGAGACGCGGCGTGACTTGACCGACTTGCTCGCCTCCGCGGACGCGGCGCTGTACCGGGCCAAGCAGGGCGGCCGTGATCAGGTCCGGATGGACGCCGGCCGCGGGACCGACCGTACCCCCGCGCGGTGACCCGGACGGCGGGCGCGCCGCGTTGACGGCCTACCCGGGCGATTCCTCCGGGTCCAGGGTGCCGTTGGCTATGTTCTCCACCACCCGGTGGCTGCTGCCGCCCCCGGACAGCGCCGCGACCATGCTGTCCCGGCTGACCTCGAACGAGTAGCGGATCCCGTCCACGTTCGCGTGCTGCTGCGCCCAGTTCCGTATCGCCCGGATCTCGGCGCGGTCGTTGGCGGCCTGGCCCTCGGTGACGCTGTCCGGGGAGCACATCTCGGACTGGATCATCTCCGGCGGCTCGCCGCCGGCCGGCCAGATCCGAACCAGGTACTTGGTGACGAGATCCATGGTCCCCCCTCGCTGCGAGAGTCTACGGCCGCCCGACCAGGCCCGCGCTGGTTAGCGTTAGCGTGGGTTAGCCGGCCGCCGCCGAACGCGAGGGCAGGCTCTTCAGGTCCAGCACGGCGACGATCTCCGTGGCGCCCTGGCGGCAGGACGACGCCTCGCCCGTCGCCACGATCGTCGGGGTGTCCTCGCCCTGGCAGGTCCAGCCGTCCACCCGCACCGGCGCCCCGCCCCCGTTCCCTGGCACCCTGCCCGCCTGGACGAGCGCGGTGTAGCCGCGCTGGATCCGCATCGCCACCGCGCAGGGGGCGGACCCCTTCTCCACCTCGACGATCACCGGCACGTTCGCGGCGGTCCGCGTGGTTCCGCAGGTGGCGCGCGGCGGCGCGAGCTGAGTGGGCGTGGGCTCTGCGCCGGAGCCGCCCGGCCCGCCACGGGCTCCGGCCGAAGAGCACCCGGCCACGAGCACAACGAGCACAACGAGCGCGGCGAGCGCGGCGGCAGCCGCCCGCGAGCGTCGCATGGAGGAACTCCTTTCAGCGTCCCCATCATGCCGCCGGGAACCCGACCGCCGGAAGCCGACTCCCCGTCGTGAGGCAATTGCGCTCCGTGGTTTCCGCGGACGCTCCCAGGCCTGGCGCGCGCTGGACGCGGCGGCTGAGAGCGGGCTATCCACTCCAGGGCGTTCTGCAACGTCGTTGGTCTCACATGTTGAGACGTTTCTGACTGTCCCGGAAACCCGGGAACGCCTCTCCCGAGCACGTGAAACTTTAGTATCGCCAGGGCAATACCAGCTCTTCACGTCGCCGGGAGATCGCCCAATTCTGTCTCACATATTGAGATGCCCGGCGGCGGCAACCTTGGCCCGGCACGTCCACGGCCGCCGGGCAAAAGAAAACAAGCTCCACGGGGTCCGCGACACTACCTTCGACGAAGACCGCTGCCAGCTCGCAAGGGCAACACCCTCAGATCCCGGCCGGCCTGCGCAACCTGGCCACCGGCGCCGGCTCTCGCGTCTTGCATAAACAACCGACGTAGTGCATAATTCTGCAAGTAGCGTCCCCGGCCCGCGGGCCCGGCGGACAGGGGCAACGGCGAGGAGGGGCACGTGGGCGCGCGGGTGGCGGTGGCCGGTGCGAGCGGCTACGCCGGCGGGGAGCTGCTGCGCCTGCTGGCCGGGCACCCCGACCTCGAGATCGGCCCGGTGGCCGCCGGGTCGAGCGCGGGCCGGCCGGTGACCGACGTCCACCCGCACCTGGCCGGGCTCGCCGGTCACCGCCTCGTGCCGACCGACGCCGACGTCCTGTCGGCCGCCGACCTGGTCTTTCTCGCGCTGCCGGCCGGTGAGTCCGCGGCCCTCGCCGCCCAGCTGCCGCCCGACGCGAAGATCGTGGACCTGGGCCCGGACTTCCGGCTGGCCGACCCCGAGGCGTGGCGCCGGTTCTACCGCATCCCGCACGCCGGCCTGTGGACGTACGGGCTGCCCGAACTGCCCGGAGCGCGCGCCCGGATCCGCGCCGCCGCGCGCGTCGCGGTGCCCGGCTGCTACGCCACCGCGGCGATCCTCGCGCTCGCGCCGCTGCTCGGCGCCGGCCTCGGCGAGACGGACGACATCGTGATCGTCGCCGCGTCCGGCACGTCCGGCGCGGGGCGCTCGGCCAAGCCGGAGCTGCAGGGCAGCGAGGTGATGGGCGCCGTCTCCGCCTACCAGGCCGGCGGCGTGCACCGGCACACCCCCGAGATCGAGCAGGCCCTCGAGGGAGTGGCGGGCGACCACGACGACGCCACCGGCCAGGGCGTCACCGTGTCGTTCACGCCGCTGCTCGCCCCGATGCCGCGCGGCATCCTGGCCACCTGCACGGCCAGGCTCGCCCCGGGCGTTTCCGCGGAAACGCTCCGCGACGCGCTCGCCGGTGCCTACCAGCGCGAGCCGTTCGTGCACCTGCTGCCCGAGGGCCGCTGGCCGAGCACCGCGTGGACCGCCGGCTGCAACTCCGTGCACCTGCAGGTCGCCGCCGACGCGCACGCGGGCCGGGCGGTCGTGGTGGCCGCGATCGACAACCTCGGCAAGGGCGCCGCCGGGCAGGCCGTGCAGTGCGCCAACCTGATGCTCGGCCTGCCCGAGACGGCCGGCCTGACCGCGAACGGAGTCGCGCCATGACCGCAATGACATTCCGCGCGTCTCCGTTCGTCATGCCGCAGGCGTGCGTGGGCGAGCCGTCAGGCGAAGCGCCCGCGAGGGAGCCAGGCAGGTGAGCGTGACAGCACCGCTGGGCTTCCGCGCGGCCGGGGTGGCCGCCGGGCTCAAGCCCGCGGGCGCCCGCGACGTCGCCGTGGTGATCAACGACGGCCCGTCCCGCGCCGCGGCCGGCGTGTTCACCGCCAACCGCGTGCAGGCCGCCCCCGTGCTGTGGACCCGCCAGGTCCTGCGCGGCGGCCGGGTCCGCGCGGTGGCGCTCAACTCGGGCGGTGCCAACGCGTGCACCGGCCCGGACGGCTTCGCCGATACCCATGAGATTGCCGAACGGCTGGCGCGCCAGCTAGACGATTCGGCCGGCGAGATCGCGGTGTGCTCGACCGGGCTCATCGGCGAACGGCTGCCGATGGACAAGCTGCTGCCCGGCGTGGCTGCCGCGGCGGCCGAGGCGTCGCGCAGCGGCGGCCCTGCCGCGGCCGACGCGATCCGGACCACGGACACGGTGGTCAAGATCGCGTTCCGGCGGGGCAGCTCGGCGAACGGTGGCACCGGGCCTGGCTATGCGGCGAACGGCGGCGGGGCGCCCGGCGGACCTGGGCCTGGCGGCAGGGCGAGCGGCAGCGAAGCGAACGGCGGCGTCGGGCCTGGCGGCGGGGCGTTCGGCGGCCAACCGCCAGCGCCGGGCTACACGATCGGCGGGATGGCCAAGGGCGCGGGAATGCTGGCGCCGTCGCTGGCCACGATGCTCTGCGTGCTGACCACCGACGCGGACCTGCCCGCCGGGGAGCTCGACGCGGCGCTGCGCCGCGCGACCGCCGTGACGTTCGACCGGCTCGACACCGACGGGTGCATGTCCACCAACGACACCGTGCTGTTGCTGGCCAGCGGCGCGTCCGGCGTCCGCCCGGACCCGGGCGAGTTCGCCGGCCAGCTCACCGCGGTCTGCGCCGACCTCGCCCGCCAGCTGCAGCTGGACGCCGAGGGCGCGGGCAAGGCGATCGCGATCGAGGTCGTCGGCGCGGCGAGCGAGCGCGACGCGGTCACCGTCGGTCGCGCGGTCGCGCGCAGCGCGCTGCTCAAGTGCGCGATCGCCGGCGAGGACCCGAACTGGGGCCGCGTGCTGTCCGCGGTCGGCACCACCGACGCGATGTTCGAGCCCGACCAGCTGAACGTCGCCATCAACGGCACCTGGGTGTGCCGGAACGGCTACGCCGCCGACGACCGGTCCAAGGTGGACCTCAGCGCCCGCGACGTGACGATCACGATCGACCTGGCCGCCGGGCCGGACGCCGCGACGATCGCCACCACCGACCTGACCGTCGCGTACGTCTACGAGAACACCGCGTACCCAACATGACGGCACGCACACAGAGCACCGTCACCCGGGCCGGTCACGAAGCGATCGCCAAGGCCGCGACGCTATGACGGCACGCACACAGAGCACCGTTACCCGGGCCGGTCACGAGGCGATCGCCAAGGCCGCGACGCTCATCGAGGCGCTGCCCTGGCTCAACCGGTTCCACGGCCAGACCGTCGTGATCAAGTACGGCGGGCACGCGATGGCGGACGAGGAGCTGCGCGCCGGGTTCGCCCAGGACGTTGTGTTCCTGCGGTACGCCGGGTTGCGCCCGGTCGTCGTGCACGGCGGCGGGCCGCAGATCACCCAGCAGCTCGACCGGCTGGGGCTGGCCAGCACGTTCGCCGCGGGGCTGCGGGTCACCACGCCGGAGACCATGGACGTGGTCCGGATGGTGCTGACCGGGCGGGTCAACCGGGACGTGGTCGGGCTGATCAACCGGCACGGGCCGTTCGCGGTCGGCATGTCCGGCGAGGACGCGAACCTGTTCACCGCGCGCCGCAGGCCCGCGATCGTGGACGGCGCGGCCGTCGATATCGGGCTGGTCGGCGAAATCACCGCGGTGAACACCGGCGCGGTGCGCGCACTGCTGGACGACGGCCGCATCCCGGTCGTGTCCAGCGTCGCCACCGGCCAGGACGGCGAGGTCTACAACGTGAACGCGGACACCGCGGCCGGCGCGCTGGCGGTCGCGCTCGCCGCGGCCAAGCTCGTTGTGCTCACCGACGTGGCCGGGCTGCACGCGGACTGGCCGGACGGCGAGGGCGCGCCCGGGGACGTCATCAGCCAGCTCACCGCGCCCGAGCTCGAGGCGCTGCTGCCGGGGCTGAGCGCCGGCATGCTCCCCAAGATGACCGCCTGCCTGGACGCCGTCCGCGGCGGCGTGCCGCAGGCGCACGTGCTCGACGGCAGGCTGCCGCACGCGGTGCTGCTCGAGATCTTCACCGATTCGGGCATCGGCACGATGGTCGTGCCGGACGGGAGCGCGCCATGAACGCACAGAAGCTGATCGACCGGTACGCGGCGGCGCTCATGCCGAACTACGGCCAGCCCATGCTCACGCTCGTCCGCGGCCAGGGCTGCCAGGTGTGGGACGCGGCGGGCGACGAATACCTCGACCTGATCGCCGGGATCGCGGTCAGCGCGCTCGGGCACGGTCACCCCGCGCTCGCCGAGGCCGTCGCGCAGCAGGCCAGGCGGCTCGCCCACGCGAGCAACCTGTTCATGAACGAGCGCGAGATCGAGCTGGCCGAACGGCTGCTCGCGCTGGCCGGAGCCGACGGGCGCCCGGGCGCGCGCGCCCACGGCAGGGTGTTCTTCGCGAACTCCGGCACCGAGGCGAACGAGGCCGCGCTCAAGGTGGTCCGGCGCGCCCAAGCCAAGCGCGGCAGCCCGGACCGCCGCGCGATCGTCGCCGCCGAGCACGGCTTCCACGGCCGGACCATGGGCGCGCTGGCGCTGACCGGGAAGGCGTCGATCCGCGACCCGTTCGGGCCGTTCGGGCTCGACGTGCGGTTCGTGCCCTACGGCGACGCCACGGCGCTCAAGGAGGCGGTGACCGGCGACGTCGCCGCCGTCTTCCTCGAGCCGTGCCAGGGCGAGGCGGGTGTCGTGCCCGCGCCGGACGAGTACCTCGCCGCCGCGCGGGAGGCGTGCGACGCGGCAGGCGCGCTGCTCGTGCTGGACGAGATCCAGAGCGGGATCGGCCGCACCGGCGCCTGGTTCGCGCACCAGCGGGACGGGATACTCCCTGACGTGCTCACGCTGGCCAAGGGGCTCGGCGGGGGGCTGCCGATCGGCGCGTGCATCGGCCTGGGGGAGTGCGGCACCGCGCTGGACAAGGGAGACCACGGCAGCACGTTCGGCGGCAACCCGGTGGCCTGCGCGGCGGCCCTGGCGGTGCTCGACACGATCGAGGCCGACGACCTGCTCGCCAACGCGGCCGCGGTGGGGGAGCAGCTTTCGGCCGGGATCGCGGCGGTCACGCACCCGCTGCTGGCCGGGGTGCGCGGCCGCGGCCTGTGGCTGGCGGCCCTGCTGACCGAGCCGGTCGCCGGGCTGGTCGAGAGCGCCTGCCGGGCCAACGGGTACCTGGTCAACGCCGTGCAGCCGGACGCGATCCGGCTCGCGCCGCCGCTGATCCTGAACGCCGCGCAGGCGGTGGCGTTCACCGCCGCGCTGCCGGGCATCCTGGACGCGGCCGCCACCGCCGAAGCCACCGGCACCGGTCACGTGATCACGCGTCCGCTGCTGGCGAACGGCCAGGGGGCGTGGCGCGAGGCGGGCTCTACCGCGCGGCCGCACGGCGCGGGGCACCCCGGGCGCCCGGCCCCGGAGAACGGCGTGCGGCGACCGGCCGAGGCGGGCGACGACGCGGGGCACCCTGGGCGCCCGGCCGCGGGGGCGGGACCGGCCGGGGCGAGCGGCGCGGTGGCGCAGCCCGCAGGCCCGGCTGGCGGGGAGGAGTCCTGATGCCGCGGCACTTCCTGCGTGACGACGACCTGTCGCCGGCCGAGCAGGCCGAGATCCTCGACCTGGCCGACGCGATGAAGAAGGACCGGTTCGGGTACCGGCCGCTGGCCGGGCCGCGCACGGTCGCGGTGCTGTTCGACAAGCCGTCCACCCGGACCAGGATCTCCTTCTGCGTCGGCATCGCCGAGCTCGGCGGCATGCCGCTGGTCATCGACGCGGGCTCGTCCCAGCTGTCGCGCGGCGAGCCGGTCGCCGACACCGCGCGGGTGCTCACCCGGCAGGTGGCGGCCATCGTGTGGCGGACGTTCGGACAGGACCGGCTGGAGGAGATGGCCGGGTTCGCCAGCGTGCCGGTGATAAACGCGCTGACCGACCG
>Ga0070698_100003146_pt1 | contig 18189 bp, 14 predicted proteins | sample KBSK1502metaG_FD_65477 | JGI IMG/M metagenome (GOLD analysis project Ga0070698, IMG submission 65477) | Corn, switchgrass and miscanthus rhizosphere microbial communities from Kellogg Biological Station, Michigan, USA - KBS K1-50-2 metaG | ecosystem: Host-associated > Plants > Roots >...
GCTACACCGAGCTGCCGATTACAGGCCAGCATGCTGCCAACGTCGACAGCTTCCCGCCGCTTCACAAGGATCCCTTCGATCGCCTCCTTCTTGCCCAGGCGCTGAGCGAAGGCATAACGCTTCTCACGACCGACGCTCAGCTGGCGCGCTACAAGGGACCCGTAAGAAAAGTCTGACCCTGGGTTTCCTGCAGGCCATACCGTGTGAAAAGTCGTATCATTTTACGGCTCTCACCGCCCAAAGCCATTGACCGATACTTCGTCACTCCTGAACGAAGCACTTGCCGGCCGATACCTCATCGAGAGTGAGATCGGCCGGGGCGGCATGGCCACTGTGTACCTCGCCCGCGACATACGACATGGACGCTCCGTCGCGATCAAGGTCCTTCACCCCGAGCTCGGCGCGGCCATCGGCGCCGACAGATTCCTTCGAGAAATCCAGGTCGTAGCCCGACTTCAACATCCACACATCGTTGCGCTCTACGACTCGGGGGAAGCGTCCGGCAGACTCTACTACGTCATGCCGTATATCAAAGGTGAGTCGATGCGGGAGCGACTCAATCGCGCAGGACCTTTCACACCCGGTGAAGCTGAGCGAATCGTTCGCGAAATCGCTGACGCGCTCGACTACGCCCACTCCGAAGGAATAATCCACCGGGATATCAAGCCCGACAACATCATTCTCGATGACCGTCACGCGATGGTCACCGATTTCGGAATTGCACGCGCGTTGAGCGAAAGCGGTGCGACTCTCACGCAAGCGGGAGTCGTCGTCGGAACGCCCGCTTACATGAGCCCCGAGCAGATCACCGGCGAAAGCATCATCGACGGAAGAAGCGATATCTATTCACTCGGCTGCGTTCTCTACGAGATGCTTGCGGGCAAGCCTCCGTTCGCGGCCGAGTCGGTGCAGGCCATGATGGTGATGCGGTTCGCCAAGCCCACTCCATCGCTCGAGCCAGTCGAAGGCAACGCGACCGACTCGCTCAAGTCGGTGATCGCAACCGCGATGCAGCTGGCTCCGCCGGAACGGTTTCAATCTGCGCGCGACATCGTGACGGCACTCGATCACCCGAAACCACCATCGCTGGCTCAACCACCAAGTCGCTCGCGATTCCGAATTCCGCGAGCCGCAATGATCGCAGCAACGGCAGTTTTCCTTGCTGTGATCGGACTCATTTCGTGGAACGGAAGACATTCCACGACCGCCGTGCCGGGTGAGGTGCAGGTCGCGTCGATCGGAGTTCTTCCATTCGTGAATCGAAGCGGTGACAAGCAGATGGACTACTTCAGCGACGGTCTCACCGACGAGCTGATATCCGCGCTGTCTCACGTTGCGGGACTCCAGGTCGCGGGACGCGCGTCGTCATTCTCGATGAAAGGAAAGGGGCTCGACACTCAGGATGCAGCTCAGCGGCTTCGTGTCGCATATATCGTTGACGCCGGAGTTCGATCGAGTGGATCGCGCGTGCGGGTCACGTGGCAGCTCGTGGACGCGCGGACCGATCGCGCACTCGGATCCGGCGACATCGACGGCGAAATGAGTGACGTCATCTCATTGCAGGACTCGATGGCGAGAACGATCGTCGACGGACTTCGCCCGGTGATCGGCGCACGAAATACGCGCACGATCAGGCAGCACCAGACCGCGAATCCGGAAGCGCACGATCTCTATCTCAAGGGTCACTACTACTGGAACCAGCGCACCACTGCGGCAATGCGCGAGGGAATCAACTATCTCAACCAGGCAATCGAGAAGGATTCCACCTACGCGCTGGCGTGGGCAGAGCTCTCGAGTGCATACACCCTGGAACAGGCCTTCGGCGACATGCGTCCGCTTGAAGCAGCGGGCCCCGGAAGGCGGGCAGCGGAAAAGGCTGTGGCCCTCGACCCGACGCTCGCCGAAGCGTATACCGCGCGCGGCATGAGTGAGGCATTCAACGACTGGAGACCAACGGCCGCCCTTGCCGACTTCGACAAGGCGATCAGTCTCGATCCACAGAATTCATTCCCGCGCCTGTTCCGCGCCTGGCCTCTCGTAGTACTCGGCAGAATGGATGAGGCACTCGCCGAAATGCGGAGAGCGAAAGCACTCGATCCTTTGTCTGCGATACTCAACACGCGCGTTGGCTCGGCACTCGTGTACTCGCGGAGATTTGACGAAGCGAGTGTCGAGCTCCGAAAAGCTCTCGACCTCGATCCGGGAAATGTGATGGCGCGGTTCGAGCTCGGACGCGCACTGTCTCTAGCCGGCAAGCCGGACGAGGCGTTCAAGGAATTCACGGATGCGCTCGACCTGGAGTCCGGATATGACATGTCCAGTGCCGCGCTGGCGTACGGACAGGCCGGCCATCCGGAGCGCGCGCGGGACATCCTGGCGCGACTTCAGGCAAGATCCCGCCAGCGCTACATATCATCAGTCTCGCTTTGCATCGCGGCACTTGGTGCGGGCGACAAATCACTCGCGCTCGATTACCTCGACAAGGCTCTCGAGGAACATGCCTTTCACCTGTTTTTCATTTCGAGGGATCCATCGTTCGATGGGCTCCGCGACAGTCCGCGATTCAAGCACGTGAGAGAGGTGATCGAGAAAAAGTATACGTCGTGAATCGGTGGCATATTTCTCGTCCACCATTTCCGAGAGACAATGCGCCGCCTCATTTTGTGCACCCTCATCGTTTTTCCGGGGACAGCCTCAGCACAGCAACTCGCTCTCCTCCCTGAACCGATAATCAGGCAGATCAGTGAAGAGATTTCCGGCGACGCAGCCTTTGCGCACATCCGGCACAACTCGCAGTTTCATCGTCCGCGCGGAGGCTCGGACGGCCTCTGGAAAGTTGCGCAATACTATGAAGAGAAGGCGCGCGAATACGGGCTCACCGACGTCAAGATCATCAAGCAGGCGTACGGAACAACCAAGCCATGGAACGCAAAAAGCGGAGAGCTGTGGATCGTCGGCGCCGAGCCCGAGAGAATTGCAAGCACGATACAGACTCCATTGCACCTCGCCGATTTCAGTCGTCCTGCAGACGTTACCGCTGACCTGATCGATATCGGAGGCGGTACAACAGCAGAGCTCGACGGAAAAAACGTCGCCGGAAAGATTGTCCTCACGTCCGGTTCGATATCGACAGTGATGCACGACGCAGTTGTCGCGAAAGGCGCCGCTGGAATCGTCTGGTATCCAAGCCCCTTCTATGAAGGAAGCGGAATCGACGGCTCGGGATTCAACATGCCCGACCAGATTCGCTGGCTCTCGGTTCCATCAGGACAAATTGATGGCAAAGATCCAACGTTCGCTTTCGTGCTATCCACGAGACAAGGGGTCGAGCTTCACAATCGACTTGCGAAGGCAACCACGCCAATCCGTGTGCGCGCGAAGATTGAATCGGGATTTTCGTCGAGTCAGGGATCAGAACCGTGGCAGGTGATGGTCGAAGGCTTCATTCGCGGAACAAACCCGGGGATGCAGGACATCGTTCTCACCGGTCACATGCAGGAAGGAATGCAGAGCGCGAACGACGATGCGAGCGGCACCGCAAATGTTCTCGAGATCGCGCGTGCACTCAACAAGCTCATCAATGAGGGACGAATTCCACGTCCGCGCCGAAGCCTTCGATTCTGGTGGGCGACCGAGATATCGAGCGAGCGACAGTATTTCGCCGATCATCCCGATGCTCACAAGGGCATGTGGGTCAACGTCAATCAGGACATGGTCGGTGCAGATCAGTCGCAGGACATCATGCGAAAGCAGGGAATCACGCGTCTTCCCGCATCGCGATTCCATTTCTTCAACGATGTCGCCGAAGCGGTGATCGAATACATGGTTGCCGGAAACACGTTCGAGCTCGCGCAGCCGCAGGCAGGAATAATGTCGGTTTACCCAAAGCCGCACATCTCACACCTGGGCACTCGCCAGCGATACAATGCGGAGATGATCTTCTTTCACAACAACACCGATCACATGACGTTCAATGAGCAGCCGATCGGAGTTCCAGGTATCACATTCACGAACATGCCTGATCGTTTCATTCATTCAGCCGACGACGATCTCGAAACACTCGATCGCACACAGCTCGGGAGAAATGCGACCTCCGCGGCGTTGATTGCATACACGATGGCAAGCGCGGACATTTCGCGTTCATCCGGCCTCGCTGCGGAGACTGCTGGTCGCGGTGCCGCGAGAATGGGGCAGAACCTGAAACTTGCCTTGAGCTGGATCGCATCAAGTCAGGATCAAGCAGGTGCGTACTACCAGGCGGTCGATCAGGTCAGGTACGCTGCGCAGCGCGAGCGTAGTGCAGCAGCATCCATAAGACAGATCGATCCTGCCGCTCAACCGCTTTCGGCGTCGATTGCTGCATCCATAGACCAGCGCGAGGCTCAGGCACTCAGGGAAATCGACAGCTATTATCGCGTCGTGACTCATCGCGATCCTCCGCGAAGCAGAACGCAGTCAGATACTGAGCGCTCGCTTCAGGAGCTGCGTCCCATCATCACTGCCGGACCTCGCGAGTTTCTCGAGGGACGAACACACATCGCTTCGGTTCCCGGGCTCCACGGGCTGATGGCATTCGAGGTGCTCAACTATATCGATGGGCGCCGAAGCGGTCTCGACATCTATCGTGAAGTTGCCGCCGAGGCTCGCGAAGGCGGTGAGCACTACTTCGGCAAGGTCACCGCCGACGCCGTCCTGACGTACCTGAAGAACGCTGCGACCGCCGGGATGGTCGAGCGAATGGGGGCCGCGGCAAAGTAGTTGCGCCGCTACGGAACGGCCACATATTGAGCGCGCGAGTTTCCTCATGAGGATCTATGGACGCGCTCTCGCAGCTGAAGGGATCGCTTGCGGACCGGTATGAGATAGAGCGCGAGATCGGCGCGGGCGGAATGGCGACTGTCTACCTCGCACACGATACGCGTCATGACCGTCCAGTCGCGCTCAAGGTCCTCAAACCGGATCTCGGCGCCGTGCTCGGCGTCGAAAGATTCCTCTCCGAGATCAAGGTTACAGCAAACCTGCAGCATCCGAATCTTCTTCCGCTTTTTGATTCGGGTGCTGTCGATGGGCTTCTCTACTATGTAATGCCGTTCGTCGAGGGCGAATCGCTTCGCACTCGTCTCGATCGAGAGAAGCAGCTTCCGATCGATGATGCGATTCGCATCACAGTCGCGATTGCAAACGCGCTCGACTACGCTCACTCGCACGGAGTCATTCATCGCGACCTGAAGCCTGAGAACGTCCTGATGCAGTCGGGTCAGCCTGTCATCGCGGATTTCGGAATCGCACTCGCGGTCAGCAAGGCAGGCGGAAACAGAATCACTCAGACGGGATTGTCGCTCGGCACTCCGCAATACATGAGTCCGGAGCAGGCCACCGGTGATCGCGTCATTGATGGAAGGAGTGACATCTATTCACTCGGCGCAGTTGCATACGAGATGTTCACCGGCGACGCACCGCACACCGGAAGCACGTCCCAGGCGATCATCGCTCGCATGCTGACGGAAAAGCCGCGGTCGATGCGCAGCACGCGGGCCGCTATTCCGGAGCATGTCGAGCTCGCGGTGCAGCATGCACTCGAAAAACTTCCGGCTGACAGATTCTCCACTGCACGCGAGTTCGCCGAAGCGATTCAAGGTCGGGGACCAACGGGCGCGACAACACTTTATTCCTCGACGCACTCTGCTCCAGTTGCAGCTGCTGTCAGGTGGAAATCGCGAATCAAGGATCCGGTGCTCATTGGTGCTGTCGCGGTCGCGTTCGGCGCGCTCGCGTTCGCCGCACTGAGAAGACAGCCGGCCGCGGACGCGACGCCGGTGATTCGATATGTCGTGAACGCACCCGAAGAGGCGCCGGTGGGAACGACATTCCCCTGGCCGGGTGCGATCTCTCCCGATGGAAGCACGATCGTTTACCTGTCGAGCAAGACTTCGCGGCTGGTTTTTCTTCGCTCCGACCAGCTCGAGCCCCGCGACATACCGGGCACCGACGACGCGAGTCAGACGCTTTTCTCTCCCGATGGAGAGTGGGTCGCGTTCGAGAGCAAAGGCAAGCTTCGCAAAGTCCGACTCGACGGAAGCGCTCCAATCGCAGTCACTGACGCGGGATCAGTCAATGGTGCCGATTGGACATCGCAGGATCAAATCATTCTTGGATCCGAAAACGACAAGCAGGGATTGTCGCGGGTAAGAGCCAGTGGAGGAACGCTTGTCGAATTTGTGAAGCCCGACAAGTCGAAAGGTGAGACCGATTATCTCTGGCCGATCGCTACGCCCGATGGAAAGTCAGTCGTGTTCGCGGTGTGGACGGGAAGCCTTGCCTCTGCAAAGCTGGCGTCGGTGTCGGTCGAGGGCGGCAAAGTGAATTACCTCGATCTGCCCGGCATTCGTCCGCTCGCGATTGTCGGCCACACTCTCGTCTACGTTCAGGCCGACGGAATTGTCATGGCCGCAATTCTTGATCGGTCAGCAAGCAAGGTCGAGGGTGACGCGGTTCCCGTGCACGATCCGGTCTACGTCCCAGCCGGCGTCAATGGGAATTCCGAAGTTTTCGTATCTCACGGCGGCGCCTTCATGACTTCGAGAGGCCGAACCAACAGCAAGCTCGCATGGATTCGGAAGGACGGATCAGTCGATTTCGTCTCGAGCGAAGTGCAGGCTTTCGGAGCGCCGAGGTTGTCTCCCGATGAACAGAGCATCGCTGTAACCGTCACAGATCAGGGAAAATCGAGTATCTGGATTTACGACCTGTCGAACAGGACGTTCACGCATCTCTCCAGCGCACAAGTTGCGGCTACGCCCGTATGGTCTCCCGATGGCAGAAGGTTGTTTTACACTGGACTGGATGATCGGCAGCAGTTTGCGCTCTGGAGCCAGAACGCCGACGGTACCGATCAACCTCAAAGGCTGCTCGTCTCGGGTGCGCCATCTACTGGGATTTCGGTGGCTCCCGATGGCAAATCACTTATAGCTGTTGTTTATAAAGCGAACTCGTGGAACGTCTATTCGATCGATCTTGCGAATCCAGGCCAGATGCGGCCGTTCGCTCCGAGTCCTGCGAATGAGGTTGCAGCGAGTTTTTCGCCAGACGGCAAATGGGTTGTTCTGCAAAGCGATGAGTCGGGGAAAGATGAGGTGTACGTCAGATCCTATCCGAATCCGACGGTGCGTCTTCAGGTGTCGGCAGGAGGCGGAAGGGAGCCGAGGTGGTCAGCTGATGGTTCCAGCGTCTATTATCGATCTGGTGTCGTCCTATACGCTGCGCGACTGACGCCTCCTCCCGGATTCCGGGTGCGCGCGCGCGATACAGTGTCGGCGACAGTGAGTGGGGCACTCCCGGGGTCGCTCGTTCCTGGCTATGACCTTACGCGCGACGGGCGTATTCTCACGAGAATGAACACGAGAGATGACTATCAGCTCATTGTCGTGCCGAACTGGCGAAAAGAGCTCGAACAGAAGCTCGCCAGGGCAAACCGAAAATAAACGTCAGCGCAGGACACAACATCCGTGCTGCTTGAACAGCTGCAGGAATCGCTAGGGTCAGCGTACACGATCGAGCGAGAGCTCGGTGGCGGCGGCATGTCCAGAGTATTTCTGGCGACCGAGAACCGGCTCAATCGAAAAGTCGTCGTTAAGGTTCTATCGCCCGAGCTCGCAGCGAGCGTCAGCGCTGAGCGGTTCGAGCGCGAGATTCAACTCGCTGCGCAGCTGCAACAGGCCAATATCGTTCCGCTTCTCGCGACAGGGGATACGAATGGCCTTCCGTATTTCACGATGCCGTTCGTCGAGGGCGAGTCTCTTCGCGCACGAATCACCAAGCAGAGCAGTTTTACCATCACTGAATGCGTGAGCATTCTTCGCGACGTCGCGCGCGCGTTGAGTTACGCGCATGCAGCAGGTGTCGTGCATCGCGACATCAAGCCCGATAACGTTCTGCTCTCGCACGGCGCGGCAGTCGTTACCGACTTCGGAATTGCGAAGGCGTTATCCGAATCTCGAAGCGAGTCGCGCAGCTCGAGTCTCACTCAAACAGGAACATCACTCGGCAGCCCTGCTTACATGGCTCCCGAACAGGTTGCCGGCGATCCGAACGTGGATCATCGAGCCGATCTCTACGCATTCGGCTGCATGGGTTACGAGCTCCTCGCAGGCTCGCCACCATTCACTGCGGAATCTCCGCAGCGTGTCTTCGCTGCGCACCTGACAGAAAAACCAAAACCGATCGCCGGTGTACGGCCTGATGTTCCTCGCGCGCTCGCGGCAATCATCATGCGGTGTCTGGAAAAAGATCCTGCCAGCCGTCCTGCGAGCGCAGCGGAAGTACTGACTTCGCTGGAGTCCGTTTCGACTTCTGATCCAAACATTGCAAGCCGACCATTCAGCGAAACGTTCAAAGGTCGGCGCATCGCGGTCATCGCGGCGGTACTTCTTCTCGTCGTAGCCACCGGCGCTGTGGTGAAAAAATTCTACGGGCGTACAGCAACATCAGCTGTCGACAAATCAGTTGCCGTACTGCCGCTCGCCAATCTCAGCGGCGACAAATCGAACGACTACTTCGGTGAAGGTCTCGCCGAAGAGATCACGGGTGCGCTCTCCAAAGCAGGGCTGCGCGTTGTCGGCAGAAGAAGCGCAGTCGCTCTTGCCGCAAAAGGAATGGGAGCGGGAGAAATCGCGCGCCAGCTTCACGTGGGTAATGTCCTTCAAGGCAGCGTCCAGCGATCGGGCGACCAGATAAGAATTTCCGTAAGCCTCGTCTCCGCTCCCGACGAGTCCGTGCTGTGGTCCGAGCGATACGATCGAGGAATCAAGGACGTCTTTGCGGTTCAGGATGAGATCGCGCGAGCCGTCGCGAGTGAGCTGAAGGTGAAGCTCAGCGGAAGCCAGCGTTTGCGTGACGTCGACACTCAGGATCCCGAGGCGCACGCAGCGTATCTGCAGGCTCTCTATCTGTGGAACCGTCGCAGCGCACCGACTCTCCGTAGAGCGATCAGTCTCTTTGCTGATGCGATTCGCCGAGACCCGTCGTACGCGCAGGCGTACGGCGGAATGGCGATGGCCTATGTCGTGATGCCGGCGTATGACGATATCGACAACGATGACATGCTCGATAGAGCACGTGAATCCGCGAATCGCGCGCTTGCTCTCGACAGCGCGAACGTTCAAGCTCTGACGGCTCTTGCCTATACCGACGCGCTGGAATACCGCAATGCGAGCGCGGAACGATTCTTCAATCGCGCGATTGCGGCCGACTCGAGCTTTGCCACCGCGCATTTCTGGCATGGGTTGCTCTATCTGCAGCAGATGAGGAATGATGAAGCCCTCGCCGAGATTCAGACTGCGCGATCCCTCGAGCCTGCATCGCTGGTGATCAATACGGCTATGACGCAGGTGTTGTACGATATGCGCCGCTACGATGACGCCGAAAAATCGAGTAAAGCGGTGCTTCAGCTCGATTCGACGATTCAACTTGGCATCGTGGATTATGCGAAGGTCCTGATCGAGAAAGGGAAACCGATGGAGGCAATCACGATGCTTCGGCCGATCATCGACGTTCCCGGCATGAGCCATCTCGAGAAAGTCGGCGTTATCGCATATGCGCTTGCACGCGACGGGCAGATGAACGAAGCGAAATCGATGTTGCAGAAAGCCCAGGCTCAGACGAGCAAACGATCGACGCAGCGCGGCATGGTTGCCGCTGCTCTCGACGCCGTTGGCGAGAGAGAGAAGGCCATCGAAGTTCTGCGCCAGGCCGTCAACGATCATGACCTCTGGCTCGCGCATTACCTGTCGGCGGCTCCGTATGACGGTCTGAGGACAGACCCGCGCGTCCGCGAGATGTTCGCAAAGGTCTCGGCACGGTAGCTCGATGAAGCCGGGATAAGTACGCCGGCTTAGCCCCTGGTATTCTGTATGCAAGTGAGGCGTTCGCCACGCAGGCGGAGACCAGGAAATGCAAACAGATATTCTCACCCGCACTCGGTCAGCTCGGCCTCAACGGACTGTCAACCAGATTGATCGCGCGCGCGCAGTAGTCGCCGCACTGTTCGGGCCGCCCGAGGCGCGATCGTTTACGGTCAGGTATTGGGATGAGTCCGAAGAGAATCCCGGCGTCATTTCAGACACTCCTTTCACCCTGTGGTTCAAGAGACCTGGAGCGTTACGTCGAATGCTCCTTCCGCCAAGCGAGCTCGCGATCGCAGAAGCGTTCATCAACAATGACATCGATCTCGAAGGCAACGCCGAATATGGAATGCACCTTGGCGACGCGATCGGCCAGAAAGTCCAGTCGTTGTCAGGGATTGCGGGATTGCTGCCTCTCTTGCGTCGTCTTCCACATGACGATGAGCAACGTCGCAAGCGCGAGCTCGAGGCCCTTCGGTTCACCGGTGGTCTGACTCGCCGGCGCGGGGGGAGCGCGGCAATTCAGCATCACTATGACGTGGGCAATGATTTTTACAAGCTCTGGCTCGACAATCGGATGGTCTACAGCTGCGCGTATTTCACGTCGGAGAAAGAAGATCTCGACAGCGCGCAGGCCGGCAAGCTCGACCTCATATGTCGCAAGCTTCGTCTGGCTCCGGGCCATAAGCTGCTCGACATCGGATGCGGATGGGGCGCGTTGATCATGCATGCTGCGTCCAACTACGGTGTCGATGCCACTGGAATCACCGTGAGCGAAGCGCAGGCAGCGCTTGCACGCGAGCGAATTGCCCAAGCCAGTCTCGAGTCACGCTGTCGCGTGGAGCTGGTCGACTATAGAGACTCGCGCTTGTCATCCAGGTACGACAGAATCTCGTCAATCGGCATGATGGAGCACGTCGGACCTTCACGCCTGAACGGCTACTTCGAGTGGGCATATGCAGCGCTCAAACCCGGCGGGGTCTTTCTCAATCACACGATCGTTCGCGACGGTCGCAGAAAGCCAGAGACACCGCGCTCGAAACTCGAGGCGAGACTCTGGCGGCGGGATCAGTTCATTCATCGCTACATCTTCCCCGATGGGCGGCTGATCCCGGTCGCGCACGTGGCAGAAGTTGCGGAGCGCGCCGGCTTCGAGCTGCGTGACGTCGAAGCAATGCGTGAGCATTACGTCATGACTTTGCGCCACTGGCTGCGACGTCTCGAAGCAAGCGAAAACGCAGCGAGCGATCTCGTCGGAGAGAAGCGGTTCAGAACGTGGCGTCTTTATCTGCTCGCGGCGATAAATGGATTTCGGCGCGGCAGCACGAGCATCGTGCAGATGATTCTGTCGAAACCCGATGCGAGCGGCAGCTCGGGGATGCCGCTCACTCGCAATTACATGGTGTAGCTCAATGCATCGCGAACAGCTTCGACAGCGGTGTAGCGGGGATTGAATCCCAGGATGCGCTCTGCTTTCGCGATGCTCGCGCATGGTGAGTGCATCACGTGATCGAGTGTGATTTCCGCGTCGCGCTCGCTTTTAGTCTTTGTCCATTCGTCCCACGGAAGAAATGCAAGCTTCGCCTTTCGGCCGGACCAGCTTGCAACGGTTTCCGCGTACGACAGCAGCGTTACTGGCTCTCGCGCTGCGACATGAAACGATTCGCCGATCGACTTATCTGGTTGTTCGATTGCCAGCTCGAATGCGCTCGCGACGTCGTCCGCATGTACGTGCTGAAGTCTGGCAAGACCATCATCCGGTAACACCACGATTGCGCCACTCGCAAGCTGGTCGAACACTTGCCGATCGAGATTTCCGATCGGATTGATGGGATCCCATCCGGGTCCTGTAATGTGACCGGGATGCAGAATTGTGGCGGGAAACTCGCGCGACGATTCATCGAGAAGAAACCGCTCGATCTCTGCTTTGCGAATTCCATAATCGCCGAACGGCTCGCGAGCAGCGGTCTCATCGTACGGACACGATTGCGGAATCCCGTGCACCCACAGTGTTCCGCAGTGGATGAAATGTTCAACGCGACCGTGCAGAGCATCGACGAGATGCGCAGCGGATTCACGCTCGAAGCAAATCAGGTCGATTACTGCCTCTCCGTGCAAATCGGCAATGCGTTTGCCGAATGATCCGTCCTGCTCGGAACGCTGTCTATCGATGACCACATGCTCGGCGCTATCCCATTCCGGGAATCGCTGATACGGATCGCGCACGCCGCGGGAGACAGCAACTACTTCGTGCCCCTTCCGGATCAAGCGTGGTACCAGCCATGTGCCGATATGGCCGGTAGCGCCAATGATGACGATTCTCATCCGGAAGGAGACCGATTCGGTTCTACTTCACGCTCCAGTCAGTGGCGAGAGATATGTTGCTCCATGCGATCACGAGCTGCCCTCGGGGCGGGCCAGGTTCCCTTGATGGGACGAGCCACATCGTGAGGCTCTCGATTGGAGCGGCGAGTGGTGTGGTTTTCAGATTGATGCGCGCCACTTCACGTGACACATCGTACGGCGAATCGGGCGGAGGTGGCTCGGTCGGCTCTTTCTGAATGAGCAGCTTCCACCCAGTACGGCCGGGCAGTGTCGAAACGATGTAAGTGCCCTTCGGAAGACTTGTGCCGCCAACGACGAGATCGACATCGCTCATCAATGTCGTCGGGGCGTTGGCACCAGTGCGCCACACCTTGTCATATGGTATGAGGCTATCCGTGAGGATCTTTCGCCCGCGCAGGTGCGGCTGACCATAATCGAGTCGAATCACTGATGGTTTCGCTGCGGCGCGCGCGACGCTGTCTACGAGTGTGATCGTGACCTCAGTCCTCCCGCGGCTGCTTGGCGCAACCTGGAGCGGACTTTGTGCGGGAAGGGAAGCTGCCGTGACCGCAGCGAGAGCGCATGCAATAGCAGGGATGTATGATCGCATACTATCAAGATACGGTCACGGTGATGCAGAGCGCGAGTTGCTACTCCATTCTCTCGAGCAGTCGATCGAGCGCAGCATAGCTCTCGTTCATGCCACCTTCCATGCCTGACTGCATCATGCCGTCGCGCTCCGCGGTCTGATAGAAGAGCGAGGTCACAACGATCTTCGTTCGTCCGTCACCAAGATCTTCGAAGATCGTGGTCTCGACTATCGGGTAGCCTGGCATTCCGTCCCACTCGAAAGTGTACACAAGACGGTCGGGCGGGGTCACCTCGCGGAAACGTCCCTCGAATCCATGAACACCCTGCGGGGAATGCTCGACGAATCGCCAGTGACCGCCGCGCTCCACTTCCATTCGCTCGATCACGAGCTTGTTGCCGCGACCCCACCATTGTGCCACAAGCTCTGGATCCGTGAACGCGCTCCACACGCGGTCGCGCGGCGCATTGAAGATCCGCTCCACGCGAATCTCTCGATCTGACGGTGTGGTAAGAGTGGCTTTGGCTGGCGCTTGCTTCGTGGTCGTCATCATTTCTCCTTTGTTCGCTCGAGGAAATCCCCGAGTCTGTCGAGTCGCTCGTTGAGCATCGTTCGATAGGTCTCGATCCAGTCCGATTCATCCTTCAGCTTGCTCGGGCCGAGGCGCGCGGTTCGGACGCGGCCAACCTTCTGAGTGGTCACGAGCCCGGCATCCTCCAGGACGGTCACGTGTTTCTTCATGCCGGTAAGAGTCATGCCGAACTTCTGCGCAAGCTCGGTTATCGACGCATCTTCCCGGCCGAGCCGGAGAAGGATTCCGCGGCGCGTCGGATCGGAGAGAGCGGCGAAGGCGTTATCGAGGCGTGCCTGATACTGAACCATGTGGTTCAGTATATATTGGCGCACCAAAAACGTCAATACCCAGCCGACGCCAAGGTCCTTTGGGATAAAGCCATGGACACAGCAACCGCTCTCGCGGGAACGTCCGGCGGGTCGTAACGTAGAGTCTTCCCCTGTCGAGGAGATTGTCTATGCGGCGCTTCAATTCGCTTCACACGACTGCGATCTTCTTCGCGCTCGCGACAGCAGCATGCAAGGAATCAAAACCGCCCGCCGCTGATACGACTGCTGAGACCGCCGCAGCCGCTCCCGTCGCTGCCGAAGAGGTGCTCTACGTTCGGCTGGGAGGTAAGGATGCCATTACCGCGGTCATCGATGACTTTGTCGCGAACGTCGCGGCTGACAAGCGTATCAACGCACGCTTTGCGAACACCAACATTCCGCATCTCAAGCAGATGCTCGTCGAGCAGGTTTGTCAGGCTACGGGTGGCCCGTGCACCTACACTGGCAAGAGCATGCGCGATGCGCACAAGGGAATGAAGATTACCGAAGCGGAATTCAATGCGCTCGTCGAGGATCTCACAAAGAGCCTCGACAAATTCAAAGTTGGAGAAAAGGAAAAGACGGAGCTGTTGACTGCGCTCGGCGGCATGAAGGGCGATATAGTCGGAGTATAAGCGAGCATCGCATTGATCCAGCCTTAAGGAAGGGATCGAACAATGGTACTGCCCCTTGGCGACGACAATCTCGATCGACACAGAACTCCGGTTGTCACGTACCTGCTCATCGCCATCAACGTCATCGTCTGGCTCCTGGAGCTGTCGGGCGGCGAGCGATTCATCAACGGTTACAGCGCAATCCCGTTCGAGATCACGCACAACACTGATCTTGTCGGAACGGAAACCATAGGTATCGGTGGACAGAGCATTGCGATTCCCCAGTATCCCGGGCCGACGCCGATATACCTCACGCTGCTCACCTCGATGTTCATGCACGCGTCGTGGGCACACATCCTCGGCAACATGCTCTATCTCTGGATCTTCGGCGACAACATCGAAGACCGGCTCGGGCCCGCGAAGTTTTTGATCTTCTATCTCATCTGCGGATTTGCCGCGAGCGCGGCGCAGATCATGTTCACACCGGACTCGGTGATTCCAGGCCTCGGCGCCTCAGGCGCCATCGCCGGTGTACTTGGCGCATACCTGATTCTTTTTCCAAGGAAGAACGTACGGGTGTTGTTCGCACGGCAGATTGTGAACATGCCGGCGTTCATCGTTCTCGGACTCTGGATTGCGCTCCAGATCTTCAGCCAGATCGGCGTGAGCGGCGGACAGTCGTCCGGAGTTGCGTACCTCGCTCACATCGGCGGATTCATCGCCGGAGTCGCATTGATATACGTATTTGGTGGGCGTCGAAAACTTGGAGCGCCGTCTTCACCAGCGTAGAGTCGGAAACCGGTTAAGGTTAGAAGATGATGAACTACAAGGAGGCTCGTGATTCGTTAGTGTCAAATCTTCGCCACGATGCCGACGCACATGAAGCCGGGGAGTACGATTCAGTCGGCCGGCGGTTCGATTGGCTCGAACATCGATTCCCTCGAGGAACGGCGCCGGAGCTCGGAAAACTGCATATCGCACTCACTTTCTGGGATGGCTGGGTTCATTCAAGGAATCACAGCTGGCCACCAGGTCCGATCGCAGTTGGCGACTGGCCGCGGCTGGCGCGCTCAGTCGCTGACGACCTCGCAGCGGATCGTGAGATCAGCGATGCGAAAGTACTCGAGAATTTCGATTTCGTCGCGCATCCTCGCCTTAATGAGCGGGTGCAGATTCTGGCCGCCCGCTTGCGTGAGAGAGACGATGACCTGGAGACATTATGACGGTAAGAATTCGTCGCTGCGTGTATTGAGTGACGGCCATCCAGGCTGCCCGTGCGGCGGCCAACATACGCGAAGAGCTCGGCGAAACCGTGGAGATGGAGAACGGCCACTACGGTGAGTTCAAGGTCTTCGTCGACAACGATCAGGTGGTTGAAGGCGGACCACTCGCGTTCCTCGGCGTTCTGCCGTCGGTGAGCGAAGTGCGGGATGCAGTCGCTGCAAAACTTCCGGACGCGAAGAAGCCATCAGCATGATCTTGCGGCGAGACAAGATTTTCCTGTGAGATAAGCCTGCGTCTGCTACTTTATCTCCACCTGAAATCCCGGAGATACTGTGGGCACGATGTCGTTCGAGGCAGTGCCGTCGACTCCTGCGCGCACTCGCAGTGTCCTGCTTGGCGCAGCAATCTGGCTTGCGGCCGCAACTGTCGTCAGTCTCGCCGGCCTGCCGCAAAAGCTCACGCCTCCAGCTCCGCAGATCGTCGTTCTGGTGCTGACGCTCGCTCTCCTTTCCTTCAGCCGTCTCTACGCGCCGTTTCGCGCATGGATTGTCAGCGTCGATCTGCGAGCATTGGTCGGGGTGCATTTGCTTCGTGCCATCGCGGGTGCGGGATTTTTGTGGGCAGCCTCACACACTTCGCTATCGCCAGAGTTCGCCAAAATGGCGGGTTACGGGGACATCATCGTCGCGATTCTCGGATTGGCGGTCATAATCCTCGTCAGACCGACACGACCAGATGCGCCACTTGTCTACGTAGTCTGGAACACTATTGGCCTCATAGACATCATGCTGGTCGTGGTAACTGCATCGCGTATCGCTGCCGCGGATCCGGCAGCGATGAAGCAGCTGGTGCACCCGCCCTTTGCACTCCTTCCGCTTTTTCTCGTTCCAATCGTGATCGCATCGCATGTCTGGATCTTCGAACGGCTCCTTAAGAGAGTTGGCGTCGGTAGATAGACCGCGAGACCAAGAGGACCCATGGACGCGCTGCTGCAGCTGAAGGAATCCCTTGCTGACCGTTACGACATCAAGCGCGAAATTGGCGCCGGTGGAATGGCGACGGTTTACCTCGCGCAGGATCTCCGTCACGATCGACCGGTAGCACTCAAACTCCTCAACCCCGAGCTCGGCGCCGTTCTCGGATCCGAGCGATTTCTTTCCGAAATAAGAGTCACCGCAAACCTCCAGCATCCAAACCTTCTGCCGCTGTTCGACTCCGGCGCCGCGGATGGATTGCTGTTCTATGTGATGCCGTACGTCGAAGGGGAATCACTCCGAACGAGACTGGATCGTGAGAAACAACTTCCCGTCGATGAAGCCGTACGCATGACCGTCGCTATTGCGAATGCACTCGACTACGCGCATTCGCACGGCGTCATTCATCGCGATCTCAAGCCCGAGAACATTCTTCTGCAGGCGGGCCAGCCGGTCATCGCAGATTTTGGAATTGCACTCGCGGTAAGCAACGCAGGCGGCAGCCGAATTACACAAACCGGGTTGTCACTCGGCACTCCGCAGTACATGAGTCCGGAACAGGCAACCGGCGATCGTGTCATCGACGGGCGCAGTGACATCTACTCACTCGGCGCAGTCGCGTATGAGATGCTGACGGGTGAGCCGCCGCACACGGGCAGCACGTCGCAGGCAATCATCGCGCGAATGCTCACCGAGAGGCCGCGGCCAATGCGTGTTGCGCGGCCGACGATTCCGGAACATGTCGAGTTCGCAGTGCAGCACGCGCTGGAAAAACTGCCCGCTGATCGTTTTTCAAATGCACACCAGTTCGCCGAAGCACTTCACGGACATGGCGGAGCTGGAACAACCGGAGTTCACCAGTTCGCTGCACCGGATCGTGCCGCGCACGCATCATGGAAGTTGCGTCTCCGGGATCCAGTAACGATGGGACTTGCAGCAGTTGCCGTCGCATCGATTGCTGTCGCCGCGATCGCACTCGCGAGAAAACCGGCGCCGGACAACCGGGTAGTGAGATTCGCCATCACCACACCTGATACGCTTCGGCCAACAGGCAACTATCCCTGGCCTGGCGCGATTTCACCCGACGGAAGCGAAGTAGTGTACTCGGTGCGCACTCCCGGCGGTCCACAACTCTATTCGCTGCGCACCAGCGAGCTCGAGTCACGTCCGATTCCCGGATCCATCGGGGGATTCCAGCCGCTGTTTTCTCCCGATGGTCAGTGGGTAGGATTCGAATCAGTCGATGGCAAGTTCCGGAAAGTGAAGCTCGATGGCAGTCAGCCGAGTGCCGTGGCAGACGCAACCGGCGCAAACGGCGCAGACTGGACGACGCGGGACGAAATCGTAATTGGCTCTGAAGGCAAGCGTCATGGTCTGCTCAAGGTCAGCGCGACGGGAGGAGAGCTAACTGAATTCGCGAAGCCGGATTCTTCCAAAGGTGAGGCCGATTACCTGTGGCCGATCGCATTCCCTGATGGAAAGCACGTCGTTTTCACGATCTGGAGCGGCAGTCTCGAGGCCGGCGAGCTTGCAACGGTGGATCTCGACGGCAATGAAGTTCATCGCCTTGGTTTGAAAGGCGTTCGTCCTCTCGCGATAGTTGACGGCATCCTCGTCTACCTGCAGGCAGACGGTGCAGTGATGGGCGTAAAGATCAATGGATCCGGAACCAGGCTCGGGAG
>Ga0070698_100003147_pt1 | contig 18188 bp, 9 predicted proteins | sample KBSK1502metaG_FD_65477 | JGI IMG/M metagenome (GOLD analysis project Ga0070698, IMG submission 65477) | Corn, switchgrass and miscanthus rhizosphere microbial communities from Kellogg Biological Station, Michigan, USA - KBS K1-50-2 metaG | ecosystem: Host-associated > Plants > Roots >...
TGACTCCAGGATGTTTCCGCCGCGTGAAATGGCCGTTTTTTACTTTCCCTTCATATGGCTCTAACAAATTACGCCTATAAACTGCGTGCACTTGGCGTGACCGGACGATCCCTATCTTGCGCTGGAGGCGGGGAAGGAATCTTCACGGGCGCTCATCTGCGGAGCAGTGTTCAAAAATATAGGAGATTCGATGATTTATACGCACCTGAAGCGTGCCTTCGCCATTCTGGCTGCTACGACGGTCCTGGCGGCGTCGCCTGCGCCCTTACTGGCGGATCATGAAAATGGCGGCGCGAACAAGTCCGAGACAAAAACCCCAATCAAGCACGTGGTTGTGATCTTCCAGGAAAACGTTTCGTTCGATCATTACTTTGGGACCTATCCTCACGCCTTCAATCTGGCGGGAGAAACTCCTTTCCACGCCAAAGAGGACACTCCGGAAAGCAACACGCTCCTTTCTTCCGGGCTCATCACGAACAATCCAAACAAAGCCAATCCTTTTCGCATCCCACCGAGCGTGCCCGTAACTTGCGACGAAGACCACAATTACGGCGATGAGCAGGCAGCGGCAAACGGCGGGCTCATGGATAAATTTGTCGAAAAGCTGAGCTGCAATGACGCGGTGCTGGGTCCGGCGAGCACCATGGGCTACTACGACGGCAACACCGTTACGGCCATGTGGAACTACGCGCAGCATTTTTCAATGAGCGACAATTCCTGGGGCACGACGTTTGGGCCCTCGACTCCGGGCGCGCTGAACCTGGTTGCCGGAAATACCTACTCCGGAACTCTTGCCCCCCTGCGCCCCAACGGAAAGCCCTCCAGCGCCGGCGGCAACATCGCGAACGGCGCAACCACGGGAGCGGTGATCGGCGATCCGCGGCCGCTGCTTGATGACTGCGTCGCTTCGAACCCCAAGTTTCAAAACGTGAACCAGATCACCATGTCCGGCAAGAACGTCGGCGATTTGCTCAACGCAAAAGGCATTACCTGGGGATGGTTCCAGGGTGGCTTCGCGCCGACCGGCGTCGATTCTCAGGGACGCGCGGTGTGCGGCCAGCATGATGCGGGTCTGGCGGGAGACGATGCGGTGGTGAACGCGGGCGATTACATCCCGCATCATGAACCGTTTATGTACTATCCGCAAACATCCAACCCGCACCATCTTCGTCCAAGCAGCCCGGCTGTGATTGGACAAACCGATCAAGCCAACCACCAGTATGACCTGGAGGATTTCTTCACGGCCTTGAAGGATGGCCATCTGCCAGCGGTCAGCTACCTAAAGGCAGGCGCATACCAGGACGGGCATGCCGGCTATTCCGACCCGATTGACGAGCAAGTTTTTGTCGTCGGGGTCATTAACGCGCTCATGAAGAGTCCCGAGTGGCATGAAACCGCGGTCATTATTGCGTGGGACGATTCCGACGGTTGGTACGATCACCAGATGGGAACCATCGTGAACCAGTCCAATGTCTCGGACGACCAACTCCTCGGGCCCGGCAATTGCGGTTCTCCGAAGGCGAATGACATCAGCGGCGGAACGCAAAACGGAAGGTGCGGATTCGGTCCCCGCTTGCCGCTTCTTGTGGTTTCGCCTTGGGCAAAGCCGAACTTCATCGACGACACCATTACAGATCAATCCTCCATCCTGCGATTCATCGAAGATAACTGGGCGCTTGGCCGCATCGGCAACGGTTCGACGGACGCGATCGCGGGAACCCTCGATAATCTGTTCGACTTCCACCACGGACCGCGAGCGGGACGCTTGATCCTTGACCCGGCAACCGGGCAACCGCTCGAAGACTAGCCAACAAAACGCGGCCGTTCTCGCGTCAAGCAATCTGCAAAAGGCTCGCTTCGAGTCTCCGGAGCGAGCCTTTTCTCTTGGGCGATGAAACAAGCGTTCCTGGCGCAGGCCTCTCGTATTACACTCAGACTGCGATGAAGCTCAAGAAATTCGTAAAGGAAGCCGCCCGGATTGCCAAACCTTATCGCGTCACCAAAGGCGGGGATTTCCGCCTGAAGGACTACAACCCGGCGGATACTGGCGGACTGAAAGATAAAGACAGAGCGCTTAAGACGCTGCATCGCGGCGTGGAGTTCCTTTCTCATTTTCAGGAAAAGCTGTACGCACAGGACCGCTGGGCCCTGCTGATGATCTTCCAGGCCATGGATGCCGCAGGAAAAGACGGCGCCATCAAACACGTGATGTCCGGGATCAATCCGCAGGGATGCCAAGTAACGGCATTCAAAGCGCCTTCGCAGGAGGAACTGAATCACGAATTTCTGTGGAGAGCCCACAAGGCGATTCCGGGGCGCGGGAAGATCGGCCTTTTTAACCGATCGTATTACGAAGAGGTTCTAGTCGTGCGCGTTCACAAGGAGTTGCTCAACGCGCAGCGCCTGCCAAAGGAAGTCATCGGGAAAGATATCTGGGAAGAGCGCTACGAAGACATCAACAACTTCGAGAAATATCTGACCCGCAACGGGGTGGTGATTCTGAAGTTTTTCCTGCACCTTTCAAGAGGCGAGCAGAGGAAGCGTTTTTTGGAACGCCTCGAAATGCCGGAGAAGAACTGGAAATTCTCCATGGCCGATGTAAAGGAGCGGGAATACTGGAAGGACTACCAAAACGCATACGAGGAGATGATTCAGAATACGGCCGCGAAGACCGCGCCGTGGTACGTGATTCCCGCGGACAATAAATGGTTCACGCGGTTGGCGGTGGCGTCTGCGACCATCGAGGCATTAGATTCACTCGATCTCCGATTTCCCGAAGTCGACCCGGAGAAGAAGAAAGAACTGGCCAAAGTGCGGGAAGCCTTGTTGCATGGCGGCGAGTAGCGGCCGGCGCTTCATGCGGCAGTGGCGACTCCAGAGCGCTCCGCAAATGGAATGCCGCGAGCCCGTAACGGTTTTTCGTTCATAGGGAGAATCTGCGCCATGAAACAGGTAGCTGCAGTTGTCGGAGCAGGGTTTGTAGGCAAGGCTCATATCGAGGCGTTGCGGCGATTGCCGGTGCCGGTGCGCGGAACGCTGGTAAGTTCGGGCGAGCGCAGCGCCGCGGCGGCCCAGGCGCTGGGCCTCGAGCGCGCCTACACCAGCGTGGATGAGATCGCGGCCGATCCGGAAATCACGGTGGTTCATGTTTGCACGCCGAATTACGTGCACTTCGAACAGACCGCCAAACTATTACGCGCAGGGAAGCACGTATTGTGCGAGAAGCCGCTGGCCATGGACTCGCGGGAGTCGGCGACCCTGGTGGCACTTGCGAAAGAGACCAATCGCGTTGGCGGCGTAGCACACAATTTGCGTTACTACCCCCTGTGTATCCAGGCGCGCGCACTCATCGAATCGGGTGCGATCGGGCAAGTGAAGCTTGTACATGGCGGATTTTTGCAGGATTGGCTCACCTACCCGACGGACTGGAACTGGCGGCTCGAATCGAAGCTTGGCGGCGAGCTGCGCGCGGTGTCGGACATCGGGACGCACTGGCTGGATCTGCTCCAATGGATTACCGGGCAGAGAGTCGAAGAGCTGTGCGCTGATCTGGCCACCATCGTTCCCGTGCGTCACAAGCCGCGCGGGCATGTGGAGTCTTTTTCCTCTGCGAAGAATGTTCCGACAGACGAGATGCCGATCGAGACGGACGATTATGCGTCCGTGCTGGTGCATCTGGATCATGGCGCCAAAGGTGTCTTTACCGTCTCGCAGGTCAGCGCCGGCCGCAAGTGCAAGCTACATTTTGAAATCAATGGTAGCGAGGGCTCGCTCGGTTGGAATGCTGAAGAACCGAACACGCTCTGGATCGGCCGCCGCAATCAGGCGAACGAGATACTGATCAAAGATCCCTCGCTTCTGGCTCCCGCCGCGCGTCCCTACGCTGCATATCCCGGAGGCCACGCCGAAGGCTACCCCGACACCTTCGTGCAACTGTTCCATGACTATTACAACTACCTTGAGGCGGGAGATTTCAAAGCGCCGCGCAAGTTTCCGACCTTCTCCACCGGACATGAAGAGCTGCTGCTCTGCGAGGCGATCCAGAAGAGCGCGCAAAATCGAGGATGGACGAGATTGAACTGGGACTGATGCCGGCTCACGGGATTTGCCGTCCCGAGGGTCGCGCTAGAGATTGAGACCGTGCGGTTTTCTGGGCACCATCGGTGCCGGCGTCCACGCCGAGTTGCCAAAACAGAAAGCTGAGAATGTCCGTGTACTCCTCAATGGTCTTTTTAACCGGCCGTCCGCCGGAATGTCCGGATTTGGTGTCATAAAGGAGCAGGATGGGGTTATTCGAACCGGATGCGGCTTGGAGGCGCGCCGCCATTTTCCGAGCGTGGAGGGGCGCGACTCGCGTGTCGCCGTCGCCCGAGACAAAGAGCGTCGAGGGATATTTCATTCCCTCCAAAACACGGTGGTAGGGAGAATAGGCGTACAGATATTTAAACTGATCGGGATTTTCGGAGCTGCCGTATTCAGGCACCCAATAGGGGCCCTCGAGGAATTTTTGATAGCGCAGCATGTCCAGGAGCGGATAGGAACAAACAACGGCACGGAAAAGTTCCGGGCGCTGGGTAATCGCCGCCCCCATCAGCAGCCCTCCGTTGCTGCTGCCTATGATGGCGAGCCTTGAAGCGGCTGTATATTTTTGGGCAATCAGGAATCGAGCGGCGGCGAAAAAATCATCGAACACGGTCTGCTTTTTTTCGAACATTCCAGCGTGGTGCCACTCTTCGCCGAATTCGCCACCGCCGCGAAGATTGACATCGGCAAAAATGCCCCCGCGCTCGACCCAGACCAACGCTGGCGGCCAGTAGTACGGTGTTTCGCTCACGTTGAAGCCGCCATATCCGGTGAGAAGAACGGGATTCGAACCGTCCAACTTCAGACCTTTCTTGTGAAAAAGAAACATCGGGATTCGGGTCTGGTCTTTCGTGGGATACCAAACTTGTTCGATTTCCAAACCGGCCGAATCAAACGCCACATTATTCCTGGCCCAAACTTCGGACTTCCCGGAGGTCACGTAATAGCGAAAGACACTGGGGGCCGAATTGTACGATTCGAAGGAGTAAAACAGTTCTGTGCTTTCCCATCGTCCCGTGAGCGAGCTCACGGAACCGAGCGAAGGAAGGGTGATCGAGGATTCGAACTTGCCGTCCGCTCCAAAAACCTTCATTTCCGAGGACGCGTTATGGGTGTACTGGCAGATGAGCTGGCCGCCCGACGCGGCGATCGCTTCGAGGTGGACGACGCCTTCCGGAACAAACTCCTGCCAGTGTTCCCGTTGCGGAAGAGCGAGATTCGCGGAGAGAACGCGCCACTGCGGAGCCTTCCAGTTCGTAAGGATGAAAAGACGATTCCCTGCAAGAGTCGGCAGGAATACCGCTTTTTCGTTGTTGACGGCGGCCAGGACCGGCCCGTTCTCTTTCACATTTTGAACGTAGATCTCAGATTGTTCAGAGCCAGCTCCATACAGAACGAGGTACACGATAAATGTGCCGTCCTCCGACAGTTGCAGCGCCAGAATTTTGTTCTTGCCCAGATTCTGGCCGAAGATGACACGGTCTTTTGCGGGATCGTCCCCCATACGATGGTAGAAAGCGCGAGGACCATCTGCGGTAACACGAGAATAGTAGAGAGCTTTATTGTCCGGAGTGGGCTCGACGCCGAAATACTGCGCCTGGGGGAAGGCATCCGGTAAAGTGGTCTTCGTATCAACCGCCAGCGCGCGCAGTGTGAATTCGTCTTGCCCGCCTTCCCGGCGCCCATAGAAAACGAATTTCCCGTCGCGGCTGACGTTTTCAAGAGTCACACTGGCGGAATGGTCCGCGCTCCAGGGGAGAGGATCAATGAGAACTTCTTCGGGCGCATTTAGGCCCCGCCGGATATAGAGCAGCGAGAGGTCCCCTCCGGCAGGACGCTTGCGAAAAAAATAACGGCCACCGCGCTCGACTGGAGCTTCGTAGGAATCGGTATGAAGAAGTTCCTCGAGGCGCGTGCTGATGGGCGCGCGACCCGCAACTTGAGAAAGAGCAGCCTCGGTGCATTTTTGCTCCGCGTCGATCCATGCTCTCGTTTCGGGACTCTCCTGGTCCTCGAGCCAGCGATAAGGATCGGTGACGACCGTTGAGCCGTAATTGTCCTTCGCCGAATCGAGGCGCGCCGCCGGAGGACACTTATTAGGCGCAGCCAAAGGGGCTTGCGCCGCGATAAGGCCAGCGGCGAACAGGAAAGCGATGATGCCCGATGCCGCGCGAATGAACCCCTGCCGAGCGATCGCGCCTGAACAACAATTCGCCATCCGTCGGTGAGAGTTTGAATGCATGGTTTCCTCCCGCAGAAGTAAGCGAAACGCTCGCGGCTTGATTGAAACATGGAATCTTAGGACAATTGGGCCTCCATCGCGACTTTGACAATTTCATGACAATTCGATCAACGAGGGCCAACGCCGGCGTGCCCGTCCTCACTTTGAGCCAGAAAATGATATTGCAAATCCGCCGGCAGCCTTCCCGAGCGCTGGCGGGTGTTGTATTCCAACTCATACTGCGTGTGAGCCGAGTCTTCAGGATATGCTTCGCCCGGAGCATACGGATACGGCTTCATTCCGTGCTTCGGCAACGGCTCCACCGTGAAGGCGTGCGCGGCGTAGAAATCCATATCCTTTTCAAAACCGTCGGCGTAGAAGAAGTAGTCGCGCACCCAGCCTGCGGGAAGAACAGGCAGTGAGGTGGCGTCGAAATCGAGCTTCACACCTTCGCCGGAGCTGAAAATCACAAAGCGGTCATCACTGGCGCGCAGCAACGCATGCACATCGCCGTAACGCGTGTAGTTCCCTGCTGCACGTGCGTAGGGGCCGGTCATGCTGCGCTTCGCATAGGAATACACCGTGTCGTTCGCGGGCTTCAGCCGAATTTCTTTCGGGAAGCCCAGAAAATCGAGCGAAGCGTTTGCCAGTGGAACTTCCCTGACGCGCGTGCTCTTCTCTTCCGGCGTCTGGTCGATGCGGATCGCGTCCCAATAAATTTTCAGATTGTTTACGATGCGGATCCTCCGCGTGCCGACCGGCAATTTTCCGGTGAGATCGGCGATCATGGTGCGTTCAAGACCGGCCGGGAAACCCATATCGTCGATCACGCGCGTCCACTTGCCTTGGGCGCCCTGCGCCTCCACATACGGTGCGATCACTTTGATTCCGGCCTGATCTGCGGCGTACATCGAGGTTGCGGTGAAGTAGTCCGTATAGCCATCGATGATGAGCCGCAGCGGCAGCCTTGGATTCCACTCGCCGAGGTCGAGTTCGACCCAGTGCAACTTCGCAAATCCGGCAAACGGCAATCCTTCAAAGTCGGCGACATAGTTTCGGTCGCGCTTGGCAAGAAGCGGGAGCACGTCGTTTCCGTGATCGTCCCACGCACCCACGGGAGGATGAGCGTTGCCGCTCGGCACGACTCCAAATTCCGGGAACGGAGGATTCGCGGCAAAGCGCTCGTTGGGATAAACGTCGAAGCGTGCCGGGTGATCGATGGCAAGCAGCTTTACCTGATCGAGATAAACGGTTTCTTCCATCGGCTCGAGGAAGCGAAAACTCAATTTTCCGTCTCGTGGCTCGAGACTTTTTCCAGGGACTTTTAGATATTCCGTGGGATCGGGAACGTCACGTTCCCCAGGCGCGATCCAATGGCCGACCACTCCGGGGCCAATCATGTCCGCGATGAATTCGTATTCCTTGCCATTCCATGAAAAAAGCACCGGGCAGGAGCTGCCACGGCGGTCGAGCTCCGCGACAGACTGGGTCTTGCGGCCGTCAAGGCGAATTTCATCCTGGGGCACGCCTGTTGGCCAAAGAAGACGCACAACGTCGGCGCCTTTCTCGCTGCCGAGTCCGACATGAATCGGCAACGCACTTTGCGCAAGATAGCCCGACGCTCCCGGCACTTCCCATTTTTGATAGAGCGAGCCTGCGTAGATTTCCACTTTTGTTCCGATGGCGCTCTTGTTGTCGTTCAGCGCCTTCAGATCGATTTCCATCCAGCCGTTCTTCTCCGCACCGTTGTTTTTCAGCAAGAGCGGAGCGCCGTCCCTCTGCGTGACGAGCAAGTCCTCGCCCCCTGTGCCGGCCACATCGGCGGCCGCGATGGCCAGCGGCTTATTCAGCTTCACAGCGTCGAGTTTCGCCTCTTTCGTAACGTCGGCCCAATGCCCTGCTCCCAGGTTGCGCAGCAGGCGAATCTCGCCGCCGTTTGCGCCCTCGCCAACCGCAACGAGATCGATCCAACCATCGTTGTCGAAATCGATCGCCGCGATCCCGGTGCCGCTCCCCCAAGCAAGATCCGGCAACGCAACGCGTTCAAGGCCCTGCCCTTCCTTGTTGCGCCACAGGCTGATTCCGGGCGCGCCTGAATGCGTAAACGCCAGGTCCATCCAGCCGTCCTTGTCGAAATCGAACGAGACGACGCCGACGGCAGGCGGCAATCCTTGTTTGGCGAAGTCCACTCCGTCGAGCGGCTTGAATTCGCCTTCGCGCGGATTCAACAGAATCGACGCGCCTTTTGCTCCGCCCGCCAATACAAAATCAATGGCGCGATCGTTGTTGAAGTCGGAAGTCGCCACGCCTCCACCGCTCGCTTCCCTGCCAAGCGCGGTTTCGGCAGAAACGTCGGTGAATGTACTGTTGCCGTTGTTTCGCCATAGTACGTTGTGCGCTGCGGTGCCGGGTCTTACGGTGACGTACAGATCGAGATCGCCGTCGTGATCGAAATCGACGAACGTTACGCCAGCACAGCCTTTTTCGCTGCGGATGTTCACCGCTTTCGTTACGTCGGTAAATTTGCCGGCACCTTCGTTGTGAAAAAGGTGGACGCCTTCATTCATGCAAACGGCGAAATCCGCCTTGCCGTCGTTATCGTAATCACCGGCGGCGCATCCGAGGCCGCTGCCGGTGATGGCCAGTCCCGAGCCGCTGGTTCTGTCTTCAAATCGTCCGTTGCCGGCGTTGTGCAGAAGCCGGAGCGAGCCGTTTTCCGCCGCGCTTACGAGCAACAGGTCCGGATTGCCGTCACCGTCATAATCGAAGAAGCATGCGCCGGAACTTGGACCGGCGGCTACGAATTGTGGTGTGTAGGTTACCGGAATCGGAGCGGGAGCCTTCATTAAGCCGTTTTTTGAGTATTCCGCAAGCGAAAATTTCCCCTGGTCGCCGTAACCGGCGCCAAAGGGCGTACCCAGATGCTGCGAAGTGATTTTCTGAAACTTCTGCAGGTGTTCGCGCGCGTTTTCGGCGTCGCCCTTGCGCTGATACGCGCGCGCCAATCCAAATTCAGCGGAGGCGTGGAAGGGAAAGACAGCGAGCGCGGACTGGAACGCGGCAATCGCGGAGTCGTACTTCTGTAACTGCGTGTTGAGATACCCGATGAAGTAGAACGCGTCCGGCTCGGCCGGCGCGATTTCGGTAACCTGACGAAACGCTTCGATCGCTTTTTCCTGCTCGCCGATGTCTTTGTAAACCAATCCCAGGTTGTACCAGGCGTAAGGATCGTGCGGCAGCATCTTTGATGCTTCCTCTAACGCTTTCCTGGCTTCTTCGGATTTCTGTTGGCTCAGGAGTGAAATTCCAAGGTTCAATCTTGCAAGCGAGTACTCCGGGCGTAACTTGAGAGCGCTTTCGAACTGTTTTTGCGCGTCGGCAAATCGCTGTTGGTTCATGAACGCCACGCCGATACTATTCAGCCGCGCGGCTTCGGAGCTCTCATCGGGAAGACGAGTGTTTGCCGTGGCGGAAGACAACGCGTCGAGTCGCTTGGCGGCAAACATTCCACTGAGCGGCAGCCACGCTCCGACCAGCACGATCAAGGTGATTGCGGCAAACGGGTACACACGGCGAATGCGCGTTCGCATAGTGGTGAGATTTTCCTGTCCCAGGCGGAATGAAGGCAGCGCCTTTCCTCGACGCGAGCCTTTTCAATTCTCGCGGCGTTCCGTGCAGGCGTCAACGCCTTTCACTTGACGCACTTGCGGTTGCCTCTTAGGCTCGCATGAACACGATGACCCCTCTTCACTATCAGCCGATTGCTGAGATGGCCCTAAAGATTCGGAGCAAAGAAATCTCGCCGTGCGAAGTCGTGGATGCTCACCTAAGGCGCGTTTCGGCGTTAGAGCCACAATTGAACGCCTTCGTGCACATGGATGAGGCCCATGCGCGCGAACAGGCAAGGGCCGCCGAAGCCGCCACTCTACGGCGCGACGCTCTTGGCCCGCTGCACGGCGTTCCGCTAACAGTGAAAAGCTGTATCGACGTTGCTGGCTGGCCCTGCGCCGCTGGTTCGCTTCTGCGCAGGGTGAATCGGCCGAGCGGCGACGCCACATTGGTGCGACGACTCCGCAAGGCCGGAGCAATTCTGCTGGGCAACACGAACACTCCGGAATTTCTGATGGCGTATGAAACCGACAATCGGCTTTCCGGCAAAACGAGCAACCCATGGAACACCGAGCATTCGTCAGGCGGATCGAGCGGTGGCGAGGCGTCCGCGATCGCTTCCGGCTGTTCGGCGGGGGGCGTCGGCAGCGATGGCGGCGGGTCGATCCGCGTTCCAGCGCACTTCTGCGGCATTTGCGGCCTGAAGCCGACTCCGGGACGCATTCCTTCAACCGGCCACTATCCTGCGGGGAATAGCTCGTTCGGCTGGCTGGGTGTGGTTGGCCCGATGGCGCGAACGGTCAGCGATCTAAAGATTTTGTTTGAGGTGTTGCGCGGCCCTGATCCTGGCGACGCACTGTCGTCTCCCATTCCCATTTCTGAAAACGCGTCGTCCCCGCCGGCAAAATTGCGCATAGGTATTCTCGAAGGCCATCAGCTCGGAAACGTCACGCCAGAGACGCAGCTTGCAGTGAGGCAGGCGGCGCAACTGCTCGCCTACCAGGGATTTATCCTGGAGCCCTTCCGCCTGAAAAATCTTGAACGCGTGCTCGAACTCTGGTGGTTCTTTTTCGGCAGCGTGGTCGGCGAACTGTTCCGAGGAGAGATTCGCGGCAGCGAAGAACTACTCAGCCCCATCTTTCGCGACTACCTTGAAGCAGCGCGCGCTTCGTCGCCGGCGCCGCCGATCCTGATGGAGCACTTCGTAGGAATGTGCGCAGCGCGCGATTGCGAACGCGCAGCTATTCTGAGCGCAATGCGCAACGTACCGGTTCTGTTATCGCCGGTTTGCGCCGCTCCCGCTTTTCGTCATGGCAAAGGCACCTGGAAAGCCGGCGAAGGCTACCAGGAAACCATGCGCCACTCACAGTGGCTGAATTTGGCCGGCTTTCCAGGTGTTAGCGTTCCCATGGGAAGGTCACCTGAAGGCCTGCCCATTGGAGTCCAACTCATCGGGCGCCCATACGAAGATGAGTTTGTACTTTCCGTAGCAGAACACCTTGAAACAGCGCGCGGCGCATGGACTCCTCCTCCCTTGCTCGAATAGTGCCCTGGGATTTTGCAAAACGCTTCAGGGTTGTCGCGCGATGTCCGGATCGGGCACGGGCTCGACATTGAGGAGCGATCGGTCTTTCTCCACTCCTGCAGCCATGAGTTTTCTCGCCGACTCAAATTCAGCCTTTGCTTCTTTCGTTCGGCCCATTCGTTGCAGAACTTGACCTCGCACTAAGCGGACACCTTGGCTGTCCGGAGAAAGTCCTACTGCCGCGTCGGCTTCTTTGATCGCCAGCCCTAAATCGCCACTACGAAGATGCATCTTGGCCAGCTCGACAAGAGAAGCAGGCAACCGCGGTTCCTGCTTCAACGCTTCCTGAAATGCTTGTTTTGCTTCCGTCTCTCGTCCCAGGTGTAAATAGAGTTTTCCCAACTGCTCATAGTTGTAACCAACATCTGGTTCCGATTCGATGTCCTTCAGAAATTCCTTTTCCGCAAGTTCTTTCTGTCCGAGTCTCCGATAGACCAGGCCCATATGAAAATGAAGAAAGGGCAGATTAGGATTTCCTTCCGCGGCCTTCTGCAGTTCGTCCAATGCCTTCTGGTCATCGTCGCGATTCAGCAGTGCCTTACCCATCATCAGATGAAACTCGGGAGTGTCGCTGCCGATTTCGACCAATCGCGCCATGGCTTTGCGGTCGAGGGCTTCGTCTCCAGAAAAGTGTGCCGCATTGCCGAGAACATAAAGATAAACAAATTGGTCAGACATCTGCGCCCAGAGCGTATCGAGCGTTCGTGCCCCGTCCGCATACCTCTGGACAAACGTGTAGCAAAGCCCGAGTAAATAGCGCGCTTGCGTCGAGTTCGGCTGTTCTCGCATGACCGATTCGAGAGGAGCGATCGCCTCACTGTAGTTGGCTCTGCGGTATTCCACTAATCCGATGTTTAGCCGGATGCCCGCCATCTTTGGCTCGAGCTTTTCAGCTTTATGCAGAAGCGATATCGCGTGGTCCCACTCCTTGCGGCGCATCGCGATCACGCCGAGATTTGCGTACGCCCCTCCCGCGCGTGGATCGATGGCGAGAACCTGCCGAAACGCAGACTCTGCTCTGGAAAGATCGCCTGCTTGCAAAGCACTTTCGCCCTGCTGGAAAACTCTTTGGGGATCGACACGCTCCGTGCTTCGCGTCACAGATGAGGAAGCCTGCCTAGAAGCCAGGGCCTGGTTCAAGCTCATTGGCTGCTGGCTGTCAACAACTCCCGCGAGCAACATCACCACCGGTAAGGAAGCAAGTCGCTTATGGAGACGCAATATCACGCTGAGGATAGTCTCCAGTAATTACCCGAGCGAGTTCAAGTGCGTATCGGGTACACCACACGATCCGTCGCCTGGAGTACAATCCAGCAGCGTCCTCTTCCGCGCTGCGCAGTACTCTGCGGAGCGCGGCCTCCTGTCATAGGGGCCACTGTACTTCCTCCGGCGGCTTGAGACGCGCGACACTGGTGTTCACGACATGGATTTTTCCCGGAAGCGATCTACCTTCGTAATCATTGTCGTCGCTCCATTGGCAACATACTTCCTGATTTCATTCGCAAGTTTGGCACAAGCTCCCACAGCTCGGCCGATCCCCATGACTACGGAGAATCGTGTGCAATCCGGGGGCTGGTGGCCAACGAAGGGTGGGGCCGCACGCGAAGAATTCGTGGGGCCAGCCGAGTGCGCGAAGTGTCACTCGACGGAAGCCGCGAGTTGGGCGAAGACGCCTATGGCCCATGCCTCGGCGCAACCGGAAGTTTCCGAAATACTCGACGGCTACGAAGACTTAACCTTTCGCGCTGCTCCCTTTAGCTACGAAATCAAACGGATGGGTCAAAAAACGGTCTATTCCGTTACCGATGCCAAGAACACCATCTCGCAGCCACTCCTTTGGGCCTTCGGACTGGGACACAAAGGGCAAACTTACATTTACGAGCACAATGGCTCTTACTATGAAAGCCGTCTGAGCTTCTACAAAACGCTTCGGCGACTCGATATAACCACGGGACATCGCCCTGAGACACCAGTTGATCTTGATAGCGCTTTGGGCCGCCGACTTGCGGCCGCGGAAAGCGAGCGCTGCTTTGGATGCCACACTACGGCGTCAACGGTGAACAGCCATTTCGATCCCGATCGTTTGACTCTGGGAGTGACTTGCGAAGCCTGTCACGGACCTGGTGCCAAACACTTGAAGGCTATGAAGGCAGGAAAAATCGAAGACGGACGCCGCTCGATCCTCAATCCGCGCGGCTTAGACGCCCTTGCTTCGGTCGATTTCTGCGGAGCTTGTCACAGGACATGGGGCGACGTCATTCAAGCAGGTATTGCCGGTGTAGCGAATGTGCGGTTCCAACCGTATCGACTCGAAAACAGCCGGTGCTGGGGTGCGGGCGACGCGCGCCTGACCTGCATTGCTTGCCATAATCCGCATGAACCACTTGCGGGCGATACGACAGCCTACGATCGAAACTGCCTCGCATGCCACAGAATCGCCGGGACAAAGGTAACGCGCGAAAAATCCGGTAAGGCTTGCCCCGTCGGCGCAAAGAATTGCGTTACCTGCCATATGCCCAAGGTAGAAATGGCGAGCGTACACGCCTTCTTCACCGATCATCACATTCGCATCGTCCGACCTGGCGATCCCTACCCCGATTAGCGAGTGGTCAGAGAAAGCCCACTGCTGTCAACCTTGAAGAGCCCGCCATTTGCCGATGCCTAGATTGCATTTCTCAAACAAGAAGACCGAAACGAATTACCCGGAGCTCGACCTCTCGATCCAGCGCTCGAATTTGGTGCTTGACACAGAAGTTGCGATGCAGTATTAACTCGTTTTAACAAAGCCTTTTGGTGCGGTTCGCCGTCGAGTGGCAGGGGTGGCTCCAGTGGACGGGTTCGATTTTCTCTGGGTTTCGGCTGAACGGTGCCTTCGCCTGGTTCTACTTCTCTGCAAAACTTCTTAAGTCCATCTTTCTCGGAGGTGGGATCGTGAAAGAACAGAACAGGCCTTCGTTGATTTTGCGTTATTTCTCCTCGGCCGGCAGATGGTGTCTCGCAATCCTCGCGATTCTCTGCCTACCACTCTTTTCCGGGGCGCAGGACACCGGATACATCAGCGGAACGGTTACCGACAAGTCCGGCGCGGTCATCCCCAACGCTGAAGTTGTGATCACGAACAATGCGGGCAGTTTGACGCGCACGACAACGACAAACGCTGACGGCCTTTACGTCGTGCCGGGACTACCTGGGGACACTTACGATATTACCGTTACGGCTAAGGGATTTGATCAATTCCGAGCCAAGAACGTAAAACTCGACGTGGCGCAGAAGATCCGCGTGGACGTGCCGTTGACGGTAGGCCAAGTGACGCAGCAGGTCGTCGTCGAAGGGACAAATGTGGCCCAGGTTGACACCCAATCTTCTGAACTCGCTGGCACGGTAACCGGCAAACAGGTCACCCAGCTGCAACTAAACGGGCGCAATTTTACGCAGCTCGCGACGATTGTCCCCGGCGTCAGCAACCAGACCGGGCAGGACGAAGGCCAGGTCGGAGTCTATGGCAGCGTTGCCTTCAGCTTCAACGGCGGCCGGACTGAATACAATAACTGGGAGCTCGATGGCGGCGACAACATGGATAACGGCAGCAATGGAACGCTGAACGTTTATCCGAGCATTGACGCCATTGCTGAGGTCAAAGTCCTCACCTCGAACTACGGGGCGCAATACGGCCGCAATGCTTCGGGCACAGTGGAAGTGGAAACAAAATCCGGAACCAACAAGTTCCACGGCGATGTTTACTATTTCGGCCGAAATGATGCATTCAATGCGCGCGACTTCTTCGAAGACAAGACTCAGCCAAGGCCAAAGTTCAAAAAGCACGACTTTGGCTACACGATTGGTGGCCCGGTTTTCATTCCTGGCCACTACAACAGCAAGAAAGAGAAAACGTTCTTCTTCTTTTCCGAAGAATGGCGTCGTAACTTGGTCCCCGGGCAAACCTTCAACCAGGGACTTCCTTCGGCCGCAGAACGAAGTGGAGATTTCACGGATGTGTGTCCCAATCTGAGTCCCGCGCCGGGTGCCGGGCCGATGGACGATTGCCCCAGGGACCCTAGAACGGGCGCTCCGTTTAATTTGGCAGCCACAGGTCCTTTGCCTATTGACCCCAATGCCAAGGCGATCCTAGCTTTGATCCCTACCCCCACTTCGACGCCCACTCCGACGACGCCTACCAGTTGCGGACAAGGGATTGTGGCCTGCTTCAACGCTTCTCCTTCTCAGGCCGAACACTGGCGCGAAGAACTTGTGCGCATAGACCATAACTTTTCAGCCAATTTGCGGGCAACGTTCCGCTATATTCACGATTCCTGGACCACTGCGACGCCGACCACCCTGTGGGCGGCGGACTGCCCGGACGGATGCAGTTTTCCCACCATTCAAACGAATTTCGTCGGGCCCGGCACGAGCTTCGTCACTAGGCTCAATGCCACCATCTCCCCGACACTGCTAAATGAATTCGTTGCTAGTTACACGGCAGATCACATTTTTCTCACCAACACTGGGCCCGGAGCAGTGTCGCGTGCTTCGGTCAGTCCCGCATTGACCATGACGGGGCTGTTTCCGAATTTCGGCGACAAATTGACAGGGTTTCTCGCTAAGGGTAATGCGTCCTATGGCACTTTTGAGGAGGGTGCATCTTACATCCCTTGGAACAATGCCAATCCGACGTATACCTTCCGAGACAACGTAACCAAGCTCGCCGGAAAGCACACCCTGCAGTTCGGCGCTTATGTCGCCATCGCTCAGAAGAACGAACAGAGCAGTGTTGGCGTTCAGCAAGGCTTTTTGACTTTCGACACCAGCAATTCCTTGGTCAGTAGCGGGAATTCCTTCGCGGACCTTTTGCTGGGAAATATCGACAATTTCTCGCAGGCCAGCGCCGCACCCAAGTATTATTTCCGCTACCAGATCGTGGAACCCTACTTCCAGGACGATTGGCGTATCACTTCGCGTTTGACACTGAACCTTGGTTTGCGAGTGAGCCTATTCGGAACGTATCGCGACAAATACAAGCAGGCCTTCGACTTCGAACCGTCATTGTTTAAGCCCTCCCAGGCCCCATTGATTGACGACGCCAATGGCAGTCTCACCGGATTCGCTGGCGCCCTTGTTCCAGGCAGCGGGAATCCTTTTGATGGTGTTGCCCAGTGCGGAGGAAAAGGCGGGCCGGCTACGCTGTCCGGAGCATTCCCCGCCGGCGCGGTAGCTGCTGATTCAAATGCCGGCTGCGTCCGCGGACACTTGTTCAATCCTGGTCCGCGTGTCGGCTTTGCTTGGGACCCTTGGGGCAATGGCAAAACGGCCATTCGCGGCGGCTACGGGATCTTCTTCGAACATGGGAACGGCAACGAGGCCAACGTGGAGGCCCTCGAAGCGACCCCGCCTTTAGTCCTGATTCCCACACAAACCAATATCGCCGGCGGAGTGGGCACCTGCCCTTCCGGACAAACCGGATACACGTGCATCGGCGGGACCGGGGCACCGACGTTTCCATTGGGCTTTAACGTCATCGATACCAGAGATGTCTGGCCGTACGTCCAGCAATGGAACCTCAACGTACAGCATGAGTTACCTCAGCACTTCATGACAAGTATCGCTTATGTGGGCAGCAAGGGCACACATTTGGGCCAGAAGCGCAACTTCAACCAGGTGCCGGCACTGCCCCTTGCGCAGGATCCGTACAAGCCCGGAGAGGCGATCGGGCCGAACGACTGCACTCCCGACGCAAGCGGCAATTTCTTCACTCCCAGCGGGACCCCGATCACCGGGCAAGCTCTCGTAAACCTGCAAATTGCCAGCTGCGGCCTGGATCCCAATCCGCATCGCCCGTTCACAGGTTTTGCCGACCTGGCTACTGCCTTTTTCGCGGCCAACTCCAGCTATCATTCTCTGCAACTGGGGGTTCGCCGCTCGGTTGCGCCGCTTACCTTGAGCGTCGCCTACACCTATAGCCACTCCATCGACAACGCCTCGGAGGGTTCGATCTATGGAGGTGGCTCATTTGTGGATGCCAACGACGTCCGCCGGGCCCGGGCAAGTTCCGACTTCGACCAGAGGCAGATGCTCAACATCAGCTACGTGTACGACCTTCCATTCTTCAAGAACGCCGGGCTAGCGCATAATTTGTTCGGAGAGTGGGAACTGGCCGGAGTCACGTCTATTCAAACGGGCGTGCCTTTTAGCGTAGTGTTCAGCGGCATTTCCGACAACGCCGGCGTTTCCAATGGCGCGGGGCCAGGAACTTATGCAGACCTCGTCGGAGATCCGTACGCTTCGCCCACACCTGGCTGCACGACCGTTGCGACAGGCCCCTTGCTTTTTAATCCATGTGCGTTCGCTGCGCCTCGCGGACTTACATTCGGAAATGCGGGCCGCAACCTCCTTCACATGCCGCGCACCACAAACTTTAATATGTCGCTCTTAAAGCGATTCAAGATCAACGAAACGACAGGCTTCGAGTTTCGAGCCGAAGCCTTTAACCTCTTCAACCACACGCAGTGGACCGGAAGCAGCGCCGGAGGCGTAAACATCAACAATGACTTTTCGACGACCGGTACTTTCCTGCACCCTTCGGGCTCACGCCGGGCTCGGACGTTGCAGCTCGGCCTGAAGTTTTTGTTCTGACAGGTTTCTCCACCCACCGAGGGCGGCGCATTTTTTTACATGCGTCGCCCTCGTTTTTTGTAT
>Ga0070698_100003148_pt1 | contig 18186 bp, 19 predicted proteins | sample KBSK1502metaG_FD_65477 | JGI IMG/M metagenome (GOLD analysis project Ga0070698, IMG submission 65477) | Corn, switchgrass and miscanthus rhizosphere microbial communities from Kellogg Biological Station, Michigan, USA - KBS K1-50-2 metaG | ecosystem: Host-associated > Plants > Roots >...
AATCATCCCATCCGCATCGTTATCGCCGATGACCATGCCATCTTCCGGCACGGCTTGCCAGCGACAAAGATTTTACAGTCGTGGCGGAAACTTCCGATGGGCAAGAGGCCATTGCCTTGACCCGAAAATTCAAGCCCAACGCGCTTTTGCTTGATTTGGCGATGACCCGCGCCTTTCAACTGGGCGCGCGCGGCGTGGTGCTCAAGGCGTCGCCCCCGGACCTCCCTTTGCGAAGCATTCGCTTGTCTGCGAAGGAGAATACTGGGTAGGTAGGAACATTCTCGCCCAATTTGGGCAACTGGAAAGCCGCGAGACTTCAATCCGGACGGCGCGCGAGGTAGAGGTCATTTCTGCCATTAAAGCCGGCAACATCAACAAGGAAATCGCGGTGAAGCGTCATCTCAGCAACATTTACGCAAAGCAGGGAGTTTCCAGTCGGCTGGAACTGGCATTCCTCTCCGTGGACCGTGATTTGCCGGTAGGAAAAACAAAGAGCCCGCTCAAACAACCTTGGTAGAACGGCGATCCCCTCTGACCGCAGGTCGCTCCTCACTTCAGAACGAGACCGTCATCACCGATTTGTATTTCTGAGGCACCGGCTTCTTGGCGGAGTCATGGCCGCCGCAATTCGTCTGCGCCGATTGGGCTGCAGTCTCGCCCGGCACTGAAGCCGGCGGATCGGTGGGGGCACAACTGGTCACAGCACCCTTGATAGAGGTAATTAAGAGACCCGGCGCCGGGGTGGTGCCGGGGCGAACCGTAGTGCCTGTGTCTGGACTCGTCGAAACTGGCCCCACTTGCGACATTTTTCCGGGTGCTGGCGGCGACGTTTGTTGCGAAACGCGCCCGGCAAGCTGCTTGTTGACTCGGTTCAATGCCGAACCCAACGCCGATCCGGCCTTGACGGTTGCCGTGGCGGAGTTCGCATTCAACAAAACCGATTCCGCAGCTGCCTGGGCAAAGGCAGAAGGCCCGGCGAAAGCAATCGCCAACGTTAAGATCATTCCCACGAGAATGCATCTGTTCATTTGCAACTCCTCGTCCTAAAGTCAGAACTCTATCCCAGAGCAGACCGGCAATCAAGACTATAGTTAACAATCAGGTCTCAGGTGAAGAAACCCGAAACAAGGTAACAGTGGACATAGGCGCCCGAGAGCCTGGATCGTACGCCAACAATCCTAAGCTCATGGGAGATTAAATACTTGTGACCGACCGCGAGGTTCGGTGTGCCTTGCCGCATTGCAACTCGCGTGCGGCGGCGGCCCAGGCAAAGGCTAGACGCCCGTTTCCGGCGGGCCAGCTCATGGGCTCATTTCCCGTGCAGAGCCATGCCGGCAATCATGATCAGGTTCCAGCCGACGATTGCTATGTACAGGGCATTAACTATCCACAGGCGTCTGCGTACTCCCATGGCGATCACCACTGCGATCAGCTTACTCATCAGCACCCCGCCAAAGCGGCCAAATACCACCGTGAGATGCGCGACTAACGGATTGACCTCGATCGCGCCAGCGCGAACCGCATACATCGTAGTGAGCAGATCTAGAACCTGCAGCCCGACAAAGGTCCATCGCGAGCGCAGGAACCGCTTGAGTCCCTTACTCCGCGGACTCCCCACTGCGTCTCCACAAGGTTCGGATGAGATTGACGCCATAGATTCGTAGTTTACTCGAATTGTTGAATCGCGAAGAGTACAGTACGTGGTCGGCGCTTCGTGACCGCATGAACGAGGAAGCTTCGAGCAGAGGCTTCTCGCTCGACCTCTTCAGCGCCCCGGCAAGCGGATACCCAGCAAGATCTTGAGAGCCACCGGCTTCCCGTCGACTTGTGCGGGCTGGAACGTCCAATTACGCAGCGCTTCGATAAGAGGTACATTGACCTGCGAGTCGGGGGTCTGCTTCACCGTTACCTGCTCCAGTTGACCCGTGAGGTTGAGAATCGCCGATGCGACGATCAACTGATGCGCGCACTTCGATGCCAGCGCAGCACTAAACTGCGGCACCTCTTTGAGTGTCGTGTACGGTGGCGTCGGTGTTCCCCGAATGCGATCGGAGGCGTCTCCAGTCTGCGGTTGCAACACCGCATACTGTAAGGTCCACGAAGGAGTGCGGTCTTCGTCGTTGTCCCGCATGTCAAGATAAACGGTGTAGACCTTCTCATTCTGGAAGACGCCGAAGTCCGGAAGTCCGCCGCCGCTGCTCGCGGTTGAGGTGATGGTCATCCCGTAAGAAATCTGGCGGTGCGGGGTGAGACCAGCGTGCAAGCCTGGGGCATCACCGTTTCCATAGCGTCCACCACTAATCGTGATTCCAGGAAATCCGCCTCCCCCAGGGGCGCTTCCCCCGCCCTTGCCGCTTCCCAGGGTGGTTCCAGTTCCAGATCCTGTGCCGGCTGCCGCCGTCGTTCCACGACCATTAGCCGCGCCTTCTCCTGTCGAATTCAAGCCGCTGCCCTTTGCGTTGCCGTACCGTCCACCGTTGCCAGTGCCCGAGCCCTTCGAATTCTTGCCAATGCCGCCAGTTGCCGCTTCCGCAAGCGCGTCGCCACTAGCCACATCCGTGGCGCTTCCGACACCCGCAGCCATGGAGGGTTGAGCGCCGCCCTTGGACCCGGCGCCTGGATCAGCAATCACCGTCGCCTCTCCCGGAGTTACCGCAAACAAGGAACGAGCCTCCACCCGAGGAATGTTTTTCGGGACATCAGGCGGCGGAGGAATTGCATTGAGCACCAGCAGCCCGGTTTGTCCTCGTCGATCCACCGGCACTTCGGAAATCTCTGCCGGATCCGGTACCGGCGGCTTCGCCGGAAGCAGCCGGGGAACGATCGGCTCCGATGCGTCGAGGGCGGGAACCTGGCTGGTGGCAGAAATCGGCAATGTGATCTTCGGCGCCTGAATGGGCTTTTCCGTAGGGCGACGAAGCGCCATTTCGCCGGCCAGAATTTTTATGACCGGCTTCGGCGGTTCCGCCACAGCAACCTCGGCTGGCTGCGCGACGTTGGGCAACGGTATGAATTGCCGCAATAGCGGGGGATTGATCAAGGCGGGCTGAAGAATGGTCTGAATGCCAAGCGTGGCGCGGGGAGGATCCGAAACCACCGGTTGCGGTCCAGGATAGGCAAAGCCCCGCCGGCCTCGCGCCCGCACTCCCTGGGACAGTTCTGGCTCGCTGCCCGCTCCGCCGCCGGTCTTACCCGCGCCCTCGCTTCCACCGCCCAGTGTCGGAAGGTAGAGCACTTTGCCTACGGGCACGGCGGTTTCCAGTCGCGGCCGCACGACCTCGACCGAGCGCACGAACGCAAAATGACTCGAAAACACAACCATGACCAGGACAAGTTGGTGCAGCAGGAACGAATATCCAAAGCTCCGGCCCGTGCGGTAGCCATATCCAATTTCGCGAAAGGAAAGCGGCGGCGCAGGAGCAGGTCGCTCCTTAGGCACCGACAGGCGCTCCAGCAATTCTTCCAGAACAGCAGGACTCATCTTGCGGTTACTCCCCCATCCCGAAGAGAATCAGCGTCACGCCTCATTGAAAAATTGACGCCTTCAGAATGCTAAAGACAGTGCTGGGGTTTAGATCCATGGTGAGTGCCGGCCCTCCCCCCAAGGTGATTTGGTCGGCTACGATCTGTCCCAGCACATAGGTTCCGGATCCGGCATTTCCTCCCAGCAAGACATTGTCGTTGTAAGCGCTGGCGGCGGAGCACCCCGTTCCGGTGTCGCTGCCAGTCGTCACGCATTGATGGAAATACATTGTGCCGGAGAGCAAGAACTGACCTCCGCCAGTCCACCTCGGATTCGTGCTCGCATTTTTGGCTCGGTTCTGGAAGAAAAGAAATCCTCTCTGCTCACCGATAGGATCAGCCATGCCTTGCGGGTCGCCGTAGTTGATGGCGCAATTTGGATCGCACAGGGTGCTGACCGTCGGAAGTTGGCAAGGCCCCAGGAGCACACTGCCACTCAAACTTCCTGGCAGATTGCCGGGTATGCTGGAAGCGTTAGTACACTTCGCGCCGTACAGAAGGGACCCGGTACCGGAGGTCGTGTTGAAGTAGGTAGTAGGATCGGTTGGGCATTTCTTTCCCGAGTTTGCTCCGACGTTGATAGAGTTCGTATCTGCGAAGTAAAACATCGTTCCGCCGCTACCGTCCCCCGTCGCTGTGCTGGGCCGCAAACAGGAATTCGCATCCGCGCTGAACCCGCCGACGACGTAATAGATGCCCGGGTCAAAAATGGCAGGGTGGAGGTTCGGGCCACCCGGTCCGCTAACCTGAATGCCAGTCGGGCCCGGATAATAGCCGGGGCTGTACTCATCGCAACCGTTGACCCCGATGGCGGGACAACCATTGGCGCCGGGCAGGACCGACGTTATGGTTCCGACATGTGTCGGCTGGGCTGGGGCAGGAACGGTCGCAAACGGATCGTTAATTGGCGCAGCAGGCGCGATCCAATGGCCAGTTGTTCCCGGAAGGAAGCCGCCCGGTGCAGTTGCCGGGCCTCCGAAGGTTCCCAAGTCGCTGCCCGTGGGTGGAGTGGCGGGGCCGCCTTGGCTGAGATCAATCTTCGCGGTGCCCCCAATGTTTACGGCTCCGGTGTAACTCGAGTCAACCTCAATGCTGCGCTGCGGCCCGCCATAGATCGAGATGACAGGGTTTCCTTGCGTGCTGAGGGTTGCACCATCGGTGTTGCGCGGGTCGAGCACGATGAGCGGAATCGGTGCCGTCGCCAGTTCGACACCGCAGGTCGAGAAGGCTCGCAGGTCTTTGGTGGTGCTGCCGTTCAGCAAGCCGAGAAAGAAAGTCTGGACATGATCCACGATGTCGACACGGATGAAAGGAAAGGCGCCGCACGCGGTGCAGGCGGAATCGTCAACCCCGGGAGGCGCGCCATTGGCCGCGGTAGTGGGAAAGGTCACACTGACCTTGTTGCCGGGAAAAGTGTTATTGCTGCTGTAGCCGTTCTTGGCCGCGTATTTACAGACGCTATCGGTCGAAGCGGTGGTGCAACTGTAGGGTGTACCCAACGTGAAACCCTGATGGCCGGTCGCACTGCCTTCTGCGTCCACCAAAATGTCCATGGCGCCGGCGGCGCAGGCCGCATCGGCGGCAGTTTGCGCAGCCTGGCGATGGAACCACATGTTGGACATGTCGAATGCAAAACACAGCGCACCCAAAAGAAAAATTCCCATGGCCAGCAAGACAAACAACATTGCCTGACCGGCCTCGCCCGACCGATGGCCTCTACGCCTCCAATTCCGATTCGTCTTCATCCTGGATACCTCCTTGTCCAAATGGCTCTCCTCGCTGTCAATTCATAATCCTTCCCTCGGCAGCCGCGTTGACCGTTATCGTCGGCCAGCCCAGCCCAAAAAATGGTTTATACGGATAGGCCACAACCACCTGCACGCGGTTGGGGGTCTTGTTGAGAGGCGTTACAGGTGGTGAGTCAGCAGGTCCATAGGTCACAGTCACTGTCATTTTCGTGCCGCTGACGTCATGCAGCGAGTACTGGGCAAAGGTTTTGACCACTCCATATCCGCTCCCGTAGCCGGGGACGGTTCCTGCGGGCGCCGGTGGGCCGTCTATGGCCGCACACGGACAGGTCGGTCCGCTTGGCTGGGAGTTGTGAGTGCCGTGGACGATAGCATAACGCACTCCTTCCTTGGCAGAGTCCGCGAGCACGTTGTAGGTGTTCATGAAAAATATCATCTCGACAATTGAGAGCACCATGATCATCAGGAAGATGACAACCAGCGCGAATTCTATTGTGGCCTGTCCGCGATCGGAACGAAGCCTCAGTTTGAAAACGCTACCGGCGTGAGAAGATGCTTGGATCATGGCGCTATTGCATCTCCCTCATCTCAACGTGACGGTAAAACGTGCAAGTGACGGTTCCACCGGAAGAGGTGCAGATTGGCGCAGCCAAAACGAGAATGCTGAACGGCATTACGGGGATCGGCGGCGAGAACTGGTAAGCCACATCTACGCGGTTCAAAAGAAATGCCGGCGCCGTACTGCCCGCGTTCAGCTCCGGATCCGGCTCTGCAGATGGGAAGCTGCCGACTGAACCGTAGCTCGCACACTGGGTCTGCATGGTCGTGGTTCCGGCATTCAGAATTCCAGGTGCAGGTGGAATCGACGACGAGCAGACCTGAACTCCTGCCTTAGTGGAAGGAGAATAAACCGCACCGGTCAGGTCCTGTAACGCCAGGTAACTGACAGTTGTGGTGGTCGTCGCCGGACCCCCTTTGGGCAAAGCGATGGTCGACGGAGTGGCGCCTCCCATAACCGAATAGATCGCGCTGCTGCGCGACGCAGCGGTGATATTCAGCGCCATCAAGAAGAAAAACGCAAAGTTCACCGCGTTGAGAACGATCGTCAGCAGCAGCGGCAAAATGAGCGCGGTTTCGATCAGCGCCTGTCCCGAACTGTTTCGCGCGAGTTTCAATGTCTTCATAGCCACCAACGTTAAGCGAGCCCGGCCGTCAAGCGTTTGCGTTGTGCTTGCGACTGGTCGAATTCCGCTAGCAGCGCTACGTCGAGCGCTTCCTGCGCCGATTCTTCCTCGGCCAGGTTGAACTGATTCAGCAGGCGATGGAGATAGCATCGGCTGATGCCCAGCTCGACTGCCGCCTTCACCCTGTTTCCCGAATGCATGCGCAAAGCCGAACGCACTAACTCTTTCTTGAATCCCTGAACCGCGTCGTGAAAGGAACCGGCCGGCGTATCGTCGTTGGCAACGGTCAATTCCCTTAATTCGGCGGGCAAATCGTCGACTCCAAGATATTCGCTTCCGTTGGCCAACACCACGCTGCGTTCAATCACGTTCTGCAGTTCGCGGACGTTTCCGGGCCAGGAATAGCGCGAAAGGGCGCTCAGGAATCCGGGAGTGAGACGGCGGGCAGCCTTGTTATGAGACTTGGCAAAAATTCGCAAGCAGTGCTCGGCCAACAGCGGGATATCCTCCTTGCGCTCGCTCAAAGCGGGCATCTGGATCTTCACCACCGAGATACGGAAATATAGATCGGGGCGGAAGGTGCCGTCTTCCACCATCTTTTCCAGATTCCGGTTGGTGGCACAAATGACGCGAACATCTAACGGACGCGGAACATTCGAGCCCAGGCGTTCGACCGTGCGCTCCTGCAGCGCGCGCAACAGCTTGGCTTGCAAGGGGAGCGCCAAATCGCCAATTTCGTCGATGAAGATGGTCCCACCGTTGGCTTCCTCGAATCGTCCACGGCGGGCTTGCGCGGCCCCAGTAAAGGCGCCCTTTTCGTGCCCGAAGAGCTCATCTTCGATCAAAGAATCGGGAAAACTGCAGACCGAGAAGGCGACGAATGGCTTCGCCGATCTTGGGCTCAGGCGATGGATGGCCTGGGCAACCACTCCCTTTCCCGTGCCGCTCTCACCGGTAATGAGCACCGTCGTGAAGACGTCGGCAACCTTCCGAGTCACTTCACTTACGCGCTCCATCGCCTTGCTGTTTCCCAGCAGGCCTTCTACCCGGCCCGCTCCAAGAAGTCTCCGCGCTTCAACCAGCTCGCGGGCCAGAGCCACCCGGCGGAATGCGCGGTCCAGGGCAAATCGCATTTGCTGTACGTCCAGAGGCTGGCTGAGGGTGTCGAACGCGCATTCCTTGAACGCGTCAAGAACCTTCTGCCCGCCGGCCTCCCAACTGTAAGCAATAACCGGCAGAGGCACCTCTCGGCTGGTTGCGGCTCGCAGCACCAAGCGGGAATTTTCCTGGTGATTCGGTGTGTCGAGGTTGAGCAGTACCGCATCGAAGGTTTCGGAGTCGAATGCCGCGATGGCTGCGGCCGCGGATGACTCCTGCAGCAGATAACCACGCCCCAGAAGCGGTTGAAGTACCTCGCCAAAGGCCTCATCGGCGTCGACGAGAAGTACGTTTTTTTGTTGAAGACTACTATTTGACAAGGTTCGCCCCTTCTGATCTCAACCAGTGACGAGCGGCTGCGCCCGCCAGCGGGGAACCTTGGGCGTGCAACACTGACAAGAACCAAAGCAAAAGGGGAGGAGCTAGCTCAGCCTGCGGCTTCAGATCATTGTAAACGTCCGTGCCGCCCCAAACTACTGGAATCTTAGTGTGGGCCGACGCCGGTCTTACCTGTAACTGCCTGCGTACAATCGGATACAGCAACGCACCTAGAGTGTCGCTTTACGGCTACTCATCTGTAAATAGCACTCTCGTGACGCGTATAGCACGACAGGGGGGTGCGGCGAACTTCCCGTATGCTACTTTGTCAAGATGTTACCTGGCAGGACAGTATCGTCCGCGCGTCGAATAAGCGGCCTGTTTGCCGGCAGCAGGATGACTTCGCCAGCGCTGGAATCTTGGCACCGAAATTGCTCGGAGTAGGTCTGGGGATCGTGTCTGTGCATACAGGAGACGATGTTGAAGAGCCATCCATTCAGCCGCTTGGCGCCATAGAAGCAGCACCATCCCCCACAGATCGCTTGGACTGGCGGAGCTGGTACCGCACGATCATTTCCTTTCCCGTGGTTCTCACCTTTGTCGTTCTTACGCTCGTATTTACTCTGGCGCACGGTATCGTCGCCGACCCCGACATCTGGTGGCATCTGCACAATGCCGAGTACCTGGTGCAGCATCACAGTCTTCCGGGTTATGACATGTATTCCTTTACGGTTCCGGGCCATCCATGGATGAATCACGAATGGCTGGCGGAGCTACCCTACTATTTCGCGTGGCGAGCACTGGGCCTGCGCGGAATCGATGCGCTATCGGTTGCCGTTCTGAGCTTGATTTTTCTTGGCGTCTTGTATCTTTGTTACCGGGAATGCGGCAATTACAAAGCGGCAGTGCTGGCTTCGTCGTACGCTATTTTCCTGGGCAGGGTTTCCTTCGGCCCGCGCACCATTCTGTTTGGCTACGCTTATCTGGTGCTGCTGCTGATCATTCTTCAGCGCTTCCGCCGGAACGGTCACGCTCCCCTGTGGCTGCTTCCGCCCCTTTTCTGCCTTTGGGTGAACACGCACGGATCATGGTCGATCGGGATGATTATCTTTTCGACAATTGTCGCGGGGGGGCTGGTCCGGTTGAAATGGGGAATGGTCGAGAGCGAACCCTGGACACCATCACAGCGAAAAAACTTGCTGCTCGCCTGGGGTGCGAGCGTGGCTTCGCTGTTCGTGAATCCCTTTGGAGCGCGTCTGGTGTTTTACCCGCTCGACCTTGCCTTTCGTCAGAAGCTCAACATTGAGCACGTCACGGAGTGGGTGTCGGTAAATTTTCATGACGCACGAGGGAAGTTTGTGATCGTTCTCCTCATCGTTCTGCTAGTCAGCGCGCTCCTGCGCCCTCGCCGTTGGACTTTGTCGGAACTAGCGCTGGTCCTGTTTGCCCTCTATAGCGGTTTGACGTACATCCGGTTTCTGTTTCTGCTGGGGATCGTGGTGGCGCCCGCGCTGGCGAAGATTCTGGATTTTGTGCCACCGTACCGTCCCGAACTCGACACTCCGGTAATCAATACGTTCGCGATCCTACTGGTGATCGCGGCAGTCGTACACTATTGGCCTCGCGAGTCGCGGCTGCAGAGTTCGGTGGACGATCAATACCCGCTCCAAGCCATTTCGTACCTGCAGGCCCACCCCCCCTCGGGGCCCATTGTGAACTACTATCTGTGGGGCGGCTACATCAACTGGAAGGATCCTAATCTGAAGGTATTTGTCGATGGGCGCGCCGATATCTTTGACTACACCGGAGTGCTTAAAGATTACCTCGCTTTGCTGAGGGTTGAAGACCCGGAACCGCTCCTGGATAAGTACAAAGCCCGGTATGTTCTGTTCCCCCATCATGAGCCGCTCACGTACGTCTTGGAACACGATCCAAAATGGAAGACTATTTATAGCGACCGGATCAGCGTTCTGTTGGAAAGGACAGGGGACGATCCCGGAGGTGCAGAGCACCGCGAGTAGGCATTATGGCAGTCCGCCGAAAACACGATATCTTAATCATCGTCGTACTTGTGCTGGCCATAATCGCGTATGGCGCGATCCGCTCCGAGTTCCGCTTGCGGCCGGATATGCCAATCGAATTCTTCGACGGCTCGGGACTTCCCCCTGCAAAGCGCGCTTCGGAAAGAAAGATCGCTGAGGCGTATTGGAAGTGCGCCGTCAAACAGGTGCAGTGGAAATATGGCTATGCTCATCGGCTTCCAGACCAACCGGCCCCGGAATTCTCGGTTTCAGCGAGCGAGGTCGGGCCGGTGGCAAACGACCAAGCCATTCGCCGCTATTATTGGCAAAAACTAGGGTCGACATGGAATGTGTCGGGCGCGTGGACGACCCAGTACGAGTGGAGCAGCAATTCGTTCCGGCAAGCGCTGCGCTCGGCGGGGGACTGGTGGGGACATCTGACGCGCAATGTGATGGGCCAGTAATGCCCGCTTTGGCGGAGTCGCAGAGGCTCTTTTTCTAGTCCGTGCGCCCCAGTTCGTGCCCCTGAGTTAAGCGCGGCCAAAACTTTCTGGAATCGAGTTTGTCTCATGTTTGCTCACATTGGGCCTGAAGGTCTGCTTGTATCACTCGCGCTGCTGGTGGCCCTGGTGTGGCCGCAATTGGGCGCGCGCTGGTTTCAGCGAGCAGAACAAGCGCTGGCCGCGGTGGCCCGAAGGCGCACCCTGAGCGTTCTGCTTTGCGGTTTTTCCGCGCTGGCAATGCGCGCGGCCTTGCTGCCGTGGCTGCCGATTCCCAAGCCGTTCATCAATGACGAGTTCAGTTTTCTTCTGGCTGGCGATACCTTCGCCCACGGACGGCTGGCGAACCCGACTCACCCGATGTGGGTGCATCTAGAAACATTCCACGTCATCTTTCATCCGACCTATGCGTCGATGTATCCACCGCTTCAGGGATTGGTGTTGGCCTTCGGCCAGGTCGTTTTTGGACATCCATTCTGGGGCATGTGGCTGAGTGCAGGCGTAATGTGCGCAGCCATCTGCTGGATGCTGCAAGCCTGGTTTCCGCCGTCGTGGGCGCTGCTCGGCGGGATGCTGCCGGTGCTGCGCTTTGGCGTGTTTAGCTATTGGGACAACGGCTATTGGGGAGGCACTCTGGCGGCGACCGGCGGGGCGTTGGTTTTAGGCGCACTGCCGCGCATCATGCGTCGGCAGCGCGTGGGCGACGCGGTCCTGATGGCGATCGGCGTCGCCATGCTTGCCAACACCCGACCGTACGAAGGTTTGATCCTGAGCCTAGTCGTGGCGGCGAGGCTGGGTTGGTGGGCCGTACAAAATAAGTCCTCTCGGAACCCGCTGCCGACTCTGCAACTCATCGGGCGCATCGCGCTTCCGATGCTGCTGGTGCTGGCGCTGGCGGGTGCGGCCACTACTTATTACTTCTGGCGCGTGACCGGGAATCCCTTTACCATGCCGCAGCGGGTGAACCGTGAGACCTACGCCGTGGCGCGCTATTTTTATTGGCAATCGGCTTACCCTGAGCCGATCTACCGGCACAAAGTCATCTACGATTTTTACAACGTCGAACTCAGGGAATTTAGCCGGGCACGCACGGTTTCGGGAGTCTTTCTACAGCTAGGGAAGATGACTGCTCGGGCCTGGGCTTTCTATGTCGCTCCATTGCTCACGGCCCCGTTGTTGTTGCTGCCCAAGGTATTGCGGGACAGGCGAATGCGGTTTTTGTTAATCGCAGGCGCGGCGGGACTCGCCGGTTCTGCACTCGTCATATTCTTCAATATCAACTATCTTGCGCCGATCGTTGCTGTGATGCTGGCTGTTATCCTGCAAGGCATGCGGCATTTGCGGACTTGGCGCTGGGAAGGGAGACCCACTGGTCAATTTCTGGTGCGGGCGACAGCAGTGATGTGCATCTTGATGATTCCGGTGCAGACGCACATTCTTGCGGCTGCTCCTGAGCCGGGGTCATGGGCAGCCATTGGACCGGAGCGTGCTGCTTTGGAAACGCATCTTCGATCGTTTCCCGGACCTCAACTAGTGCTAGTGCGTTATCGTGCGAATCACGACCCGTTGCTCGACTGGGTTTATAACGGGGCTGACATTGACCGGCAGAGAGTTGTTTGGGCGCGCGATATGGGAGCCGAAAAGAACGGAGAGTTGCTGCGCTACTACAGTAACCGCCGCGTATGGCTCCTGAAGGCGGATGCGGTGCCTCCGAAGCTCGAGGCGTATCCGCAGAGCGGAGATTCACGGCCTTTCGCCGACGCAAATCCAGCGGGGAGTTTGGCAGGTATTCCGAATGGCAAATGAATCCGGGCTGAGTTCTGAGGGCTCCCACAAGCTCCGAAGGGCTCTGCCGTTGCTGATTGGACTTGCCTGCCTCGCTATTAGGCTCGCGTACAGTTATGAGCGAGCTGCGTTTCCGTTCCAGGTAGACTACGAAGAGGGCAATATCCTTAACGCAGCATCGCTGATCGTTCACCGGCTAACACCCTATCCGGCTCCGGGCAGCTTTCCCTACACCCTGAACTGCTACGGCCCGGTCGGATACTTTCTGAGCGCCGTAGGGGTCAAGATTTTCGGCCTATCTCTCTTTGGCCCGCGTCTACTGGTTCTAATGGCCGGAGCCGGAACCGTTTTCCTGATCGCTGCCATCACCAAAACATTAGGCAATCGCTGGGATGTTGGTTTTCTGGTGGCGTTGTCATTTTTGTGCTCTCCTTTGGTGTACTACTGGCTTCCGGTTCTTAGGGTTGATTTCTGGGCAATTCTTCTCAGCTTGCTCGGACTGTATATATTTACGAAATCTCCGCGCGCTTGGCCTTTAGCAGGATTGGTTTTCGGTCTAGCCCTTCTAACGAAGCCGACCGCAGTCGCCGCCCCGGCGGCAGCCTTCCTGGAGTTGCTGGCGCAAAAGAAAATCGGACGGGCATTCCTGCTCGCTGGAGTTACCTGCGGCGCCGTCCTCATCTGCACAGTCGTTTTAGGGCGAGACTTTGTTTTTGCCTTGCTGATAACACATCCCGATCCTTACAGTTTGATACGCGCCCTTGTTTTTGCAGTCCACTATGCGGTTTACGGCTGCTTGCTGCTTTTCGCAATCACCTTCTATTCGCTTGCCAGAGGATTTCGGTGGACCGAACGCTATCGCCTGGCTTGTTTCTATGTGGCGCTGTGCACGTTTTCAGCACTGTCCGCGGGGAAGCTCGGTTCAAACACGAACCACTTTCTGGAATGGACGGCAGCCGTTTGCATACTATGTGGCCTTGCCCTCTCATATCTCTTTGACACGAATGACTTGCTGGCTCGGGCATTTGCCGTGGGATTACTTTCCTTGTCAGCTGTCTTTACGGGGGTGTCCCAGCGAGCTTGGCGGGACGTTGTCGCAGAAGACAGTGGATGCGCCGCAGCGTATGACTTCGTTCGCACGTTTGGGGGTGATCGAATCTTATCTGAAAATGTCAGCGCTCTGGTTCTAGGTGGGAAGCCCGTCCTGGTTTCGAATCCATTTGTCGTTACACAGCTTGGCAATTCTGTGAAATGGCGGGCGGGAAGCATGGAAGAGTTGGCCCAGGGTCAGTATTTTGACTTGATACTCCTGGGTGACGAGCTCAAGCATTTGCGCCAGGACGGGAAATGGTCGGTCGAACTGATCGATGTGATGGGGCACCAGTACGCACCCGTGAGGTATTTCCAGTGCAAAAACGCAGGTGCTGCCTATATCCCAAACGCCGCCCACTAGCGGCGATAGCGCACAGGCTCGCGCGGGGATTGAGTTGAAGATACTTACTCGAATGCAAACTGTCGCGGAGCAAGACGACCAACCGGCTCCCAGCCCAGATTTTTGCGTTTATTTGCCGGAGAGATCGCGCACGGAGCCTCACATTGCGCTCTTGATCTTTCTGCTCTCATTTCTTTATCTCTGTATCTTCCGCCGCGCGACCTGGATCGATCTCGATGAAGGAATCATTTTGCAAGGAGCGCAACGAATACTGGATGGCCAGGTCCTCTATCGAGACTTCTTTTCGTTCTTCACGCCAGGGTCATACTATCTCCTCGCCCTGGTGTTCCGAGTCTTCGGGGATTCGTATCTAGTTGCGCACACGGCGCTCGCGTTCGTCGGGGCGGCATTTTCACCGGTCACTTATCTGCTGGCACGGCGGGTGTGTTCGCGGCAAGCCAGTCTGCTGGTTACCGGCCTGATGACGGTTACTGCGCTGCCATTACGTTTTGTCGTGCTGCACAATTGGGATAGCACGCTCTGGGCCTGCCTTGCCCTGTATTGCGCCGTGCGGTTGTTGGAAACCCCGAAAGCAGGATGGGCCTTCGCCGCCGCGTCCTTCACGTCGCTGACGACCTTGTTTGAGCAATCCAAAGGGGCAGGCCTCCTGCTCGGACTGGCCACGGGATTCGTCATTATCACTCTAGGCGGTCAGCAGCGGAAACTCTTTACTCGCGGCCGGCTGATTGCGATTGTGCTCGGGTTCGCATGGCCATTTCTGCTCACGCTGATCTACTTCGCCAGCCACCACGCACTGACCACAATGCTGGCGGATTGGTTCTGGCCGCTCCACCATTACTCCGCGTCCAATCGAGTTCCCTATGCCTACGGCAACATGTCCAATGAAACTCTGCACAGCATCTTCCATACAGGCTCGATACCCAGGCAGCTCGTTACCAGGCTGGTGTTCAGCCCTCGCTCCTGGGTTCCTTATCTGCCGTTGCTTGGTGTGGCGCTTCTAATTCGGTTGGCCGTTCCGAGATGGCGCAGGCGCACCCTTGGCCCGGACTGGGCCTATTACGTCTTGACTTCAGCCACCATCTCAGGACTGTGGCTTTCCGTCATTGCGGCGAGGGCGGACTATATTCACTTCATGTTTTTGCAGCCGATATTCTTTCTGGCGCTGGCCTGGCTGGTGGATGGGCGAAGTATTCGCGACCGATTCTTTATGCGAGCGGCCCCAGTCCTCGGTTTTTGCTTCTCCATGTCGTTGTTGGCGATGGCAGCGCAGCCGCTCCTGTTTGAAGCAATGGCAGCTAACACGGTCTACACCCGTCGGGGAACTGTCAGGACGCACACCAAGGACATGGTGATCGAGTATATTCAAGCCTTCGCGGCTCCGGGAGAAAGAATTCTCGTTTACCCATACGGGTCGACTTACTACTACATGACGGAAACTTACAGCCCGAGTCGCTACGAGTATCATCAACCCGGAATGCATAGCGACCAACAGGTGCACGAGATGCTGTCAGAATTCTCAGCTCATCCAACGCGAATTGTGTTGTATGAACCCGCGTTCGCTGACCATATTCCCGAGGCATGGCCCAATACCCCGGCAGCCGCTCTGGTGCGCGATCCCATGGCCGATTACATCGTGCGCAAGTATCGCGCCTGCGCGATGCTTACCGCCGCTACAAGCTGGCACTTCTTATTCATGGTCCGAAACGACCTCACATGCCCTAACAGAGAGAAGCCCTCACCATAGGGAGCCCATGAAGACGTTGAAAATCGTAGTGAACCTGGCATTAGTCTGCCTCCTTGTGTGGTTTCTCGCTGCCCATGAGCAGAAGATACGATCCAGCGTATCGGGGCGGGATTCGATCCAATACTGGGCAGCGGGAACACTCCTGGCACACCGTCAGAATCCTTACTCGGTGCCGAGCGTGCTGGCGCTGGAGCGCAGTCAGGGATATAACTCCGACCGGCCGCTGATGCTGCGCACTCCGCCCTGGTCGGTATGGATGGTGCTGCCACTGGGGCTGCTCAGCGCATTCTGGGCTTGGGTGGCCTGGCTGGCGATTTTGCTGGGATCGCTGGTGATTGCGATACGGATCTCATGGCGCATGTATGGCGATCGGGAACGCCCCCGTCCATCCAATGCTTTCCTGCTGATCGGCTACCTCTTCGCTCCGGTTGCAGCCTGCCTGGTGGCGGGGCAGATGGGGATGGTGTTGTTGCTGGGCATCGCTCTTTTCCTTCTGCTGGAGCAGGACCACCCCTTCCTGGCGGGAGCGGCGTTGCTGATCCCATTGGCGAAACCGCATATTTTCACGTTGCTGTGGCCGATTTTGGCGGTCTGGATTGTGACCCGAAAGAGATGGTCGTTGCTGGGCGGGTTCGCGACCGCCTTTTTGCTCGCGACTTCGATTGCGATCGCACTCGATCCCGCTATTTTCCAGCACTACCGTGAGATGCTGGAGCAGCAAGCGATACAGCACGAGTTCATCCCCGCGTTGAGCGGAATGATACGGGGGATTTTTTTCCGGCGATACTTCTGGGTGCAGTTCGTGCCGACGGGCCTCGGGCTGCTGTGGTCCGCAATGTTCTATTGGAAGAATCGGCAGACATGGAGTTGGCGCAGACACGGCCCGGCGCTTCTGGTGGTGGCGCTGCTTACCACGCCGTATTCCTGGATGACGGATGAGGTGGTTTTACTCCCCGCCATTCTGCAGGGCGTATTGTGGGTCAACCGGACGAAGCTAAAGGTCACATCGCAGCTAGTGATCCTTCTGTTTGTGGGTTTGGATTTGCTGTTGTTGCTGATCGTGCGGGCGCAGGTTCCGCCTGCTACCGGGATTTATTTTTGGAGCAGTCTGGTCTGGTTCTCATGGTACTGGTACGCGAAGGGTTTCTCGCGAATGGAGTGTACGACGGGTGCGCTGAACCGCCCACACATGTAAGCCGATGGCGCGGGCAATCGAATTTCCTGATCCTGCTCATCCTGCGGGCGCAAGTCCCTTCCGCGACCGGTATTTATTTCTGGAGCAGTTTGGTCTGGTTCTCCTGGTACTGGTACGCGAGAAGTTTCCGCACGAAAGGCTCAATTGAGAAAAGTGAACGCCCCGCCTCCGGAGGCCGCAGTCGCCACGGTGATGCTGAACGATTGACTGCCGGTGTTGCCTAGAGTGTCCGTAACCTTGATGGTGAAGGAGTAGGTAGCTGCCGCGCTGGTCGTGCCGCTGATGATGCCGTTCGCCGTGTTGAGGCTCGTACCCGTGGGCAGCGCGCCGCTTTGCAGCGCGTAAACGTAGCCGCCGCTACCGCCCTGGGCGCTGATCGTTTCCGAGTAAGCCGAGCCCACCGTGCCATGGTGAAGCACGACCGCTACCCGGCACTGGCGTGACCGGGGTTCCACCGCCGCTGCCAGCAAATTCCGGCACAGCTTTGTAGACCAACGCCACGCAGGCCTTCGGCGGCACCTTGCCGATGTAGCTGACTACGGTCGGCATCAGTCGTACCTCAGCAGGAAGGCGCTATTCTGATTTCCGCCACTGCCAGCGCGATTCAACTGTTTGAGATTCCCCCTTCGATCCGGCCCGCGATAGCGCGAGGTGACTTTGTGCGCTTTCCAGGTAACATGCTATCGCAGCGAGACTTACTAGTGGCAAGCGCCTACCCCCAAAAGCGCACTACTGTAAACAAATGTACACGCGCGGCGTGTTCTACCCGTTACGCGAGGTATCAGAAAAAAGGGAGGGAAGCTGTGTCCAACCGCCCAAGTCGGTTTGTTGAAACCGTCTTCGGCCTTAAGTTGCGCCACAACAGGGAGATGCGCGTCGTATTTGGAACTCCTCTTCCGCTTGTAGGTTTGGCCCGCTACATGCTCTGCTAAGGGTGCAGGGCATAACCACCACGCTTCCCCCGGGCGCTGGAAAACAGCTGAAAACCCCTCACAGCTGAAAACCCTCAAGGAGAAAACAATGACCAATCTGATTCTTAGGTCTCTCAGCCGGCTGCACAAAGACGAAGCTGGTCAGGGCCTGGTGGAGTACGCACTGATCCTGGCTCTGGTTGCCTTCGGCGCGGTGATCGCAATGAAGACTCTGGCCAACGACATCAACAACGCTTTCACCGGCATTGGTACGGTGCTCAGCACTTACGTCCCGTAGTCGCGGGAAAGACAACGGTTTCGGCTTGTCCGGGCTTCTGTGCGAGAAGTTAAGCGCGGGAGCACGGACAAACGAGATGAACAGCTAGCGCAATACCTGAAGCATCTCTTCGCTTCCCCGGGCGACGGGAATAGCTCAGCCCAAGGAGAAAACAATGACCAATCTGATTCTGAAGTCTCTCAGCCGGCTGCACAAAGACGAAGCTGGTCAGGGCCTGGTGGAGTACGCACTGATCCTGGCTCTGGTTGCCTTCGGCGCGGTGGTGGCAATGCAAACGCTGGCAAACGACATCAACAACGCTTTCACCGGCATTGGTACGGTGCTCAGCACGTACATCCCGTAGTCGCGA
>Ga0070698_100003149_pt1 | contig 18184 bp, 21 predicted proteins | sample KBSK1502metaG_FD_65477 | JGI IMG/M metagenome (GOLD analysis project Ga0070698, IMG submission 65477) | Corn, switchgrass and miscanthus rhizosphere microbial communities from Kellogg Biological Station, Michigan, USA - KBS K1-50-2 metaG | ecosystem: Host-associated > Plants > Roots >...
TGATCGTGGTCTAGATTGAAGCCCACCTTGTCGACATAGAACGACTTGGCGCGGTCGACATCGGTCACGGGCACGGGGACTAGTTCGAGTCTCATGTCCATGCTCCAAATCTAGAGCGTCAAGTGCGAATGTGCCCGAGATATGGTTGCACGCTTGTCTCATTGAGAGCTATAAGGCATCAGCCGAAACCCGCCAAGCATCAGCGGGCGCGGTCTTGTCGTGCTTCAGCCGAACCAACACATTCTCGTGGTGCTCGTGTGCTGTGCTCAGTGTGCTGGTGCTCGCGCAGGGAGTCGAACCCTGAACCTTGGGCTTAAGAGGCCCCTGCTCTGCCAGTTGAGCTACGCGAGCGCGTTGAGTGGGGTCGACTGTCGATTCTAAGGGAGGGCGTTAACACCCTGGGTTCCCCTTCGTTCACTACGCGACTAGCGTGGACGCGATGGCAGCTCGCGTCCCTCTCGACGTCGACCTCGAGGACAAGCTCCTCTACGGCCTGACCCCGACCCGCCTCGTCTACCTGGTGATCGCGCTGCTGTCGGCTTTCGCAATCTGGTCCGCCCACTGGTCGATCACGCCGGTTCGCGGAGCGGCGGCCGCCGCGCTCTCTGTCGTCGGCGCTGTGGCGGCGTGGGGAAGATGGCGCGGGCGGCCACTCGATCGATGGCTGACCGACCTCTCCTTATTTGTGCTTGCAACCTATCGGGTTAGGTGGCGCCGGCGATGATCCGCATCGAACGAGCTGAGCCTGCGCGATGCTGGCGGTCGTCGCCATCACTCGCGATCGTCAAGACCGACCCGATTGGATTCGCCGGCGCCGCCGAGGACGAGCGGCACAAGTGGTTGACCGGATTTCGGCGGCTCCTCGACGGCCTTGACACTCCACTGCAGGTCGTCATCGACGTCGAGCCCGGCCCCGACCGAGAAGTCGACCGCCAGCCGGCCCCGCCTGCCGTCTTCGAGGAGATGCGCGGTGCCGACCTCGCTTTCGCGAGCTCGATCCGGCGATCGCGGGCCGCTCACGATGTCAAGACCTCGCTCGTGATCGCGGCCGGCCAGGCGGAACGCCTGCGTGTGGCGCTCACCGACATGGGCATTCATGCGCGCATCGCCCACTCCGAACAACCCGACGTCTTCGGGCGGGAGCTCGCCGGCGAGTTTCTTCACGCCCGAGGCTTCAGCCGCACGTGGTACGTCGATCGTCTGCCGGGCACCGAGCTCGACCCCGGCTGGCTCTTCCGCCTCCTGCCGCCGGGTCTTTCGCTCCACCTTGCCTGGCACGTCACGCCCCTTCCCGCCGACTGGATCGTCGGCTACCTCCAGCGCCAGCTCATCAACATGCGGGCGAGCCGCCTCGTGGACGCGGCGTCCGCGGCGTCGGACCCTGCCCTCGCCGGCGCCCTGCCCAACGCGGAAGACCTGCAGCGCCGCCTCGCCTCCAGCCAGGACAAGGCGTTCCACATCTCGGTCTACGTCACGTTGACGACTCCGACACGGGAGGACCTCGAAGCCGGCTCGCGCCAGGTCGAGTCAGCCGCCCGTGCCGTCCTCTGCGAGATCCAGCGCTGCACATTTCGCATGCAGGACGGCTTTCTCTCCACCCAACCCGGCGGGCCTGACCGCCTCCAGCGCAAGCGCGTCCTCGACTCGACCGCGCTGGTCACCCTCTTTCCGTGGAACGAACCCGACCTGCAGCAAACCGGCGGGCTACTCGTCGGCCGCAACCGTGCGACCGGCGCCCCGGTCCTGGTCGATCCCTTCGACCATCGTCGCTACGCGAACGCGAACATCGCGGTCTTCGGCCATTCGGGCGCCGGCAAGACCTACCTGCTTTCGACCCTCGCCATGGGCGCGCTCGGCTCGGGCACCCAGGTCTTCATCGTCGACCCCGAGCACGAGTACGGCGGCCTGGCTCGCCGGCTTGGAGGCGTCGACATCGAGCTCGCCCTCGGCTCCGGTCCCGCCCTGAACGTGCTCGACCTAAGCCCCCAGCACCGGCACGACGAAGCCTGGCTCGGACCCGCCGCGGCCGACGCGGTCGACCTCTGCGCGTGCGTCTGCGGCGGGCTCGACGAGTCGGAGCGCGCGCTGGTCGAAGGCGCGGCCCGCCAGGCGTACGACGAGGTTTCAGAGCCCGTGCTTCGCGATGTCGCCGAGCGCATTCCTCGCGCCTCGCGTGTCGCAGTCATCCTGCACCGCTGGGTCAACGGCAGCCTGGGCCGGATGTTCAGCGCGCCCACCAACGTCGACCTGGAAGCTCCCATCGTCGTCTTCGGCATGCGCGAACTGCGCGACGAGATGGTGGCGCCGGTCCACTTCCTGCTCGCCGAGGCGCTTTGGACCCGGATCAAACGCAAGGACCGAAGGCGGATGCTCGTCATCGACGAGCTCGGACTCCTCTTCGAGGACGCGACCATCCGCCGGTTCGTCGTGAGCCTCGCCCGGCGCATCCGCAAGTACGACGGTTCGCTCGTCTTCGCGACTCAGAATCCTGGAGACCTCTTGAGCTCGGAGCAGGGGGCCGTCGTGGCCACCAACCCGGCCCTTGTTTTCTTCGGCGCCCAGCGGCCAGGCGAGGCGGCCAGACTCGAGCACGCTTTTCGCCTCAGCCCGCGGCAGCGGAGCTTCCTCGAGACCGCGCATCGCGGGGAGTTCCTCCTCGCCGCCGGCGCCGACCGGCTCTCGCTCGAGGTGAAGGCGCCACCCTGGCAGGAGGAGCTGATGCGCGACGCGCGTTCCACGGCGCGCCCGCCACCGCGACGCGTAGGCTTACTCGCAAATGGCCCGGGTGCTCCACTACCGTCTTTACGGTCTACCCGAGCATCACCTGGAACGCGTGCACGAGCAGTTCGACGCGCTTGCAGGCGTCCGCGCCTGGCGCTGCGGTCGGCCCTGGATCGCCAGCTCTCGCTCGCGAGGGCTGTTCGAGATGGAGTTCTTCCGCCATCTCAGGAACGAGGTCGGTCCGCGGCTGAGCGCGGCCGGCTTCGTGAAGATGGCCGGCGACGAGACCGACGCGTTGATCGTGACCATCTTCATGCGCGACCTCAGCGCCGAGTACGGAATCAGCACCTCCATCCTCGACGAGGACCATCCGCTCGCCAAGCTGCGACGCCTCGACTTTCGGTTTGGCAGGTTGCCCAGCGGCCAGTCCCTGGAGGACGTGCTCGCCAAGCGCCCGGTGATCAAGAAGGTCGAGGGCGAGCGCATCTTCTTCTACCCGCCCGCCTTCCGCCTTCACTCGATGAGCCCGCCCAGCCCGGAGTGGGCATATGCCCTGTGCGGAATCCGCGCCTACGCGCCCACGCTGCTCGAAGCGGAGCAGGAGGCGCTCAAGATTCTTAGAGGCTTCGGCCACCTTGGCGCCTGAGGGCGCGGTCGAGACCAGGGCATCCATCAGCTCGCCTGACGGCACGAGGCTCGCTTATCGGGTCTGGCCAGTCCCGGACGCAAAGATCACATTTGCGGTCGTTCACGGCCATGGCGAGCACAGCGGCCGATACGAGCGCTTCGCCGGCGGTATGGCCTCGTACCACATGGCAACATCCGCCGTCGACCTCCGCGGCCACGGCGAAAGCGCGGGGCAGCGCGGTCATGTGGATTCGTGGTCGCAGTGGATCGACGATGCCGCCGTGTTCGTGAGTCAGGTCGAACGCGAAAGCACGGGCGAGGTCGTACCCCTCGGTCACTCAGTCGGCGGCGTCGTCCTGCTGAGCACCGTCCTCGCAGGCAGGCTGCCTCACGCGCGCCGATTCATAGTTTCCAGCCCAGCGCTGAAGCTGAAGGTCAAAGTTCCGGCGTGGAAGACGTCACTGGGATCGGTGACGTCTTCCATCGCTCCGCGCCTCACCATGAGCACGAGCCTGGACCCGCGGGTAGTCTCTCGCATCCCCGAGGTCGTCGAGGCCTACCGCAACGATCCGCTCGTGCACAGCAAGATGTCGAGTCGCCTCTACTCCGAGTGGCAGCGCGGGGCCAAAGAAAACCTCGAACACGCCGGAGAGATCAAGCTGCCCTTCCTCATCCTCGCCGGCACCGCCGACCGGCTGGTCGACCCCGTGGGCAGCGAGGAGCTCCACCGCCGCGCCCCGGCGATGAGCACGCTGCGCATGCTGGACGGGCGCTACCACGAACCGTTCAACGATCTCGGCAGCGACGAGGTTTTTGCCACAATCGCGGAGTGGCTGGGCAGATGATCGGCGTCCCGGTGCTCGCCGCTCAGTTCAACGTCGACCCGGGATCATGGCTCGCGTGGATCGTGATCGGCCTGATCGCCGGCGCCGTCGCGGCCCGCGTCGTGGCGGGCCGCGGGTTTGGCTGCATCGCCGACATCGTGGTCGGCATCGCGGGCGCGATAATCGGCGGCTTCCTGCTCGGCTCGCTCTTCGGCGCCACCGGGACCGTCCACTTCTGGGGCAGTATCATCGTCGCCTTCATCGGCGCGGTCGTGCTGCTGGCCGTGCTGAAGCTCGTCTCCGGCGGACGGCTCTGATCGATTAGCTCGCGGCGGCTCGGATCTGCTCTTCCGGCTGCTCCGCGACAACCGACTGTGGGCGGCGCTTGATCAGGACCGTGGTCAGTGCGGTGAACAGGAGGAATGCGGCCGGCAGGACGAAGGTCTGCTTCATCGCGTCGATGTAGCCGCTGACGAAAACGTCGTGCGCGATCGCCGCCAGCTGGTGCGCCACGGCGGGCGGGATGCCCGCCGGCAGCGTCGTTCCGCTCTGGCCGGTGCCGATCTCGAAGCCCTTTGAGGAAACGTTGGTGAACGCGGCCACGAACTGTGCTCGGAACGCTTCCGGCAACGAGGTGGAGTGGCTCACCGCCTGGTCGTGGAGCGTGGTCGACAGCCGGTTCTGCAGCAGAGCGCCGACGACGCTGCTGCCGATGGCCGCGCCCAGCTGCCTTATCGTGTTCAAAACCGCTGATGCCGAACCCGCCATGCGCGGCTCGATGTTGCGCATCGCAATGGTCGTCATGGGCGCGAAGGTCATGCCGATGCCAAGTCCCGCAACGATCGCCGGCACGAGGAAGTTGATCCACGTCGAGTCCGGACCGGCGACCAGCGCGATGCTGCCGAAACCGATCGTGAAGAGAAATATGCCGGTCATGAGGATGTACTTGCCGCCGAAACGGTCGGCCATGCGGCCGGCGAACGGCGCGGTGAACATGGATGTCAGCGACATCGGCGCCAGCGTCAGCCCGGCGACCAGCGCGGAGAAACCGCGCGCCGACTGCAGGTAGATGGTGAAGGGCAAAAAGATGCTCAGCATGCCAAAGCTGATCGCGGCCGCGATCCAGTTGGCGACGGCGAAGTTGCGGTCGCGAAACAGCGACAGCGGCATGAGGGGCTCTGCCTGGAACCGCTCCCAGATGACGAACAGGATCATCAGCACGACCCCCGCACCGATGACCTCGGGGATCGTGATCGGGTAGGACTCGATCTGTCCCCAGCTGTAGCGCTGGCCCTCGATGAGTCCGAAGACGACCGCGAACAGACCAGCGGTCGCGACCACGATTCCGACCACGTCCCAGCCGTGCTGGCGCCCGGGCCGAAGGTCCGGGATGATGAGGAACGTCGCGACCAGCGCGAGGATCCCGATCGGCACGTTGATGTAGAAGATCCAGCGCCAATCGATGTAGGTGATGATCGCGCCGCCCACGGTAGGTCCCGCGAGCGTGGCAAGTCCGGCCACGCCGCCCCATATGCCGAACGCGGCGCCCCGCCGTTCGGGAGGGAAGATCGAGGTCAGGATCGCCAGCGTCTGCGGGGTGAGCAGCGCGCCGCCGACGCCCTGCAGGATGCGGGCGGCGATCAGCTCGGTCGGGTTCTGGGCGACACCGCACAGCGCCGAGGCGACAGTGAAGATGAACAGGCCGATCGCGAACAGCCTGCGCTGCCCGTAGAGGTCGCCGAGACGCCCGGCGGTGATGAGCAGCACCGCGTAGACGAGGATGTAGGCGTTGAGCACCCACAGGATCTGGTCCAGGGTCGTGTTCAGACCCGCGCTCATCGCCGGGATCGCCACGTTGACGATCGTCGTGTCGAGCATGATCATGAAAAACCCGGTGGTCAGAACCGTCAGCACGAGCCAGGGGTTAGTGCGCGCCTGAGCCATGTCTCCTCCTCAACCGTTCATCGCCGGCATCGATTCCGGCCCTCCACTCCAGCTTTCCGTCGGTGATCTCTTTCGCGATCTTTCGCGTCCAGCTGCGCTCGGCGTCGAGCATCGCGATCTTGTGCTCGAGCTCGATCACGGTGAGCCGCGTGTGGCCGGTGGCCAACAGCTCATCGAGAATCTGTGAAAGCTTCGTGATCGTCGCGTGAAGAGCCAGTGCGCGCTCGTCGAGCAGGTGCGCAGCTTCCTCAGCCTTCAGGTGGTGCATGAACATCAACCCCGCGGCGAAGTGCGGATATTCGCGGCGCGGCTGGGCGACGATCGCGCTGACCACCTGGCGGAGCACGTTCCGCCCGCCGTCGGTCAGCTGGTAGATGGTGCGCTCGGGCCGGCGTCCTTCCTTCTCTTTCTCCACCGGCACGATCCAGCCGTCGCGCTCGAGCGACTCGACCGTGTGGTACAGCGAGCCGAAGTTGAGCCGGATGAACTCGTCATAGTGGCGGGCTCGCATCGTCGAGGCGAGCTCGTAGGGGTGCATCGGCCCCTGGTCGAGCAGCTCCAGCACCGATAGGGCCAGGGGCGAGGTCTCGATGGCTACATCTGGCAAGGTCATATCTATCTATATATCCCGTCTGGAATATACACAACCGAGTACCCCGGCGCAAGTATTCCATCCGAGAGCGCACGCAGGTTTTCCTCAGCAGATTCCCAGCGGAGCAACCTCCAATCCCAAGGTGGGGTAGCAAGGCTTTGATGGATGCTGGAGCGGCCACTCAACCGCTTCCCGTGACCGACTTTTCACGGGCGCACGCTTTCGCGAGCGGAGAGCTCGTCCGCGAAGCCGGCGGCGGCGACCTCGATGCGTTCGAGGAGCTGGTCCGCAGGCTTCAGCGTCGGGTCTACGGCTTTGCCTTCCAGCACCTGCGCGACCCGCACGAGGCGCAGGACCTCACCCAGGAGATCTTCGTCAAGCTCTTCCGCAACCTCGGTCGCTATGACTCGGAGCGGCCCTTTGAGCCCTGGTTCTGGAAGCTCGCCACCAACGCGACCATCAACTACCGGCGCAAGCGCGTCCCCCTACCGAGCGAGCCAGGCGAAGAGGCGGCCGACCCGGGCGCCACCCCCCAGGCGCACGACCCGGCGCTGATCGAGGCCCTGGCGCAGCTCGACCCGAGCTACCGGGTGCCGGTCCTGCTCCACTACTACGCCGACCTCTCGCTCGAGCAGGTGGCCGCGGCGCTGAGCCTCTCGGTCCCGGCGGTCAAATCCCGCCTGCATCGAGCTCGCGGGGTCCTCCGCAACTCGCTGGCCGACGCCGAGGAGCTCGGCCAGCCGTGATCAGCTGCCCGCGTGTGCGCGTTCTGCTCGAGGCCTACGCCGACGGGGACCTGGCGGCGGACGACGCCGCCCGTGTGCGTGCGCACCTCTCAACTTGCGCCGACTGCCGCCGGCAGCACGACCAGGCGGTCTCGCTTCCCTTCCGGCTGCGGGCGCTGTCCTCGCCCGCGCCGCGCGCGTCGCTCGTCGGCGATGTCATGCGTGCCGTCGGCGCCGAGCGCGCCGGCTATCGCCGCTCGTGGACGCTGCTCGTGCCGGAGGCTGTGCTGGCGGCGTTCATCCTCTGGTACCTCTCGGGCTTCGACGGCCTGAGCTCGATCGCGTCCGGGGTCTTCGGCGACCTGCTCAGCCTCGGCTCGGGGTCGCTGCCACACCTGCCGCCGGTCGACGTCGTGCTGCTGGTCGCCCTCATCGCGCTCGTGGTCGTCGCGGCGTTCCACCTTTCGATCCTGGTCCGGCTTGCAGCGCCACGCCCCGCGCATGAGTGAGCTTCGCCGGCGGCCCTGGGCGTGGCTGGTGCTGATCGGCGTGCTCGCAGTCGCCGGCATATTTCTCGCCGTCGTCGACATCTCGATGGGCGGCAAATGGCCGACTCCATTCGCCGAGGCGATGGTCGGCCCGACCCTCGTGCAGCAGGACTCCGGCAAAGCGGTGACCTTGCGGTTCGACCGCAACCGCGTGGGCGAGAAGATCCTCTTCGCGCCGCCTTTCGCGGGCTTCGATCCCATCAGCCCCTACCAGGCGCTGCGCGCCTTCCTCACCAACGGTGCGGGGCTGATCCTTCTCGCCCTCGCCGCCCTCGTCGCCTTTCCGACTCGCGCGCGAAGCGCGGTCGAGCGGCTCGAGGCGCGACACGGCGCGGAGATCGCGCTCGGCGCGGGAATCGTCATGGTCCTTCTGACCCTGGCGGCGACCACGCTGCTCCGTTTCACGTTGCTGTTCCTCGGCGTGGTGCCGCTCGTGTTGCTCGTCGCCCTGGTGGCGGCGCTGTTCGGCGTCGCGTGCATTTCGCTCGCGATCGGCCGCCTGATCCACCGCCGCCTGGGGCTCGCGACCGCGCACCCGCTTGTCGCCGCCCTCGCGGGAGCGCTCGTGGTGTTCGACCTCGCGGTGATCCCCTACGCGGGGGTGTTCGCGCTGGCGGCGGTGGCGATGGCCGGGCTCGGCCTCGCGGTCGTGACCCGGTTCGGCTCGAGCGGCGGCTGGACGTTCGTCGACCTCAACTTCTGAATCTCAGCGGAGGGAAGGACTGCGGTGATCGGTTTGCTCAACAGGACTCGACTGGTGGTGGCCGGGCTGGCGATCGTGGCCCTCGTCCTCGGCACCCTCGTCTATCGCGACATGTTCGTGCCGAGCAAGAACACGGCGAGCTCATTGAACCTGTACACGGTCACTCGCCGCACAGTGACGGCGAGCGTCACCGGCAGCGGCAACCTCGTTCCTGCCACGCAGGCCAACGTGAACTTCAAGGTCGCGGGCGTGCTGACGGAGATCGACGTCAGGGTCGGCGACCACGTGAGCGCGGGCCAGAAGCTCGCTGTCGTCGACTCGTCGGCGCAGCAGGCCGCGCTCGCCCTGGCCCAGGCCAACGTCGCCACCGCGCAGGCCAACCTGCAGTCGGTCGAGACGCCTCTCACCGCCAACCAGGTCCAGCAGCTCCGTGACAACGTGGCGACAGCGCTGCAGACCTACAACGACACGGTCGCCCAGGCGAACCTGACCAACTCGCAGGACGCGGCGCTGGTCGCGGCCGACCAGGCTCAGCTCTCCGCCGACCAGGCCGCGCTCAACGCGAGCTTCGCCTACCAGCAGGACAAGGCCAAGCTCGCCACAGACCAGTCACAGCTCGCGACCGACAAGGCGAAGTTCACCGCCGACGGCTGCGTGCTCGCGAACGCTCCTTTCTCGACCAACCCCTGCATGACCGACTTCACCAATGTGCTCAACGACCAGTCGGCCATCACGGCGGACGAGAGCAAATTGACCCTTGATGGGGCCCAGGTCACCGCCGACCAGTCGAGGCTCAACCAGGACACGGCGAAGCAGCAGACCGACAAGGTCAGCGGCCAGCGCAGCGTCAACCAGGCGTCGGCCTCGCTGACGAGCGCAAGGGACCAGCTGACCACGCAGACCGAGACCAGGCCCAACCAGGTCGCGGCGTCGCAGGCGCAGCTGGCGAGCGCGGAGGCGGCCGTGCTGACCGCGCAGCAGAACCTCGACAACACGACGCTCTACGCGCCGATGGATGGAGACGTGAACAGCATCAACGGCGTCGTTGGTGAGAGCGTCGGTACGGGTGGTGGGACCACCGCGGAAGCGCCGGGCGGACAGGCGCCCCTGCCCACGAGCGCCGCGTCCACCGCGTTCATGCAGATCGGCAACGTCAGCGCGATGGAGGTCGTGATCCCGTTCGCGGAGGCCGACGCCGCGCGCATCGCCTCCAACCAGGAGGTCCAGGTGACGTTCGACGCCGTGCCCAACCTGACCATCAGCGGGCACGTGATCGCCGTCGCCAGCTCGGCGGCGGTGTCGAGCGGCGTCGTCAACTACTACGCCACGATCACGCTCAACCAGACCGACAAATCCCTGAAGCAGGGCATGACCGCCAACGCGACCGTCGTGGTCAGCAAGGCGACCAGCGCCATCACCGTGCCCAACCTCGCCATCACCCACGCTGGCGGCCAGGCGTATGTCACGGTCTACGCCGCCGGCCAGCAGACCCGAACGGCGATCGACACCGGCGTCGTCGGCGACCAGTACACCGAGGTCACGGGCGGTCTCAACGAAGGCGAGCAGGTCGTGCTCCCGACGGTCAGGGTCTCGTCGAGCTCGGGCTCCACGAGGGGCGGAGGGTTCGGCGGCGGCGGTGGCGGCATTCGCGTCGGGAGCGGCGGATGATCACGCTCGAGCGCATCACCAAGACCTACCGCATGGGCAAGGTCGAGGTGCCGGCGCTGCAGGGCATCGACCTGCATGTCGGTGAGGGCGAGTTCGTCGCCATCATGGGCGCGAGCGGGTCGGGCAAATCGACGTTGATGAACATCATCGGCTGCCTCGACGTGCCGACCAGCGGTCGCTACCTGCTCGACGGCACAGACGTGGCGAAGCTGAGCGATGACCAGCTCGCGCGCATCCGCAACCGCAAGATCGGCTTCGTCTTCCAGAGCTTCAACCTGATACCCCGCACCTCGGCGCTGCACAACGTGGAGATGCCGCTCATATACGCCGGCGAGGGCTCGCGCACGACACGCGCGACGGTCGCACTGGGCGCCGTCGGGCTCGCGGACCGTATGCACCACCAGCCCACGGAGCTGTCCGGCGGCCAGCAGCAGCGCGCGGCGATCGCGCGGGCGCTAGTCACGGACCCAGCGATCCTGCTCGCCGACGAGCCCACCGGCAACCTGGACAGCGCCTCGAGCGTCGAGATCATGCGCCTGCTCGCCACGCTCAACGTTGAGCAGGCCCGCACGATCGTGCTGATCACGCACGAGCAGGACATCGCGCGCTTCGCCCGCCGCGTGGTCGAGCTGCGCGACGGCCGGATCGTGCGCGATGAGAAGCCGGCGTGAACCTCTTCGAGGCGCTCCGCATGGCCGCGAACGGGCTGCTTGCCAACCGGCTGCGGAGCTCGCTGACGATGCTCGGCATCCTGATCGGCGTCACCGCCGTGATCCTGCTCGTCGCGGTCGGCAACGGCGCCAGCGTGCAGATCAACGCCCAGATCCAGTCCCTCGGAGCAAACGTGATCTACGTCTACCCGTCCAACGCCAAAGGCACGGCCGGCGTCTCCCAGGGTTTCGCGACCGGGCAGTCGCTGACTCAGGCCGACGTCGACGCGATCAACGCGCAGTCGGCGCCGGACGTCGTCGCCGCGATCCCGATCGCCCAGAGCGGCGGCCAGATCACCTACGGCAGCCAGAACTACTTCGCGCCCACGACCGGGACGACGACCGCGTTCCCGCAGGTGCGCGACTATCAGCTCGCCGAGGGCAGCTTCTTCACCGACGACGACGTCAACTCGCGCCACCGGGTGGTGGTCCTCGGCCAGACAGTCGTCGACAACCTGTTCGGCTCGACCGATCCCATCGGGCAGACGATCAAGATCAGCCGCCAGAGCTTCCGCGTCATCGGCGTTTTCGCGTCCAAAGGCGGCACCGGCTTCGGGTCGCAGGACAACGTCGTCGTCGCGCCGATCACCACGGTGTGGGCCTACCTCACCGGCGCGCGCGGCAAGGTGATCAGCCAGATCGTCGCCTCGGCGACCTCCGCGGCGACGGTCACCCAGGCCGAGACGGAGATCACGACCATCCTGCTCGACCGGCACGGCATCTCCGACCCGAACCAGGCCGACTTTCAGCTCCAGAGCCAGCAGGACATCCTCACCCAGGCGACGTCGATCGCGACGGCGCTGACGCTCGTGCTCGGGGCCATCGCCGGCATTTCGCTGGTCGTCGGCGGGATCGGGATCATGAACATCATGCTGGTCACCGTCACCGAGCGGACGCGTGAGATCGGCATCCGCAAGGCGATCGGCGCGCGCCGGCGCGACATCCTCGTCCAGTTCCTGATCGAGGCGATGGTGCTGAGCGGTCTCGGCGGCGCGCTCGGCATCGCGGTGGGAACGCTGCTGGCGCACGAGGCGCCAAGCGTCCCCGCGATCGCCAGCTCCAGCTTCCCCACGCCCGTGGTCTCGCCGTCGAGCGTGCTGCTCGCGTTCTTCGTCTCCGTCGCGATCGGCCTCTTCTTCGGCATCTACCCCGCCAACCGCGCCGCCCGCCTGCATCCCATCGAAGCCCTCAGGTACGAGTGAAGGAGTGAGAGATTTGAAGTCGTACGTCGTCGTGCTGCTGCTCGTCGTCGGGATCCTCGGAGGGTTCTATGGCGGCTACAAGGTCGGCCAGAACAACGTCAGCGCCGGCTCCAACAGCGCCGCGTCCACGCGCACTCCGGGCACCGGGTTCGGCGGTGGTGGCGGCGGAGGTCGAGCATTCGCCGCCGCATGCCCCAGCCCGGGCGCGCCGTCTCCGTCGCCCGGCTCTCAGGCGGTCGCGCGCGGCACGATCACCAACCTCGCCACGGGGTCGATGACGCTGACCAACACGCAGTGCGACGTGAAGGTCGTCTTCGGGAACACTGTCCAGGTCTCCAGGACCGTCGCCGGCAACACCTCGGACCTGAAGGACAGCATCACCGTGACGATCATCGGCACGCGCCAGGCCGACGGCAGCATCAAGGCGACGACGATCCAGATCGGCGGCGGTCAGGCGTCCAGCGGCTTCTCGAACCAGGCCACGTCCCAGTAGCGCCCGAACTTGCGCCCCTGCTCGGTGTAGAGCGCCACGCGCTTGAAGCCGAACTTCTCGTGGAGCCCTACGGACTCGGGGTTGGGAAGCGCGATGCCGGCGAGGGCGCGATGCAGGTCCTCGCCTTCGATTGACTTGAAGAGGGTCTCGTACAGGCGCGTGCCGGCGCCTTTGCCGATCGCGTCCGGCGCCAGGTAGACGCTGGTCTCGACCGAGGTGAGGTAGCCGGGCTTGGGCCGGTAGCGGCTGCTGGTCGCGTAGCCGACCACCCTCTCGCCGTCGGTGGCGACGAAGACGCGGTGCCTGCCGGTAGGCGCGTAGTGGCTGAACCACTCGCGCCGAGTCTCGATCGTCAGCGGCTCGTCGTCGAAGGTGCAGTGCGACTCGAGGACGTAGTGGTTGTAGATGTCGTTGATCGACTCCAGGTCGTCCTCGGTCGCGGGGCGGACGTGAACCCTCGCGTGAATCACGAAGCCCAGTGTATTTGGGACCACCAGGCAGTCGGTTTCGTCGATTGTCCTGTCCGTAGGCATACGCATTGGCCGGATAGCCTCCATTGCGGACAGTCGCGGGGGTAGCCCAGGAGATTTCACGCTCCGACTGGTTGGTGTTGGGGGCCGGCGCGCGCCGCGCGTTCATGAAAGGCCTCAATTGACCCGGAGAGGGCACGCGGTCTTCGATTCCGGCAGTCAGTATCACGGTATACTGTTGGCAACGGTTGGCAACGATGAGCAGAACAGCGGTTAGTCGCAGTTTTTCACTTCGGCCGGACGAAGCTCCGCGCTTTGACCGTCTCGTCGAGCGCCTTGCGAACGGCAGTCCCACGGAGTTCATCCGGCAAGCGATGGATCGCATGGAGGCCCTGGAGAACTGGCGCCTGTTCGAGAGCTTGCGCGTCGCGGGCGTGCGTCGGGCGCGGGAGGCCGGCATCACGACCGCTGCAGAGCGTCGCCACGCCGTGCGCCGTGCGCTGAACCGGACTCGTCCGAGACAGCGCTGAGTTTGACCGGCGAAGGCCGGGTCCCACTCGTCGTCGATATCAACGTTCTTGTGGATGCCGTGGTCGCAGAGCCCGATCCAACTCAGTGGGAGTCGCCACCTCCAATCCGGGGCGAGGCTTCGGCGATGACTCTGGCCATCCTCAACGAAGGCCTGGAGTTCGAGATATGGCTCAGCGAGCACCTGATTGCCGGAACGCTACGGGTCCTAAGCACTGCCTTCTCGTGGACAAAGGCGGAGACCGAGCAGTACCGGACTTTCCTCGAGTCAATGGCAAACCGCGCCGGCGGCATCGTTGAACCAACGGTCCGCGTCAGCGACTGCGCCGACTGGGAAGACAACCGCGTGCTTGAGCTCGCCGAGACGGTCGGAGCGTTCCTGATCGTCAGCTCAGACGACGATCTGGTGCAAATGTCTCCTTGGCACGGAATTCCAATTCAGACGCCGGAAGCCTTCGTGTCACGAATCGACGCCATGCGCCGAGCACAGCGGCGCCGGACGTGATTTAAGACTGATTTGGCGACAAACCAGTGTGAGCTGGTTCGCGCTACGGAAACTACGGCCCTCCTTAAAACCGACAATTGCGACAAATGAGAGGGTCGGACCGCATCGAGCTTCGGGGGATGGCGTTTTTGGGGCGGCACGGCGTGCGCGACGCCGAGCGCGCGAGCGTCCAGGAGTTCAGGGTGGACGTCGAGGTCGAGGCCGACCTTGTCGAGGCGGGGCGCACCGACCGTCTCGGCGACACGGTCGACTACACGAAGGTCCGCGCCGCTGCGCGCGAGGTCATCGAGGGTCCACCCCAGCAGCTGCTCGAGACGCTGGCCGGCGCGATCGCTGAGCGCATCCTTCGCCTGCCACGCGTCGAAGCTGTCTCCGTGCGCGTCGCCAAGCGGCCGGCCAGCATGCAGCCGATCGACGCCGCGGCCGTGCACATTAAGAGGACGCGCGCATGACGATTGCATACTTCGACTGCTTCTCCGGCATCTCGGGGGACATGACCCTGGGCGCGCTGGTCGACGCCGGCGCCGATCGCGCCGTGCTCGACGCGGCCGTGGAAGCGATGCGCCTGGGTGGCGAGGTCACGCTCGAGGTCAGGCGAGAGTCGCGCGGGCACACCGCGGGCACCCGCGTGCTGGTGGGCGTCGAGGACCGTGTCGAGCGGACGGTCCCCGCCCTGCGTGCGGTGGTCGAGGAGTCGGACGCGCCTGAGGTGGTCAAGGCCCGGGCACTCGACGCCATCAACCGGCTGGCGCGGGTCGAGGCGCAGATCCACGGTGTGCCCGAGTCCGACCTCCACCTCCACGAGCTGGGCGGCGCGGACACTCTCGTCGACGTGGTCGGGGCTTTCTGGCTCCTGCACTCACTCGATGTCGAGCGGGTCTACGCGTCGGCCCTGCCGATGTCGCGGCCGGGGCCGGCCACGCTGCGGATCCTCGAGGGAACAGCTATCACGCTCCTCGCGGAGGACCGAGGCCGCGAGCTCGTGACGCCGACGGGCGCGGCAATCCTTGCGACCGTTGCGACCGCTGCCGCGTTCGAGCGTCCGGCGATGTCGCTGCGGCGGGCGGGATACGGGATCGGCACGGACGAGTCGCCGGGCAACGCCCTCGCGGTATGGATCGGCGACGAGGTGGCGGCCGAGGCAGGAGCGACGCTCATCGAGACCAACCTCGACGACATGGCGCCGAACCTCATCGCCGCCCTGGTCGAGGACCTGATGGCCGCCGGGGCGCTCGACGTGACCGTCGTGCCCGCGCTGATGAAGAAGGGGCGGCCGGGCCACGTCGTCACCGTGATGTCGGCGCCGGAGATGGTGGCGGCGTTGAGCGAGTACCTGCTCAGGCACAGCACCACGCTCGGCGTGCGGCTGACGCGGACCGACCGCGTCCTGGCGGCGCGGCGCATCGTCGAGGTCCAGACGCCGTATGGCCTCGTGCGGGTCAAGGTCAAAGAGCTGGGCGGGCGAGCGGTGGACGTGGCGCCGGAGTACGAGGATTGCCGGCGCATCTCGCGTGAGCGCGGGCTCGACCTGCGTGAGGTGATGCTCGTCGTGACGATGGCCGCGCGCTCGGAGCTTGAGCTCGCGTGACGGCCCGCGTTCTCGACGGCAAGGCCGTCGCGAGGCAGATCTACGACGAGGTGGGGAAGGCCGTTAGCGAGAGGCTGGCGCGCGGGGGCACCAGGCCCAAGCTGGCGACGGTGCTCATGGGCGATGACCAGGCGTCGATCACCTACGTCGTGCTGAAGCAGCGCAACGCGCGCAACGTTGGCATCGAGTCGGAGGACCATCGCCTGCCGTCGCGGACCACGACCGAGGAGCTGCTTGACCTCACGCACCGCCTGAACGCGGACGACTCGGTGAGCGGGATCCTGATCCAACAGCCAGCGCCGAAGCAGATCGACATGCGGCGGGTGATATTCGCCCTCGACCCGACAAAGGACGTCGACGGCTTTCATCCGATCAACGCGGGCCTCGTCGCGCTCGGGCTGCCGGGAGGTGTTGAGCCCAACACGCCGGCGGGCATCGTCGAGCTGCTCGAGCGCTCCGGCATCGCCATCGAGGGCGCCAACGCAGTGGTCGTGGGCCGCAGCAACCTGGTGGGCAAGCCGACGGCCCTTCTTCTCTTGAAGCGCAACGCGACGGTGACGCTTTGCCACACGCGCACGCGTGACCTGGGCGAGCACACGCGCGCCGCCGACATCCTGGTCGCCGCCGCCGGGCGCACCAACCTGATCGGGAGGGAGATGGTGAAGCCTGGGGCGGCGGTGGTCGACGTGAGCACGAACTGGGAGGCCGGTCGCCAGGTCGGCGACCTCGGGCCTGGCGTTGACGAGGTCGCGGGGTGGCTCACGCCAAACCCCGGCGGAGTGGGGCCGATGACGCGGGCGATGCTGATCAAGAACACGTACGAGGCGGAGGTCCGCCGCCGGCCGTGAGCTCCCCTCATCCCGACGCCGTCCGGCTGCTGCACGGGTTCCGGGGCTACCAGCTGGTGGTGGCCGCGTGCCGGCTGGGGCTCCCAGACATGATCGCGGTCGCCCCGCTGGGCGCGGATGAGATCGCGACACGCACCGGCCTGGATCCCGACGCGACGCGCCGGTTCCTGCGCGGTCTTGCCGCATGGGGCTTCTTGGCCGAGGACGCCGACGGCCGCTACTCGCCGACCCCGATCTCGGACGCGTTCCGCTCCGACCGGCCGGGGCTGCGCAACATGACCTTGATGCTGAGCGAGGAGGCGTATCCGACCTGGGGCGAGCTCATGTACAGCCTGCAGACCGGAAAATCGGCTTTCGAGCACATTCACGGCAAGGGTCGCTGGGAAAAGCTGGCGGAGGATCCCGAATCCGCGGCCCAGTTCAACGCCGCGATGGTCGAGACCTCGACCAGGGTCAGCGGGGACGTCGTCGCTGCCTACGACTTCGGCTGGGCGCGGTCGGTGGTCGATGTCGGCGGCGGGCACGGAGCACTGCTCGCCGCGGTGCTGCGGGCAAACCCGAACCTGCGAGGAGTGCTGTTCGACCTGGCCCCCGGCCTCGCCGGTGCGGCGGAGGCTCTGGCCGCGGCCGGGGTCATCGACCGCGTGGAGATCGTCGAGGGCAGCTTCTTCGACGCAGTGCCGAAAGGCGGCGACGCCTACATGCTCAAGTCGATCCTCCACGACTGGGACGACGAGCACGCGGCGAAGATTCTGGCTGCGTGCCGGAACGCGATGGCGCCGTCGTCGCGGCTCCTGGTCGTGGAAAGGCTTGTCCCGGATCACGTCACCACAGGCGCGCGCGACCTCGCGAGTGTGATGAGCGACCTGCACATGATGGTCTTGCTCGGCGGCCGCGAGCGGACGACCTCAGACTTCAGCAAGCTATTTCTGCCGGCTGGATTTCGGCTGACCCGCGACATCGAGATGCCGTCCGAGTTTCACATCGTCGAAGCACAGCCGGCTTGACGTACCAGGAGGCCCTGGACTTCATCTCGAGGCAAGGCCGCTTCGCGATGAAGCTGGGCACAGAGCGGACGCGTGCCATCCTCGACCGCCTGGGAGCCCCTGACCGCAAGCTGCGCGGCGCGCTGATCGCCGGCACCAATGGCAAGGGGTCAACCGGCGCGTGCCTTGCCTCGATCCTGCGCGCGAGCGGACGGCGCGTCGGGTTCATGCCCAAGCCTCATCTGATCTCGTACACGGAGCGAATCGAGATCGACGGCCGGCCCATCAGCGAGGACGACTTCGCGAAGACGCTGGAGGAGCTGCGACCGGTCCTGGACGAGGTCGCGCCGGAGATGGGGCAAGCGACGGAGTTCGAGATGCTGACCGCGATGGCGATCGCGTACCTCGCCCCACGAGTCGATGTGCTCGTGTGTGAGGTCGGTCTCGGCGGCCGTCTGGACGCAACCAACGCGCTCGACCTCGGCGTGGCGATGATCACCAA
>Ga0070698_100003150_pt1 | contig 18181 bp, 18 predicted proteins | sample KBSK1502metaG_FD_65477 | JGI IMG/M metagenome (GOLD analysis project Ga0070698, IMG submission 65477) | Corn, switchgrass and miscanthus rhizosphere microbial communities from Kellogg Biological Station, Michigan, USA - KBS K1-50-2 metaG | ecosystem: Host-associated > Plants > Roots >...
CGCGGGGCGGTGGCTGCGCGCACTCGGTGTCTTATCCGACGAGCCGGCGGCGGTCTCGCGGCATCCCGACGACGATTTCGAGAAGGCGCGCGCGGCGCAACTCGTGCGCGCGACACTCGACAAGCTGCCGTTCAAGCAACGCGAGGTCTTCGTGCTGTACGAGCTCGAAGAGCTCGACGGCAGCGAAATCGCCGAGCTGCTCGGCATCCCGCTCAACACGGTGTGGACGCGCCTCCACCACGGCCGCAAGCGCTTCGCAGACTCGATTCGCAAACACGTGAAGACGGAGGGCACATGACGTTCGAGCAGCCACCTCGTCTCAAGCACGGCGATGAATTCGGCGGTCTGTTGCGCGCAGCCGATGACGTCGCAGTCACGCCCGAGCGACTCGCCGACAACGCGGCCCGCTATAAGACGTTGATCGCGACCGGCGCGACGACTGCGCTGTGGAAGCTGCTCGTGCCGTTTGTCTTGCTCCTCGCCGTCGTGCCGATCGCGTATCGCGCGACGCGGGCGACGACGCCACCGTCGATCACGAACGCGTCTCCCGAGCACGTGCTGACGTCGGAAGCGCCGACGATGCACGCGCGCGTGACTGCGCCGGAAGAGGTCGTCGCCGCGCCAGCGGAAGAGCCGCCGACGCCGCGCGCAGTGGCGCCCGCCAAGCCGCCCGCGCCCGTCGTCGCGATTCCCGCGCCGCCCGCCGTGCCGGCGCCGAGCGAGCTGCCGGAGCAGATCCGCATCTATGAAGACGCGCGCGACGCCGGTCAGCGCGCCGATTACACGACCGGAGTGCGCAAGATCGATGATCTGCTCGCGCGGTTTCCATCGACGCCGCTTCGCGCCGAAGCCGAGCTGACGCGCGCCGAGTACCTCGCGCGCGCGAATCGAGTCGACGACGCTGCGCGCGCGCTCGAAGCGCTGATCGCCAATTCCGTCCACCGCAGTCGCCACGGCGAGCTGCTTCGCACGCTCGGTGATCTCTATCGCCGCAACGGCGATTGCGCGCACGCGATCGCGGCCTACGACCGGGCACTTGCGCTGCCGCTACGTGATCGCGATCGCAAAGAAGTGACGGCCGGCCGCGCGCGCTGCACGAAGCAGTAAGATTTTTTGAAGGTGCGAGCGCGCTGCGGGAATTAACGCGCGAAGGGAGATTGAGATGAACAAGATCGTGCTCGCGACCCTGTGCCTGATCGGCTGCACCGGCGAAGCCGATATCGGTATCGATTCCCAACCCGTCGCGTGTAATCCCGATGGCACAAGCACCGCCGACATGACCGGCGAGGTGCACTACAACGGCCAGACGTATCACTTCGATAACGCGACGCCGTCGCTCGTGCGCGATACGAGCGGCGCGTACACGACGGTCAACCTGTGGAACTACGAAGATCCGAGCACGCAGCGCGGCAACACGCTGCGCTTCTTCTTCGAATGCGGCGCTGCGCAGCTCGCGAGCTACGACGTCGTCGGCGGAGGCAACCAGCAGGTGCAGTGTCCGCTTCAGGTCGCCGGCGCGGTCCTCGGCTCGATCGAGATCCTACCCGCAGATACGGGCACGCTCATCGTCGACCAGACGCAAGGCTGCCTCGCCGGTCGCTTCCATGTCGAGTTCGATAACTCTGCGGGCGATGGTGAGTTGAACGGCTGGTTCTCGATCTTCACGCAGTAGTAGTCTTGGCGCGGATGCGCCGAGTCGTTGCTCTCTTTGTCATCGCGCTCGCTTCGGTCGCACATGCGCAAGCGAAGCTCGTCCCCGCCGATGCCGCGAAGGCGGCCGAGGAAAAAGATATCGAGGGCTGGAACACGTTCCTCAGCATCACGTCGATCCTGAACCTGACGTCGAACTCCGGCGTGATCGGTCAGGTCGATGGCGTCTCGACGCTGTTCTCGCTCGGGCTGCTCGCCGGGGGCGATTACGTCGAGGGCCCGCACCTGTTCCGCTCGAGCCTGGCGATCAATGAAGGCTTCGCGCGCACGCCGGTCATCGATCGCTTCATCAAGTCGAACGACAGCATCAAGATCGAGGGCCTCTACAACTACTTCGTGACGAAGTACTGGGGCGGTTACGGCCGGCTCACGCTGCAGACCGTGTTTTTGCAGAGCGAGGACGTCCGCGGCCAGCCAACGACGTGGATCGACATCACCGGAGCGACGCCGGTCGTGCTCGCGATGGACGAAAGGCGCCTGCGCCTGGCCTCCGCGTTCTTACCGTTCTCGATCAACGAGTCGATCGGCGTGTTCCTCGATCCGATCCGCAAGGAGTACGCGGACGTGACGTTGCGCCTCGGCGCTGCTGGCCGTCACACGTTTGCCGACGGTGTGCTCGCGCTCAAAGACGACGCGATGACGCCCGAGATCGAAGTGATGCAGCTCTCGACGGTCCATCAGTTCGGCGTCGAGGCGTTTGCCGGCGTCACCGGCAAGTTCGACAAGGACAAGGGCAACTACAAGGCGGGCCTCGCGGTCCTGTTGCCGCTCGTCAATAATGACAAATACGACCGCGGCGCGATCGCGCTCACGCGCATCGCGCTCGAGGGCAACCTCACATACGCCGTGACGTCGTGGCTGTCGCTGGTCTACACGCTCGCGGTCACGAAGGATCCGCAGCTCTTCCCCGAGGGCAAGGAGACCGTGCAGATCCAGAATACGCTCCTCGTCACGGTGACGCTCAACCTCGTCAAGAAGGCCGAGAAGAAGGTCAAAACACCCGAAGAGATCGAGCTCGAAGATGCGAAGCGCCGCGCCGACGAGGCCGAGAAGCGCGCGAACGAGGCCGAGCAGAAGCTGCGAGAGCTGCAGCCTCCGCCGACGCCCTGACGAACCGTCGGGCACCCGGCACCATATCGCGGTCTGAATCGCCAAGGCGCCGCAGAGCCAAGGCGCCATCGAGAGGGTTGGTCAAGTCCGGATCAATGGTTCGCAGAGATCGCGCATTGAAGTACTGGTCATGGGCATAACTCGAACTGCACGCTGGTGTCGTTTCGTTAGCGATACAGATCGATCCTAAAGAAACCTTCTTACTGGCGCCTTGGCTCTTCGGCGCCTTGGCGATTCAAAAGCCGACGGTCGCGCGAGGCGCGAAGGGCGCGACGGCGTCAGCGCTTCGGCGCCAGATCGCCGAGCACGTTCACGGAATCGACCTCGTCGGGCAGGTAGCGGTCGAGCTTGCCGACGTACCAGAGGCCGAACAGGCCTAGCACCAGGATCAACAGCACGTAGCGCCTCCACGGCGTGCGCTTGTCCGCGAACGGATCGTCGAGGTGCCGCTTCGCGCCGGGCGGCAGCTGCGCGAGCTCGGTCATCACCGCACCGAACGCGACGTTGATGCGCGCGCGACTGTTGATCGCCCAACCACTCGCATCGAGGATCGGTCCGAGGTTGCGGCGACGCAGCTTGAGCCATGCGAGGAGCATCGACGGGCCCGAGATCATCAGCATCAGGGCGATGATGCCGAGCGGCAGCCAGCGGCCGAGCCCGAACAGGTTCGCGAGCAGCGCCGCGACGAGCGTGCCGATGCCACCGATCGCGACGCCGATCGCTGCGATCGTGCCGAGATCGATGCGGCCTGCGCGCGACGTCGCCTGGGTGCCAGGTGCGGGCCGCGCCGCCTCGGCGACCAAGCGCTTGTCGGCCGTGCCGACCTCGGTGCCGACACTCTCCATGACCGCGGTCGATTTGTCTTCGGCGGCCTGCGCACGGCGCGCGACCGTCATCTCGATCATGCGGACGACTTTTTTATACGGCGACCAGAACGCGGCGCGCACGCTGACCGGGTTATTGACGATGCGCGCGACCGTCGCGTCCCAATCGCGCCCTTCGCGGTCGTAGAACACGCCGTTGCGCCCGACGAACACGTTGTCGACATCGCCGTTCGTCAGCGCGGCGACGATCTGTTTTTTCTCGCTGCCGCGTGTGATGTCGCAATAGAGCAAACACGAGTCGGAGGCCGCGGCGAGCGCGCCGTGCTTTGCCGGATCGGTGACGACCATGCACAGATGAAGCGCGCGCGCGTCGAGGTACAGCGTGCCCGCTTGAAAGATGCCGTCTTGCCTCGAGTAGAAGTCGGAGAAATTGACGAAGTTGCGCAGAATGCGACCGAAGTCGCGCCGCACGCGCACCGCTTTGGTGACGGCGTTGATCTGTTCGTATTCGCCGGCGAGCGCGACGTCCGATGCGATCAGCTTGGCGAGGCGTTCGCGCACCTCCGGCCCTGCGAGCTTCGCGAGCCAATCCTCGGGGAGCGCATCGACCTTCGTTGTCGGCTTGGCATCGAGCCACGCGCGGTACGGTGTCAGCTTGCCGACGATCGCGTCGTAATCGGCAAGCGTGAGCTGCTCGCGCGCGCCGAGGATCGGCGTGACGACGTTGGTGACGAACGTCTGAATCCGGCTGGCCCAGGCGGGATTGACGGTGCCGTTCAGCGGCAAGCGGCCCTTCGTATCGAGCTTGGCGAGCGGCAGGCGCGCGAGCGCTTCGTCGCGTTCGCTGAGCGTGCGTTCGCCGAGCGCGACGAGCGTCGCCTCTTGGCCGGCAAGCGCGGTCGAGCCGCGCGAGTCGAACGCGGCAAGCTTGCAGCGCGTGAAGAAGTCTTCGATCTTGGGACTGACCTCCACGAACGCGGCCGTCGCGGTGGCGCTGCGCGCGCCGAGTAGCGCTGTCGCATCCTTTGCCTTCGACAGCCACGCCCAACGCATGTCGACTTCCGCGAAGAACGCATTCGCAAGCGCCTGATCGATGCCGGGCTTGCCCGTTCGATCGGCCACGCTGCCGACGCACGCGATCGCATCTTCGATCGCGTGGCGGACTTCGCCGTCTTTCGCCGACGCCGGAATCACGACGCCATCGCCGTTGAGCAGCGTCTCGGCGAACGCTTTTGTGCTCGCGGCGGCATCGTCGACCGAGATCGATGTCGCATCGTGCTTGCCGAGATCGGCGAGGATGCGCTTCGCGCCGACGACGATCTTCGGATCCGCGATCATCGCGAGCTCGATCTCGGATTTGCTCTCGAGCAATTCGCCCGGCTTTTTGAACGTTCGCTTCGCCCACTCGATTGTCTCGAGGATGTCGTGCACGCGAATGCGGCCGTCGCCGTCGGCATCGAGCAGCGCGAGCGTCTCGGGCTCGATCGCGACGCCAACCGACGGCATCGCGAGCGCGACCCAAAGCTTTTTGTCGAGCTCGCCGAGCGCGAGCATGTCGTCGCCGTCGCGCAGACTGACTTGATCCACCCCGCCCGTACGGAAGAACTGGAATCGGTGAGCCATCGCCGGCGCAATCTACGACGGGTTCGCGACGACCTGCACGTCCGCGAGCACGCCATAGTGATCGCTCGCGCAGATGCCGGCTTCACGATCGGTCATCACGACGCGGCTGTCGTGAATGGTCGCGCGGCCGTCTTTCTTGCGGCTCGTCACGTAAACGTAATCGATGCGGCGGTCGATATCGAGCGAGCGCAGCGCCCGCGTGTGCTCGTTCTCGCTCGACCACGTGATGCCGTCGCCCGGGCCATCGCCGGGCTGACACTCGCGATGCAGGCGCAGCCACGCGTCTTGAAAGTGCGTGCGGCGGCCGTCGAGCGTCGTCAGGCCGCGCAAAAAGCGCATCTCGTCGGAATCGGGGGTCGCATTGAAATCGCCGCACACGATCTGCGGCGAGCTGTCCTTGTCGCGACCGAGCGCGCGGATCGCTGCATCGATCGCTAGCACCTGCTGCTCGCGCGCGACGCCGTCGTCGAGGCGGTAGTGCAGATGCGTCGTGTGCACCCAGATCGGCCCGCCATCGGTCGCGACGTGTGCCGACAAGAGCAGGCGCGTGTCGGCTTCGCGCGCCTCGGGCAGCGCGAGCGTGCGGACCTCGCCAGCCGCGTGATGCGTGAGGATCGCGAGGCCTTCTTGCCCGGGCTTTGCCATGCCGCCCTCGCCCGCTCGCCACTCGCACGCGCGGGCGTAATGCGCGTGCATCCCGAGTTGATCCGCGATGACGTGCGCGGTCGTTGTGCCGGCGACGCCGTCGAGCGGCCGCACCTCCTGCATGCAGATCACATCGGGCGCGAGCGCTTGAAACTGACGCACCGCGAGCTCGATGCGGCGCTCGAGCGGCAGCTCGGTGCCCCAGAAATTCAGCGTGATGACGCGCAGGTTAGTGCCCACGATAGACGCAGCGCGACGAGGGAGTTTCGGAGACGACGATCTCGACGAGGCCGGGCAGCGTGGGTGCGAGCCGCTGCCACCACCACACCGCGAGGAGCTCGCTCGTCGGGTTCGCGAGGCCCTCGATCTCGTTGAGCACCTGATGGTCGAGCTGGCGCACCAGCGGCGCGGCACGCTCGTCGATCTCGGCGAAATCCACGAGCCAGCCGCGCTCGGGATCAACTTCGCCCTCGATCGCGACCTCGATCAAATAGCTGTGGCCATGCATGCGGGCGCACTTGTGACCCGGCGGTACTTTCGGCAGAAAGTGCGCCGCCTCGAACCGGTACGACCTCTCCAGCCGAGTACGCATCCCGCGGGTTTGTAGCATGCGGGCCGATCTTTGTTGCCCGATGCGGTCACGGGTATAGAGTCGGCCTCGATGAGGGTCTGGATCGTGTGCGCCTCTGTGACGATGTCCGCCTGCGGTGGCGGAGCTCCGCAGCTGCCGCCCTGGGACAACAGCTTGCCGCCGGCGTCGGTCATGGGAACCGGCAGCGCGCGCGGCTGGACGACCGCGCGTGGCATCGTTCACCTTCACTCGCCGTATTCGCACGATGCGTGTGACAACGCGCCGCGCGATGTGTCGGGCGTGCCGAACGAGCCCTGCTTGACCGATCTGCGTACCGCGCTCTGCACCGATCACATCGACTTCGCCGCGCTCACCGATCACGACGACTCGATGGCCGACGAAGAGTTTCCAACGTTGTTCAACATGCGCGGAAGCGACCAGCCGGTGCTTAATGCAGGCGGCCAGCAGATCGCGTCGCGGATGTTTTGCGACAACGGCCACGAGGTGATCTGGTCGGTCGGCGGCGAAAACGACGTGATGCCCGTGATGCTCGACCATCACGTGCCCGGCACGATCGACGAGCGCCACGCGATCTATAACGGCCTCGCGGCGACCGACATCACCGCGATGCGCGACGCCGGTGCGCTGATGTGGATCGCGCACACCGAGCAGCATCCGATCGAACAGCTGCGCACGATCGCGCCCGATGGCGTCGAGCTCTACAACCTGCACGCGAACATCGATCCGAAGATTCGCTCGGAGTACCTCGGCCTCGATAGCGGCGCCGCGATCGCGGCTGCCGTCGAGTTCGCCGATACGAACGAAGGCCATCCCGAACCCGACCTCGCGCTGCTATCGTTCCTCTCGCCGAACACGCCGGGTATCGATCGCTGGAACCTGCTCCTCGGCGATGGCCGCAAGGTCGCGGCGACGGCCGGCAGCGACGCGCATGAAAACGCACTGCCGATCACGCTTGCTGATGGCGAGCGCGGCGATTCGTACCGTCGTGTGCTGCGCTGGTTCTCGAACGTCCTGCTCGTTCACGATGCGAGGGATCCGGCGCAGATTGAAGAAGCGCTCGGCCGCGGCCGGCTGTTCGCCGTGTTCGAGATCATGGGCACGCCCGATGGCTTCGATGTCGTCGCCGTCGGTAGCTCCGGCGTCGCCGAGCTCGGCGATACGATCACGTTTGGCGACACGCACCTCGTCGTCAAGGTGCCGACCGTGCGCGGGCTCGATCTGTCGAAACTGCCAGATCCCGAGATCAAGGCCACGATCCTGCGGATCACGTCGGCCGGCGTCGAGACTGTGGCAACCGGCGCCGGGCCTGATCTGGATGTCGCCCTCCCGGGCCCCGGCGCGTATCGCGTCGAGATCTCGATCGTGCCGCACCACTTGGGGCCGTACTTGCGCGACCTCGGCACGGCCTACGCCGACCGCGAACTGCCGTGGATTTACACGAGCGCGATCTACGTGCAGTGAGCTAGCATTAGGGTCATGCGCAGCGCCCTGGTCGGCCTGCTGTTGACGGGCTGTTTGATCCGGCCCGATACGGGCGACGACTATCCGCCGCCCGACAATACCGGGTGGGGCAGCGGCTCCGGCGGCAGCGGTGGCAATTCGAGCTATGGCTGCCAGGCCGACACCGAGTGCGGAACCGGTGGGGTCTGCGCGCGCGATGGCACGTGCACGACATCGACGAGCGTGCGTATCGTCCACGTGATGTGGACGCTCAAGGGTCAACCGGCGAGCACCACGACGTGTCGCTACGCGCCCGATCTCGCGATCACGTTCCTCGATGAACCGAGCGACACCATGTTCGGGTTCGCGCCCGTGCCGTGCTCGGCCGGCAAGTTCACCGTCGACAAGCTGCCGACTCATTACGGCGCCGTCGACCTGACGCGAGCGGGCGAGTACAGCGGCGGCGCGCACGGAACGTTCGACGCGAACGGCAACGTCACGCTCGATCTCCCCTACTGATGCGTTGGCTCTTCGTCGTTGGGCTCACTGGTTGCTTCGGCGATGGCTTCCCGCAGGAGTGCGAGACGGATCGCGATTGCGACGAGGTCTGCGCACGCAATCACGAGTGCGCGGACGCCGACGAGGTGCGCGCCGTGCGCGTGACGTGGACGCTGAGTGGGCGGCCCGCAAACGACGCGACCTGTGCATCGGCACGGCAGCTCGCCATCACGTTCTACGGCCCGGCCTTCGACGACCAGTTCGGCTTCTCGCCGGTGCCGTGTAGCGCGGGGCTATTTAGCGTCGACAAGATCCCGAAGCGCTTCGATGCGGTCGACCTCGGTAAGCTTAACGTTGGCGCGACCTACGCAAAGCTCGATGCCTCGGGCACCGCGGCCATCGACTTGCCATACTAGACGCATGCGTTGGTTCGTCCTTCTCGCGCTCGCAGGCTGCTTCCGCGGCAGCGGCGACGGCGAATGCGAGGTCGATGCGGACTGCGCGAGCGGCGCTGTGTGCGCGCGCAACAGCGAGTGCCTACCGACGAGCGAGGTCCGTCCCGTGCGCGTGACGTGGACGATCCGAGGAATGGCGGCGAGCGCCACGACCTGCGCGCCGCACCCAAACTTCTACGTCTTGTTCTCCTCACCGGCGGTCAACGACACGTTCGGCTACGAGCCCGTCCCCTGCGCTTCCGGCCTGTTCACGGTCGACAAGCTGCCGCGACGCTTCGTGTCGGTCGAGATCGGGGTCGAAAATTGGTTCATGGAGGACCAAGCCTTCGATGCGCAAGGCAATGCCGCGTTCGATCTAGCCCCGTAACGTTTGACCTATCGGCAGGCGTGGGTATGGTCGGCTGCGTGGCGACCGCCTCCATGAGTACTCCCGAAACCAAACGGATCGAGGCCGACGATGACCCACAGGCACTCGAGACGACGGCCGAAGAGCTAAGGCCGCTCTACCGCCAGATGCTGGCGATTCGCCGTATGGAAGAGGCATCGGCCAAGGCGTATTCGCAAGGCAAGATCGGCGGCTTTCTTCATCTCATCATCGGCCAAGAGGCGGTGTGCGTCGGCGCGACCGCCGCGCTCGAAGCGAAGGACTACGTCGTCGCGACGTACCGCGAGCACGGCCACGCGTATGCGAAGGGCGTCGCCGCGCGGCCGATCTTGGCCGAGCTCTACGGCAAGAAAACGGGCCTCGTGAAGGGGCTCGGCGGCTCGATGCACCTGTTCGACAAGAGCAAGAACTTCCTCGGCGGCTACGGCATCGTCGGCGGTCACGTGCCGATCGCTGCGGGCGCGGCGTTCGCATCGAAGTATCGCGGCGACGGCGCGGTCACGTTGTGCTTCTTCGGCGAAGGCGCATCGACGATCGGCGGCTTCGCCGAAGGCCTCGCGCTCGCGGCGCTGTGGAAGTTGCCGGTCGTGCTCATTTGCGAGAACAACCAGTACTCGATGGGCACGCCGCTGTATCGCTCGCTCGCCGTCGAGGATGTCTCGCTGCGCGCGCTCGCTCACGGCATGGCGCGCGATCGCTTCGACGGCGACGACGTGATCAAGGTCAAGCGGCGAATCGGCGAAGCGGTCGAGCGCGCGCGGACCACGAGCGAGCCGACACTCGTCGAGGTCGTGACGTATCGCTTCCGCGGTCACTCGATGAGCGATCCGGGCCTCTATCGCACGAAGGAAGAAGTCGAAGAGTGGAAGCGGCGCGATCCGCTCAATCGGTCGCGCGCGCGGCTGACCGAGCTCGGCCTCGCCGAGAGCGAGCTCGAGGAGCTCGAAGCCGAGGTCAAAGCGGAGATCGAAGACGCGGTGAAGTTCGCCGAGGACTCGCCCGCGGCCGACGAGTATTTCCCGTACGTGGTGAAGGAGTAACGATGGGCGTGATCAGTTATCGCGAAGCGCTCAATCAGGCGATGCGCGAAGAGATGGAGCGCGACGCCGACGTGTTCATCATGGGCGAGGAAGTCGGCTACTACAACGGCGCATACAAGGTGACGCAGGGCATGTTGCAGCGCTTCTCCGAGCGCCGCGTCGTCGACGCACCGATCGCGGAAATGGGCTTTGCCGGCGTCGGCGTCGGCGCCGCGATGGTGGGCCTTCGCCCGATCGTCGAGTTCATGACGTTCAACTTCTCGCTCGTCGCGATCGATCAGATCATCAACAACGCGGCGAAGATTTATCAGATGAGCGGCGGGCAGTTTAACGTGCCCATCGTGTTCCGCGGCCCCGGCGGGCCTGCGGTGCAGGTCGGGTCGCAGCACAGCCAGGCGCTCGAGAGCTTCTACGCGCACGTGCCGGGCCTCAAAGTTGTGATGCCGGCGACAGCGTACGACGCGAAGGGCCTGCTCAAGATGGCGATTCGCGACGACAACCCGGTCGTGTTCATCGAGGGCGAGACGCTCTACAACACGACGTGGGATGTGCCGACGGATGAAGAGCACCTGATCCCGCTCGGCCAGGCGGACGTCAAGCGCGAGGGCAAAGACGTCACGCTGATCGCGTGGTCGAAGATGGTGTGGACGTGTCTCGATGCGGCGAAGGCGCTCGCCGAGGAAGGCATCGAGGCCGAGGTCGTCGATCCGCGCACGCTGCGCCCGCTCGATGTCGACACGCTCGCCGAATCGGTGCGCAAGACAGGTCGCTGCGTGGTCGTCGAGATTGGCTGGCCCGTGGCGGGCTTCGGCGCCGAGGTCGCGTATCAAATGCAGAAGCTGTGCATGGATTCGCTCGACGCGCCGATCGAGCGCGTCACGAGCGATGACGTGCCGATGCCGTACGCGAAGAACCTCGAGGACGAGGTGCAACCGCAAGTCAAAGATGTCGTCGCTGCGGTTCGCCGCGTGCTCTACCTGGAATAGTCATGGCTCAGATCATCGGACTGCCGAAGCTTTCGCCGACGATGGAAGAAGGTGTCCTCGTCCGCTGGACGAAGAAGGAAGGCGACAAGGTGTCGCCCGGCGATCTCGTCGCTGAAGTCGAGACCGACAAGGCGAACATGGACTTCAACATCGAGGACGATGGCGTCCTGTTGAAGCTCCTCGTCAAGGAAGGCGAGACGGTCAAGCTCGGCGCACCCGTCGCGATCATCGGCAAAGCGGGCGAAGACGTCAGCGCGCTCGTCGAAGAGGCGCAGAAGCAGGGCGCGGCACCGGCGCCTGCTGCCGAGCCGAAGCAAGAGCCGAAACAAGAGCCGAAACAAGAGCCGAAACAAGAGCCGAAACAAGAAGCGAAGCCCGAGCGTGGTGCCGAGACGAGCACGAGCGCACCGGCTGCAAAGAAGCAAACGCCACCGCAGCAGAAGCCGGCAGCGAAACCCGCGGCGAAGCCCGCGGCCGACAAGGCAGCACCTCCACAGCCGACAGGGAGGCTGTTGGCATCGCCGCTCGCGAAGACGCTAGCGCTCGAGCTCGGCGTCGATCTGCGAAACATTCAGGGGAGTGGCCCGGGCGGCCGCATCGTCGAGCGCGACGTGCGGGCGGCGGCATCCGGCGGTGGCAACGGCCACGCCCAGGCGCAGCCGGCCGTCGACGAGGAGGCCGAGCCCGTCGAAGAAGAGCCGACGAAGCAAACGCAAGCGCTCGCGGTTCGCCACGCGCGGCAGATGGTGCCCGACGCCGAGGGCGACTACACCGACATGCCGGCGTCGAACATGCGCAAGCGGATCGCGGCGCGGCTCACCGAAGCCAAGCGCGACGTGCCGCACTTCTACCTGATGCGCACGATCGATGCCGCGCCGATGCTCGCGTTTCGCGGCCGGCTCAACGAGCTGCTCGGCGACAAGGGCAAAGTCAGCGTCAACGATCTGATCATCAAAGCGGTCGCGCTCGCGCTGCGCCGCGTGCCGGAGTGCAACGCGCAGTGGAACGGCGAAGGGATTCGCCAGTTCCATCGCGTCCACGTCGGTGTTGCCGTCGCGATCGAAGAAGGTCTCGTCACGCCGGTCGTGCGCGATGCCGACCAAAAAGGCATCGGCGCGATCGCCGCCGAAGTGAGAGACCTCGCCGACCGCGCGCGCAGCCGCCGTCTCAAGGCGCACGAGATCACGGGCTCGACGTTCTCGGTGTCGAACCTCGGCATGATGGCCATCGAGCGGTTCACCGCGATCATCAACCCGCCCGAGGCAGGCATCCTCGCGATCGGTACGGTCGTCGATACGCCGGTCGTCGATAAGGGCGGCGCGATCGTCGCCGGCAAGCGGATGACAGTGACGATGTCGTGCGACCACCGCGTGATCGACGGCGCGCTCGGCGCGAAGTGGCTCGCTGCATTCGTCGATCTCGTCGAGCGGCCGGAGTCGCTCGCGCTGTGAGCTACGACGTCATCGTCATCGGCTCGGGACCGGGTGGCTACGTCGCGGCGATCCGCTGCGCGCAGCTCGGCCTCAAGACTGCGTGCATCGAGCGCGAGAGCCTCGGCGGGATTTGTCTCAACTGGGGCTGCATCCCGACGAAGGCGCTGCTCAAGAGCGCCGAGATCCTCGAGTACGCGCATCGCGCGCGCGAGTTCGGCGTGATCGTCGAGGGCGTGCGCGCGGACTTTCCGGCGATCATCAAGCGCAGTCGCGATATCGCGGACAAGATCAGCAAGGGCGTCGGCTTTCTGTTCCGCAAGAACAAGATCGAGCACGTGCCCGGCAGCGCGAAGCTGTTGCCGAAAAAAGGCGGCCAGCACCAGATCGAAGTCGTGCAAGGCGGCAACAAGCAGGTGCTCGAGACCAAGCACGTCATCATCGCGACCGGCGCACGCGCGCGCTCGCTGCCCGGCCTCGAGATCGATGGCGAACGCATCATCGAGTACCGCAAGGCGATGTCGCTCGCGCAGCAGCCGAAGTCGATGATCGTGCTCGGCGCGGGCGCGATCGGCGTCGAGTTCGCATCGTTCTATCGAGCGCTCGGCGTCGAGGTCACGATCGTCGAGTATCTGCCGCGCCTCGTGCCGAACGAAGATCCGGAAGTCAGCAAAGAGCTCGCGCGCGCGTTCGATCGCAAAGGCATCAAGCTGCTCGTCGGTCACAAGCTCACGAGCGCGAAGCACAGCGGTAGTGGCGTCGTCGTCACCGCCGAACCTGCGCAGGGCGGCGAGAAGCGAGAGCTCAGTGCAGACGTGCTACTCGTCGCGGTCGGCGTTGCCGCGAACACCGAGAACATCGGTCTCGAGGCGCATCGCATCCAGCTCGAGAAGGGCTTCATCAAGGTCGACGCCGAGTGCAAATGCGGCGACGGCCTGTGGGCAATCGGCGATGTGATCGGGCGCGGTCTCGCGCACGTCGCGAGCGCCGAGGGCGTGTTTGTCGCCGAGAAGATCGCCGGAGTGCACGCGGAGCCGGTGCCGTACGATGCGATTCCCGCGTGCACGTATTGCCATCCCGAGATCGCGTCCGTCGGGCTGAGCGAAGAGAAGGCGAAGGCTCAGAACATTCCCGTCAAAGTCGGGCGGTTTCCGTGGCGCCCACTTGGTCGCGCGATGGCATCGGGAGAAGCGGGTGGCTTCGTCAAAGTCATGTGGCACGCGGAGACCGGCGCGCTCGTCGGCGCACACATGATCGGTCCAGCCGTCACAGATTTGATAGCGGAGCTAACACTCGCGAAGACGACTGAAGTGAACGCGGAGAGTCTCATCTACACGATCCACGCTCACCCGACGTTCGCCGAAGCAATCAAAGGCGCGAGCGAAGACGCGTTTGGCCACGCGATCGATCTGTAGTCGAGCCCGATCGCCCGCGCGTGAGCGCACAGCGAGCGCGATGGCGACTACGAACGTTACGTAACGAATGTGGGTGGGGCTCGAAGTGTGAAGCATTCGCGTAGCGGCGTGTAAGCACGCGTGATTCGAGGCGCGTGGCACGTTGCTTGAAGCGTTATTCACGCATGGGCGCGACGATCCTACCTGTGCGTAAGGAGCCGGTGTCGTTGGATCTGCGTGCGCGCCCGATGTTGTTCGCGCATCCATGCGAAGCATGCGGCGATCTCACCACGCGCGCGGTTCTCTGCGTGGACTGCACGGAGAAGGCAAAACCGCACGCGCCCGGCGACCCCTACGACGTCCTCGGCGGAGATGCGGGCACGGCGTGATGATGCTTCCTGCGGTCGTCATTTCCGATGCAGTCTCGTCGGCTGACTTGATCGTCGCGTCTACCGATCTCGTCCATGATGCGCTCGTTGCCGCCGGCTGCACCGACGTCACGCGCGTCGCGACGATCGACGAGGGCGTTGCAGCCGCCGGGCGTTTGCAGGCGGCCGTCGTCGTGCTCGATCTGCTCGAGCCATTGGCGTTTGATGGCTACCGCAAGCTCATCCATCGCGTGCGCGGCGTGCCGCTCATCGTCATCGTGCCCGAAGCGAAAATGCAGCTTGCGTTCGATTCCGGCGTCGATGATTGCGTCGCGCGGCCGGTGCGACGCGCCGAGCTTGTTGCGCGCGTGCGCGCCGCGATTCGTCTGCGCATCGAACGCGCGCGTCGCTCGAAGCGCGATCGCAAGCTGTCGCAAGAGCTGCTCGCGTTGCAGCGCGAGAAGCACGATCTCGAGCGCCAGGTCTGCGTCGATTCGCTGACGGGCGTCGCGAACCGTCGCCACGCGCTCGCGCTGCTCGATGCCGAATGGAAGCGTTCGACGCGCGAAGGCACGCCGATCTCGATCGTGATGATCGACATCGATGCGTTCCACATGTTCAACACCGAATACGGTCACCCCGGCGGCGACGCGTGCCTGCGTCGTGTCGCGGCCGAGATGGTGATGTGCTTGCGACGTCCGTCGGATTACCTCGGCCGCTACGGCGGCGAAGAGTTCATCGCCGTGCTCGCGAACACCGATGCCGCCGGCGCGGCGATCGTCGCCGAGCGGCTGCGCTCCGCGGTGCAAGCGCTCGCGATCCCGCACCGCGCGTCGGCGTGCGCATCGGTTGTGACGATCAGTGTCGGCTTTGCATCGACGCAGCCGCAGGGCGACGTCGGCCCCGAGACGCTGCTCAAGGCAGCAGACGGCGCGCTCTTGTTCGCGAAGAAAACCGGTCGCAACCGCGTCAGCGGCGAGGCACCGGTGCGCGTGATGAAGCGCAACACGAGGGTGCCGTTCCGGCGCTTTCCGGTCGTCATTGCCGATCCGTGGTACGCGAGCCGGATCCCGAAGTTTCTCGCCGCGACGCGCAGCGAGCTGCTCGCGACGCGCGACGCCTGCGAAGCCGGTGGCTTCGATCGCATCCGCACCGCCGCCCGGCGCCTGCGCAGCAGCGCGACCGAACACGGCATCGAGACGATCGCCAAGCTCGCGAACGTGCTCGAGCAGGCCGCGCGCGACGACGATCGCGCCGCGATCCGCCGCGTTGTCGACGAGCTCGAGCAATACGTCGAGCACGTCCAGGTCACGTATCGGCGGCCGCTCGAACGCAAGCTGAGTCACGTCGGCCACTAAGGTGTGCTAAGTAGCCGGGGTATGGCCGAGCGCGTCCATTTGCCGGTGGTTTCCAGCGAAGCTGCGCCGCCACGCCGCCGTCACCCCGAATGGATTCGCGCGCAGCTGCCGTCGAAGCCCGCTTACTTCGAGCTGCGCGCGATGGTCAAAGAGCTCAAGCTGCACACCGTCTGCGAGAGCGCGAGCTGCCCGAACATCGGCGAGTGTTGGACGCGTCGCGCGCTGACAATCATGATTCTCGGCGACATCTGTACGCGCTCGTGTCGCTTCTGCGATGTCACAACGGGGCGGCCGTTGCCGGCCGATCCCGACGAGCCGCGCCGCGTCGCCGAGATGCTCGGCCGGCTGTCGCTCGAGCACACCGTGATCACGTGCGTCGACCGCGATGACCTCGCCGACTTCGGCGCCGCGCACTGGGCCGAAACGATCCGGCGCGTCAAAGGGGCGTGCCCGAAGATGACGCTCGAGGTCCTCGCCGGTGACTTCAAAGGCAAGACCGAGCTCGTCGATATCGTGCTCGCTGCGGATCCCGACGTGTTTGCGCACAACCTCGAGACCGTGCCGCGGCTATCGCGTCAAGTGCGCGTGCAGGCGAGCTACCCGCGGAGCTACAAGATCCTCGAGCACGCGCGCAAGCGCGGCGCGATCACGAAGACCGGGCTGATGCTCGGCCTCGGCGAGACGATCGAAGAGCTGCACGCCGTGATTCGCGAGCTCGCATCGCTCGGCGTCGACATCGTGACGTTTGGGCAGTACCTGTCGCCGAGCAAAGAGCACTTACCGATCGAGCGCTACGCGCACCCGACGGAATTTGCCGAGCTCGAACAGTTCGCGCGGGAGGCCGGCATCACCCATGTCGTGTCGGGGCCGCTCGTGCGCTCGAGCTATCACGCCGATGGTCAGGCGCAGCTCGTGCGCGAGTTGCGCGCGGCCAAGGGTCTCGCGCCGGTTAGTTAGGCTCGAGCTCTCTGCACGCGGCCTCGCGCCCCTCAGTTAGGCTCGAGCTTTAGCATCGCGGTCTTCAGCCCCTGGTGCGCCTGGCACTTCTGCATGATCGGGCCGAGCTTCGCCGCGAGCTCTTGCTGGCGCGGTTTCATCTTCTCGGTGAGCTGCTTCTCGGCATCGGGGTTCGCCTTCTCGAACTCCTTCGCACCGGTGAGCTCCTTCTTGTGCTGGTCGGCAAACTTGCTAACGCCGTCGGCGAGCTTGTCGCAGTTCGTGCCCGCTTTCTCGAACACGCTGATGAGCTGCGTCATCAGCTCGTTCGCCTTCGCTTCGTAATCGGCCTGCGTGTTGAAGCCGCCCGCGGGCTTGGTCTCGGCGGGTTTGGTTTCAGTCGGCGGCGGTGGTGCGGGTGTCGGGCTCGGCGGCGTGGGCGTCGGCGTCGGTGCCGTCTCCGTCGGCTTTGGCGTCGTCTCGGCCGGCTTGGCTTCGGTCTTGGGTTCTTCCTTTTTCTCTTTGCACGCCCCGAGCAGGAGCACGGACGCGAGCGCGATACGAGCGATTTGCATGCCGCATCCTACCCGATCAAATCGAGCAGAAGCTTGACGATCAGCGCGCCAGAGACGACGAGCACGACGACGCGCACGATCCGCTCGCCGCCCTTCATCGCGAGGTGGGCGCCGATCACGCCGCCGAGGAGTTGGCCGACGCCCATCGGCAGCGCGACCTCCCACACCACGTTGCCGTTCGTCGTGAACACGAGCACCGCCGCGAGGTTCGACGCGAAGTTCACGACCTTCGCATCGGCGCTCGCGTGCACCAAGCTACGCCGACACAACACGACGAATCCGACGATGAGAAACGTGCCGGTGCCGGGGCCGAAGAACCCGTCGTAGGCGCCGATGAGCACCGCGAGCAGCGCGGCCGCCCACCAGCGCGAGCCCGTCGCGTCCTCGTCGCGCGTTGGCTTTCGGATCACGAGCAGGGTCGCGGCGCCGATCAGCATGCCGATCACGATCGGGCGCAGTGCCTCCTTGTCGATCGCGCTGACGATCATCGCGCCGGCGAAGGAGCCGACGAGGCCGAGCGGAAACGTGAACACCGCTTGCTTGCGATCGACGCGGCCCGCGCGCCAGAACGCGACGAGTGCGGCGCCCGAGCCCCACACGCTCTGGCCCTTGTTCGTCGCGAGCGCGCGCAGCGGATCGAGGCCCGCCGCAAGTAGTGCCGGTACGGTGATCAGCCCGCCGCCGCCGGCGATCGCGTCGACGGTTCCCGCACCGAGCGCAGCTAACGAGAGCAGCACGATGGTGAGGACCGGCACGCGGCATCACCGTACGCCGATCGATCGCCGAAGCGAAAGTGAGATGCTCACGAGATG
>Ga0070698_100003152_pt1 | contig 18173 bp, 17 predicted proteins | sample KBSK1502metaG_FD_65477 | JGI IMG/M metagenome (GOLD analysis project Ga0070698, IMG submission 65477) | Corn, switchgrass and miscanthus rhizosphere microbial communities from Kellogg Biological Station, Michigan, USA - KBS K1-50-2 metaG | ecosystem: Host-associated > Plants > Roots >...
AGTACGGCGAGATGCGAGACTGCGCGTGCAGTCGGTCGCTCATCGGTCGCGCGGCGCGAAGGCCGTCGCTGATCGGGCAATACAGAAGCTCCCGCGGTTGCATCCCTGGTGCTGTGAGTGCCCGACCCCGCTCTTCCCCTGCCGGTCCGGGCGACGACGCCGGCCGAAGGTCGTGCCTGCGGATGGTAGCAGCGGCGTGAAGAAATGGTCAACCCGGGGGGTCACCCATTTGGCCGACCCCCATGGTCCTTTCGGCCCTTACGGACCGCCCGTCCGCAGCTGGAGCGGCGCCGAACCCAGGTCGCTGAGCGCCTGGTCGCGATTCGCGAGGGTGATCCATATCAGCCCCGCTCCGCCGGCCTGCACGTCCTCGCTGAGGAGCACGACGACCGATTCCCCGGGTCCCAGAGGCGGCACCTCGATGGGGAGGTCACGAATGGGGTCTGGAGACTGTCGCAGGTACGGTTCGTCGCCCGCCTGCCACCCGCCGCGCACCGTCAGGCCGGCGGGCCAGGCGGCGGTCCCGGTGTTCGTGAGGCGCACCGGGATCCCGCGCGAAAGCTCGGGCGAACCGATGGCGGTTGCCCAGAACGGCGGACCGGCCTCGCCCTGCGCGGTCGGCACCGTGCCCGCCTCGCCGCCGGGTACCAGAGCGTCGAAGCGGACCGCGAGGGGCCGATCGGCGAAGTAGCGCTCGAGACCGCTGGCGATGCCCCGCGCCGCGGCCGCCTGGCCCTCGGGAGAGAGCAGCAGCTCGTGCTCGGCCGCCAGGGTGATCGAGCCGACCTCGGTCAGGATCGTGGGCACCAGCGCGCCCCGACGGGGCTGCTTGACCGGGTCGGGCCGCTCGGGCGTGGTCACGAAGAGCGGCGGAGCCACGATGAACAGATTGACCGCTGAAATGCCGCGATCCTGCCGCGGGTACGTTGCGACCGGCTCCAACGCCGCCACCACGCCGTCCTGGACGAACTGCGCCAGGTGCTGAGTGGCGCTGACCCCCCAGGGTGTCTCGTCGGTGTAATAGGTCTGGGTCAGCGCGATCTCGACGATGACGCCATTCTCGGTGACCGAGTTGATATGGATGCTGACCAGGACGTCAGCGCGGGCGAGGTTGACGAGATCGAGGCGAGCCTGCAGCTCGTCGCGGGTTCGCGTCTTCCCCTCCGGGTCAAAGCCGGATTCGCCGTCACCGTTGACGTCCCGGAAGGGCGCGCCGTGGCAGCCCAGGTCCGGATAGTCGTCCCCGGCCAGCGCTTCATCGGCCTCGCGGGTCATGACCACGCTGACGCCCTGCCCCGTGAGGAGCCGCTTCAGCTCCAGGCCGATGGCCAGCGTCATCGCCTTCTCGCTGAAGGCGGCACCCCGTTTGAGCGGATCGGGGACGCCCCAGTCCAGGCAGCCGCCATGGCCTGGATCGATCGCCACCACGATGGCGCCCGGATTTGGCGCGTAGACGCTGCTCGACGAGTCGGGTGCCGGCACAACCTCCCCGATGCCGACGCTCGGCTCAGCGGAGGCGGTCGTCTGGACCGATGCCGGGGCGCTGCCACTCGGCGCTGCCGGGCCGCAGGCGGCCAGCAGCGCGGCAGCCGCGAGCAGCCCGCCGAGCGAGCGACGCGCCGGCTGCAGCATGAGGCGCGCCTGGGTCAGCGCTCGGAGGCTTCGACGCTCTTGCTGAGGGAGACGAGGAACTCGGCGTTGTTCTTCGTCTTCCCGAGCCGCTGCATGAGCAGCTCGATCCCCTCGTTCGGCCCAACCGCCGAGAGCATCCGCCGCATCGTCCAGATCATGCGCAGGGTGTTCTCGTCGAGCAGCAGCTCCTCGCGGCGGGTACCGGAGCGCAGCACGTCGATGGCGGGGAAGATCCGCTTCTCGGAGAGCTTCCGGTCGAGCGCCAGCTCCATGTTGCCGGTCCCCTTGAACTCTTCGTAGATGACGTCATCCATCCGCGAGCCGGTGTCGACCAGGCAGGTGGCGATGATCGTCAGGCTGCCGCCGCCCTCGATGTTGCGAGCGGCGCCGAAGAAGCGCTTGGGCGGGTAGAGGGCGATCGGGTCGACACCACCGGAGAGCGTCTTGCCCGAGGCGGGCAGCGCGAGGTTATAGGCACGCGCCAGGCGCGTGATCGAGTCCAGCAGGACGACGACATCGCGGCCCGTCTCGACCTGTCGCTTGGCGATCTCGAGGCACATCTCGGCGACGCGGGTGTGGTTCTCCGTCGGCTCGTCGAAGGTGGACGCGAAGATCTCGCCCTTCACGCTCCGACTCATGTCGGTGACCTCTTCCGGCCGCTCGCCGATCAGGGCGACCATGAGCACGGCCTCGGGATAGTTGTCCGTGATCCCCGCCGCAATGTGCTTGAGGACGGTGGTCTTGCCCGCCTTGGCCGGGGACAGGATCAGGCCGCGCTGGCCCTTGCCGATCGGGCTGATCAGGTTGATGAGCCGCTGCGTGAGGTTCTTCTGATCGGTCTCAATGTCGAACATCTCGTCCGGGAAGACCGGGACGAGGGTGTCGAAGTAGGGGCGCCGCCGGGCGGTGTCGGGGTCCACGCCATTGACGGTGTCGACGCGGAGCAGGCCCCAGTACTTCTCTTGGTCCTTCGGCGGGCGGGTCTGCCCCTCGACCTTGTCGCCGGTGCGCAGGCCGAACCGGCGCACCTGGGACGAGCTGACGTAGATGTCGTCGTTGGACGGCATCACACCGTGGCGGCGAAGGAAGGCGAATCCCTCGTCCACGATCTCGAGGACGCCCGTCGCGATCCCCGGCTGACCGTTCTGGTCGAGGCGCGGCTGGGATGGGGTCAGCGGAACGACGTCGAGCAGCTTCAGCACCAGGTCCGAGTGCTCGAGCTCATCCGCCCCTTCGACGCCAAGCTCGCTGCCCAGCTCGCGAAGCTCTTCCAGGCTGCGCGCCTGGAGCTCGGCGAGGTTCCAGCCCTCATCGTTCTCGTCACCCTCGCGAGGGAACGGCCCCGAGAAGATCGAGGAGTAGCCGCCCGTCGCGTAGTTGTTGCGCCGGCCCTGGTAGACGGGGCGCGGCGCCTGGCGTCGCGGCCCTCCGCCATCGGGTCTTCGCCGGGGGCGGCCGCGGCGCTGGGAGCGGGTGTCGTCGTTCATTGGGTACCTGTAACCTCGATCAGAAGAGAGCCTGGGTGGCGGCAAGCGATGCTCACGGGCGAGGTCACGTGACCACGCAGGAGGGTGTCGCTGCAGTCCGGGGGACGCGCGGGCGGATGACCGGTCAGACCTTGCGGGTCCCTGCGCGAGTGGTGATGTTGGGCCCGCCGTAGCCGCTCATCTCGCCGATGAGCTTGGCCCGAATCTGACGCACGACCGGTCGCCAGTCGAGCGAATCATACCCGAGATGTGCAACCACCTGCTCGGCGGTCCACTCCTGCCCGCGCTTCCATGCTCGCTTGAGCGTCTCGCCGGTCCCGGCGCTGCGCCACCAAGCGTCCCCATGTCGGGCCACGAGGTAGTCGGTCAACGCCGCGTCGAGCTGGAAGCAGCGCAGGTAGGTCGCGGCGTACATCCGGTCGTCGATGGCCAGGTATCGCTCCTCCGGCTCGCGCACGCCCGTCAGCAGGCCCGCCAGTCCGGCGTAGGCGGCGCGATGCACGGCGTCCTCGCCGCCCCGATGCATTCGCAGCTCGTGCAGATGGTGCGCGGCGAGCCTGCGCATGGTGATGAGATGGAAGAGCGAGTAGAAATCGGCGAATGAGGCGGCGTGCTCGGCCGGCATGCCGAGCATCTCGACCAGCCACTCGGGCTCGGCCAGGAGACGCTCGAAGGTCATGGCGTACGCCTCGCTGACGCTGCCGTCGCCGAGCTCGCGCAGCGACACGGGCAGCGACGGGTCGACATGCAGGAAGTGCTCCAGATGGCCCGCCTCGTGGAGCGCGGCGCGATAGTCGTTCCAGCCACCGCGCGGCTGGATGACGAGCCGAACGTCGCGTGGGGCGTTCACCACCGCCACGAACGCCCGCGGTGACTTGTTCGGGCGCGCCTCGACGTCGAGCGTGGCGCCCGCCTGACCTCGGAGCTCGATTCCCATCCCGCGCAGGGTGACCTCGAGACTGGCCATCAGGCGGCGGCCGTCGAACCAGTTGTCCCAGCCGCTGCCCCGGCCGAGGTACCACAGGTCGGCGAGGCTGGCATCGCCCTGCTCGATTTCGATCCGGGCCAGGTAGCGGCGCAGGGCTGCGAAGTAGGGGGTCTCCGACTCGGCGAGGAAGTCGCGTACCTCCGCGCCGACGAGATCGGGATCGAAGCCCCGCGTCGTCCGGATCAGGTCGACGTAGTCGGCGTAGCCGAGCTCGCGGGCCAGCTCGCCGACCCGCTCGAATCGTTCGCGGCGCAAAGGGTTGAGCGCGTCCTCCGCCTCCAGGTACGAGGCATAGAGACCGTTCCGCTCCGCCCGCCCGCTGATCTCGCTGATGCGGTTGCGGAGGCTGCGATATCCAATGGCCTCGCCCCGCCAGACGACCACCGTGGTCGCCTCGGCCGTGCCCACGGCGTCGGTCAACGGCGCGAGGGCGCCCTCGAGGTAGCCGTCGGTTGCCGCCCCCAGCAGGGCGCGGTTATGGCCGACCTCCGCCCCACCTGCCTCGACGAGCCGGCGCAGCGCGTCGATCGCCGTGCGGCTGAAGAGCGCCGCGTGGCGCCGGTGGATCGGGTCCAGCGCCAGCTTGTCGTGCAGGCCCGCGGCGTGCTGGTACAGCTCCTCCTCGCGCTCGGCGATGAAACGGCCCAGGTCCCGTTCGAAGACGGACCGGTCGAATGCCGCCTTGCGGGCGGCAGCAACGCGCGGGCTCATCGGCTCAGGAGTTGCTCTCGGCGAGGGGAATGGCCCTGGCCGCGATCGCATCGTCGCCCCCGCCGAGCCCGATCCGGGCGGCCGCGGCGCCGACGAACTCACGGAAGAGCGGATGGGGGCGGCTGGGGCGGCTCTTCAGCTCGGGATGCGCCTGGGTGGCCACGAACCACGGGTGGTCGCGAAGCTCGATGTATTCGACCAGCCGGTCGTCCGGCGAGACGCCGCTGAACCACATGCCTGCCTCGGAGAGCCGCTCGCGATAGGCGTTGTTGACCTCGAACCGGTGCCGATGGCGCTCGTACGCGATCTCGGTCCCGTACGCCTCTCGCACCTTGGAGGCCTCTTCGAGCTTGGCGGGATAGAGGCCGAGCCGCATCGTGCCGCCCTTGTCGGTCACGTCGGTCTGGTCGGGCATCAGGTCGATGACCGGATGCTCGGTGAAGACGTTGAACTCGGAGCTGTTCGCGTCATCGGTCCCGAGCGCCATCCTGGCGAACTCGATCACCGCGCATTGGAGACCCAGGCACAGCCCCAGGTAGGGGACCCGTTGCTCGCGGGCCCAGCGAATGGCGCGAATCTTGCCCTCGACGCCGCGGTAGCCGAATCCGCCGGGGACGAGCACGCCATCGACGCCATTGAGCTCGTCGTCGACCTGCTCCGGCTCGATGCGCTCGAGGTGCTCGCTGCGGATCCAGCGCACCTTGACATCGACCCGGTGGTGCAGCGCCGCGTGCTTGAGCGCCTCCGAGACACTGATATAGGCATCCGGCAGCTCAGTGTACTTTCCGACGATCGCGATCTCGACCTCGGGCCGCGGCGCGCGGATACGCGCCACCAGGTCCTGCCAATCGTGCAGGTCCGGCTCGCTGCCGGGGATCTCCAGCTCCCTGGTGATGAGCTTGCCGAGGCCGGCGCGCTCGAGCTGAATCGGAACCTCGTAGATGCTCTCCGCCGTCTTGAGCGGGATCACCGCGTGGACGTCGACGTCGGTGAAGAGGGAGACCTTGTCGAGGATCTCGTCGTCGATCGGGTCGTCGCTGCGCAGGATGATGACGTCTGGCTGAATGCCGATTCCGCGGAGCTCCTTGACCGAGTGCTGGGTGGGCTTCGTCTTCAGCTCGCCGGTTGCGCCGATCTGTGGCAGCCAGGTGACATGGACGTACAGCACGTTGCGACGGCCGACGTCCTTGCGCATCTGGCGGATCGCCTCCAGGAAGGGGAGGCTCTCGATGTCGCCGACCGTGCCGCCCACCTCCACCACCACCACGCCATGCGAGGCGAGGCCGCTGGTGGCCACGGAGCCGGTCCCCTCGCGCGCGACGCGCGCGATCCGCTCCTTGATCTCGTTGGTGATGTGCGGGATCACCTGCACCGTGCCGCCCAGGTAGTCGCCGCGGCGCTCCTTGGCGATGACGCTCTGGTAGATGCGCCCGGTGGTGACGTTGCTCGCCTGGGACAGGTTCTCGTCGATGAAGCGCTCGTAGTGGCCGAGGTCGAGGTCGGTCTCGGCGCCGTCATCGGTCACGAACACCTCGCCGTGCTGGTAGGGCGACATGGTGCCGGGGTCGATATTGATGTACGGGTCGAGCTTCAGGATCGAGACGGGGATGCCGCGCGCCTTGAGGATCCGGCCGATGGAGGCCGCGGTGATGCCCTTGCCGAGCGAGCTGGTCACGCCGCCGGTCACGAAGACATACTTCGGCATCGCTCGGGCTCCTCTGCCACGTGGCTCAAGCGTGCCTTCGAAAAAGGAACACGCGAGCACCGGACGCCAACGCCGATCTCGGGAGGTCAGTCTAGCGCACCGGCCAACCGGCTGTCCGGCAGACGCGCGATGATGAGCCGATGCCGGCAGCGATTCGCCTCATCCATCCGGCCCCGGCCGCGGCGGTCGTGGCACTCACCGCCGCGTTGGCCGCGATCATCTCCGCCCAGGCCGGCGTGCCGATCGGCGAGCGCTGGCTGCTCACCGTCCTGGCGGTCGCGGGCTCGCAGGTGTTCACCGGCGCGACCAACGACATCGCCGATCGGTTCCGGGACGCGTCGGTCCGACCGGAGAAGCCGCTCCCGGCGGGCGAGCTGAGCCTCAACGCGGCGACCTGGATCGCGTCGATCGGGCTTGCGGTGCAGCTGGTGGCGTCCTGGCGCACCGGGGAGCTGGCGCTGGCGCTTGGGATCCTGGCCACCGGCTCGGCCCTCGCGTACAACCTGTTCCTCTCGCGGACACCCCTCTCGCCGCTCCCCTACGTCGTCAGCTTCGGCCTTCTCCCCGCCTGGATCGCCGCCGGTGTCGGCGTCCCGATCGCACGGGTGCTGCCCGCGATTCCTCTGGTCGCCCCGTTCGCGGTGTCCGCGCACCTGTCGAACACGCTGCGCGATTTCGAGGCCGACGCCGCCGGCGCGTCCCGCAGCCTGGCGCAGGTGCTCGGGCGGCGGGCAACCCGGCTGCTCGCCGGCGGACTGGCGCTGGCGGTGGGGCTCGGCGTGGGGGCCGCCTTCTTGATTGGCGGGCGGGTGACGCCGGCGAGCATCGTGCTGGGCGGGATCGGCCTGGCCGGCATCGCGCAGGGACTGCCGAGCGAGCGGCGCCTCTGGTACGGCTTTCTGTTGGCCGCCGTCAGCTGGACGGCGGCCTGGGCGCTGAGTACCGCCTAGACGGCGTCCTCGATCTCGAGGTCGTCCTCGTCGCCTTCCTCGGTGAGCTTGAGCCAGACGAAGAGGCCCGCCAGGACGGTGAGCGGGATGATGACCATCGCGGCGAGGACCGCGCCGATGGTGAGAAACAGAACCTTGAAGATCTTCATGCCACGGTCTCCCCAGTCGGCCCGGCTTCCCGAGCCGCCCTTTCTCGTTGTGCTGGTGCAGCGTCGATCATAGCCACGATGTCGTCCTTGGTGAATTCGACGAGCTGGTGGCCCGCGGCGGCTGAGCCGGCTCCCGTCATCAGCAGCCGCAGCACGAAGGCGCCCTCCTGCTCGAAGAGGAAGACGTCGCGCGGCTTGTTGAGGTCGAGGTAGGCGCCGATCACGCGCATCGCCTGCTCGTAGTAGTTCGCGATCTCTGCGTGCGGCGTGTCGGTGGTGGCCGTACCGCGCTTGGCTGTCCCCACCTCCATCAGCTCGGCGACCTCATCATCGGGCAGTTCGCGAGTGATCTTGACCAGGGTCATCTCGGATTCGGTTCGGGCGCCGGCTGCCGGAACCGCCATCCCCTGGAGGATGAATCCGGCATCGAGCTCAAGCAGCAGCAGCTCCTTGATGCGCTCCCGATCGACGTAGGCTCCGATGCTGCGGAACACCTCTTCCCAGCCCTGCCGAGGGCTACCCTCGTAGATTCGCACTGGCGATCTCCAGGTGCTGTGTCGCGGCCCGTTGCGGGCAGATTGGCAGGATACCAGCCGATATGGGGTTGGTCCTCAGGCGGGCCTGTGCGAAGGGTCATCCGCGAGGGCGACCGCGATCCGCGCCGCCATTCGCGCATTGCCGACGATCAGGCCGATGTTCGTGCGCAGCGCCCGTCCCTGGGACAGCTCGGCGACGCGTCCCAGCACGAACGGGGTGTATGCGCCACCGCGCACGCTCTCGCTCGCGGCCTGCAGGGACGCCGACTCGATCCAGGCCGCCACCTCGTCACCCGGAATGGCGAGGTCGGCCGGGGGCGGCTGGACGAGCAGGATCCCCCTCGAGCCCTGGACGCTGAAGTGCACGCCGATCACGCTGGCGGCCGCCGCCGGCGTGTCGACGCGGTGGGCGAGCGCCAGCCCCGAGGTCGTGCTATAGAAGGCGGGCAGCTCGTCCACGCCGAGTCCGATCACCGGGACGCGGCGTGTCTCGAGGAGCTCCATCGTCGCCGGGAGGTCGAGGATCGACTTCGCTCCACTGCACACGACGGCCACGGGCGTCGCCGCCAGCTCGTCGATGTCGCTGCTGATGTCGAACGTGGTCGACGCGCCCCGATGCACGCCGCCGATGCCCCCGGTCGCCAGGATGCGGATGCCGGCCATGGCGGCGATCCGCATCGCCGCACTCACCGTCGTGGATGCGAGCAGGCCGGCGGCGATGAGCGGCCCGAGGTCGCGCGATGCCGCCTTCGCGACCCGGGTCTGGGGGTCTGCCAGCCGGTCGAGGAGCGCGGTCGGGGCGCCCACGAGGAGGCGGCCGTCGTCGATCGCCGTCGTGGCCGGGACCGCCCCCTCTTCGCGCACCGCCCCCTCGGCGGCGAGCGCCGTCTCGAGGTTGTGTGGCGCGGGGAGCCCCTGCGCGACCAGGCTCGACTCGAGGGCCACCACCGCTTGGCCGCCCGAGATCGCGGTGGCGACCTCATCGGAGATCCACAGCAGGCGAGAGGTGCTCATCGGGATCCCCCATCAGCCGTGGTGCGAGCCTGCGCGCCGAGCACCCTGGATACGAGGCCGCCGTGCCATGACCCGGCCTCCATGGCGGCGCGAAGGGCCGGGACGTCGGGCGGCCAGGCCGTGCCAGCCAGCGCATCGATGAGCGCGGCCGCGTATGCGTCGCCGGCTCCGGTGGCGTCGACCATCGGGGTCGCCGGGTCCTGCGCGGGCACGGAGAGCGCGAAGCCCGGACCGGCCGCTGCAGAGCCGCTCGATCCTCCGGTGACGACGCCGATCAGACCCGGGAAGGCAGCGGCCAGTGCGTCCGCCGCCGCGGGGGCGGAGGGGAGCGGAAGATCGAGAAGAGCGGACGCCTCCTCGCGACCAAGGATCAGGAGGGTGGTCCCGGCGGTCGCCAGTCGGCGCCGGACCCGTCCGGCGCGCTCGGGTTCGTGGGCGAGCGATCCCCCGCCGGCACTCACCCGACCCGATGAGGCGAGCGAGCCGAGCAGCTCCGCAAGACCGTCGCCGGTGGCGTCGTCGGCGAGGGCGTAGACGGAGCAGTGGACCCACTCCGCACCGGCACACGCAGCAGCGAGGCCGCCGAGGTCCAGGCTGACCCGGTCGGAGACCATCGTCCGCTCACCTGCGTCATCGAGCAGGGCCACCACCACCCCGCTGCGCTTGGCCGCGAGGCGAACGATCGCCACGCCATCGGCATCGAGCGCTGCCGCAAGGAGCCGGCCAGCCACGTCATCGGCGATGGCGGTCGCCAGCCGCACCTCCCTGCCGGCTCGAGCCAGCCGGACCGCCACGTTGGCGCCCTGGCCACCCGGGGAGAGGGAGATCTGAGCCGGAACGTCGCCTCCGACGCGGGGCGCCTCGGCCGGTCGCGCGGTGACGTCCAGCGTCGCGTCGCCGATCACCGCGATCGGCATCAGCGAAGCGTCACCATGGCCGCCGCGTCGAGTACCCCTCATCGGTCGGATGCCAGAACGCCACGCGAGCGTCGGACAGCCGCCAGCAAAGCCAGACGGGCTCGCCATCCCGCTCGCCGGGAAAGTCGACGAGGCCCATCTCGAGGTCCCGCAGTTCCACCCCCATCTCGCCGAGATGGACCAGCAGGGTGCGCATCCCCTCGCGAATCTCGGCCGTCTCCGCCTCCTGCCGTCCGGCGGCGGCAGCGCTGTCGGGGTCCCCGTTGGCATCGAGCTGGCGATGCATCTCGGCGTGGGATGCGTCCAGCCGGCGCTGCTCGACGGCGAGCTGCAGGAGCACTGCGCGGACCTGGGGGATGAGGGCGTTGGCCTCGTCGATGGTGTAGGTCCGACGCTCGTCTGGCATGGCATTTCGATGGTAGCAGGACGCTCCGGGCCGGCCGCCTCTGCTAGGATCGGGACCGCTTCAGCTGCGGGCCTGCTCCGCGCCGCGACGGCGCCCGCGATCGTTTCGCAGGAGGCCCTCATCGATGGCCAGTGAGACGCGGCGCCGCAACGGCCCCAACGACGAGGACCCGCACCGCGGCCTCGACCCGTACACCGAATTCGACGAATTCGACCTCCCGGCCTACGTTGGCCGGACCAGCTTCCAGAAGCTTCCCGAGCTGACTGATGGCGAGGCGTTGCGCGCGCGGCGCCCCGATGTCGCCATCGTCGGCGCACCGTTCGATGATGCCGTCAGCCATCGGCCCGGCGCCAGATTCGGGCCGCGCGCGATCCGCGCGGCGACCTACCACGCCGGCTCGCCGAACTCGCTCCAGCTCGGCATCGAGCCGTTCGAGTGGATGGACGTGGTCGACGCCGGCGACGCCCCGGTGATCCCAGCCAACATCGAGCGCGGCCACGCGGTGATTCGGCGCAAGGTGCTCGAGGTCGCACAGGCCGGCGCGATCCCGATCGTGCTGGGTGGCGACCACTCGATCACCTTTCCCTCGGCCTCGGCGGTCGCCGAGGCAGTCGCGCCCCGCCGGATCGGGATGGTGCACTTCGACGCTCATGCCGATGCCGCCAACAGCACCTGGGGTGTGCTCGCCTCTCACGGGACCCCGATGCGCCGCCTCATCGAGTCGGGGGCGATCGACGGCCGCAATTTCGTCCAGGTCGGGCTGCGCGGCTATTGGCCGCCCCCCGTGACGCTCGATTGGATGCAGCGCCACGGCCTGCGCGTGCACTTCATGACCGAGATCGAGGAGCGCGGCGCTGAGGCGGTGGTGGCCGACGCGATCGCCGAGGCGCTCGACGGGCCGGAGCTCATCTACCTGTCGATCGACATCGACGTGATCGATCCCGGGATGGCCCCCGGCACCGGTACCCCGGAGCCGGGTGGCATGCTGTCCCGCGAGCTGCTGCGGGCGATTCGGCAGATCGTCGCGGCCGTCGAGCTGGCGGGCATGGACGTTGTCGAGGTGGCGCCGGCGTACGACGTCAGTGAGATCACCGCGGCGGTCGCCCATCGGTGCGTGATGGAGGCGATCAGCGCGCTCGCGGCCAGGCGGAGGGATGCAGGCGGCACCCCGCGGCCAAGCGGGCGCTCGCGAGACGGCTAGGCGGTCACCGTGAACGAGGCCTCGGCCGCCAGCTGCCCGTTGCGCCGCACCTCGATGGTGTAGTTCCCAACCGCCAGGCTGTTGAACCGGAAGCGGCCCCAGCCGCTGCAGGAATCGCCGCAGTCGAGGGACCCGAGGGCCAGGCTGCCATCACCGACCGAGGTCCCCGCGGCGTCGATGACGCTCACCGACAGAACGTCGGAGTTGTTCCCCTTGCGGAAGCCGACCCAGACCCAGACCGAGCCGCCGCTGACCGTCGCCCCGCTCGAGTTGCATCCCTCCTGGCTGCTCGGCTCCTCGGCGCAGGGCTCCGTGCGCGCGGAGAACCCGTCGGGGAACGTGACCGGCGAACCGCTGCTCGGCCCTGGCGTCGGGGCCGGCAACGACGGACCGGAGCTCGGCGGGAGGCTCGGCTCGAGCGTCGTGCTGGGGGCGATCGACACCGTTGGCGAGCTGGTGGGCGACTCGACCGCGGCGCCGCCGCCGAAGAGGCCCGCAATGAACGCCCCCACCCCGATCGCAAGGACCCCAAGCAGGACGAAGCCGCCGATCGCCAGCGGGCTCATCCCCGACCCTCTCCGTCCCCAGTCTTCGTCGGGAGGCCGGTACCGGTAGTCGTATGGCTCCTCGGGGTCGTACGGCTGAGACGGCTCGAATGGCTGCTCCGGCTCCGCAACCTGCTCCGCTCGGGGCGCCTGCGGGGGTTCCGCCTGTGATGCTGCGGGTGCCACGACCGGCTCCGGGGCGCTCGGCGGCGGCGTGACCGGCATCGGGCCAGGCACGACCCGACGCGAGGTCGCTGGCGGCGTGGATGCGGGTGGCTGCCTGAAGACCGGAGGTCTCGGCGGCGCGACCGCTGGAGGCGGGGGCGGCTCCGGAGCGCGCTCGTCGAAGCCTGGCGGGGTGTTATCGACATGCGAGGCGACCTCGCCCGCGTCGGCGCCGGGGAGCACCAGCTCATCCTCCGGTTCGGGGCGGAACGGCTGGTAGGGCGAAGGCGCCTGATCCGGTCCCTCGCCAGGCGTCGATCCCCGCCGGAAGGCGGCGTCGCCCGGGCGATGGACGCGGATGCGATCTTGCAGCTCCTCGCGATCGAGTCCTCGCGGCCGTGCTCGAGCCGACGCCGGAATCGCCGTTCCGCACTGGGTGCAGAAGGCGGCGGGCGGGGTCGAGCGATGGCAGGTCGGGCAGCGGATCTGGCCGGGGAGGGGCGTCGACATACCGCGGCAGGGTACATGAGGGCGGCGAACGTCCGCCAGCGGGCCCTAGGCGCCCGGGCGCTTCCACTCGCTGCCGTCGGCGAAGCGCTCCCGCTTCCAGATCGGCAGGCGCTCCTTGATCGCCTCGATGGCGAACCGATTCGCGTCGTACGCCTCGGAACGATGTGGCGCGGCGGTGATGATGGCGACCGCCGCCTCACCGATCGGGACCAGCCCGACCCGATGCACGATCGACACCTCGCAGTTGGCCCAGCGCGCCTCGGCCTCGGCCACGATCTCGGCCAGGACGGTGGCGGCCATCTCGGGGTACGCCTCGTATTCGAGCTCGAGCACCTCGCGCCCATCATCGGCGTGGTCGCGCGCCCGCCCTACGAACGTCACGAGCGCGCCGTGGCCGCTGCCAGCGACCTCCTCTTCCAGGTCCATCACGTTGATCGGCCCGTCTGTGATCCCGGTTCGGCCACCGCCGCTCACCGGCGGCAGGAAGGCGACCTGGTCACCGTCGGCCAGCTCTACCTCCCAGCCGGCATAGGCGCCGTTGCGCGCGGCTCGGACGAAGGGCCGATGCCGAGCCAGGCCGGGGTGGGAGCCCGCGAGCGAGGCCCAGGCGTCGGCGACCGTGGCGCCGGGGGGCAGGGCCAGGCTGGTTCGGTCGCCCGCCACCTCGCGCAGGGTGGCGAAGCAGCGGACGGTGACCTCCATGCCTGACGTCAGACCGGGACGCCGGTCAGGTACGCCAGGCTGGCGCCGGCAATCGAACCGGCCATCACCAGGGCAAGGCCGATATACAGCAGTCCAGTGCTGGCCTGGAGCGACGCGGCGCGGCTGGCCAGGAGCGCCAGCACCGTGATGCCGATCGGCAGCAGGATCCCCGCCACGAGGCGCAGCCAGGTGAGCCAGCCGATCGGTCCGCCGAGCGGACCGCTGCTCACCGCCGTGACCGCCACCACGAAGAGGACCGCCTGCAGCCCAAGGGAGCCAAGGAGGAGCCACATCATCCGGCGCAGCGGAGCGGGCGACAGCTTGGGCGTGACGAGGTACCAATGCCCCAGCAGCATGGCGGCGGTCACCGCCCCGAGCGCCAGTGAGGCGAGGATGAGCTGGGCGGTGAAGAGCGGCGCGCTCTGCGTGTTGCCGGCGGCGGCGAGCACGGCGAGGGCGAAGATCCCCGTCGAGCCGGCCGCGATCGCGAGCCCGCTGCGGGGCAGCCTGACGAGCGAGGCAACGAGATAGGCCGCCGTCAGGCCGGCGAAGAGCCAGACCATCGGCCGTCGCAGACCGGCCGTATCGTCTGCCCATGTCCCAGGGGCGAGGTTGAGCTCGGACACCAGCAGGATCCCGGCGCAGACCGCCAGCAGCGCGGCCATGAAGAGCCGGTACCCGCGCGTCGTCCCGCCCAGGACCTCGGTGACGCCGACGACGAGGAGCGACCCGGCGGTGAGGGCCGCCCAGAAGATCCAGTTGACGAACGGCAGCTGTTGGAGGGCCATCGAGCTCGGCTCAGGAGGCGAGGCTGCCGGCGAGGCCGATCTCGACCCAGCCGTCCGCGCTGACGCGGACCGGGAACGTCTCCACCGGCTCCGTCGCCGGTGGCACGACCGCAGCGCCCGTGCGCAGGTCGAAGCAGCCGCCATGCCACGCGCAGACGAGGACTTGGTCGCGAGGATCGAATCCCGCCTCGGAGAGGGGGAAGTCCTTATGGGAGCAGTTGTTCTGGACGGCGTAGAAGTCGCCGGCATGTCGCACCAGGACCACCGGCCGGCCGTTGATCTCGACCGGGATCAGCTCCCCGTCGCGGAGCTCGTTTGCCTGCAGAACCCGTGCGTAGCGGATGGCACGATCGGCGGTCGCGGCGCCGAGGTCGGTCACGACGACCTTACAGCGGCCGGGCGAACGCCAGCAGGCGCGGCTCGGTCATGTCCTCGATCGACCAGCGCAGCCCCTCGCGACCCAGCCCGGAGTCCTTGACCCCGCCGTACGGCATGGCGTCGGTGCGCCAGGTCGGAACGTCGTTGACGATCACGCCGCCGACCTCCAGCTCATCGTGCGCCAGCAGCGTGCGCTCGAGGTCGTTGGTGAAGACGCCACATTGCAGGCCGAACTGGCTTTCGTTGATCCCGGCCACCGCGGCGCGGAAGTCGGGCACCGCAAATAGGTTGACGACCGGGGCGAAGACCTCCTCGCCGCAGACCCGGGCGTCCTTCGGCACATCGACGAGCACGGTCGGCGGGTAGAAGAGGCCGTCCGGCTCGCCGCCCACCAGGGCGCGAGCACCAGCCGCGAGCGCCTCACCGACCCACTCGTGGGTGCGCGCGACGGCCTTCGCGTCGACCATCGGCCCAAGGTCGGTTGCTGGGTCGAGCGGGCTGCCCAGGTGGAGCCCCCGAACCTTCTCGACGAACCGGCGCTGGAACTCCTCGAAGATCGCCTGCACGACGTAGATGCGCTGGACGCTGATGCAGACCTGCCCGGAGTAGGCGAAGGCCCCGAACGCCAGGCGCGCCACCGCCCACTCGAGATCGGCCGTCTCGTCGACGATCGCGCCGGCATTGCCGCCGAGCTCCAGGACGACCTTCTTCTTCCCGGCCTCGGCCTTCATCTTCCAGCCGACGGTCGGGCTGCCCGTGAAGCTGAGCAGCTTGAACCGGTCGTCGACGACCATCCGGTCGCCGGTCGGGCGGTCCATCGGCAGGATGGAGACGGCCCCCTTGGGCAGGTTCGTCTCGGCGAGGTAGCGGGCCACGCGCAGCATCACGAGGGGATCCTTGGACGGTGGCTTGAGCACGATGCTGCACCCTGCCGCAATCGCCGGCGCGACCTTGTGGGCGGCCAGGTTGAGCGGGAAGTTGAACGGGCTGATCCCGGCGACCGGGCCGATCGGGTAGCGACGCACGATCCCGCTGCGCCCGCGGTTGGCCGCGCTCCAGTCGAGCGGGAGCCACTCACCGTTGATGCGAAGCGCCTCTTCGGCCGCAATGCGGAACGTCAGCGCGCCGCGCGCCACCTCGACATTCGCGTCGCGAATCGGCTTCCCCGATTCGCGGCTGAGCAGCTCGGCGAGCTCGTCCGCGTCCTGGCTGATCCGCTCCGCGACGTGCGCCAGCGCGTCGCGGCGCTCGAAGCCTGCCAGCCGCCGTGTCGCGGCGAACGCCTCGACCGCGGCCACCGTCGCCCGCTCCAGCTCCTCGGACCCGGCCTGCCAGGTGGTCGCCACCAGCTCACCGCTGGCAGGGTCGCGCACCTCGAGCGGGGTCCCCGCGCGGACGAACTCCCCGGCGAGGTAGATCGGGACGGTCTCTGACGTCACCTGCGTGGTCACGGCGGCATTCTACGACCGGCAGGTCCGGGCCTCGTATCATCGGCTCGGTGAACCCGCTATACGTCCTCATTGAGACCACGGCCTCGATCTTCTTCGTCGGCGCGGCCGTGGCGGCGCTGCGGCGCGGACGCCTCCCCTTCCTCGAGCTGATCTCGGCCGCCGCCTTCGGGATCCTGCTGGAGGAGGGAGACCAGCTCGTCTTCGAGACATACCACTACTCGAGCGACTGGATCCTGGCCATCGACCGGGCGCCCGTCGTCATCGGCCTCACCTGGGCGCTCATCATCGCAGGCGCCATGCGGCTGACCGATGCGCTCGGCGTGCGCCGGCGGTACGCACCATTCGTCGATGCGGTGCTCGCCATCAGCCTGGATCTCGCCTTCGATGCGATCGCGATCCGCATGGGGCTGTGGACGTGGCGCGGGATCGGTCCGACCGACGGCTGGTTCGGCGTTCCAGCGGGGAACTTCTATTCGTGGCTCTTCGTGACACTTGCCTTCAGCAGCCTGACGCGCTGGCTCCGGCACGTCGCCGCCGGGCGTCCCTCTCTGGAGTGGCTGCAGCTTGGCGTGCCGCTCCCCGCCTTCGGGCTCCTGCTGGCGGGGATCGTCCCGTTCGCGGTCGTCCACCCGATCGTCGACCCGAGGCCGGGCGGCGGCATGCTCCTCTTCGCGTCGGTCCTCGCGGCATTCCTGGCGATCGCGGCGTGGGGCGTGTGGGGCCCGGATCAGATTCGGTCCCACGGTGAGCGGTTGGCGATCCTCGACCTGGGGCTGGCCCTTGGCACGCGCGTCGCGATCCACGGCTTCTTCATCACTGCGCTGGTCCTCATCGGCGCGGCCTGGAAGCTCCCGGTCCTCCTCGTCGTCGCGGTGGCCCTCCTGGCAGCGGAGTGGCCCCTCGGTCGGCTGGCTCATGCCCGTCATACGGCCGCATATACGGCGATCCGGGTTGCCTCGTCGGACGGTGCCAGGGCAACGGCGGAGACGTATCGGTGAGCGTGGTCGACAACGCCGTCGACTGGGACCGCGCCACGGCCGAATGCGTCGAGCACCTGCGGGCGCTGATCCGCATCCCGAGCGTCAACCCGCCCGGGGTCCCTGACGGGGCGGCGGGCCGCGATTCGACCGGCGCGGAGACGGCGGCCGCGGAGTACTGCGCCGAGGTGCTCACCTCCGCCGGGGTCGCGGCCCAGGTCCTCGAGACGCTTCCCGGCCGGGGCTCCTGCTTCGCGCGGCTGCCCGCCACGATCGCCAGCGCGGAGCCACCACTGGTTCTCCTCTCTCACCTGGACGTGGTGCCGGTCGACGCCGAGTCGTGGAGCCACGACCCGTTCGGGGGCGAGCTGATCGACGGCGTGGTCTGGGGCCGAGGGGCCGTCGACATGAAGGACATGGTGGCGATGGAGCTCAGCGTGATGCTGGCCCTTGCCCGGTTCGGCGGTGAGCGGTCGCGCGACGTGATCTTCGCGGCGGTGGCCGACGAGGAGGCGGGCGGCGTCTTCGGCGCCGGCCACTGGGTCTCGGAGCGCCCGGACCTCTTCGCCGATGCCGCGGGCCGACCAGCCGCAGCCTCCCTGAACGAGGTCGGCGGCTACTCCATGACGATTGGTGGCCGGCGGATCTACGGCATCCAGGTCGCCGAGAAGGGGATCGCCTGGACCCGGATGCGCTCTTCCGGCACGACCGGGCACGGCTCGATGCCGCACCCCGACAACGCAGCGTTGAAGCTTGCCGAGGCGGTCACCAGGCTCGCCGCCTCCCCGTTTCCGACCCGCGTGACGCCGGTCGTCGACGCGTTCCTGGCGGCGCTCGGCCTCTCGGAGGTCGCTGACGCGATCCGGGCGGGTCAGGAGGCGACCGCCTTCGCCGCCCTCGACGCGAGAGTGGAGGACCCGGTGCTGCGCCGATCCCTGTCCGCGATGCTGCGCGACACGGT